>Ga0070750_10000115_pt1 | contig 37351 bp, 54 predicted proteins | sample VirMetDEL_Nov_24_FD_77013 | JGI IMG/M metagenome (GOLD analysis project Ga0070750, IMG submission 77013) | Aqueous microbial communities from the Delaware River and Bay under freshwater to marine salinity gradient to study organic matter... | ecosystem: Environmental > Aquatic > Marine >...
AAAGTACTACTATTTGGTGAAATCTCGTTAGAGATTTTACCTATGGTGTCAAAGAAATTAAGCGACACACGTATTCGACACGCGTATTCGGTGTCCTCTCCGTTGACACCCCTCGTTAATATATATTAATATATTCAATTATTTTATTGATATGTTCTGATAATTTTATTAAATTCTTACTATTTACTCTATCTGTATCACCAAAGTCACCGAGCACTACCGTTCCATTACCTCTTACAAAGAAGTTAGCCAAGTGTTCTCCTCTATCTCTCCATAAGTCGTTGTTGACATATCCTTTACTCAGCATATGTCCTATACCTTTTGTTATGTCTTCTATTACACTTTGTTTGTCTTTTATATTATAATTAGTTAGATTACCGCCCTCACAGTACTCCATAACTACTGAAGCGTATTTACCACTTCTACGAGACATTGGTAACATAGATACTATATTAGGATGTCCTTGCAACTCTTCTGTTACTCTGTATTCTTTCACATCGGTTATCTTCATTATCCATCTATCATTTACTTTATACATACCGCTGTGAGCGAATCCACCCCACTTACCTAAGTTCTCTATCTTTCCATCACCAACCCATTCAAATAGCTTTTTTATATCTTTTGAGATATTCGACTCCTAACTCTTCTTCAGTTAATTGGTTAAATGGATATTGATTATGCTTACCCATCTCAAAGAATTTTACTATACCTTCCCAATCTGATATATCCCTTTCCCAGTCGTTTTGGTCTCCTTGCGGCGGAACTTTCTTATATCTGAAATAGTATTTAGGATGTAGGAAATTGTAACCATCCACTTTAAAACTATTATCTTCTATATTGTCTATACCATATTCATTAGGATGAATAGACTCAACATTACCATTTGTTGCTTCGTTTTCAGTCAATATATCCAAGTCTTCATTATCTCTTATACCCATAAGCGCTAATATAGCAGACTTACATATAGTATACTCCTCTTTTGGCATATCAACCTCATCAAGATACTTTACCGATGATATATTCAACTCTTCTCCTTTATGTAAAATGGTATATACTTTTCACCTCTTATCAACCTACCTACCATAGCACAAGCTCTGTGATAACTATGTTTTATATGATTTTTCTCAAACTCAACTGGATTCTCTCTCAAATATGTTTTTATCTCTTCATCACTCATCGGTTCTAGTGAATCATAATATTCCTTTGTCATCTTATCCCAACCGACTTCGTGGTGGTCTGCTACATTGTGTCTAAAACCAGCTACCATAGAATTTATATATTGTGGATTACGACAGAAATCAAATGAGCCTGTTCTATCCATTGTTTCTTTATGTTTACCTTTTGATAATTCTTTTAGAATTTCTTCTATTCTCTGTGGATTCCAATACTCAACTAAGTCTTTAACAGTCTTTAGCTCTCCATCTAAATTAACGACTTCTTTCCCACCATGACCCGTGACGACAGTCATATTGAGAAAGTGTTCTAAGTTTATTTGTATTAGTTTATGAGAATAAGTCATATAGCTGTTTGAAGAACAGCCCAAAAAAACCAGCGCCAATTACACCTCTCCACTTTTGAGAGCTTTCTCTGAATTGACTATTTTGTTTTGTCTCAGCCCAAAGACCTTCGTTTGGGTTGAAGAGATTTTCTTTAATGAAACTGAGAGAGTCATCTGTCTTTTGATGAGCCTTTTCCATATCTGCTTGCATTTTTACTATATCTTTTTTGAGTTCATCTATCTTCAAATGAACAATCTCAAATTCCTTGCGGTCTTGTTGATTCACTATCTAATCTCCGTTTAAGTTATAGTCTGCAGTTTTCTAACTTATAAATAAATATATAGAAATATTTTTATCAAGCCTTTTTTCTTCGTTTTCTTGGCTTTGGTTTTGCTTGGTTATCTAATCTGAATATCTCATCTTTTAGTGAGTCTCTTACAAATTTCAGATGTAAATTCTCAGCCTCTAAATCTCCAAATTTACTAGCACCTAATAAACTACTAACTATTACACCAGCTATAACACCAATGATTATACCTAAGTATATCCAACCGACAGTTGTTAACCATTCTGTCCACATACTATTCTCCTTTATCTACTTCTTTTTTACACCATTCTAACATAAGACTAGTAGTCTCATTCACTTCATCATAAAATTTATCTATGGCATCATCATAGTCTATTCCTTCTTCTTCACATTCCTCTTCCCACGGCCTTTCAAGTCCATCTTCTTCATCCCATTTGAATCCATTAATACTACCATAACCAGCGAATAAGAAATCGTCTGACTCTTCATCACCCGTAAACTCTATTGTGGCATTTTCATCCATAGCTAGTATAACCGATGTAAACTCTTCCATAAAAGCTATTGGAGCACACCAAGCTGAACAGAAGTTTATATAGGTTTCTTCATCTCCACCCATATCACCATCCTCTACTACAATCCATTTAGAGCCGATTAAGTCTATGTCATACTTCCAATCTTTACCGAATATAGGGTCTACAACTCCTCTGACATTGTTCCAGTCTAAGTTACCATACCACTCCTCTATTTTGTTATGAACTTCTTTTTTGTCTGAACGAACATATGTTCGTGTCCACACGTGATTAGCCATCTATCCTCCCAAAGTTATGTACTTTTACTTTTATTACTTCTGATTCTATTATATCACCTGTTTTGGGATATGGTAGAATCGGATGTTTTACTTTTCTTAAAGCTTTCTTTCTCTCTCCCTTAGTTCCTAACAGATAAACATATCTATGTTTCTTTACTTCCTTTTTTATCCAAAAGTCATTCTTAACTAAGCCTTTCATCTTCTTAATATCATTAGTACCATAGTAAGGAAATATGGTTCTTCCGTGCTGCCATTTACCATCCTCTTCAAACTTAAATAACCAACTATCAGACCACCTTATATTGTTACCTTGATATAACCAGTTAGTTGCCTGATAGACAGTTCCAACGTGACCTTGCATTGGGTCTGAGTATGATATAAGAGCTTTTATATCCGGCCTATTCTTCTTTAACCATCTAAAACTCTCTCCTATCAAATAGGATTCTATATTACTTCCATAACCATCGTGTACATATAATCTAACTAATTCAAATACCGCTGTTCTCGGTACTGCTAATGATATCGAAGCGCCAGAGTTCCTACCTATTGGGTCTCCATAACATATAGCCCCAATTAATTTCTCTTCAGGTTCGTCAAAAAAAGAGTGTTCTCTACCCGTTGTAGTAAACAAACCTAAAGCGTGAGTACATTTTGTCCATTGGTGTGAATAATGGTTCTCAACTATCAGCTTTTTAGCAATCTTCCTATCTATTTCTCTAACAGATAGTTTAGATGTATCTACATATTTTTTACTCACTCTTCCTCATCAAAGTATTCTGATTCTTCGTGTACAACAACTATGCTACCACTCATATCTGATGGGTGTTGTTCATAGTCTAATTTCATTTGGATAGCCTCAGCCTCTATCTCAGCCGCTATCTTTTCTAATTCTTTTTTTTGTTCTTTTGTTAACTCACTCATACCTAATAATCTATGCCATCATCAAGACCTTTTGGTTCTTCTTTCCACCATTCATATTGTCTTGTATGTCCTTCTTTTTGTGTATAACTAGTCTCTCTCTGAGACTCATAATCTTCATCTGACATAACTCTCCACAACCTATTAAAATCCTTATCTTCGGGCATTCTCTTCATACCCTTAAAATAGTTCACAGCTTCATCAATACTATTAAGATCTACTTTACTAACAATATTGTCTGTGCCATTCTCTACCAACACAAACTTCATCTTTCATCTCCTTTAATCAAAAATTACATAAAATACCCCATCGGTTTGTTCCCCTCTCCAATCGTCATAGAAAGAGTAATGGATAGCAGCAGTATCTCCTATCATAGTTTGTACTGGAGCAAGCATTGTATTTACCTCTCCATCTGAATTACTATAAGAAGCTCCATTTACTATAGGAACTTCAAAACCAGTAAACCAAGTTATATATGTAGTGTCGTAAGCGACATAAACTAAGTTATCGTTCAAACCGTGATTGGCTATTACATAACCGAAGTCATCTCCGATAACCCAATGATGTGGACTGTACCATCCAAATTTTATTACATCAACGGCTTCACCATTTCTGATAACATTACCACTTATTCTATGAGGTGTTTGCCACTTCATAGTGTCTAAATCTAAATGATAAAATCCGTTGTTATCTTCAACTAATCTAGAGTCTAATACAAATTCTATGGGTTCTATATGGTTGTTATCTTCACAACCAATAAATAGATTAAATCCTATTAGGGTGATTAGACCATACTTTGCCAGATTTTTTGTTCCTTTTATTAGATTTACTTTCATTGGCTTTTATTTCCTTCCAAGATTTCTTTTTTCTTTTTGGTTTTTTCTTTGAAATGATTGACTCTTCGTAAGCCTCATCTTCTAACTCTTCCCAATTAGTGTAATCTGTCATTCTAATTTCTCCTAAATATAACAAAGTTTGACTATACAAGTCAAGACATTATTCTCCATTTCTTTAACAAATCTAAAAACTCTTCCACTGTATATGATTTGTTCTTTTCATCTAATATTCTTGCATTTTCTAATAAGTTTGGTTGTCTCATAACCATATTGTTTAAAGCTTTGAAACCATTACCAGCATAAAATGTGCCAAAAGATTCTTCCCCTAAAATATTTTCATCCCATATATCTTCTATGGAATCACTCTCTAATAATATATAGTATGTCATTTATCTAAAACATAATTTTCTTTTATAAATCTAATTATATCCCCACTTGGTTTCCATCCTAATTTTTCTTGAGCTTTTGTATCTGTATTCAATGTTTCTCTCATTTCACCTGGTCTAGCATCGATGTACTCTTTTGGATAGTCTCCAAATGCTTCAGCTAACTCATTTATAGAGTAATTATTACCATTACCCAACTCAAATGATTTCCCATTTATTTTAGCGTGATATGCATTTGGAATCAGTAAGGAAGTACCACATCTGACTAACCCATCTACGATATCACCAACATATGTGAAATCTCTTCTCTGTTCTCCATCACCTGTAATCGTTAGTGGTTTACCCTCTTTATATTGAGTTTCAAATATACCTAAAACATTACAATAACTACCTTCATTAGCTTGATGTTCTCCATACACATTATAAAATCTACATATTGCTGTAGGAACATTAAACACTTTGTTATACAACTCTAATAGATGTTCGTTCTGCCATTTAGTGAAAGTGTATGGATTGGCATAGACATCTCCCTTTACAGAAGAAGAGCCAGCATATATAACAGGTGTTTCGTGGTGTCTAGCCCACTCTAAGACATTTATAGTTGATTGAGGACCTGCTTTATATGTATCCAATGGTTTTTCAAAAGATGGAACTATTCTTGGTAGTGCAGCTAAATGAAATATAATATCTACACCTTCAATTTCATCCTCTACACCAAGCATCCACCAAGACCATTTGGATAAGTCTTTGTCATAATAGTGACAACCAGGTTGTTCATTCTCTTTTTTACCCGTTGAATAATTATCAACTGAAATTACTTCGTGACCATCTTTTAACAATCTCTTTATTAAATTAGTGCCAACAAAACCAGCACCACCTGTAACTAATACTCTCATACTAACTCCTTTATACTTTCATTAAATTTTCTTTTGGGATACCAACCTAACTCATTCTTTATTTTGGTAATGTCTACAGCATATCTCCAATCGTGCCCTTTCCTATCCTCTACATATTCTATTAAATCAGTAGAAGCGTTCAGATGTGACAAAACAATGTTTGCTATGTCTATATTTCTTTTCTCACATTCTCCACCTATATTATATACCTCACCATTTTTTCCTTTATGTAATACCAAATCAATAGCTTCACAGTGGTCTTCAACGTGAACCCAATCTCTGATGTTTCTACCATCACCATAAATTGGAATCTTCTTACCACTTTTTATATTTTCTATCATTTTTGGAATCAGCTTTTCGGTGTGTTGGTTAGAACCATAATTATTAGAACACCTCGTAATAACAATCGGATATTTGTAAGTCTCATAAAAACTTCTACATAACAAATCAGCTGATGTCTTACTAGCAGAGTATGGACTGTTAGGTGCTAATGGTGTGTTCTCTGTGAATGGCTTATCATTTTCTGACAATGCCCCATAAACTTCATCTGTGGATATTTGTACAAACTTTTTGATTTCATATTTGTGTAGCATTTTTAGTAGTGTATGAGTTCCATTTATATTTGTTTTTATAAACTCATCAGAACTTTCTATACTATTATCAACGTGCGTCTCTGCAGCAAAGTTAACAATTGTATCTATCTTAGCTTCATCTATTACCCAATCCAAAAATTCTTCGTTACAAATATCTCCTTCGACAAAGTAACTAATTAAACCATCAGTTGAATCTAACCTATCTAAGTTACCTGCATATGTTAACTTATCATAGCATAAAATATGATATTTGGGATACTTAGATACCATATATTTTATGAAATTACTACCTATGAAACCAGCACCACCAGTAACTAAGATTCGCATATAATCAAATCCTTTTCGTATGTGTTAAGTGATTTAATTTCAAACTCAAATATGTCATACTCCATATTACCAACCTCACCACTATCTTTTAAAAGTTCAGACATTTTGACAATAATTTGAAAATTTTGTGGTGTTAGTTTTTGAGCGTCAAATCTAACTATCACATCATTGGTAGCTTCAGTATGAATTGAGTGTAACTTCTTACTTAAATCAAATTGAGTATTTGGTTGTTCTTCTTCAATATATTTATTTACACCAAATCCTTTGTGTCCAACCCAATCACCATACATATCAGAACACCAAGGTTCTAATTCATTCAACATATTATTATCACAATTCTTAACAATAAATCCTATGTCATATTTTGGTGGTATAACAGGCTTTAGATATTGGTCGTGATTTACCATATGCCCCCACTTACGAATAAAGTTACGAGTACTCCTTAGATTCTGAGCCAACCACTCCGATGATTCTCTACCTTTCATAAATACTTGTCCAGCTGGATTCCTCATAGCACCATCTTTGAATCTACTACCTCTACAAGTCATATGATATACAAACCCTTGCCAAGTCTGTATTGTTTCGTATCCAGCTAATACAAACCTATTAAATATATCAGAGTCCTCTTTTGATTGTGGAGCGTATAGAGGATCGTGTCCACCGATTGCCAAGAAATCATCTTTGTATATAGCCCACGGAGCAAATATTCCCTCAGTAGTTCTACCCACATTTGTTGAGACTTTCATATCAGTTAGCAACCAATCCATCAGTTTCTCCTCTTCAAACTCTTCTGGTTCTATGCCAAAGTCTACCAATATCTTTTCAGGTCCATCTGGATGTAATGGTGGCTCTATTCGTGTTGCTGAAACGACTTTACCACGCTGTAGGTGTTTTAGAACGTTTGTATCCATCTCGGGACAAGCATACATATCCGCATGATATATCATTACTATATCACTTGTAGCCATATCTACCAACTTATCATATAGTATGGTATGTCCTAACCTATCAGGTCCTTCATTCCTCATAATTTTTACATTCATATCTTTTTCAGCAGTTTTCTGCATCCACTCCCAAGTTCCATCATCAGAGAAATCATCAGCCCAACATATCTCGTGACGATAACCTAAGTTTTTACGGATACTATTGTAAGACCATTTAAGGTACTTTAAATTGTTTCTACTCGGTTGTATAAAACTTATAATTCTATCATCCATTTGTAACTCTCCAATTTTCTTTCCATTTTTCTTCTGTATAGTTTTGTTCAAATCTTTTGAGTATCGTATCACTACACAAATCCCAAAACTTTTGTGACCTTAGTTTTCTAGCAATTTCTTTAGCTCCATCTAAATCACCAACTTCAACTGTAGTTAGTGGGTGTAGTATCTCTTGCGTATCTAATCCTTTGTAACCAATACAAGGTGTTCCGTGAAACCCACAATTCATAGCGAATGTGCCAGCTGCGTGTGTTCTCATTAAATGAACACCTATACTAAAACCACCTAATGTATCTAACCAATCTCTCCAATTCATATAAGGTAGATAATCTATGTCTTCAATAGCATCTTCTTGCTTTTGTTTTCTACCCATCGATGGTGCTGACATAGGGTATCCTATTTCACTAGCTACTATGTAAGAATCAAATCCACCATACCAACTAACAAAGTTACCACCAATCATTACGCTATCATTCCAACCGAACTCTCTTCTGTTGAATCCATCAGTAATCATTAGACTTCTCATAACTCTCACATCTTTACAACCTAAACCTAAAAAGTAATTCACATCTGATTCATTGTGGCAGTAAACCCAATCTGCGTCAACTAAGGTATTGTAATAATGAAATTGTTGTTCTACAGTGTAATCTTGAAAGAACCAATGTGGGCCTTCTTGCATCACAGCAACATTATCACAAATAGTTCTGATATGATTTAAATCCACAATAGGATTGTTTTTAGGAATAATAACAATTCCTAAATCAAACCTTTCATTAGGTAAATGTTGTAGGTGACACATCGGAGCATCTAAAGCTAAACACCAAGCCACCTCTGTACGAGCATTTGGAAAGTCTCGTGGATACTTCTGATTATTACCTGTTTCTGAAAAGAAAGCTACTTTCAATCTAACTCCTAAACGCCATTTTATTTTCGTAATCCACCTTTAATCTTGGATAAAGTTTTGGTTCTAAATATCTGATTATGTCTTGGTCTTGTGAGCCATGCGGATAGTCCTTTGGTTCTTTGGCTAAGTATTCTCTGTATTCATCCATAATAACTCCGTGTGGTAAAGCATACTCCATAGCCATCTCAAATAGCTCTTTGACAAAAGATGTCTTACCAATGTAAACACCACTATTTAGATAACGAGGTATTCCTCCATTAATATTATGAACCCAATTCAATACCTCTGGCATACAATTATATCCATCTAATGAAGAGGTAGACATAAACAAAGCTTGACAATTAAAAGATTTAAATATATCAATAACTTTATTTGGATGGTCTACAAATATAACATCAACAGCATCACAAAACATAAAATATTCTGTAGTACATTTGCCTGATTGGAGATAATCATTAATCATTTCAAATTTAAATGTGTTTCTCCAAGGTAATCTAGCATCTTTTAGAACGACTAAATCTAAACCTAAATATTTTGTATTAGCCTCTAATATAGAAATCTTATCATATCCAACTAAACTATCTATAATTCTGTCTTCTAATGAACCTTCATTTCTACAAGTCAATATTGTCAAATCTTTCGGATGTGTAAATATATTAGGTTCTGTCTGACTTTTTAGAACCTCAAAAGCTTCTTTGACTAAATGTCTATCGTGAATTATTGGTGTTCTTATATCCACTAAAGCATCCCTATTTCTTCTAATTCTTTCTGTAACATTGGTATGTATTTACCACAATCACTTTGATGTTTACTGACAAGTCCTCTTTCTCCTTCTATACAATAACGACTAACTCTTTGAGCTGATACTGAAAACCAACCACAATGATTTAACATTCCTAAATCCGGCTTCACATTGTACAACCATTCTCTCAATGTTCCAACAGGACTATTCCAATCATTTAAATCCATATGATTATCAAAACTTTTTGTTTCTCCAACTCTACTCATCAACTTACCACCAGTAGCTGTTTCTGTAATATCAAATCTATTATTAGGTAGTAAATCAACCAATTCTTTTTTGAAGAAACAGAAAGAAGATCTTGGTGTAAAAGCTTTTGGAACGTGTTCACTATAACCATTCTCTATAAACATCCAATCAATATCATTGATAGCAACTTCTTCAGTATGGAACTGATGTTTAGCTCTACCATACCTACTTTCTATTATAGGTTTATGTATTTTAATGTTGTTTTCTAACATATCCATAAACAGATTATCTGATAGTATGTAGTTATCATCGTGAGTTAAACATATTATATCATAGTCCTCATAGTTATGATTTTTATTGTCTGCCCATTGATTGAATATTTCACCATCACAACAAGTATTATCTTCCAACAAATAAATCCATCCTAAATTAGTTAAATCTTCTTCAGTTATTGGATACTCATACATTTGTTTATCCATCTCATTTAAGAAGTTTTCAGGCTCTGAATCTCTTATGTATTGTTTTTCAGTTATGGTATTATCATCTTCAGGCGCTCTATGTGCGATACAAAAGTAATCAACTTCCCAACCATCAGGCACTTTTTGTTTAACCATCTCTTCATAAAAATGAGAACTAAAATGCCAACCAGTTGCTAATACTAATATTTTTTTCATACTAAATCCCAATTTATTTCTAATTTTGAGATACTAACTCTTAAACCTGAAAGAACTTCAAAACTGAAAATTTCTTTACCCAAACTATTGTGAAAATCATTGAGAGTATTTTTATTCATTCGAGGATGTGCATCAGCACCACCTTCTATATAAACAGGACTACCATCTTTTATTTGGTTTAGTATCTTCTCATTACCAAAAACAACATCATATACACTTTTCCAAGTGTTGTCGATATCTATCCACAAAAAATCAAAATCAGTTGGATTACTTACCCATAAATCAAATACACTACCCTCTCTCATATCATCTATGAAATTGTTTAGGCTTCGTGATAGTAATTTCTGATATACTGTTTTGATTCCACCCCAAGCAGTAAAAGTATCGAATCCAATCAATCTACCATTAGGATTTGCTTGTTCCAATCCTCTAGTCATAGCAACAGTACAGGCACCCGAACCAACTCCTAACTCAACTATATTATTAGGTTTAATATCTTTTACCAACTCATAAAGTTTAGTGTATACTGGCTCTAACTTTCCCTTATCACGAGGACCGTTAAATTCTCTGTCACTAAGATAAAAGTCTGACATTAGATATTCTCCTTTACTTTGTCAATTATGTACTCTAATTGATTAAAACTCAATCTCTCATTCATAGGTAAACTAACAGTTCTTTTCTCTACTTTTTCTGATTTAGGACAATCAAATTTTTCTTCATTACGATATATTGAATTATTGTGAAGAGCCGAATAATGTATACCACATACTATACCAGCTCTTCTCATATTGTCTACGAATTTCTTATTATCTAAAACTTCTATTCTATACAAATGTTTACTCGTATTATTATAACCTAATTCTTTATTATAAGTATCAACCAAACTACCTAAACCTCTCATTTTTTTGTCAAAGTTTACAAAGTTATTCATAACTATTTTTGCTTGAATGGAACTCATATAAAACTTATAACCAGGAAAAGATATACCTCTTTCCCAATTGTTATTAGCAAACGTTGTTCCATTTAGAACAGCTTCTTTCATCCACTTATATTTGTTGTAATCATCTGTAACAATTACTCCACCATCAGCTCCACCTAAAGGTTTTGTTGGATAGTGACTAAAAAACATAATATCATTTGGTTCACACTCTTTTGTAAATTGTTGTGGTTCTAATTTTTGAGCAGAATCGACAACTTTGTATTCTCTGAATTTATGTAGAATGTAAGAGTCACCAACCCAATCCACATCGTCACTAAATCTAACTGTATTACCACTTGTTATTATGGCGTTAGCAACTACAGGCGGGATTATGCTTGGAATAGTTATCACACGAGGTTTGTAAAACTCTTCCATCTTCATTATCAGATATATAGCGTTAGTTGCACTATTTACCGCACAAGCATATTTAGCACCAACATAACTAGCTATCTCTTTTTCGTATTCAATTACTATTTCATCGTGTAGTAAATTACTAAACTCTGAAGTATCTATTGTATGATTATTTATGTGAAACAGTTGAATCATTTATAACCTTTTTTATTTGTTCTATACTTTCCTCTATACCATAACGTAATGTATACTTAGGATTCCACCCCGTTAACTTTTTGAACTCAGTATAATCTGAAGTAAAACTACGAGTTTCCATATCACTTAATTCCCTATCATCATATTCTATAGGTATATTGTTAAGACACTCAGCTATAATATTCCAAGTGTCTTCAATCGTTAAGCTATTATCACAACCTAAATTATAATATCTTTTTTCAGTTGATTTCTGTAAACCAGCTAATAAAAGAGCTTCTATCAGATCATAAATATGTAGGTAATCTCTAAAACAACTTTTATTTTTGTATAACATTAACTTTCTTTTTTCAATACCCCAACGAATAACTTTATTTACTACAGGTCTAAAGTATGTATTTTCATTACTATAGTTTGGTATAATTCCAAATATGTTCGGTATTCTCAAAGAGATAGAGTTTGGAAACAAAATCTTTATGTAATTTTCAGATAGTATTTTATGAGATTGCCATAAGGTTTGTGGATTTTCATTTGTATTTTCCGAAACTACTTTCTCTGATACATCTCCATAGATGTTTGTAGAGCTGGTAAATACAATTGTTGGTGTCTGTCCATTAAGAGCTTTGTGTAAATATAAAAGAGAATCACAATTAACATCTCTTTCTTTGAGTAAACCATCAATATCCTTCTCTTTCATATTACTCGGTATAGAAGATAAATCAGCCGAGGCTAACCAAAATATAACATCAAATCGATATATTTCAAAAAGTTCCCATAAAGGATCGTTTGGATTACTAATATCCAAATCATCTATTTTTGTTACCACCACACCATTATCAAGCAGTGAATTGTAAAGTGTAGAACCAACATAACCATTGTGTCCAACTACACATACTTTCTTTTTTCCTATATAACTTTTAATGCTCACTTATTACCTTTTTCATTTTTAGTAACATTTTCATTTTTGTCGTATCCATAGAACAATCTGTAGCCATATTTACATCAGGTATATCATCTAATAAAATTGGTTTTATTTTAGGGTTTTCTTCTTTTACAAAATCATAAACGGATTGTGATTTACCACCAACATTAATTGTGCCAGTTTCATCCAATAATTTCAAAGTAACACTCGCAGCATCTTTAATCCACATTAAACTTTTTTTCATATCTATCAGAGCTTTTGGATGTGGAAATGGTTTTTTATTCATAGCCATTCTTAATATTAAATGATTATCATACATTTGAACAGCACACTCTCCACCTAATTTAGACCAACCATATTTTGTGAATGGTTTTAAAGCATCTTTCTCTTTGTAATTACCATCTGTTCCCTCATAAACGTAATCAGTAGATATGTACACTATTTTTTTATTGTATCTCTCACACATCAAAACAACATTAGAGGTGCCAATTATATTTGTTTTTATACTTAACTTTGGATTATCTTCGTGTATAACCATTGGTCTTGTTATAGCGCCTGCGTGAATCACCACATCAAACTCAGATTGATGTGTATAAAAGTATCTGTCTAACTGCCAATAATCTCTTATATCAGCTTCTTTTTTAGATGGTGTTAGAAATGATAAATCTTTTCCTTCTCTAACTAAGTGTTTACAAAACTCACCATCACCACCTGTTATTAATATTTTAGTCATTAAGTTTATAAAGTTCTATACATTCATTTCCTTGTGGCATTTGCGTTCCACTTTCTGATGTCGTTAGGTGAAACTCTTCATCAGAAAATACTTTTTTGTAGTTCCAATCTGGATGTAAATCTAAATTAACTGGCATATTTCTAACATCTTTTGTTTTACCATCCCAATGGCCTGGCCACCAAATACCTGTTTCTTCGGGAGTGTTTTCAAACTCGTTGTTCTCCCATTCCATTCTTTTTAGAGAAAAGTTGTTAGTTAAAACATACTTAACATCTGCTTTCTTTAGAAAACTAATTATCTCTTCTATCTCTGATTGAATACAATGATTTAATATATCAAATAAAAGAACTAAATCCCAACCTTTTTGTCTATGTGTAAATGTTCTAGCAAAGTGAAATCTTCTATTGTCTTCTGGATTTGTAATATCACATTGGTACATCTCTAATATTTTTGTTTCTTTGTATAAGTTTTGAGCAACACATTCAGATGAAACATCTAACCCAGCATATCTTGTTATGTTTCTAAAGTCTAATCTAGTAGCCCAATACAAATCTCCACATCCAATATCCATTACTGTTTTAATATCATATTCTTTTACAATATCATTTATTATTCCTATTCTTCTTTCAGCCTGTTTTACAGTTCCTTCACCACTCTTAGAATCAGGATGCCACCAATTCAAATAATTGTCTTTGTAGACTTTATCCCAAAGTTCTTTTGGTGATTCATCAGTATCTTTCCACCACGGTTCACTAGAAGTTCCTATTCCAGCTTTATATTTATCTAAATCTAATACTTTTGCCATATTACCACTCCAAATTTTTATTGAATTTTGCTTTTATTTGTTTTCCTTCTTCATCTTTAGACCAAAACATAACACCTAAAGTTTTTCTATCCTTGCCCTTTGATATTTCAGGCAATCCATGCCACGAGTTTTCAGAACATTTGAATACATTCAGTTGGTTAAATTTATAAGGTATAGTTCCTTTTCTTTTCCCATCATTAACAACCAAATCAAAAGATGAATCATAATCTTCTGACAGACAAAGTATAGCACTAAACTCTCTTTTCCAATCTTTGTTTATTCCGTGATGACTTGCATCAACATGCATTCCTAAATAACCACCCTCATCATTTCTGTTAGGTGTAATCATCATACCACCACCATAGTGAGACATATCGGGAAAACATTTAGTATCGAACCCCATCATTAAATCAGGGTTTAAATGTGTTGCTATATAATCTAATAAAAGTAATGCAGGTGGCGGTACATTTTCACGACCTAACTTAGAACAATATTGAATTTGTCCATCTTCTCCACCACCATAATGAACCCAATCTTTTACATCATCAAAGCTCTCTGCAGCTGCTCTTACCATCGGTTCTGATGGATGGAAATTTTCTATAGTCATCCACGGATATGGTGTATGACAATGAGTTATAGTTCCTCTCATTCTCCAATCATCTTCTTTTTTAACAGGTGTTTCAGCCATTCTTTATTCTCCTAAATTCTTCCCAATCATCTATATAATCAGAAGGATCGTAATTTGTATTTGACAACACTAATAATATAGAATCTTTAGAATCATATATTTGTTCATCCCAAATCATTTCGGGTATGTATAAAGCACTCCAAGGTGTTTTAAGTTGCCACTCTCCGACTCCACCCATACCATCTAAACATTTAACATTGACAGAACCTTTTATAGAAATCAGTAATTGTTTGGTTTTGTAATGACTGTGCTTTCCTCTGTCATTTTGATTATGTACATCAAACACATAGAACATTCTTTTCACTTCAAATGGTACATCTTTACCAAATTCAATTGGTGCTAATCTACCATCTGGCTCATCAAAGAACTTTAGGTTAAATCTTTTTACATCATCAATTGTTGTCATTTAGTTCCATTCCTCATTAGGTTTTAAAATCTGATAAACAGTTGTCTCATCATTCCAATAAGAACCAACATTTGTAATCTCCCATTCGGGGTTTTTGTTGTTCTCCAATATTTCTCTACAACCACTTAAATCATATGATATATGTTCAAAGTCATCAAAAGGATCATCGTAAAATGTTCCAAATATAACAGCACCGTGTCTTGCTTTTTCAACTAATTCTTCAACAATTTCTTCAGGCTCTGAAGTATGTTCTAAAACTGCCATAATATGTGCGTAATCAAATTTAGGTAGTTCGGGAACTAATTTACTATGCGTAACTTCTATAAATTCATAATTAATATTTCTTTTTTTACAGAGATAATCTAAAAATTCAACAAAAGATTCTCTGTTAATGTCTACCAATGTCAATTTATTTGGGATTCCCATTTCGGTTAATTGTTTACAAATAGATATTGTCCAATAAGCTAAACCACAACCATAGTCAACTATTGATATTTCTTTTAAATCTTCATTATCTTTATGATTATATTTATCACACAAATTAGTAACAAAATATTTTGTAATATCTTTCAAATGTTCTTCATTTAGTGAAGGACCGTAAGATAACATTCTCATTAAATCTAAATCTTGCATATAAATATACATTTTTCTAAAATCTATTCTGTCATCGTTATAGAAACTACTTTCCCTCTCTTTTGAAATGTATTTCCACTGCATAACCTCTGCCATAGTGTCTCCAAGCTTTAACAAACCCTCACCATTCCAACCTTTATCATCATCAAATGCCTCCATAGATTTGTAAAAAACTCTTCCAACAGAACCTCTATCTAAGTTGTTCTTTTCAGAATAGAAATCCATATACTCCTCTAAGTAGTTTTTCATTTATTTGCTCTTCCCCACTCTTCTCCAAAATGTCCAACTGGTGCTCTAAACTCATCATTTGGATTGTATTTTTCTGTTAAATAATACAATAATATAGAGCCCGGTTCCAGTGCTTTGTATCCGTGATACACACCTGGCTTCATCTCAATCACTTGTGGATTCTTATCTGAAAGATATACAAATTCACAACCATCTTCTTCCGTAGCCATTCCCACTTTAAAAGAACCTTTTATACAAGTCCAGTAATCAGATTGTATATCGTGTTTGTGCCAAGCTACAATATGTTCTGTACTATTAACATACGAAACATTTATCTGTCCATCTAAAACTTCAAAGACATCTAATAACCTTTGAGCTCTATCATCTTCATTATAATACATATCATTCTCCTTTACGAAAACATCATTATTTTTGGTACATGCGTTATGAATTGTCCACCATTCTGAACAAAATCAGATTCTTTATTAGCGATAACTTCTTTGAAGTTCCAAGCACCTAAGAAAGCATAGTCATAGTCATTTAGATTTACCGACTCTCTATCTACAACAGGTATGTGACTACCAGGCGCAAGTAAGTTCTGTTTATCGGGCGTTGTGTCTGTGATACAATCAATCAAAGAACTATCGATACCACAGTAATTAAATACAGTGGTAGACTTTGATGTGGCACCAATACTGATTATTGATTTACCATTATGTTTTAGATTGCTCAAACATCTGACTAATTCATCTTTTGAGTCTTTAACTCTTTTAGCAAATATTTCATATGTTTCAAAATTACCAACTCCAAAAGATTCTTCCTCTTTTAGATTGTTGTGAACATTTTCACTTATAGTATTGTTAGATGGAATATTTGGTTTTTTAGCATAGATTCTATTAGAACCACCGTGAACTGATAAGTTGTCAACATCAAATATAATCAAACCATTCTTTCTTAAAATATTATCGAGTGCTGTGACTGAAAATACATGCGCGTGTTCGTCATATATTTGGTCATATGAACCTCTTTCTAACATCCTAAGCAAAGATGGGTCTTCAAATACAAACACTCCTTTATCACTAAGTAAGTTAGCGACTGCTGAAAAACAATCATCTAAGTCTTGTATGTGGCATATACAATTAGCAGAGTAAATTAAGTCCATTTCACCATCAGATGATTTTATCTGTTCAGAAAGTTCTGTTGTCCAAAACTCTGTTCTTGTTCTGTATCCCATATCTGCTGTAATCTTTGCAAAATTATCACAAGGTTCTACACAAATAGAATTTTCTTTTTCAAAATTACTTATGAAAGGACCGTCATTAGAACCTATCTCCAATACTTTATTAGGTTTAAACCTTTCATCTAACATTTGTGCAGTATCTCTGAAGTGATTAACCATTGGTGTAGACAATGATGTATTGTATTTGTAATCTTCATTGAACATCAACTCTGGCTTTACGAAGTCCTTCATAGAAACTAATTTAGTCTCTTCATCAAAAACTACTTTTAAATCAAAGAAGAACTCATCATTAATTTCTTCTTCTCTTAAAAACTTATTTGCTATAGGTTGTCTACCTAAATCTAAAAACTCTTTCTTCATTTAACTAACTCCTTATTTGTAAATAGTATATCTTTTTGAACTATGGTTTCACCATCGTAATGTTCTCCGATACTCATTCTCTCTTCAAAACCAATTTTATTCATATAGTTTATAGTCTCTTCAGCTGAAGGCGCACCCTCATTATATTCTATGAGAGATACCTCTAAAACAACTGCTAAAGCTCTTTTGACTAATTCTTTACCACCTTTTAATATATCTAATTCAGAACCTTGTGTGTCTATTTTAATTAGTTCAAAGGTAGCCTCATCTTCAAAAATATTATCTAATTTTTTCAATTTTATTTTGCTTTCTTGCACTAACTGTGGTATATCCCAATAGTTAGCTTCTTTGTAGTATGAGTTACCCTCTGTGTGTGGTTTGTCACTTCGGGTGTAAAAAGTAACTTCCCTTTCTTCATCTCCTAAAGCAGCTATTAAATAGTTATCACCATTCATCATAGCTAGTTTATCTAAGTGACTTTCGTGTAGTGGATTAGCCTCTATCATAAATACACCAACATCAGGCCAAACTCTTTTAGACCAACTATGAAATTGTCCTGTGTGAGCTCCTATATCTAATATAGCATTTGGATTGATGCCCATATCTCTGACTTCTTCAAGTCTCATTGTTTCGCCTGCTCTATACATTGTAAATCTCCAATTTTTCTACATCTTTACATACTTTTTTAATATCATCATAGTATTTTCCGTGACCTTTACTTTTGACTTCACCCCACGGTTTATGCAAACCAAAAGGAGCTTTATCATTTATAGGATACATATAACCACAATCTATTGAGAATGATAATACCTCTTCGTAAGTAGGTTTATCCTCAACCATTTCAGACACAAAATAGTCTTCACACGGATTGCCACCATTATCTAAATATGGCTGTAATCTATTTTTTATAATATCTAACATAAAACTTTTTTTTCTAATAGATATACCACCATTCATAACTCTATTATATTTTTGATTCATCATTCCCAATTCGTTACCCCAATAACCACCGATATAGTCAAAGTGTTCAAAATCCTCCACTTTGTATTCTGAGTTAGGGCATAACATAGAATCACACTCAAAATATAATACAGTTTCACCAACTACTTTATTCCAAAAATCTTCTTTCAACATAATTTCTAAGCTAGAACCTTCTTGAGTTACACTATCTATACCTAAATTTGTAAACTCAACTTCTTTGTCAAGCAACATCATATCGTTTTCAACGGAATCATAAACGTATTCATAGTTAGATGTACCGTGAAATATTTGTAGACTATAATCTTCTGGCAAAATAGACATAACATTATTCAGAACAAATGGTAAAGCATCGTGTTCTCTCGTTTCTACTATAACTGCTACTTTACTCATTATATTCTACTCTCTAAATAATAATCTTGCACTTCAATATGTCCGAGATGTAATATTATTTCTTCACCACAACCTACATCGTAACAACCAACGCCCCATTGTTTTGGTAAAACATATGGGTGTACGCCAGTATTCCAAGCAGCTCTACTGTATTGTAATGGGCTTCTCTTTGGATTTTCTTTCATCAATCTAGCAAATTCTTCTAATAATTTTCTACCTCTATCATTCTTTGTATGAAATCCATTCCACCACAAATCATAAGTGGTTATATTTCCACGGCTTTCATCTTCTCCAATATGATAGTCTCCATCATTTCCACGAGTGTGTATTCCATCTACTTTTACTAAACCTCTAGCATTAACAGGACAACAAACACCAAACTTTTTTATTATAGGAACTAATGTTTTAACTTCATCATTTACGAACATTATATCAGAATCAACTGATATAGCAACCTCTGCAGAAGAGTTTAACAAACCATATATTTGATAGTAGTCTGCGTTGTTCCAACCCCATTTATGATGCTGTTTGGATTGAATAAAGTCTTTTTCGTCAACAACCTTTACCTCAACATCATCATAACCATCAGCCATTCTCTCATCATCTGTAAATAAAGTTAGTTTAGCATTAGGAAAGTATTGTTTCACACTTGAGTATGTAGGATCTAATCTATGTGTCATCCCAAAATTTTTCCAACCCCTCGTATTTACATTGAATTGTGAAAAAATTATTTCTAATTCCATAAGACATCTCCTACACTTTTATAAACCTCATCTACTTTTATATCTTTCATACACTTTGCATCGTAAGGACATTCAAACTGACCATAACATCCAATACAATCTAAATCTTTTAAGTAATGTTTTTTACCTAATCCATAAAGATTTACAAGATTGGGTGGCAAAGAACCCCAAAATCCAATGATTTTTTTACCCAAAGAAATACCTATGTGCATAGCAGAAGTCTCACCTGTAACTATTACATCAGATAATTGAAGAAGATATACAAACTCTTCAATGTTATAATTAGATGTGGTATTAATAACATTTAAATCTTTACCTATATAATCGTTTCTCTCTAATTCTAAATCTGAACCTGTTAGTATAACTTTATTTTTATTATCTAACAATAACTTTTTAGCTAATTTACGATAACCTTCTTTTGTCCAAATTCTGTGTTCGTATTTTGAACTCGCACCAGTATTGAACATAATTAAATTATCATCCTCTTTTATATTATACTTTTCGTAAAACTTACTTTTAAACAAACCACCATCATCTAAAAATATCTTTGGCTTTTCTCCATCGTAACTTATTTCTGATATGTCGAATATCAACTCTTGATAACTTTTTGTTTCTTCAATTTTTCTCCCCCAATTATCTAAGCTAGAGTAGTAAGAGTTATTAGCACCATCGTTAAGTGGCACAACATAACCATCTTTACTCAAACCATAACCTCTTTTAATATCAGAATCAATCATCATAGTTAAAGAAGTAGCTTTAGAATCTTTATCTAAATTTATTATTAAGTCAAATTTTTCACATTGTAATTGTCTAACACTTTCATTATCATATTGTAAAATCCTATCTATGTACGGATTGTTATTCAGAAAGTATTTACCATTTTTAGCAACCAACCAAGTTATCTGTGATTTTTTATATTTTTTTTTCAAACCCTCAACTAAAGCTGTACTTCTTACCACATCACCTAATTCATCTAATTTTATCAATAATATCCTTTTGTCATATGTTGTGTAATGTTGACAATTACTACAATCCCACGACCTATCTATCCAGTAGTATTTACAAGGCCTATCACCTTTGAAATGTTGACAATGACTCATATTTACTTTAGCTTACTAATCCAATAATGTAACAAATCAGACATAGTTTGAGATAATGGAATTTCAGGTTGCCAATCAGTATCCCTTTTCAAATCACTAACATCACCTATTTGAACTTGAATATCTATGTCTCTATAAAATGGTTTATGGATTCTCTGTTCGACATCATCATAATTTAAAGAGGAAGCTTCTATTAGACAATCTGTATAATACTGCATTTTATGTACTTCTTCACCACAAACATTGTAGACATTACCATTACTATTATCTGTTTGCATTAGTTTATAATATGCATTAACACAATCTCTAACATCAATTACCACTCTCTCTGTTTGTAGGTTTCCTATTTTAAGCACTTTTTCTTGTAAGCCTAACTCCATTTTAGCTATTTGATAAGCATCAGAACTAATACTAAATATCTTACCTCTTCTTGGACCTGTGTGACTAAATGCTCTAGTAATAAATCCTCTAACTTTTTGATTATTAAACCTTTCTTGTAAGTACAAATCTATTGCCGCTTTAGATGCTCCATAAGGATTGCTCGGTAAAAGTTTACTATCAACGCCTAACAATCCAACATCTTTACCTGTATCACCATAGACCTCAGAGGTACTACAAAACATTAATTTTGTTTCTTTACCCTCTAATAATGTAATCAAATTCATAGTTGCTGAAACATTGTCATTCCAAGTCATAACAGGTTCTAAGAAACTTGTGGGTGGGTGACTTTGAGCAGCTAGATGAAATACTCCATCAAAGTTTTCTAAAAGAACTTTTTGTAATCCCATATAATCTTTAAGATCTACATAATGAAATCTGATAGATTCAATTTCTTTTACAGTCATTACATCAACCAAATCCATTTCTCTACCATTAGCAGTTCTAACTACACCATGCACTTCGTGACCTTCATCTAACAATAACTTTGCTAAATGAGGACCAGCGAAACCAGTTATACCTGTAATTAAATACTTCATATTAAAACCTCCATTAAAATTGATTTATTAATAAATATATTACATTCGTGAATCTTATTATATTTTAGAGCCTCATCTATGATTAGTTCCATATCTACTCTACAAGTTGATAAGTTCACTTCCTCTGTTATGTCGCTGACATCCACTCCCATAAATTTTGATACTTTTGGTAAAAAATATCCTAAAGCCTCTCCATGTGGTGTTCCATAAATACCTGTTAGTGGATAAGATAGTGAGTGTAGTAAGTTAGTTCCAGTTATCTCTATAGCTTTACCACCCAATCTACCAGCTCTTATTAAATCTACGATACTACCTTTTCTTCTAAGAAGACTCAACCCTCTATCACAATAATCTTCACTAACTTCTGTTGACTTCTTTGAAAACATACTGTCTAAAAAGTGACTTACAACATCACAAGTTGTGCTCCTTATAACTTTTTTTGGTAAATTTAAAAAGTCTGAGTTTATTATAACCTCTCTCGGTTTAAGTCTTTTTAGACTCATCTTATTATCCCCATCCCAATACACAGACCAAGAAGTTTCTGTAGCACCTGATGCTGTAGTTGGATAAGCTACTATAGGATTCTTAGATAATATTTTGGCAGTATCTATTACAGCACCACCACCTATAGCTGTAACTTTTTCGTAAGCACCGACTTCATCTAAAATACTAACATCGGGCGCTCCTTTTACAACTCTGACTTTATCAAATCCATTCATAAAATCTTTAGTGGATTCGGAACATACTAAAAGTGTGCCACTATATCCTCTCAAAATAACTCCTTTATTTGTTTCGTATTTTGAAAACAATCTAAACCAACTCTTTCTGTTTTACCATCCTTATTGATTTTGAATATTTTATTTACACCTTTATAACTTTCATCTAATTCAGCACACTTAAACCCACCAACTGATTCGTGACAACCATTATCCAAAACATAAACAAAAAGGTTATCTAATTTATGTTCAGCTATAGTGTGTGTTATACCTAAGTGCATTAGTAAAGCTGCATCACCACTTATTACAACTACCTTTTTGTCTGTATTAGCAGCCATACCCAATCCAATACACGGAGCTAAACCCATACTTCCCTGCATATAGAATATATTTTTATTATCTGGATACAAATTATACATAGCTCTAGAAATATAACCTGTGCTAGTGATAAATATTGTTCCATTGTCGTGGTAACTATAAATGGTTCTTAATACAGAATCTCTACTATTCATACTATTATATAATCCATATATCCAATTAATTTTAACATCTTCTCATCCACTTCACCCATAACCTTATGTTGTGGCAATCCTTCTCTATGTCCTATCACCAAAAGTGGGTGTATATTATGTGGTATACAAAGACTTGTTAAAGCATTTATACAATTACCAAGTCCTGAATTTTGTAAGTAAACACAACTCTTCATACCAGCTAACTCTGCACCAACTGCAATACCAATAGCCTGTCCTTCATTCAAAGCTGGTATGTGTTTGAAAGGTGAATCTTCTATTTCTTTTATGAATGGTTTCAATCTACTATCTGGCACACCAGTAAAGAAATCATAAGATTCTGAAACATCACTTAAACTAATCATTTGGTATCAACTCTAAAACATTCTTTATTGGTAAACACTCTTCACTTGCCTCATAACTTCTTTTGTTTTTTAATATTGATTCAGCGGTATTAACCATAGCTGGATATGAACTTCTAAGTAAGTGATTAGCATAAATAACCAAATCTACTCCAGCTTTAATTAATTCTTTTTCTGTTACTTTATTATAAGTAGATGGTACAACTACCAAAGGAACTTTTTTCTTAAATTTTTTGTATCTTTTTGAGAAAGACATTATCTCTCCCTCATCTTTACTTTTACTATGAATCATAATACCATCAGCTCCATTATTGATGTACATACTAGCTCTGTATATGGCATCATCAATACCTTTTCCTAATATTAAACTTTCTATTCTAGCTATAATCATAAACTCTTTTGTTACCAAAGACTTTTTACCCTCTGATATTTTTTCTGCAAAATCATTTGGATTATCTTGCGTCTGATTAGAAGTATCTTTGAAAAGAGAGTTTCTCTTATTACCAATCTTATCTTCAATTATCACAGCAGATACACCAGTTCTTTCTAATGTCCTCACTGTAAATTTGAAGTGTTCAACCATCCCACCATTATCTAAATCTACAATCATTGGTTTTGTTGTCACATCAAATATCTCACTTAAAGTCTGACTAACTGTGGTTATGTCTACATATTGATTATCCGGCTTTCCCTTTGAAGCTGAGTGAGTAAGACTGCTTAACCACATAGCATCAAATTCATCATTACCAACTTTTGTTTTCTCTACAATCAAACCAGTCAAACCATTATGGGCTTCTAAAACTCTAACTATTGGTTTTGATTCTAACAACCTTTTCAGCATCCTTCTTCTCACATCGGGAGTAGTTCCGATTTCTTTTAGATGATTATGTAACTTAGTAGACGAAACTCCTTTTGTGTATGGAACATCTATAACCTTACCATTCCATTCTTTTAACTTATCAATTACTCCCTGCCTAACTTGCTTTTGAACCCCTTCTTTCCAATCATCTCCGTGAACTACATAGTCTGGTTTTAACTTTTCTATATTAGGTATGTAGTCTAATGTGCTTTGTGGTATTACTTTGTGAACACCAACTATATTCTCCACAACTATTTTTCTCTCATCATAACCAAGCGCAGGTAATCTTTTGTAACTGGCTATAGCCGAATCGGTAAGTAAACCAACTACAACCTTACCATATTTTTGTGCTTCTTTTATTACATTAAGATGTCCGTGATGAATTAAATCAGCACACATCCCAACATATACTAATTTAGTACGAATGGCCTTGAACATATCTAAAATACCATTTCCAAATTCCGTTTGATAAGTAATCTTTTAATTCTACGATCGTGTTGTGATTTAAATCGATGTCTTCCCATTTTCTATTTACGACACCTAAATCACCATCACTACCATACTCTCTTTTATATATTCTAGCAGCTTCTTTGTAGTTATCATAGATTCCATGTGGAGCTCCTCCATTGTGCATACAATATTGTATGTACCTATCCTCATCTAACGCTTTAATAGCAGATACGCTAGTACAATTATATTCACTAACTGCAGAACGACTGTCTTCTGTAACATATATCCTACCCATATCTACTTCATCTAAAATATCATTTGGTAAGTTTTTATTTAGAACTCTGTTTAATACATTATTTTTAAAGTCTATGGATGCTATTTTACTTTTAGTAACTTTTTTATTGGTTATATTATCAGTAACGCTTATCCACGACAAAAATGAATCAGGTGGATTATGAGTTATAGTTATGTTTTCTGGTTCACCGTGGTCAGCAAATATCCAAAACAAAGAATTTTCTTCTTCAAAATCTATTGTCTCAACTATGCCTTTAAACAAACCAAGTACATCTTTTTGTTTCCCTCTTTCAACATCGTGATAATGATTATATTTTAAAATAACCATATGATTTTCATCTGATGGTAACTTCTGCATTTCTTTTATAAAGTTCTTTTCGTCTGATGATTGTACATAGTCGTAAAATTTGAAATCTCTAAATCTACCACATATATCATCTGGCACTAATTTACAGTCGTACAAACCTGGTGATGTTTTTGCCGATTTATACATAGGCCAACAACCAGGAATTGAGTTATTGTCACCTCTCGTTTCGGGCATTGAATGAATGTGTATATTCCAATCTTCTGGCAAATCTTTAAATAATATTTTTTTATCCCACACAACTTTATCTTCTTCAGACAAATTAGCATATGTATGTGAGTGTCCTATTCCATTATCTCTCATTTCAGATGGTCTATTTCCCGAAAACATTGAGATTAATGTATTGACTGTATCAGGCTGAGTTAGATAATCTCCAAAATGTAAACCTTTTGATTTAAACAATTCTTCCATTTCAGGATGTCTTGGCAAAGTATCAAATAAAATACAATATATCTTCACTATATTTCCTTTCTAAGTATTAGCATCAAAAAGAAGATATTCTTTGTATTTTTTTATCCCCTTTTCCAAATCATACTTTGGTTTCCAACCTTCCATAAAACATTTTGAATTTGCTTTTGTGTAAAACTGATAACCCTTTGGTGTATTATTTTTGTGCCAGTAATCAAATGATATATTCATCAGCTCTAAAACATCCTCAAAGGAACGAGCTTTTCCACTACCAACCTCATAAACACCTGATTCTACATCATTAAATAATGGATACAAAGTGGCGTCAACAACATCATCTATGTAAATAAAATCCCTTTTGGGTTTACCATCGAACAATTTAAAATCACCCTTTAGATGAGCTTGGTAAGCTACAGAAGCCATCTTACCTTTGTGTTCTTCACCAGGACCGTAAACATTAAAATATCTTAGAGCATAAAAATCTTCAACTCTACAACAGCCATACTCTTCAGCTAAATATTTAGACCAACCATAGATATTAGATGGTGTTCCACTCTCACCTGTGTTAGCTGCTGATGATGAGTATACAACTTTCTTATCATATATTTGTGCTAAGTCAAATAGTTCTTTACTAAATAGATAATTGTACTTTAACATTTCATTTGGGTCTTTCAACATAGTATCTGATATAGCACCTATGTGAAGTATAGCATCACAATCCTCAACACACTTAGCTAGTGTAGACTCCCAACCAATATGATTCATATAATCTTTTTCTAAACAAGTTACTTTAGTGACATCATCAATTTTTATAAGTTTTTGATAAACATTCTTTCCAATAAAACCCTCTGTACCAGTTACTAATAATCTCATTTGTACAACTCCTCATAGACTCGTTTCATCCAATAAGTTCTGTCTCTACCCATATCATTTTTTGGTATAGCGTTGAACTGATAAACCCAACCTGAATTGTAAAGAAAGTCCAACTCATCTTTCCACCAGCATTGTGGATGATAATAGAACAAATTCTTTCTAACCATATCCATCATACCAAACTGTCTTGGTAAAGTATTTAACTCCACCCCAAACTCTTTTCTCAAACAGTTCATTAATGTTATATCACTACCAGTAAGAAGTATGTCATAGGATTCAATAATCTTCTGTCTGTTCGTTTCGTAAAATTCAAACACTTTATCAAAAAACTCTTTGTGGTCTTTATTAATAATCACAAAGCCAGTTTGAAAAAACTCATAAGATGGTATACAATAATCTTTATCAAAAAACATCTTAGAGTAACCATTTATTGCTCTATTCATCCATTCAAAGTCACCATCTGTAAGTGGACTTGTAAACTTTCTATCAGTCATTTCAAAAAAGTTAGGACAATCTGGATGAACTACTGAGTCAGCATCAACAACTAATACTTGGTCATATTCTATTTCATTATGTTCTAATATATTTAGAACCTGCCATCTTTGCCAAGTAATTAACATCTGAGATTCTGGACATAGTAAGTCTGACATAATGTAAACTTCGTGTCCATTCTTCTCAGCCCAAGCCTTCCACGAGTTTATTCCATACTCATAACCTTGATGTCTGTTTGAATGTCCTATGCTGGATTTACCAGTTAAGTTTTCTTCTCTTTTTATGTATGGTATAAATATTATATTCTTCATTTCTTTCCTATATGTGCGTTTACACTTCTTTTAAAATACTGATTGTTTCTCGAATCACCATCCATATAATTAAACTTTAGATTGTTTTTCCAAGCACAATAATTAAAACTTAATTGGTCTCTTTTACTATTATACTTTATCTCTGTCCACCAATCTTCCATTGTCTCCACACAATCTTTTTCATTGTGTCTTCTGAGTATAACCATACCAGTTATCAAACCATTATCTTTTGGAAAACCTAAACTGGCATATCTGTTCATCTGTTTTTCTATTACAAATGGATTGTCTTTATAATTAAGTATACCTCTTTCAGGCGTTGCTTTCATATTTCTTTCACCTAAATCAAATATAGTTTGAGCTTCATCATAAGGACAATTTCTAGCATCTAAATGATTGTTGTTGTGACTAAAGAAAGCTACGTTAGAATCTTTTAAATATTTGTCTATCAGTTCATCTAAGTTTCCGACAACACTCATATTACCATCTATAAATATACTGTATTCATAATCTTTCAAATATCTATGAGGTAGAACTTTGAACTTTTTGGCATTCCTATTGTTATCTTCATATATTGGTGTGTGAGTTTCTTCACTAAAACATTTCCAATCCCAACCATTTGAGCTTTGTTCTGTAACTTTATCATATCCACCAAAAACAGAAGTGTAAATTATACGCTTTGACATATTATGCCCTCATAGTCTTTAAGAACTTTGTTCTGTGTTGTTGGGAAGTAAGTTCCTTTTTTCTGTCCTATCTTTTTTAGAACTTTTAATTTACCCATATCTACATACTCATCTATACATTGTTTTAAATCAGGAAACAAACCATAATCATCAAATACTATTATGGTGTCTTTTCCAAACTTCAGAGCGTTTTCTATATCACTTTGAATATGAACATAGTCGTGAACACAATCAATAAACACAACTTGCATATTCCAAAAATCCCACTTTTGATTGTACACATCCATAGTAACATATTCTATATTATCTCTATCAGAGTTTAGTTTCTTAGATTCTTCGTGCCTTTCATACAGATTATCTAAAGCAGTAACTCTGCTGAATAAACTACTAAGAACTCTAGTTCCATGACCTAAAGAAGAACCTACTTCTAAACAAGTCTTTTTTCTATATTCTTCTTTGTCAAAAAAGTTTATCAAATCGGCTTTGAACTTTTTACTCGTTGTTGTTTTTGAATCCCATTTATCTGGCAAACTATTTACTAAGTCTCTGACTTTCTTTTGGTCTAAATAAACTTCACCTCTTACAAAGTTTCCAGCCATAGGAAATTGTCTTTGAACGGAAAATACATCAGAATATCTAACCACTAATTGAGATGTTCCACATTGATTTCCCACATTTATCTTAGATTTAGATTTTATGTAAAGTTGCATTCTTATAGACATATTTCTCATATCCAAAGCTTTATCTATGAAATCAAAAGAGGTTTGTTCGATTGGTCTTTCTGTCCAATAAAAATACTTTAATTTATTATCTAGCTTATCTACTATCAACTTATCCATAGAGTAGTCATATCTATCTGATATAAGCAAAGAACCAAACTCTCCATCAGTATGTTGGGTGATAATTTTATCACCCATCTCTTTTTCTTCATCACTAAAATATAGTTCTGGTGCTGAGTCTTTACATTCATCTTCATCGAACTGCCAAAATTTCAACATCTGTTCTAACAAAGGAACATCTGGATTCTTATCATCATATATTCTGTAGTGGTCGTGAAATATCTCTCCATCAACACTATCTACAAACTCATCTACATATGGATTGTTTTTAAATACACTTTCAGCGTTACTATATGGATTACTCCAACTACCCCACTCACTCGATGGTTCTCCACATATCTTATGTAGTAAACTTTCTGATGGAACATAGACTTTACAATTAGGATATTTCTTTTTTAATAATCTAGGCATAGCTGATATGATGCCCCAATCGCCAATACCGTGACACATTCTCATTATAGTAAACTTTTCTTCTGACAAATATTCATCGGGTATTCTGTAACCTTCGTTGAAACCCAACTTCTCAACTTCGCCAGCGTTGTACAATTGATTGTCCAACACTCTAAAAAATATCAAATCTTCCTCACATTCATTTCACGACTAAAGTTACTATTGTAATATAGATTTTGTTTTTCTTGCTTTTCAATTGTTTTAGGATGATACAGACTTAATTCTTCGTGTGGTGGCAAATGTGAGTACGTTTTACATCCTACGATATGTTCGTGTAGTGGTCTTGTCCATCTTATACTCTCATCATTACGAAACACACGAGCTTGATAGTCTGGATAGTTTACCCATCTCTTTTCGTTGACTCTCCAACCCCATCTTCTGATGTGTTCATCTTGCATACCTTCTACAGTATTAACTCTCGGTATCCAAATTAAATCAACCCCATCATTCATTTCTAATATTTGTTTTAATTGTTGAAGTAATACTTTATTAGGATATTCATCAGCATCTATGTGAAAAATATAATCACCATTACTATTTTCTATAACTGAATTTTTATGTTCTGCAAAGTTACCATCAAGCTTTCTATCATAATGTTTAACTCTGCTATCTATTGAGTACAACTCAATTACGCTTCTTACATTTTCATCATTTCCATCTACACAGATTATCACTTCGTCTTCTTCATCTATACTGATAAGAAGTATACCTAATAATTTTTCAAGCTCTTTGTGTTCATTATGTACTGTAATTCCATAACTAATCTTCACCGACTAACTCCTTTACAAATGTTGGTGGCAATCGCAAGTCTTCCAAAAATACTTGACTTTTCTTAGCTTTTTTAAGACTGTAAGTTCTATAGATATCGTGTCTCTTTATCAATCTTTTTAGTTTCTGATATATTTGTTTAGAGCTACCATCTAATTCTACTCTGTATATCTTTTTGTTTTCGTCTACTACCTCTGTCTTTCCAGCCATTTCTAATAACTTTTTTAATTCTCTGTTAGTAGCTACATTAGATATCTCTAATTGTATTCCGTGTAGTAACTTTTTTCTATCCGGCTCTAATACTAATATAGTTCTACGAAGTCTTCTACCTTCTTTAGTCTCATATACAAAGGATATGATATCTCCTCTGTCTACTTTGCTCCAAGTATATGGAAGTTTAGCCATTGTCTACTATTACTCCCATAGCTTTACAAGCTTCCATAAATTCAAACTGACCAAACTTTTCAGCGTTTTCTACATCCAATCTTCTTTCGTGACCATCATACTTATCTCTTTCTTCTTCAGGTATATCTATAACTTTTGCGTAATACCAATGCCAGTTTACGTGGTCTCCATCAGGATATATTATTCCCTTTTCGCCCATATTAATTACAGATGGAAACCATACTATGTCTCTTTCTTTATCAAATACTTTCAAATCATTCATTAATTTACTGTGGCTTTTTGTGTACTCTTCTAACTTCTCACTATCGAAAGCTAAGTAAGAATTAGATGTCATACCACATTGAAAACAAATATAAGACTCAAATGGTTTACCATCAACTTCTGTTTTTTCTACGACACAATTATTGTGTAAATCCCCACACATAGGGCAATTTGTTCTTTCCTCCATATTACACCTTCTTTAATTTTGGTAGTTTAAGTTTAGGTGGTTCAGAATTTTCTCCAACCTTTTTTAGTTTCGGTAAGTTTAGATTTACCTGTTGAGGTTGTTGTTCAAACTTAGGTAAATAATTATCCAATATCTTACTAAACTGAGATGTCATAGCTTTTAGAGAAAACTTACCTCTATTATAGTTAGCTAATTTTTTAGCATTAAGAATTTCCTTTCGGTTACTCTTATATAGTTTTTTCATAATCTGAGAAGCGTATTGATAGTTTATAGTAAACCATTTTGCATTCTCACCAATCATCTCTTTTGGAAAGGATTCGGGAGAAACATCTGTCAAAGCACCTGGTAATAGTATAGCATTTGTTTTTGTTAAGAAGTCAATATGTCCACTCCAATTAGGAGCAACAACTGGCTTCTCTGATAAACTAGCTTCTAACAATGGTCTTCCAAAACCCTCACCGTGTGTAAATGTAATGTGTGCTCTTATCTTTGGATGATTATACATTTCATTCATTTCTTCATCAGTTAAGTCTCCGTGTAAAAAGTAAATATTTGGAAGTTTACCTTTTACTGAGTCTTTTATACTAGCTATCTTATCAGCTATATCATTTCTATCAATAATAGAAAAGTTAGCACCACTGGTTTTCAAAAGTAATGCAGGTGGTTTACTGTAGTTTTTGAAAGTCTCTAAGAATGTTTTTATCAACATACCAGTATCTTTTCTATCATTACCTAAATTTCCTTGCAACCAATGACCAGTGTACAAAAATATATTCTTTTCAGGTATTTTTTCAAACTCAGCTTTCAAATCTTCTGATTCTATCTTAGTTAATTTTTTGTATACATTAGTATCTACGCCTTCAAACAAAACTTCAACTGGTTTTGTCAATCTCAGCTCACCAGCTTTTTGTTTTGTATTTTCATCAATCTGTTCGTAGATGGTTCTTTCAAAAGTTTCTTTAGTAAAATTAGATGGAACTATATTCATATCCATCTTATTCATACCTTGAACCCACTCTGGCGTTGCTATTGTTGTTTCAATACCAGCAGTTATACCAATATTATATTTAGCTAATGGTGTAAATTCATTTGGAACTGATATTTGAATATGTACATCAGGTTGTCTTTCTACATTTGGTGATGTTAGTATCCTATCTAATATTACTTTATCGTTAGGATCTCTTTCGTTTAGAGCATTCATCGGACAATTACCCCACTTCATAGAGTTTATCTTTATGTCAAATCTATCCATCTCTATAAGACTTCTTACTAAATCTCTACTATGAGAACCATAACCACTTCTTGTTGCAACAGGTGCTGTTACTATCATTAGAGGTTTCATTTTAACTCCTATCCTTCAAAAATTTCAAATCGTTTACGAGGTGTCCACTTTTCAAATGCTGTGTTCATATGTTCAGAAAACAGATTACACATAGCAGTAGCAGACATCATAGCATCATCACTCATAACAAATTCGTGACCTTCCATACCACATCTATTTCTTTCCTCTTCTCCCATATCATACCACTCTTTTATGGCATCACCGAAGTCTTCAAACTTTGGTCTATCATCAAAAATATACGGCGTTGGTAATGAACCTTGCAAACTTCTATTAGATGGCCAGATAGGTTTACACCAATCACCCCAAGTCAAATCAGAATTATCTTTCCACTTTTTCTCATCGTGTAAAGATTCTATCCAACCATAATCTTTGTATGTTAGTAACTCACCTTTATATCTAAAACCACATTGGTCTTGTAATCCACCAGTAACATTTACTGATATCGGTGTACCACACATCAGAGACTCAGCAGTTCCTAACCCAAATCCTTCATTAGACGCCATATTAATTGTTACATCAACCATATTGTATAGGTAATTCAACTCTATATTATTTAGTTTTTTATGAGAAAACAATACATCATAATCAGGACACATTTCTTTTGCTACCGCTGGTAAATCTGTACCATTCTCATCACGAGGTTGAGTATGCATTATTAGCGCACATTGTTCAGCTTCTTCCTTTGGTAACATATCACAAAAATGTTTGAAAGATAGTATTACATCACCAGGCAACTTTCTTCTGATGTTTCTGTTGTTCCAAAATACTATGTATTTATAGTCTTTGTTTTTAGTCATTACCCTTCTGAATTGTAATAAATTACCCCACTCTTTATGAGCTTTATCAATCGGGTAGAATTGTCCTTCATTTATTCCGTGTGGAACATATGTAGAATCCCAATCAGTTCTCGGTTTCTTTTGACAAACGTTCTGAACAATATTATGTGTTTGTTTAGATATGTTCATAATCAAATCACAACTTTCATAAAAAGGTTCATTCCATCTTGGATATGGCAAATCATCCCATATATTGTAATAGAATATTGGAATGTTTTGTCTTAGTTCGTGTTCCATCTGATACAACCATCCCCAAAATCTTGGGTCTGTGTAGTGAAGTATAGCTTCAACATCTTGTTCCATCCTCATAACCTGCTTCAAAATATCAGGATTTCCATATCCACTAACAGGATATATTTTTAAATAAGCTTTCTCTACTCCAGTTTCTTTACGAACAGAATCATTCATATCTATAATCTTTCCCTCATCGGGATGTTTTATAGCTCCACCAATTTGAACCCATTCATATCTATCTAAAGTTCCTAAAACAAACTCTCTAGACATAGTACCTACGCCAGAGTTCATTCTTAAATCATCTGAAAGTAGAAGAATCTTCTTCTTCTTAGCCATTCAAAACCTCTTTACTTTTCTCTTTAACAAAGTATTTTTCTAAAACACTTAACTTATCATCGTATTCTGCAATAATAGCAAGTTCCTTTTCTATAGTATCCATAACATCAGGATGTTCTGCAACACCCACAGCATTTCTTAATAGATTATTCACATTGACTTTGTGTTTTTCAATGTGAGCTTTGAAATGTAACTTGCTAGCCTGTATAATATCTTCTCTCATTACTTTGACTTTTTTGATTCTATTTTAGATTCAATTTGAGATAGTTTGCCCTCTATAGTTCTTAAAAGATTTACTATAGAATTTAACACTTTTTCTAAATCTTGATTCATAATGCACTCCCACTTGGTTTAAGGTTCTGCCATTCGTTTATTTGTTTTCTGTACTCTTCATTGTGTACATACAAATCCATTGAACGATTGACTAATTTTTGTAAAGTAAAGCTATCGTCTAAATTACTTATTTTAAATTTTTTATATAGATTGTCTAATAACTTTACAGATGTAAGTTTCAACATAACTTTTCCTCCGTATATACATATATAAGTATATAAGAGTTAAGTTATTATTACATATTTTTTTGTTTATTTTTAGCTTCGTTTAGGGCACTTTCTGTACCTTTTGATTTAAGACTCTTTGGCATAAACGCAACCATTACATCACAATACTCAGCTATCTGTTCGTTTCTTTTGTGATAATTATTTTTGTAGAAAGCTTTTCCATATCTGTATCTCGGCATTACACAATGAATATTATGACTGTAATGCGCTGGTGGAAACTCTGAGTAATTTACATCAAACTCTAAAGCATACTTTTTAGCGTATCCATCGGCTCCTTCTTTCTGACCTCCACTAACAATTTCCAATAATTCTCCATACTTTTGTTTGAGTTTAAATACGAATTCTTGTATCTTTCTTTTGTTAGTGTATTGTCTACTTCCGACTATCGCTACTTTCATAATCATTCCTCTTTTGTTTTTTAGGTTTTTCCGATGTACAAAATTTAGCACACTTATGGAACTCATTTAGTCCTTCTAAAATGCTTTCCTCTTTTATATAATTATATTGAAATCTAACTTGATTACCACCTAAATTGAACTTATTTGATAAATCAAACCAAATAAATTCATTTGGTTTTAGAGAATCACCTACTTTCATAGTTGTTTTGAAATGTAAATTAGATTCATATTTTAACATAAAGTCTTTTAAGTCTTTAGGTTTTAAACTACCTTCTTCATACCATAGTATTAGGTAAAATTTAATGCTGTCTTTGTGAACTTCATTTAATTTATTTATTACATCTTTTTCAAAAGGTTTATTAATAAAATGAGATAAATTCATTCTAAGATTTACTTTCATTATTTTACTCCCGCGTCACAATATTCTGTCTGATTGAAATCACAATACTTGCAATTCTTTTTAGATGCTTCTTTTCTATAAATATGTTGTGTGTTGTATTCTCCATCAGAAGTGAAGCATTCTGTCATAAATTCTGATAGTCTCTTTGTCACCTGATTGATTGATGGCGTACCATTTGCTGGTGTAAATTTTTGAACTCTCTTCTGAGGGAAATCTAAGTTCTCATACAGCTTTCTCTTTACGATGAAATACTCTACCTCAATCTTATCCATCGGATGATTGAATTGTTTTGAGTAGAATTGTTTGTATAGTAGTAGCTGGTCTGTCTTATTCTTATCAGCCTTCATCCATTTGTTCCAACCCATAGTGGATGTCTTTATATCATATATCTTAATTACATCTCTTACAGTATCTCTGATTACAACATCTATGTAACCAATAAACTTAACGCCATTTGGTAAATCATACTCTAATGGAACTTCGATACCAACTAACTCATATCCTTTTTTACTAAAATACTGAGCTCTTTTCTTTCTAATAAATTCTAAAATAAGTAATCCGTGCTGATAAAACTCCACCATATCTTTTTGAGTACAAAACTCTACACCACCATTTTTTACCATAGCGCTTTCGTAATTTCTTTTCATTCTGATTCTTAACATCTCTTCCAATGGCAGAGCTTCTGCAGCTTTAGCAGTATCCTCATACATAACAGTTAAGAAAGTTTGAATAACTTCGTGCATTGAAGTACCGAAGAGAGTGTGTATCGATTCTGTAAACTCTCTATGTCCATCTATGTACGCTGTCTTCCATCTGTGTGGACATTGTGCCCACATTGAGTATTGACTATAACTTATTTTATTCATTAATCAGCCCACTTACCATGCTTTAATAGATGCCAGAATCTATGTAAAATAATTTGACAAAACAAGAAGAATAAATTATCGGATTCGTAAAAACCCTCTTCTACTTCAAGTTTGTATTTAGGTTTGTATTCTTTCATTACTTTGCCCACTTTCCTCTAGCTACGACTTGAGCCATAACTCCATAGTTAGATATGTCTGAATAGCTATCTACCAAACCTTCTCCTTTGAGAGAACCATTATCTCCTCTCATCAGTATAGTTTTGATACGTTCTACTTTATCATTTATCCTAAACCAAATACCCATAAGAGATAGTCTCTTCTCTTCTTCATTTACCAACATCTGACCAACGGCTATATTCTGTGGGCCATAGTCGTGTTGTTTGTGTAAAAAGAGTTCGTATTGTTCTCTTTGTATCTTTTGGAACTCCGTTGTCATCTCAGGATATTTATCTTCCATATAAGATACAACATCTTCTTTAGGTGTTCCTTTAGGTGTGTCTTTTATAACCTTCATATAACTCTCCAATTTACAGTTAAATATACATAATTTTATGTATACGAGTCAAGCTTTTTTTATTTGTCTTTTAATTCTTTTATTAAGATAGTAAACATAAATATGCTTTGGTTCTGTGTTCTTCCAAAATATATTTTCGTCACCAGCTTTGTATCTACGATTAAGTTCTCTACCATATGGTCTATCTAATTGATTTAAAGAGCGACTGTGCATCTCCTTACCATCCACCATCAAAACTCTACCCCTTGCAGTTTCTCCTAAGTATTCAAAATTAGTAGCTTTGTATATTACACCTGTATGTCCGTGATGTTGGTCGGCAAAAGAAACTACAACTTCCATATCTGTATCTCTTTTCAACATTTTGAATGTCTGTCCTATGAAATAACTTTCTGTATTCTTAGGCGTATCATCTATACAAACTAACCTTCTAAGCTCTAAACACTTAGTTGGATTGATTGGATTGTATTTAGCAGCTGTTGCTGGCATTGATGGATAAGCATACATCATAGCCCCAATCATTTTAGGTAAACCAAAGTTACCTTCTTTGTACAAA
>Ga0070750_10000132_pt1 | contig 35719 bp, 59 predicted proteins | sample VirMetDEL_Nov_24_FD_77013 | JGI IMG/M metagenome (GOLD analysis project Ga0070750, IMG submission 77013) | Aqueous microbial communities from the Delaware River and Bay under freshwater to marine salinity gradient to study organic matter... | ecosystem: Environmental > Aquatic > Marine >...
AGTTGGGGCCGGCACCCGCTCCCCACACGTTTTCCCTTCCTATGTGTTGAAATACAACAGTTCTCACCTTTGATCGAGAAAATCGATGGACTCACACTCGTTTCCAATCCTTTATCTATTACCCCTTTACCTAAACCCATTACAAAAACCTATCAAACTCTACTCTTTTCGTCAAAAAACGGTAATTAAACCCTTTTCTTCTACCTTCTATTGTTATATATAGTTATTGTGTAGTTCTAGATGGTGTTGTTGTTTCTCTTGTCTTTATTTTTTTCTTTAACCTTCCTTCTCTAGGTTTACATAAGGAACGTTCTTCCATACGTATCCTCCTTTATCTATATCCCACTCTGAGTATTGAAGGTTCATCATCCTTTCTCCGTATTCGTCGACTCCTCCGTCAACCCATCTCAATTGTTGATTTATCATACTCATAGTGTTTAGATGTTTTAGTTGAGGATATCGGATTCGAACCGATAGTCAGAGTTATTCAGAATCGTTCACCTACTGTCAAGTCGTTTCACCCATCGGCTATTTTGCTCATGCAGTCCTCTAGTGCTACTTGATTCCCTATTACCTCCTCCCAGTCTATCTGGGCGCCTTTACCATGAGCATGTCTGCTCTGTTTGGCCAATCCTCTATTTATCTATATTACTTCTTATTCTTATCGTAGAAGCTACCAGAGAATGCTGTCTCTTTTCTTACTCCTAGAGCTTTGTGTTTGGATGCTATTAACATCTGTGCTTTCTCTATGACTGGTTTGATGTCTTTTACATCTGCTTCTTTTTCTTTTTCTATAGCTTCTACCGCTTCTACCTTTACCTCTTCTTTAACAGGTTGGGGTTTTGACAGTTTAACCGCTTTTGCTGCTTTTTTAGCCATCTTCTTTTATTTTATATGTATCCGTTAATGCGCCTTGCCCTACGTGGCTTAGCTTTCTGTGCTTTCTCTAATGGTCTTCTACTATTGATACCATATCTCAACGCTGCTAGGATATCAGGTTCGTGAGGAAGTTTGTTGTCCTTCTTATTTCTCCTAAATGTCATGTATTGGAAATACAAGTCTGTTGTATCATCTCCTATCATAACTATATCCTTATCTTGCATCTTCTTGATTCCTGCCTCTACATTTCCTTTCTTAGCCTTTCTTATTTGACCATAACCTCCTTCTCGGATTCCTTGTATCAATAATGGCATTGCTGAATCTGCAAATATGAGTGCATTGAATGGAACTCTATGAAGGCGCATCATTTCTAATGTCTTCTTCGTTCCCATACCCTTTACACTAAACAGTTCTTGTACATAATAGACTCCCTGGTAGTAGGTGATTTTGACCATTGATGTCTTATCTCCTCCTCCATAACTGAAATCTAATCCATACCATGTATCTCCATCTTCATCGAAGGTAGGATACATTCCCCATCCAGCATACAATCTTCCTTCTGTCTCCAGAGTCCATTCGGCAAGGATTGTATTCTTGTAATAGATTGGGTTTGTGCGTTCAAGATCTTTGTATCTCTGAACTACAGATGCATTCAAGTTATTGATGTTAGTCAAGTATGTTGAGTGCATGTACATAGTATCATGGAACCTTTCTGGGTTTGGTTGCCCTCCCACGAACCATTCCTTATGTATCCAAGATGAGATTGCTGATGTTGGGTTATAGATCAAGATTACCTTCAATGGCTTTCCTGCTACCCTTATCGATTCATCTATCTTAGAGAACTCTTCGAATGACTCTACTTCTTCAGCCTCCTCTACTACCAGAGTTGTGATACCTGATAATGATTTTAGCTTTGCTGTTTGTGTTCCTGTTGACCTGATACCTTTGAATGATATCGTAGCCCCTGTAGTGATGTTAGTTATTACTCCCTGCTTCTCTCTGAAGTCAGCTCCTTTACCTAATACCTCTATTGCAGCTCTAACGTCTGCTACTGTAGAATCCTCTGAGGATGTCATAGTTTGACGTAGATACAATATTCTGTGCTTAAATTTGGAATAAGTAAGTTGTACCATAGCAACTGATACACCAAACGATTTTCCAGAACCCCTTCCTCCATATACTTGATAGTATCTAGGGTCATCTAGATTATCAAAGAAGAGTGGTTCGAAGATGGGGTTAAATTTTAACTCCAATTCTTCCTTCTTTCTTCTTCCCATTCTTTATTAGTCTTTTGTGAATGTTATCTTCACTGATTTTCCTTCTCCAGACCCTATCTGCAAACCTTCATCTTGCTGACTCTCAAATGAATCATCAAAATCTGATTTGTACTTTTGTAGGATGTATTTGGATGCTTGGAAATGATCTTTGTGATTAGGATCTTCCAATATGTCTTGTATGTTATCTGCCGCTAGGTCAGTTAACGTTTTTCTATGCATTGTGTATTGTGCCCACAGGTTCTCATCGTGCTTCAATATATCTGCCACTTGCCATGTCTTCAATCCACAAGCATCACCTATCTTCTTTCTGGTGGTGAAACCTTTGTCTAGGGCTGCAAGTATTAATGCTCTACCCTTTGCGAGAAATTCCTTTCGGTCTCTGCTCTTGTTTTTCATTCTTGTTCCCATGTTGTACGGATTTTAATACCTCATCTAGTGTTGACTGAATGAGGAATGTTAATGTTAATTTGATTATTCTAACCGTACCCTCAACAATGCCCAACACCCCTACGACTACACGTATTGGTAATAAGCATAGTTGTACAAGCATAGACAATAGGAGCACTCCTACTTCTTTTAATACTTTCATAATTCTGTTTTTTAATTTTGCTAAGGCCAAGGAATCGAACCTTGAGTAACCATTACCCTAATAAAAAGACTCCTCCGAAGAGGAGCCTTGATAATCTATTTTGTATTCTTTATTTTAGTAACAAGTTGATATCGACGTTACATAACCAGAGTAATCTACTTTAACGACAACCCCACTAGCTAATCTCCACCATTTATTGTATCCAGTGAAGGTTAGTGTACATGCTGAGTTAGCATAAATCCTATCTCCCACTCCAGGTATAGAATTAGTTCCAATATACCATTTTCCGTTGTTCAAGTATAATGAACATGCTCCACTTGATGAAGAAGAGTTAGAACCTGACATTTGGAATTGTTTAATAGTAGCCAAAGCTGATACTTGAAGAATCTTTCCTTCAGTATCGATTTTGTATGCTTTGTTATTACTTGCCTTCCACCATCTGTTTTGTCCATTGAACAAAGTTCCAGTAGATTTGGTATACATGATTGCTCCAGTACAAGGTTGTCCAACACATCCTCCACCTTGAGCATAATACCTAGTCACAGTCGTAGAGTAGTTTTGAACTCCAGCTGCAGTTGTTGCTGAGCCTGACGACATTGAGAAGGAAATTCCATCAATGATACTTACACTATTTTTATCTATCTCAATCTGAACCAAAGCCTCATTGTGTGCTGAGTATTCTGTATAGATCTCAGAACCATTCTTCCATGCTCCATACATCATTTTATCATCACCTGGTCTCCAGTAGAAGTCATCAGAGTAATTCGCTCCTTTAACCCATCCTGTTGCCGCAGATGTTCTGATATTGCCTGCCTTAGCTCCTTCTTGTACTAAATGCAATCCTCTCGGTGTTGAGATTAGATCTTGATAGTCTGCATCTGAATAGTAATATTCATCGCCCAACTGTCCAAATGTATGTGAGAATTCATGTAGAGGTAAAAAGTCTTCATAGTTGTATAGATTATACATTGAAGTAATCATTACTCCTACCTTAGCTACATCATCCAAAGATCCATCCGCCAATAGTGTATGACTTTTAAACTCTCCCACACCACCATAACCTGTATGGTTTGATACTATGATCAAGAACACTCTTTCTCCACCTGACTTATTCCCTAACAATGTTTCGACTGCAAGTCTATTTGCACCTAGCATGTTATGAGCATAATACAGATCACCATCATTCCTATAAACATCAAAGTAAGTATCTTTATTAACAGCCGCTTGACCATTTCCTCCTGGAGGAGAAGCTGCAATAGAAACTCCACTTTGAACAGATATGGTATTAACTCTGTAAAAGTTAATCTGATCAAGATTGTCTGAATAAGGAGCTGTTGCCTTAATTAAGTTAGCAATACGCAAAGCTTCAGAATTAAATGTACTTTGTTGTGAGGATGTGAATCCATCTCCAGCAATAAAGAATTTAACATGCTTGCCTTTGTTCTCTGTTCCAATTGTTGTGATTACCTGTGCACTAGCACTCAAGCTAATGAAAGCTAATAAAATAAACAATAATTTTTTCAAATTGATAAATTTTTTTAAGTTAATAAATAAAGGGCAGAGCGTTATCTCTGCTCAGTTGTTATACGGAATCGAATTAACGATTAGACAGAACACCCTCCTTTCTAAATGAAATGATGTCTGCCTTGTTCCAAATTGTTTTATTCATGCCGTAAAGTTTAAAAGGATTAATTAGAACCTCTCCACTCATTGCCTCCGAACGTTCTTATACGCGGAGTGAGTTTGTCTTGTGCCTCTTGAATGGTTTGATCCAATGGATCTTCTTCCTTCAACCAAGCAATGACTGGTTCCATGAAAGTTTCTGCTACAGAAGCCATCTCATTAGATACCGCCTTGGCAGTATTCTTATCGTCAGCTTCTTGTTCTGTACTGTAACCTGAATCTGAATAACTTCCTTGAAAGTTCTTCAGTAACCTTGCATAGGTAAAATAACATAGTGGTGGAGTGATCATCTCCAACAGCTCATCATCAGCTGCGTCTTGAGGATCTACACACCTTGCTACATTGTCTGCTCCTATTAATCTTTCTATATCTAGCTTTATGGCTATGATTTGTGCTGCTTTAACCCTAGTCTCATCGATGTCGGGTTGTAAGCTTACGTAATCTTGTAGAGCATCTACTATGTCTACTAAGATTAATGAGTTTTCTAAATTTGAATTATACATCGGAGTTGTCTTTAAATAAGTTAACCACCTTCATCAAGTGTTCTGGATCTGGTATGTTGCCATTGACCTTCTCCCACTTCTCAACATACATTGCAACAAAATCTACAACCGTCATCTTTTTAGCATCTGGTGCTCCTTCAGGTGTTGGTTGTGCTTCTTCATTGCTCTCCATGTCTAATGTAAGCTTATTCAATTTAATCTCCTTTATATCGAACACGCCATTCTTCAATACTCGATTGACTTGTTGTTCGATTGTATCTCTTCCTCCTTGAGTAACTGCATTGAATACTGCATATGCTTCTTCTAACTCTGCAGAAGAGAATCCTGTTGTTTGATTCGCTCCAGCTAGGATTGGTGGGATCAAATATGCTCCCGAGATTACTTTACTGTCTAATTCATATGTTTTAGTTGCTGAATCGATGATTGCAGAATTGTTCCCTGCTCCTATCTCTTCAAGAACTGTTGCTGTAAGAGTTTCTGGATCCATACCTGCCATGGTAATGATCTTCCCTGCTCCTCTTGCCCCCTGAGCTCTGTCTAGAGCATTTTCCAATGCAACTAAATTAGCATCCTCAGCGTCAAGACTAGTCTTTAAAAGGTAAGATGAAATAAACCCCGTAGCCGTCTCCTTACGGATTAAAATACTATTCTCTACATCTGACAACACATAATTGATTGGAGCCTGTAGAGGTGGGATAGGATAGGAAGAATGCCCTGTCTCTGTATGATAGAGTATCTGTCCATTGTAATTTCCAATACCTCCTTCAGTATTTTCAATCTGACGCAGTACTGCTGACGGATTGAAACGATCAAACCATTTCATCTTTCCTCTTGTTGGAACCATCTCTATGGTCTTCTTTACTTCAGAGTTCCTTCCAAAGTTTCTGAAGTAACCTATCTTTGATGCAAAGTTCAACTCATCAAATGAATTAAATCTGCAATCTGTAATCCTCATAGGATTCATTCCGGTTACCTCTCCATTCAAGTTCCAATTGGAATGAATAGCAAATGCTTCAAATGTTGCATAATCCTCAGCTAGGATAGAGACAACTGTCTTCAATGTTAATCCATAAGGCGATACGATTGTATCTTCTCCTTTGAATTGTCCACCTTTCAAAAACTTAGCAGTTCTACTTACAGCTGGTTTGGCTGACGGAGACTGCTCTATTAGGTTCTTGAGTGTTTGAGGAAACGAGTTGTCTGCTCCCCATCTCATGATACCTAAGGCTGAATCCTGTCGAGTAGTGATTTGAGTCAACTCTCGATGCCAGTCTAAATAGAACGCCATAGTTATTTTCTTTTAATGATTATTTCTTTATGATGTGAAGGCAGAACCTTCTCTCCATCTCATCGTATGAGATAGTTGCATCATCAAATTTATTATTCAATAAGTTCTCATAATCGATATTCATCTTCACTCCCTTCAATCTCAATAGGTTGACAAGGTTTTTGAATATCGCTTCTGCATCACTTTTTGTTTCTGTTAATCTTGAGACTCTACCAAATTCCTTTCCGGTGAGTACTACTTGCTCGACTTCTATTCCATTTATCTTAGTCATCCTTTGATTGATCTTTAGGTCTGACATAGGTTGGGTCCTCTAGAGCTCTCAATTGATCTACACAAACATTGAATTTGTATTTCTTCATGTTGTGTGATTCGATTTTGAACTTTGTTTGGAACACTTCATAGACTGCTCTCACAGCTACTGGTCCAAATTCTTTCTTCCATACATCTACTTGTAAGAACTTTTGTCGTTGCTTCTTTTTCTTATTCGCCATTATAATTGCTTTTAATGGTGTTGTGGCAATATCGCCGTATACTTTTATCACAGTAATAAAAAAAGAGGCTCTAGGAGCCTCTTCCAAAACCAAAAATTATGAACCTCCCTATTGGGAGGGAGTAATGGATTATGAAACCATTACTATGAAAAAAGAATTGTCACTGTCGCTAATCGAATAGCTTAGCCATAGCATGCTACAGTGTAATCAAACTTCATCTAGACCTGTGCGGTTACGAGTTCTCGGTCTAAAGACTGAAACCATGTTCATGTTGCGTGCACTTTTTGATGAAGTTTTAACCAAACCTTGGTTTGGCTTATTTTTATCTTAAGTGTTTGCTTACAGTTAACGAATTGATTTTGAATATTTAAACCCCATAGGTTTTTTCAATGATCGTTTTCCTAAATAATTGAAAGGGAAGCTGTTAGGAAAAGCAACTCCCCTCCAGGGATTTTTTGATAGATATTTATAAATAAATATCTAGGGCTATCTTAACTAAAGAACCAATCGCTTTTATCTATGATAGATAAGTCTCCGTTAGTTACACTGAAGCCTTTCAGAGATGGTATTGATACTTCTTCTAGTTCTGATTGTGTCTTGATGGAAGGATCTGCTTGTTGTCTCAGCTCTCTATCCAATACCCTCAAAGGTTTCTTCATCATCATCTTCCTAAATTCATTCTTTGTGATTGATAACATATCATCAACATGGTTTGGTAAGGAGCCGAATGAATCATGTATCCAATCCGAATCCACTCCCTTCTTCTTTAATTTCAATGCTACTCGCCTCAGCAGTTCTGCATCAAGACTATGAATGTAATTAGGAGAGATGGCTGACTTCATCTTTGCTGGAGCAACCTTATTGGAAAACCTCCTGAGATTGATATGAGTCTTGCGTCTTGCTCCTGGTAGCATACATTGTACCTTCTTCATCGATAACTCTTTTTGTTTTAAATGGAGTACTCTGAAGCCATCAGATGTAGTCCATACAATACCTTTATTACTTCTTCTAGTAATGATATTGTTCATCTTATGTATATAGATCTCAAATTCTTTTCCGCCCCTTAAAACGCCTGCAATCGATTCTCCAATGATTTTACTAAACCTACTAGCAACCTTCTTTGTAATCCATTTCCTATCAACCTTCATCTCTCTGAAGAGGTTGTAAAGTATCTCTGACCTCCCTCCAGCTGTACCTCCATAGTTTGAAACCATGACTGGTGTCTTACAAATCTTCCTACCATCTGTTTCCAAGAGCTGTTTGAAGAACTCTAACATCTCCTCCTCTTCATGAGTCTCACAAGTCTTTAAAAGTTCTTTGGTTCTCTCGAGTGCTAGATCGGATACAAGTAAATAAGCATCCTGTCTCGTCTGCGTACCGTCCTCATTGATTGTTGGAATGACATTGGTGTTGATGCAACCTATTTTGTCTGCAGTGATGGCTGAAGTAAATTGTGAGCCACTATTGCAAGCATCCAAATGTATTCTAGCTGTAACTTTATGAGATGGGTTGTCGATCCATTTCTTCAACTGCATTTGATGTGAAAGAAATTGATAAGGCTCATCTGCCTCCTTATAATCGGCTCCCATATTGTAGAGCTCTTTTCCTCTCTCAACTCTCTCCTGGAACGGTATCTTATCATCTCCCCACAGACTAGCATAGTATGCCCACATCCATTCTCCTCCTCTCTCATCTAACACTTCACCATTCTTATAATCAATCATTGCCTTTACAGCATCTGAACCCTGAGGTGACAGCCCAATCGATATCGGATAAATCCTTCCACGGAAGTCATATGAGTGAGGAAAATATATTTCGTCTGCATCAATGTATTGCTCTGCGATAGCTACTGCCATCTTTACTGCTCTATACTTACCGAGTGCTGATTCGAAATCTGATGCCTCAGCTGCGTAGAGCGTGTAAGCTTCTCTGTAGATTGCTCTAGCTGATAAGATCTCATCTAGTTCATCCTCAGATAGTCTATCCTTTACATCCTCAGCATCTAGATCTAAGTCTGTTCGACAAGGTGTGATGTCTGGGAACTCTTGGGTCACGAAGTCTTCTCTCTTAGGCTCTTTTAATTCTTTCTTTACAACTGCAACTAATTCCTCATTGACTACCCAAGGCACACTTTGAATGTAATTGATTGAATCGAATATTGATTTGCTGTAGAGTGAGTAATCGATGTTTGTGAAGTTAGCTCTGATGAGCTTGTATTGATACGTCTCATAACCTCCCGTAACTTCATCATCTATGAGTTCCCAATCGATTGGAGGAGTCAGCATTGGAGTAGGGTAGAAGGCCAGTAATGCCTCTTGCGCTAAGGTTTCGAGAATCTCTGTTGAGAGTGTACATGTGTATTTGATGTATCTCTTGTTCCATTCTCTCCAACCTGACTCTGTCTCAAAATATGGACTCGCTTCAACTATGACTTCAAACAATCTCCAGAAGACTTCTAGACACATATCAGGTGCTACTTTCTTGTGTAGCGAACTCACGACTGAGTACCTCGCATGTGGAGCCTTAGGTTTGAATGAGTTTTCAGATGAGATGTACAACTCGCCTGCCATCATCAAATGTATGGTCACGATGTCCTCCACGAGCTTTTCATCTGTGAGATAATAATCTTTCAATTCTTTCCTATAATGTTTTCCAGATGTGTTGTTGATCCATTCCCTGACCCCTCCTGAGATCTCGAACGATGCTTTCGCAATAAGTTGCTGGGCCAACTGTATGGATGCTACTTGTTTGAGGTTACCATGTTTGGTATGTAGTGTGGAGTAGACTCTCGCCTCCCCCTTTTCTTTCATCCCTCTTTCATTATCTAAACTTAAGTTTTTCATATTACTAAAACCTGCTTTGTTTTTTTTGTTTATAACTATAATGTAGACTTACGGAAAACTTATTTTAAGAGGCTCTCCGGAGCTTTACCTCACCTCTATGTGTAAGAACATATGAAAATAATGAAAGTCTCATAGCCCTACTGAAAAACATATTATTCCTCATCCTTGTCTTCAATTGATGAATACAACTTTGCAAGGTGACCTGACACTTGATGGAATGAGACTTCAACCTTCCTGGTGAAGTTCATCAAGTATCCAACTCCCTGATTCAATATCTCATTGTACCCAAACAGGTAGATGAGAAAGATTGTTGTCCACAGACCTACTTCTCGATATGCTTGGAGGGCTATGTAAGTTACAAAAGCCAACCTGATAAATAATTTAATGTACCACTTCATAATAATTTGATTTTAGATTAATATTTATTTTACTTTACTCTCTTTCCAAGCTTTGTGACAAGGCTTACATCTTGTAGCCATCTTGTCTTTACTCATCACATTAGGTTGCATATTCTCTTTCTTATGAACCTTCCCACAACTCTTACACTTCTTAGTTTCTCCAAACACAACTTCCAACTTCTCTCCTTCCCAAACCACTGATGGCTTATCTTCTACAAACTTCACCTCTCCTACTTTCACTATAGGTGTAATCTTAAAGACAGCTCTCAACTTCTTTCTCTTCTGAGTTGCGTCAGAATAGTTTCCTTCAACGATTCCATCTATCACAGCGAACGCATGACCCTTCACAATCAAAAAATATCTCCCTACCGGATGCTCTTTGATAAATCTATTAACAGTTGTAGCTGTGTAAAAGATCTCTCCATTATAATCTCTCTTCTTGATACCTGGAACGATACCCCAATTGTCTCTACACTCAACTCCTATCCTCTTAATCTTACTTCCAAACTTTTGATGACACTTCTCCATCTTAGTTGAAGTCATATACACTCCCTTCCTATACTTTCTATCAAAGTAACTCTCAGCCCACCTATGAGCTTTCATATAACTAACATCAAATGAACTTGCGATAGCTCTCACTACACAATCGTTCGTCTCTCTCAATCTAGCCCTTTCTGGGAACTCTACATTTCTAAATTTGAATCCTGATGTTTCTAATACTTGTGCTGTTTTCATAATGTGTTTTAATTTTTCTATGTCATAAAGATAATACCTTTCAAAGTACTAGCCAAACAAAAAGTGAAAAAAGTTTAAAAAACTTTTCTCACCCTTGCAATTATTAATTAAAACAAACACCTATTATGATAGGCATCAGGGTGAGACTCGAACTCACCTGGACCCAGCCATACGGCCTGATGCTCCAAAACTCTATCGAGTTTTGTATTCTTCTAACCTAAACTCTTCCGACAGATACAACTCTCCTACCTTGTATGCTGATTGAGAAAGATTATCTAAAAAATAATTATAAGCTTGAAGTGGCTGTAATGTCTTTACATAAGCATACACAGACTCCCCTAGCTCTGATGTCTCCTGCGGTATTCCTTCCAATGTACGTAATCGTCTTACCTTGGCATGTAAAGCTCCTTCAGAGCGATTTAAGGCTTGAGCATACTTTGAAATGTCTTTATCAAAATAATACTCCTCCGAGTACACAGCTAGGAATGCTGCAATGTTTGTCTCAAGACGATCCCATACTCCTGTCTTGAGCTTCTTTGGTTCTGGAAGAGGTTGGTCATAATCTGATTTAGACTCTTCGTTTTGTTTTGATTTTCTCCAGAAGAAGAAAATCGCTACGGCGCACAATACCGCCACTACTACAAAAATTAATTCTAACATAAGTTAACTTTTAAATTAATACTACTATTCACTTGTGCCACATACTCTACGTGGACTTCCTTCAACTCCCTAAAGATAATACTTACTTTAATAGGAGCCAAACTTTTCTTACATTTTATTATCCTCCGAAAGGAAATTCTAATTGTATTCCTTTCTTTGCTTTCTTTGTTGCTTCTTCTTCCTTTAAGAAATCTATGATTGCCTTCTTGGTTCTTATCTCTTCCTTCAATGCTTTGTTGAGGTCTCTTATAAGCTCTCCTGCTATATCTTTTGGTTTGAAGTGAAATGTTTCGGCCAAGGTGACAAACTCAATGTACTCTTCATTTGTTAGGTTTGTTGTTATTCTTATTGCACTCATACTTGTTTATTTATTTGTTCTGTGATTTGATATGCATCAGCTACTTTGAACTTCTCTTCCAGCTCTATGTTGATGCGTCTTTGTTTCTCTGCTTGTCTCTCCAAGTCATCAATCCTCTCCTCCTGTAGGAGTAGATAGATTACCATCAGCAATATCATTAAGTCCCTCATCTCTTTTTATTAATTCGATTCTTATCCTACCGTCAGGCAGTTTTATTATCTTCGTTTCATATTCCATTTCACCATATTTAAAAGTAAGGTTCGGTTCCGGCTGCCTACGCGAGTAGGACTTTTTAATCTCCCCTTTTAATAAAATTCCCTAAATCCCAAATTGAGTTGTAATAGTAAATCCATTAAACCGGAACCAAACTGAGTCACGTGCCAATTGTTTTAGGCTGGCGTGCTTACTTGAACGTATTGTATTTCTCGTAATCCGACCTTGTCATCAATACGATTGTATCCTTATCTAAAAGACTATGCTCCATTACAGCGAGTCCATTAAAGGTCATTGCATACTTGAACGTATTCCTCTTCTCATACTCTTCAACGAGCTCAAGCCATAGGTCACTACTCAGCAATAATATATATTCTGTTCCTGGTCGCATGTATGGATATGCTTCACTCCATATACCTTCTAGCTGTGTGACTACTCGACTCTCCTCTACTCTCCTTCTCTTCCTGAGCCATGGCTGTATCATCTTTATGTAGATGAATGCAATTAGTGCTGGGACCAGTACCCATGCCATTCCCTTCACACTTAACATATCAATATTAAAATCACTTAACATATTAAACCAATTTATAGTTACCGTGAGAAGCTTTTACTAATCCTCTCTTCTCTAATTTCTTTAAGACTTTGCAAGCACTTGACCTACAAATTGAACCTCCTTCTTCAAACCAAACTTGCGCCATGTGCGATGGTGTGACTGGAGTCTTTGTATCCTCTATGTACTTTAAGAACCATTTCTGTTTCTCTGACATTGGATACTCTCTATCCTTCGGAGCTACTTTATGATAGTGTGCTCCTCCTGTATTTGTATTCAAAGAGTCTAAGTATTCAATTGCTGCAAGATAATCCTCTTCACTCTTGGCTATGAGTTCTAGATTCTTTCTAGCCAACTTCCATCTGTAATAGATTGTAGATGGAACTGCGAAATCCATTTCAGCTATCTCTTCAAATGTCATACCCGTCTCTTTCATCTTCAATACAAAGTATTGGTAAGGAGGAAGCTTTAAGAACATCTTCTCTTGAGAGGCTTGTCCTTCTCTCCCTTCTCTGAATCTTTTTCTTCTCTTGACATCTTCTGCACTCAAGAACTTCTTAAGATTGAATTTACCATATCTCATTTGACCTAATGCTGTATTGAGGCTTGTTGAAGCTACTTCAGCAATCTCTTTAAAAGACCAGCCATTCATTCTCAAAGTCATTACGAAGTACTGTAATGGATCCATATGTGATCGAACCATTGTGAATTTTTCTTTCTGGTAGGCTTCAACTTCTTCCTTATGGTTTGCTTCAATGAAGTCTGCTGATTCATCCTCTATCCATTCCATTCTGAATCCTTCTGACTCTTCTTGACTTCCTCTCATATCTCTTTCATTGAACTCAACTTTGGTTGAGGTCTTTCTCTCAGCATCCATCCAAACACTTCTCACAGTCAGGATGAAGTATGATTTGAATTGATTGAATGAATCAAAAGTCATCTCTCTTCTGATGTTGGCTTCTAATAACTTTAGTGTTGCATCTTGAACATAGTCTATACAATCATCTCTACTTAAGCCATTCTTCATCAAAACACTTTCCGCTAACGGATAACATTTTAATATGGCGTGCTCTAGTTTCATCTCTTTATTGTTTTGGTTTATAATAAATGTCATTTTGTTATTGTTAAAGATTTGTTTACACTTCTTGTTTCCTTATCTCTTCATTCTTAGCGTCTCCAATCTCCTTTGCCTTAACCTCATTAATGAAGCTACACAGATGGAATTGCTCAGAGTTGTAGAAAACTCTTATAGGCCCATCTGAGGAAGGGATACCAATCTCTTTGCATAGCTTCTTCATCTCACCTATCGATAAAACTAATTGTATTGGTAGTGGAGTGAACTTTGTTTTGGATTGAGTTGCTCTCACCATATCATTGTGAACTTTGATTTGTCTATCGAAGTCAGCTTGGATTTGTTTCCAGTTAGCATTTACGATTTCATTCATCGGCTTTGACTTATCTATTCTAAAAAGGGTTTGATTGTTCCCAGGCTTCATGAAATAGATTTTGTTTCTTTTACTCATTGCTTTCTTTATTTAAATTAATTGCTTTCTCTAACCAATCGTCATCCATATAGTCTCCAGCCAGTGTATTGCCTTCTTCATCCATAGGAATGTATCGTCCAGACATCCTTGAGAACTCAAAGTGAGCTTCCGCTCCTGAGACTCCTAAATTACTCTGCTTTACTTTTAATACCTTTACCATGACCTCTGTTGTGTAACCTCCTTTACGATAGACTACCAATCCATGATAACTCATCTCAAAGAATGCTGATGAACCTTTTACTGAATAGAAGTCAGGTACGTCATACTCTCCTGTCTTCTCATCCTTTCTCATCTTGAATGGATGCGCTACTAAGAATACCATTACCTTCATCTGATGACTGAAGTGAGTGATGCGTCTTAAGATCTCTTCAATCTTCTCATGCCCACTCAACCTACCTTTGATGGATAACATATTGAATGGATCAATGATGACCCACTTAGGATCTCCTCCACTCTCTCTCGATTCTTTTATCCTTCTAGCCATTGCCTCCAAGATAGCATTAATCGAACCTCCAGTCTTCATTACATCAACGTGCTTGATCTTGTTAGTGATAAAATCATATGCTTGTTTGAAGACAATCATATTTGCCTCCGAGTCCCAACTAGGACATGCAATGTTCTTTCCTATCAATCTCTTTGATTGTTTGATGATATGTTCTTCGGGCGTCTGTTCGAACCCTGCTACGATTGTTTCATGTCCATACAATCTAGCTAAGTCTAATGTTATTTGATCCAAGAACTCAGTCTTACCGTGACCTGGTATACCTGTTATGGTTAAGATACCTGTGCCTCTAAATCTCATTATGTCTGCAAGGTTCTTTAAAGATACCTCATACCCAACCCTATCTCCTTCTTTAAGCGTCTCTAAGACTCTTTCAAATAGGTTTGTATAATTTATCAATCCATCATCACTTTCCTCTTCTTCATCTACATCTTCATCTGCATCCCTCCATTCACCTAAATCTTTAGTCTTTACATCTTCATCATCCATGAAGGCTGTGTAATCAACATACTCTTCATCTTCCTCTCCATTGTCTTGAGTGTACCTGTAAGGCCATTGTGTTTGTGGATATTGTTTAGCTATCTCACAAACCTCTCTAAACCTATTCTTATTCTCACTTGATGGCTTGAACTCTGATTCAGCGTAATCAATTATGAAAGACAAATCTTCTTTCGGATGTTCGAATCCAAACTTCTTCATATCAAAGACAGCCACCTGTATGTAATGAAAGTTGTTATTTGTTTTAGAAGCTATGTCTGCTGACAGAACTGTTTCAAAGAAGTCTTCAGCATCATCCCATAGAGTCTTTGTCTCATCTAAAGGCTCCAACTCTCCCTTCATACTCTTATCAATGTCAGGTACCAATACGAATGCTGGTATGACTTCTTCATTGATAAGAATCTTAGGATCGTATGTCATGATTAATGTATCAGTGATTGATAAATAATCAACGTCACCATACACTTCAAAATCTTCCACAACCTTCTTTCCAATCACTCTGTAGTTGTCAGCTGTAACTAAGTCAGGTTGCACATAATAAAGAACTTTGATTCCATTACCAGAAGGACTTCTCATAGCTGCGTAGGCTGATGGAAACTCATCTATTATCTCTTGCTTATACTCTTCTACCTCCTCTGGGTTGATGTCATCAATATCTAATATGATTAGTCCTGAAGCTTCAATGAACTTCTCTTTCTTCCTCAAACCATCAAACACTCCTTGGAATGCGATTGTTGGTAAGGTAGTCTTCCAGCTAGATTCTCCAGCCCTAATTCTATTAACCACATCTGCATAATCTCCTCTCTCTATTGAATTAATAAAATTTGCAATTGGTTGAGCATCTTGTGCTTCTATCTGCTTGGTAGACTTGAACCAACTTACTTTTATATTTTCTATGCTCATGTTATTTTTCTATATAAGTATATATGAATTCCTTTGGCTCTCCTCTCATAACTGCGGCCTCCTGGACTTTAATTGTTCTCTTAATATCTTTACCGTAACGGCTCCCTTTAAAGCCTATCCCAACCTTCTCTCCTGTTTCTTCATTGACTCTGTATATCTTTATGAGGTATGTGTCTTTGTCTTCAAAGTCTTTTACAATGTCAGAAGTCAACTCCGTACCTGGTTTAAGATTTAATTTCTTGGCTCCAACAATTCCCATTCCCACTTTTGTTCTCTTAGATTCTTCTAAGTACTTTGGGAACTTACTTGGACGGAACAATGTAGTTGGATACAAATTCTTAGCCATCACATCATTATCTTTCCATTCCTCATATCTATTTGCGATTACTTTCTTTATCTCATTTAATGTGTATCCTTCTATTAACCTTGCTCTAAGCAACTTTGTTTGACTCTCTTTCTTATAGCTCAGCTTCCTTCCTGTAAGATTGTTATAGAACTCTATTGCTTCTTTTACTTCTTCATCATATTCTTTGAGTCCCCATTTCTTTTTTACTTTATCAGCTCCTGACCATTCGATGTAACCATTATCGTGTAACCATATCAGATCAACTACCACATTATCCTCTCCAGTCATCTTCAACTTCTTTCTTACTTTCATATCCCACACCTCAGGATCACTATCTTTCAAAATCATAATAGTGATAAGGAGCCCCCTCACTCGGAGGCTCTCTATCTTTAAAAACACATTTATATGATCTATCAATACTTTCATCTTAATTCTTTTTATCCATTAACCATCCAAGCTGATCCATTAACTTGGAAGTCAAAACATCTATTACATTTGCTTGAATCACTTCTTCATATATCTGCTCCTTATAATTCCAAACATTATGTCTCTGAGTTAATTTTATCTCCATTCTCTTACCACTCTTGGATATAGATATGATTTGCATCTCAATTATCCTTCCATACACTTCATTGTTTCTTTTTTCAAAACTAACCTCATCAACAAACCTCACTCCCTCACCTTTCATCTTATCAAAGAACTCTTGTTGCTCTTGAGCTCTCATCTCAGCTTTCAATTCTCTTATCTCTCTTTCAACCTTCCACTTATCTTGATTCAATTGAGTCAAAGATACTTTGAACTTCTTTTTTGATTCAACTCTCATCGAGATCCATTCCTCTTCATTCTTCTTCACTTCCTCAGCCACCTTACCTAACGTAACCAATCTAGCGAACTCAAAATCATTATCACACCATGTAGTGTAGTAATTCAATTTCATCTTAACTTCACCATCTTCATCATTTTCAAAATCCCATCTACTTTCCCATCTGATACTCATCAACTCTTTGAACCCTTCATACTCTTTATTGAATCTTTTGATCTCAACATATTCAACTCCACCTACAACTTCATCTCCCTCTTCAATAATTCCTTCTAACTTCTCTTTCACTTCTTGATGAAATTCTATTCTTTTCTGCTCTTCAAGATCCCAAACCATTTTACTGATTTTAGTTTTTTGTTCTTCTAATACGATTAATGTTTGTTGTTGTGTCATAATTTCTAATTTTTGTGTTTTTAATTATTTCATAAAGATAAGACCTTTTAAAGTTGGAGCCAAACCTTTTCAGAAAAAATTTGACTCCCACTACCCTTACACCACATTTATATATCCATAAAATTTTATATTCCCAAACCATTTAGTTCCTCCATCATAACAAACCTTTCTCTCTCCACATAATGATTCTCCACTCCATTGCCATCCACTTGGCTTCCCTTCTACATACAATACTTCATTATTCAAATAAGCTTTCGCTCCCTCATCATCCACTCCTACATATTTTCTTTCTAATCCTTCTTCTAAATCTAACTTAGCGTTTTCCAAATCCCTCTTAGTGAATTTTGATAGGTGAGGAAAATTCTTAACCGCTTTCTTATAATACTTTACTCTTTCTTCTAATTGTTCAATTGTGTGATTTGTTCTCATAATTTCTAGTTGTTTTAAATTTCTATACCCTAAAGATAAGACGTTTCAAAATACTAGCCAAACAAAAAGGGAAAAAAGTTTAAAAAACTTTTCCCCCTCAATGAATCTTTATACATTATATATTAAAATTGAATCCCTGCGGAGTTCTCAATTTCAACAACTTTGTACCTTCTATGCATCTTAGAAGCTGACTTGGCATTGTAAGCTTGGATATCTTTTTCAATTGGATATCCTATGATGCCTTCTGTTTGTTGTAACTCGATGCGGAAGTTATGCATTGTGCCATCTTTTCTAAACAGATGAACATTCTGCGATGCCTTCGTCGTGAGTCCTAAAGCAAATTCAGAGTAGGTATTAGAACCAACTAATGATCCCGACCTACCGAACGTGTCTCCGATATTACAATAGTGTACGTGTCCAAACAATGAATAATGGATTGGTGTACCTTTGTTGGCATACTTACCATAATACTTTTGAATGGCTTGCTGAGTTGCGTTGGCTCCTAAAGTAGTTCCATGCAACAACAGAACGTTCCTACCATTAACTCGAATTACCGTCTCTACTGGATTTGTTCTAAGAAACTTTACTCTTTGATGTCCTTCATACTTATCCGCCAGTATATTGAATATAATGGAGTCATAGTTATCTGTCACTACCATATCTGTAAAGCCGAACTCATCTACTCGAGATTCATTCCCAGTTACATAAACAACATCAATTAAATCAAATTCATCTGCCAAGTCACAGATGAAGTAGTTGATCAATTTTACTCCCAGCATAACAGCTGTCATACGATTTGTAGACATGTTTAACTTTTCATCAAGTCTCCTATCAGAGTTAATCATATCTCCAGTCATAGCTAAGATGATCTTTTGAACCCCGTAACTTTTCAATAACCTTTTAGCTTCCATAGCATATAATGCCATCCTCCTTGCAGCTACTTCAAAATCATAATGATTGTCCGTCAAGTCTACTAACTCATTAAAGTGAGTGTCAGCCAATTGCACAATAGCTTGATCTCCTTCTGTGATTTTAATATCTTGAATGTAAGGTGGTAGATGAAATTTAACATTATCTAACACTTCAATCAATGATTCATTCATTGCAGTTAGAGCGTTATGCATTCTCGCATACTCTCTAAAAGTTTTTGAATCGATTCTTCTAAGGTCCTGCATCTTTTGTTTCTGACCTGCAAGCTTAACATTTGCCTCAATCACATCTTCATCTCCAAAGATGCCTTTCAATTCTTTTTCACTCTCTAGTATAGAGATCCAAACTCTTGCTTCGGCATTGGAGCACGACAGCACCTCCATCACTAGAGCTATTGTCATCCTACTTATTTTTCCTGCACCTTGCAGCACATTATACTTTTCTTTTGTAATCTTCATATCAACTTTTTAAAATGAACCGTAGAATAAATCTACTTACTTTTAAGATGTCCGTCGGCTGTTGCCCCTAACATCTTCTCAATACGCATTGCCACCTTCACTCCAAATAAAGACCCCGATACGGTTCCAATCAGATATCCAGGTAACAATGCCCATGACATGTCTGCCATGACCAAATACCTAAATGTTAGATACCATACCAAATTCGATGCCGTTGCGGCAAATAGGTGATACGTTACATTGTCTCTATTTCTACTCCTTGACACTATTGAGAAACTTACGTTCTGAATAAATGCTAGGAGAGCAATGAAGCCTAGCTGGCTAAAAAATTCTATCATAATTTTTAACTTTCAATGGTTAATGACTTCAGTTCTTCTTCAGTCACTTTTAATTCTTTTAACATTCTTGTGATCTGGGCTCCTGGTTGAAGTCGCAATACCCATGCGTCCGCAGACTTCATTGGGATTGGCTTACCAATACCTCCATTAAGTGCGTTGACAGATCTAGACCTCCTTATAGTGGGGTAGATCATTCCAATCACAGGAAGCTTGATATACTTCTTTTGGGTAAGAGCCTTGACCATTATTCTCAGTGTAGCATATAAAACCTCTCTGATATCTGTTGCTGCGAATCCTGTCTCCTTTGATACTTGGCGACTCAGGTCTTCCATATTCAAATATTCAGTTGGCTTTCTTTGATACACCTTCTTAAGCTTACCCTGACTTCTTTCTTTCAAACTCTTCTTTATACTTTGCATAATCACTTTCTGTTATTTGCATCATGGTTGGCTCATGGATTATGAAATTCCTGAGATTAAAAAGATGATTGAACTCACTTGAGTGTTCTTCACCATCTTGCCATAATGTTTGTTTGAGGCATCCTTTTCCGAATGGCGTCCATACAGACACAGCCATTACTTCTCCTCTTATCATCGTCTTCGTATGAACCTCTATTTCTTGCTTTTCCATTCTGTGTAACAAGGAGTACATCTTGTCTGTCTCCCATCTTTTTTATTAGCGCTGTTCTTTGGGAACTCTTCTAATGGTTTAACTTCCTTGCACACCCTACATTGCTTCTCTCCTTGAGGTACTTCTACTTTATGGAATGACTTTCCTCCCTCCTTGTAATTCGGATTAGGTTTCACTTCCATGTAAGATTTCTTCATCGAGAACTCTCCTTGCGGATTCATAAAACATCTTCCACATTGAACTCTCTCAGCATCTGTTTCATATTCTCGATTACACTTCTTACACTTTACGATATATTTCTTCGTTTTCATGTTATCTACTTTTGATGATCAATTCATTCACCTTCTCTACATCTGAGATACTCAATACTTGTTTCCAATACTTCTTCATCTTCCCCATCAATATCTCCATCTGTCTCTCACTCAACGTTCCTCTACTTATCAATTGTTCTGAGAACGAAGATAAGATATGTCCATCAACTCCTGTAAACCCAACTCCATTAGCATCAGACGTACATTCACTCCTCTGCTCATCCTCTGTCTGATATTCATATATCTTAAGAAGCGCTGCCTTAGCCCAACCTCTATCGGTTGATAATCTTTGTCTCAAATACTCTCGTTGTTCTTTTTTAGTTACTTTTTTCATGATGTTATGTTTTAATTATTTCATAAAAATAAGACCTTTTAAAGTACTAGCCAAACAAAAGGAGACATTTCTGCCTCCTTTTTTTATTTATCCACAATGAGCATATCCACAACTCGTACATTTCATACAGCCTTCACTCATCTGCATCTCTCCATGATCACACTCAGGACAAGGAATTGCTCTCCCATCTTCTACTGAAGCATAAGACCCAATCACCTTTCCTAATACTTTATGGAAGGAGTTGATTGTTGCAAACTTCATTATCTGCTCCGATATGAATCTAGGATCCATTCTGTGTCTCAGCATACCAGAAACCAATCTAGTTGAATTCTGCTCCGTCTCAATCATATATTGTGTAATGTCTTCTATCAAAGGCATTCTATTCTCACCTACCAAATCATATCTTCATCTTTTGACTTTATGAATCTCTCCGTATTTATGAGTTCTTGAAATCTTTGTTGCTTCCATCTCTGGGATTGCAAATGCTTCATATGGCTTACCATCTAGCTTGCCCACTATGATAATGAAAGCATTTTTAGATGCACTCTTGAAGAAGATGTCACACTTGAGATGCTTAGGTCTCTTATGCGCACTTAGATAATCAAAACTCTCCTCTACTGCCTTTTCTTTGACTGACTCTTGACTTAACACGTTTCCTCTAGAATTGTTTCTATAAACTGTCATTCCTTTACATCCTACCTCATGAGCTGTGATGTAGCACTGAGCTATAATTTCCTCTGTAACATCTTCTGGCATATTGATTGTAACTGAGATTGAATGATCAACCCACTTTTGAACTGCTCCTTGCATTCTCACCTTCTCAACATAATCGACATCCAAAGATGTAGCCTTATACCAAGGAGACAACATTGCCAGCGCCTCTAACTCATCCTTTGAGAATTCCATTAGATCGGCTAACGGATCTTGATCGGTTGTATAATTTCTAGATGTGGCAAACCATTGTATGAATGGCTTATGGAAAACTGGAAATTCAATCCACTTGTCTCCTACCTCATCTACAAAGTCTACTCTCTCATCTTCAGATACTGTCTTCTTCTTTCTAAAATACCATAGAGCGAAGACTGGTTCTATTCCACTTGATGTTTGAGTCATGATTGAAACACTTCCTGTTGGCGCGATTGTTAAGCAACCTATATTTCTTCTACCATAAGTTTTCCAATTCTCTCTAAGCTTCTCATACATGAATGGATTCTCTTCTGAGAACATTCTTTGAATGAATCCTGATTCTTGATCCTTTTCATAATCCCACATTGGAAATGCTCCTCTCTCTGCTGCAAGTGTTACTGATGCTTTGTAAGCTGATGTTGCAATGAGATTGTGTAAGGTTTCAGCAAACTTAGTCCCTTCCTCTGTTCCATAAGTGATTCCTAATGCGGCCATCATATCTCCCTCTGCAGTGATACCTAATCCTACTCTCCTTCCATTCTCTGCTGTCCATCTAATCTTTTCCCATAACTCAATTTCATTTCTTTGAAAGGTTTCTGGGAATGGTTTCTCTTTTACTTTTGCAATGATTGCATCTATCTTTTCGATTTCAAGATCAACTACATCATCCATCAAGCGCATTGCTTTCTGTATCGCATTAACTAACCTCTTATCATCTAGCGATGCTCCTTTTGTGTAAGCGTCTACTACAAATGATAGCAAGTTAACAACTAACAATCTACAAGAGTCATAAGGTGGAAGAGGAATCTCTCCGCATGGATTAGTTGAAACCTCTCTCATCTTAATTCCATATCCAGCTCCAGGTGATTCAATTGTAATCCTATCCCAGAACAATACTCCCGGTTCGGCTGACTTCCATGCGTTGTGAATTATTTTATCCCAAAGCTTCCTTGGACTCACTTTCTTATAATATGTCCTATGTCCGTCTACCTTCAAACCCTCATAGAGTTTATCTTCTTCTAAACTCTCTAAGTCTACATTGTTGGCTACGGTTTCAATTGTATATTTAACAGGGAAGGTTTGATAGAAAGGCTTCTCTTCTTTTAGAGCCTCCATAAACATATCTGACACTCTCACTGAAACATTGGCTCCAGTAACAGATCCTTGAGTCATCTTCTTATCGATGAACTTCTCAGCGTCTGGATGATCTATTCCTATAGATAACATCAGTGCTCCTCTTCTTCCATCTTGTTGAACCTCTCTCGTTGTGTTAGAGTAACGGTCCATATATAATGTTGTACCTGCATTTGGACCTAATGGTGTTGCTGATGCAATAGCTCCTGAAGGACGTATCCAAGAAATGTCTTGTCCGACTCCTCCTCTCATCTTCATGAGTTGAGCTTGTTCTTCATCCGCTCTCATGATGCCTCCATATGAATCAACATGGTCTCCTATCACGAAACAATTTGAGCTTGATGACATGGCGTATTTGTTTCCTATTGCGGCCATTGGACTTCCTTGAGGAATGATCCATTTGAATCTATCAAGCAGTTCAAATATTTCTTCCTCGCTCATAGGATTGGGATACTTAGTTTCTATCCTTGCAAACTCTTTTGCTAACCTCCTATGCATATCGGTTGGGGTCAATTCATAATAAACTCCTTCTTTCTTCAGACAGTACTTATCTGTGAAGACGGTTGCCGCTAATTCATCTCCATTGAAATAATCTAAAGAGGCTGTGTAAACTTGTTCTCTACTGTACATTAATTTTTCATTTTTTTAATTATTATTTTCCCAAGGAAACACAATCCAAGGAAGTCTGCTATCAATTCGTGTTGGACAATAATCCACCATATGCTTCTTTGAAAACAAAACTGTAAATCTAGCAGAAGGCAAAATCTTTCTGATGCCAGATATAGTTTTTCCTGAGTCACAAATATCATCTACAAATAAAACTTTCTCCGATGATCTATCCGCCAGGTCATGCAACATTCTTTTATCCATCTCAGATCCATCTCTTGTCTGCCAAGTCAAAGTCTTCATCGGTATATTCAAAGTATGTGATAGTTTTACAGCTAATGGCAAACCTCCTCTTGTAAGTCCTACAATCAACTCTATTCCCTCCTCTCTATACCTTTCTGCAATGTCGCCCGCTAATTCTTCAAAGCCGTCCCAATCGATGAATATCTTTTCCATTATTTGAATAGGTCTTTAAGTTCATCAACATACATGAGTACTTCTTCATATCCATTCGCATGTCCATATTGCCAAGCAAGACTCCAAACCTTTGCTTGATACTTTGCTGGAATTTCATCTAACTTAGCTAAGTGCTTTGCGTATGCTTCAAGCGTTGGATTGAGATGCTTCTCTTTTTCTTTCTTAGCCTCTTTCTCAGCCTTCCAAGCATCTTCCTTAACCTTGTAACCTTCCAACTCATCTGCGTATGCTCTGAGCTGTTCTGGAATCTCTCTCCCTGCTCCTTTAGGCTCTCTTGGCTTTGATGGCTTTGGTGGCTCAGATTCTCTAAGTCCTGAAGCAATTACTCGTGCCTCTCTGATTGTCAGATCCATTTGGATCAACTTGTCTAGTTTAAATTCTTCTACTGTCATATCTATTTATGTTTAATTATTTTATAAGTATCCATATCCGCTATCATTATCATAGTCATCGTCATCATTACTGAGCACAATAGCTCCTACGAAGACTGCTCCTATAAAAGCAATGATAGGCATTCCTAATAATTGTATCCTTTCCCTCTTAGTCCAAATGGTTGGATCCCATTCTAAAGTTACCCACACTTGGATGAAATAAGATATACCGAATACGACCATCATAGCCAATATTGTGAACATTAATACTATTGTAAATTTTTTCATCTTACTTCTGGTTTTAGTTGGTTAAAAGTATCTTTTATAAAATCTCTACATTCTTCAAGACTCATAGCCATACCGACTAAAGATTTTAACTCTTTTGCTTGCTCCTCTATTATCGAATTTAGTTCCATCTTAATTATCCTTTGGTTTAACTTCTGTCCAAGCTGCGATGTATATTCTATCACCATTTTCATTTACTCCATTACAATACATTCCATCTAGTTTATGTATTATGACTTCATCGCCTTTATTGACAAGTGGTGCATCTGGCGGTACCTTTACATCTTTATCTGTAACTATTACCTTTGTTCCATATCTAACTTCATATGCCTTCATACTTACTTGTGTTTTGGTTTGTTAATGTATTCAAAAGCTCTGCAACTATCATTTTCCGAAACAGAATAAATGTCGTCATCGCCATCACTACATCTACCGTATTTTTTGTTAGGTAATGGATTATAATATTTACAATACTTGCATTTCATCTTACTTATCTTTTAGTTGGTTTAACTTCAATATTATTTTCAATTTCTTCATCAGTAACAAAACCTAAGCTTCTTCCACAGAAGATGATTTCTTTATTATCCATTAATACACATTCTAATCTTACTACTTTCATCTTACTTGTTCTCTTTCTGTTTTTAAAATTATCTATCCATCTAAAAGCCTTTCCTTTTTCCTCATCTCTAATAACATTACTATCACTTAGGTAGTCATAGAATTTTATTAATTCAACTCGATTCAGCTTACCTTCAATTTTTAGTTTCATCTTACTTCTGTTTTAGTTGGTCTAATTTTTCTATGCAATCATATAGTGATTCCTCTAATGCTTCAACTTTCCTTCCATTTTTAATAGCAATATCTATAAGGTCATTTATACTTAATTCTTTTAAAGCATATTCTTTCCAATCTTTTCCAAATCTTGCACTAAGCCAATTCTCATCTTTTATTATTTCGTCTATTTTCATCTTACTTATCTTTTAGTTGGTTAACGTGCATAGGAATAATCCTTTGATCATTACATACAGGGCAAGTGGCATATACGTTGCTTGTAAACCCATCTGCAAGTACCTTTCCATTACCATTGCATAAGGGGCAAACTTGATAAGGTATTGCATCAACTATTTTATATTTTATTTCTTCCATCTCTATTGTTTTAGTTGGTTTAACTCACTATATTCTATAAGAAGGTCAGTTAATTTATAATCAACTTCTACTCCAATCGTAGTGTCAGAACAAATACCTTTTATATATAAAAAATCTTCTACATCCATCTTACTTATCTTTTATTATGTTTTATAGTCGGCGAGTATATCCGCCATTGCGTTTCCTACTATATGAGGATCTTTCAAGAGTTCTGACTTTCTTATCTCATCTCTCTCTTTGTCTAACTGATGACCTTTAATCCACCTCATCTCTAAAGTAAGCCATGGTCTCCCTTCTAATTGCTTCAACACCTTCTTCCATAGGTCAAGATTCTTTACTTCACCTGAAGAATTTCTCCAGCCATTGGCTTCCCATTTCTGCAATCTGTTTTCTGTAAAACTCTTTACAACGTACTGTGAGTCTGAATAAATGATAAGTTTGATAGGATCTCCATTGATGTCAAAAGCATCAATAGCATAAAACAAAGCAGTCAATTCCATTGCCCCAGTCTTTGTATCATTAGACCTTCCTTTGATACCTTTTGGCTTACCGTAGAAATCTGGGAAATAAACCCCGAACCCTCCTTTACCTTTATTCTTACCAACGACAACAGCTGAACCGTCTGTATATCCTATTATTTCTTTCATTTTGATAATTTCATTAACATGATTGAATCTCCAAATTGTATATCCGGCTCCTCTTCTCCGGAACCTCTCAAATGTAAGTGCGTTCCATCATTTCCCTCAGCTTTGAGGTTCCACTTATAATCACTATCCTCATCTTTACGATAGATGGTTATCTCTCTAATTTCAAATACTTCTTCCATAATACTAATCTTCTATACACCCGACCTCTGGATAATCTTCTGTCCAGTCAAAGTCGTACTCGTTTTCTATTTTGACAATACTCACAATTCCTATCGATTAAATTAAACTTGATTTCAATTTCACTTTCGATAACTTCCCATTCTTCAAAACTTTCTTTCTCCATACAAAATTCCACACCTCCGTCTTTCTATCACCTCTCTTATTCCATACAACATCTCTTTCATGATATTCAATAAACTCCTGACCTCCTAAAGATCCTATTTCTTTTTGCGTATCATAAAAATGTCCTGTTCCTATTCTACTTTTTCTTTGTTCGTTTACTAAGTAATACATAATATTGCGTTTTTAATTATACCTAAAGATAATACTTTTTAAAGTACTAGCCAAACAAAAAGTAAAAAAAGTTTACATTCCGTGTTGAGGTCCTCCATTACAAGTCTTACTCAATAATACCTCAGCGTTGATATTAGCCGTTCTATGGGCGATTCTAATATCTTTAACGTCAATACCCGCACCATGAACTATATCGAAGAGAGAGTCGAAATAATCAACTTCTTTCCCTTCACCTACTACGATGTGAACATTATCTAAAGCTAAAGCGACTTCACATTGAATACTTGATTCTCCAAGTGCTTTTCCCAACCTACCATAAATTTCTGAATTTGTCATAATTATATATTTTCTTATAATAACGGAACTTTTATTCTTTTATTCTAAATGGGAGGGACTTTTTACATCCCTCCCTATCTCTCTACCAATACTCCGGTGTACCCATTCCATTCACTTCCACTCCCAAATCAGTCATACACCACAAATGAGTTTTAGTTGGAATCTCCTTTCCTGTTCTTTCACAAAAATCAGTGTATCCTAAATAAGAATTATACACCAACTCTTTCTTTACTAAACTACTCAATACTCCTGCACAACTTCTTGTCTTAACTTCTGTTTGATCAAAATCCGAATGACCTCTTTCATTTTGATATTCGAAAATCGTTTTCAATAATTCTGTTTCTTTTTTTGTAAGTTTCATAATATGTTGTTTTAATTATACCCTAAAGATAAAACCTTTTTCTCTTGTAGCCAAACAGAAAAAGAAAAAAGAGGCTTATGACGACCTCTTTTTTCAAAATAGAAATAATTAAAACAAACACTTTATATTTGTCTGCCACAAGGGTCTCGAACCCCATACCTTTATCTCCACAACTTTCTGGTGTTGCAACACCTTACTACTTGCTTGTATGAACTCTTGAGCGTTCCTTCTCAATTATCTGGTGCGATAAATTACCAAGTGCATTATTAGCCCATCATGACTTCAGCACGCAGCAGAATTTTTATTACCTTGCAACACCAGAAGTGTTAAAAGTAAAGTCTACTAATTGACCGGTTGCGTAAGCGTAAGCCATTAAGGCCATTACGATTGTAAATACTACCATTGTCACTTTTTGTCCTAAATTAAATTGTAACTTTTCCATTTTTTTATTTTTAATTATACTTAATCCTTTTTATACTCAATTTGCGAAGGAGGGGATTCGATACCCCTATCTCTCTCTGAAGCTCCCTAACTGGACATATCTTTCACAGGTTTGGAACTTGTAAACAAGAACGACTTTACTTTAGTCTATCCTTCTGGTCTGACGAAGAGGGAGCAAACAGTTGCAACTTTATGTTTGATATCTACGCGAGACAAACACTCCCAATTCCCCTTGTGCATGAGGCCTATATTTCTGAGTTGTTATATTTCGCAGCCTCCTACGAACACGTATTACAAACTTCTTTGGGTAATTACTCCTCCGTTTTTCTAAAAGCGATGGAAATGTTTCATCCCATTCTTACAACAAGACTTTTAGTGTTTGTAACTTAGTCACTCCTTTTTGAGATTGTTAAACTTGATGCTTCCGATCTTCTGTTTCAGCTAGGACTTACGTGTCTATAAGTTACATTGGCTACTCTATGAGTAAGCATTAGTTTCGACCCCACAATCGTTAATGTTGAAGCGTACGTGCCGCCATCCACATCAAGTTAATAAATCCAAACCTTTATACTTTCGTAAGGACGACCTCTCGAAGAGGAATGATCCCGTTTGGATTCTATATACTTTAAAATATCAAAAGTAGGATTGGCAGTTCGTTGTAACCTTTGGAGTTCATGATTCGACAAAGGATCCATTTCTGAATTACACTTTAGGGACGATTAACCTCGGACTGCTCCATTCCGATATACTTACCCAATCTCTACTTTCAATATTTTTATTTCAATGAACTATCTTACTTAATTATAACATAAAGATAAGACCTTTATTCTATTGTAGCCAAACTTTTTTCAAACTTTTTTTAATTTATTTTTATGATTTTGGCCGAACTGGTTGATATTAAAGGCATTCCCTCGTTAATTAAAATGTCAATTCTTTTTGTCCACTTCTTATTCATCTTATCCATTACCACATATATGCCATTATAATTGCCTACGCCTGTCAATCTAACCTTAGTACCTTTTGGATACTTCTTTAACAAGTCTCTGGAGACAGCAATTATGCGATGCTTCCAAGGATTGTCTAAATCCAACTTGAAATTGAACGCTGTGTGTTCTGGATCGCTATTGCATTGTTCTACTGTTGCGTGATACACTGTTGCATGTACTCTGTCGCTTGACTCTACAGGTAACGGCATTCCTCCTAATCCTATATATTGTCCAAACGTTAATGCTAAAATAATTGCTTTCATAATTTTATTGTTTTATAACTTTTGCTGGATATACAATTCCTGATTGCATGTCAATTTGAAAACCATGTTGTCTAGCTTCTCTATGCAACTCTTGAGCTGTAGATTCAATTCTATTGATTTCTTTTCTCAATTGATTTGTTCTCTCTTGAAAGTGACTTTGAGGTTTTCCGTGCCTCTGCCATACTATTGCCATTTCTGTTGTCATTTCTTTTTTGCTTTAGTTAACATTTTCTTCATTACGTTTTTCATGCCGGACTTGTTTCTTCTGATATCAACTCCCTTATTGACAGCCTCTGTAACAGCTTCTTTCTCTTCCAACATCTCCCACATCTCTGAATCTATTGTCCAGTCCGATAATAAATATATGATTGAAGGAGTTTCAATTTGACCTGACCTATGCACCCTTCCTATTGCTTGGGTGAGATCTGATGGCCTCCAAGGCAACTCCATGAAGACGACATCTGAGCAAACGTGCTGTAACCCATCCACACCTGTTCCCAATGATTCGATGTTCCCAAACAAGAATTGATCATCTGACTTAATCCACTTCTCTTTTATCTCCTGCTTCTTCTTTGAAGAGACTCCTCCTGCAATCAACGGACACTTGAACTTATCAGACAAGTACTCTAATGTCTCGGTATGTATTCCAAATACAATTAACTTTCTTTCTGTCTCTATCCAATCTTTCAAATAGCCTTCGATTGCTTTCTGCTTTCCTTCGATTGCCATTCTTCTCAATCTCCCTAAAGCAACTAATTGTTCAGCTTCTGATGCTTTCTCCATCTTCTCCAAACCTTCCTCTTCCAATATGAACTGCAAGAAGTCATTTTGAGCCCTCTCATAGTCTTTCTTATTTGTAATAGGTATTTCTATTGCTTGAGATATAAAGTCTGGTAGCTCTGTTAAAACCTGCTTCTTCTCTCTCCTTATGTAACAGGTCTCTCTCAGAAGTTTATTCAACTCTAATGTATTTGTAGCTCCATCTGTAACCCATCCAAACTTACCTCTATACCCTCCACAATACCTATAAATGAATTGTTGCCAATCTTTAGAAATCTTATCAGATGATTTCACTAACTTGAGTAAATTCCATAACTCAACTGGTTTGTTCATTGTAGCTGTACCTGTCAGTAATTGTATTCTCTTTTCACCTTTCACTAACCTTGCTGCTGCATTTGCTCTCTGACTCTTTGAGTTTTTGAGAAAATGAGCTTCATCAAAGATATTCATCTTAAAGTCAATTTCACCCAGCTCATCAAATCTCAGCGTAGTTCCTCGACCTTGTTTCTTGCCTATGATATCATAATTGATTATGATTACGTCTGCGGTCCAGTCATTCCTCCTAGACTTAGTTTCTTTCGACTCTATGACTGAGACACTCCTTTTACCTTTTGTTATCTTTGTCCATTCCTTAGCCCAGTTATATTTAACTGTAGCTGGAGTAACTACCAAACATGGAAAAGAATTTGTAACCTCAGCATATAATATTGATTCAAATGTTTTACCTAAACCTACATCATCTCCATTAATTATATTTCCTTTCTCTAGAGCAAAGCCTAATGCCTCTAATTGATATGTCCTGGCTTTGTATTCAAAATCTTTTGAATCGCACAAGCCCCTCAGATAAGCATAGTCAACTTCAGTTCTCTCATAGTCAACATCAACGTCTCCAACCTCAGCCACTTTCTTCTGTTCGAAGTTAGCGTTCCTGATAATGGATAGGATTCTAGGCTTACTGTAATCATTGACAGGAATGATCCATTCTTGAAATTCTGGATTCCATCTGGCATTCCAATCACTGGCCTTTATCCATTTGATTAACTCCTCATCATAATCGAATGAGAAGTTAACCGTCTTGTTAATTGTATCTATGTAAAATACTCTATCCATTCTTTTTCTTATCCATTCCTGGCTCTGGAAATTCCCATCCCCACTGATCTTCAAGTGGAGTGTTTTTAGCGAACTCTTCTCTGAGCTCATCCGTCAATTCATTTATTCCCTCATCCTCATCAATCATCTTTTGCAACTTCGGACCGGCGGTTGGAAGATCCCATCCCTTTTTAAACTCCTTCAATGCCCACCAAACCTTCTTTGTGACTCTCTCTCCTACTACACATCCTCCTCCAGCAGCTATTCCAAAAAGGAATACAAAAATAAAAATTTCTACAAATACGCTCATAACTCTGTTTTTAAATTAATGTAAATAATACTCTATAATGTCAAACCATTTGGCATCTGCAAACATCCTATTCACTAGAGCATAAAACAAATATACCCAACCTAACAAATAATGAACAATTGCCCATCCGATGCTCTTATTAAAATACCAACTAACTAATATGGCCAATAAACCAAATACTCTACTGGCCAGCGACTTTGGAAGAAATCCTCCCACTATAAATTGACTGACCTTCTTACTGTTTTCTTTTCCTATACTGATCTCCATAATTAAAATTTACTTCTTACTGTTCTAACTCCTTCCCATCTACCTAACTTCACTTGCAACCTCGCCATCGAATCTACCATATCCAAACACTCTACTTTATTATCCAATATCGTTTGAACTATATATTCTTCACCTTCAAACCTAATTCTATCTCCAACTTCTCTATCCCATTTACTTGCGAAATACTTGATAGCTGTTAATACTCCTCTTGAATCTTTTGATGCTATTACTGTGTGTGTCATAATATTTTGTGTTTTAATTATACACTAAAGATAACACGTTTTAGAATACTAGCCAAACAAAAAGTGAAAAAAGTTTATTTTTTGTATTTTCTTTTTAGATAGTTACATATTAAAAAGGAATCAATTTTATTATCATCATCCTTCTTTGCCCTCTCTGATTTTCTAAAATCTACATCGGGCCATTCTTTATCTACTATCATCTTAGCAATGGCCTTTGGATCTCTTATTTGAGTCTTGCCTGTTGATGAGAGTTTCTTTATGTCTGGGTAACCTTGTCTCATCATAGCTTGCCATTTCTGGGGCCTTACCATCTCTATGTCTGCCTTCAGTATAAGGAACATCATTTTTAACATTCCGGCCTGATAGCCGAAGTTAAAGTTGTTTGTAGCGGACCATCCTCCCCTACCTCCTACTTCTTCTATTCCCACCATGAGTTGATAACTCCTGTATCTATTGTATAACCTTCTACAGAGTGAGGCCAATCCTGCTTCGTGGTATTCTGTCTTCATGACTTGTTTGCCTGTCTTGGATGTTTTACCTGTCTCAATCTTATGTTCCGGCATTGGGTAAAAATCAAATCCATACTCCTCTGTCCATACTGTGATGAATCCGGCCTTACCTGGATCTACTCCTATATATGCTATCATCTATCATACATTTTAATTTCACTAGCGCTTGCTACGCTTGCAAGAAAATTCTTGCCACATCTTTCTCTATGTGATGCGATTTCACATGCCTCCTCAGCATTGCGAGCTTCTACAATCATATAGAAGTCTGCAGACACGTCATCAAACTCTTTCCAATATTCTACTAACCATTTATACATAATTTTTGATTTTTGATTAATACCCCATTCCAAATGTTGCTCCAAAATCTTTGTTGGCCTGTGCAATATATTTTTGCTTCAATGTAAAACAATGCTCTCTAAAGGCCTGTACACCTACACCCAACAACATTGGAGGACTCATGGACCTGTCAGCTAAAGTTTGTATCCTAAATTCCCATCCTTCGTCTGCTGTAAACCTTACTGAGTGGATCACTTTTTGATTAGTCAACTCATCTAATTCCTCTAATTTTTTAAAAATATCTTTCATGTTTATTTTTTAATTGTTGATACTCCGTTTTCTTTTACTATTGTTAAAATATTGTCTGCCGTATCTTCATCTGTCACATGAGTGATAATCATTACAGAAATTCCTAAAGCTTGAGCCGACCTGATTAAATGTTTCAATCCCATTCCATCAACTCCTTCGAATACCTCATCTATCGATAAGAAATCTAATCCTCCATAAGGATGAGTTGAATTAATCATATGCCTGTTAGCTAATATTGAAGCAAATAGTAATCTACCTTGCTCTCCTCCACTGAATGAAGAGAATGTACGTTCTACTCCTCTAATGATCTTAGCTGTTATCTCATCCTTTATTTTACCTGATGCTAACATTTTGTATCCTTCAAACTCTACCATCATGTCAGACCCCATATCTTGTAAAAACCTATTACAATGGTAACCTATTACTTCAAGTGATTGATTTGCAAGATACATTTTGAATTGTTTGAAGTTGTTTGACCACACATTCATCTCATAAATTTTATCAGCTGTCTCTGTCACAAGTTTTTGATAAGAAGTAATTTTAGCCTTCTCAATTAATATACCATCCTCTTGTTGTTTGATGAACTCCTTATTAATCTCCAACTCCGCAACTCCTTGATTCTTCAATTTTTTGATATCCTCTTTTCTTTTCAGATTCTTTTTTCTTGATTCTTCGATATCGGCCTCAATCTCTCTGATATCCATATCGCGGTCTCTATTCTCTAAAGTTACATTGCTTGCGTCTCTAGCTAACCTCTCTGCTTCTTTTATGATTGAACTTTGCTTTGTAGATAGTCTTTGTAAGGTTCCAGTAACCTCATTCATCTTTTCTATGAGAGCTTGCTTTTTGTCATTATCTTCTTTCTCTGCAGCATTAAGTGATGAGATAACTACTCGTACCTCTTCCATTCTCTCTTCATACTTCTTCTTCATCTCTTTTAAAGACTCAGCCTCCTTCTCGTTCTTCTTCTCAATCTCTTGAATACCTTCTTTCTTTCTTTTGAGCTCCTCAACTGTCTCATCTCCTGTTTGTGTAGGTAAGAATTCATGCTTACAAGAAGGACAAGTAATTGATCCAGACAATGCAATATCTATTGTTTGGATAAACTTTCTAATCTTCTCATCTCTTTCTTCATTCTCTCTTAACTTCCTTCTCCGAGCTTCTACTTTAGACTCAGCATCTTCTAAATCGGTCATAGCTGACGCATACTCGTCGTCTATTTTAATCGAGACATATTCATCGACTACTTCCTTAGCCTTCCTAGCAAGCTCGTAATGAGCCTCTATCTCTGGTTCTAGCTCCTTAGCCTCAGCTTCTAAATCCTTACTCTCTTGTTTAAGTCTTTCAGCCTCCTCTAATGCCTCTATCTTTTCTTTCTTTATCTCTTCGACTTCATCTAGGAAACCATCAATCTCATCTTCCCCATCCTTAATCGATTCTTTAATTTTCTCAACCTCATCTTTAATGTCTTCCAATAACTCTTCTCTCTCAGCTTCTAGGTCTCTGTTCAACTCAAATGAGATCAACTCTTCTCTAGTTTCTATAGCTCCTTCACATTTCGTAATCTCATCTTTATGAGTTTGAAGTAATTGTTGATAATCCAAAGTATCAATCTCTTCGATACCCTCTATGACAGATGCATCTGAGAATCGATTAATTAACTCAATTTTTTCTCTGTTTGATGATTTGAAAAATGATTTGAATTTTGTTTTGTTGATGATAAAGTAATTGAATAAATCCTCTTTCGAGATTGCGGTCCAATCCATGATGTATTTCTTTCCATCATTTACATTTGAAAAAGAAACCTCCTTTCCATTAATCAAAATCTCAACCACATTTGAACCCTTGGCTTTAATCTTCCACTTAATGTTGAGTGTCTCTTTCCTCACATCACATCTAATAGTAAGATCTACTGAAGCCTCTTTCCTTCCATAAGTCACAAGCTCACTATCTCTTACACCTCTAGAGTTCTGAGCCGTTAAGGCGAACTCTATTCCTGTTTGAATTCCTGACTTCCCTGATCCATTTGACTTCTGGTTAGGATCTGTAAGATTAAGCCCTTGTACTAATAAGGGCTTATCTTCAAATTCATACTCCAGATGATCATAGGTCAAAAAATCTTCAAGAATAATTTTTACTAATTTCATAATTCTAATTTCTAGTCATTTATAAGTAGAACAGTTGTGTCACAACTTCCACAATTTAGATTATATCCTGCGATGTCTCCACTAGGTGTAAAATCACAATAATGAAAATAAAACCTTTTCGTAACACCTGTCTTAGGATTATGCACATGAACTGTTTGTTCTCTGTAATGCCTAACATCTGTATCAGATAGTTCTGCTATCAGCGTGTCTGTTTCCTTCATGTACGAAAAATCATTTATATCCATCTTGATTACCTCATTTGGTACTGGTGCGAATGATACTGGTACTGCTTTTCTTCTACTCGTTTTCATAATGTGTTGTTTTAAATTATTTCATAAAGATAAGTCAAACAAATGTACTAGCCAAACAAAAAAAGAAAAAAGTTTAAAAATAATAAACCCCACTTGAAAAAGTG
>Ga0070750_10000138_pt1 | contig 35138 bp, 39 predicted proteins | sample VirMetDEL_Nov_24_FD_77013 | JGI IMG/M metagenome (GOLD analysis project Ga0070750, IMG submission 77013) | Aqueous microbial communities from the Delaware River and Bay under freshwater to marine salinity gradient to study organic matter... | ecosystem: Environmental > Aquatic > Marine >...
CCAGTTAGGAGTACCGTCGTGATTGTCTCTCACATTCATTAACGATTCAATCTTAGCCATCGTAGCTTCATCTTCTAAGAATTCGCTAAAGTCGTCTAATCCTAATTGTTCGTTTAACAAAGAGTAAGCTTCTGCGTGTATTGTTTCAGAAGAACCTAATGTAGTACCCATCATAATGATTTCAGGTTTTCTAAACCATTTTGTTACTAAAGTAGACCAATAGTCGTTTACTACCGTTTCTGTTTGAGCAAATCCTTTAAGTATTTGACCTACTACATTTTTTTCATGAGGTTTCATGTTTGATTTCCAATCAGTAACGTCTTGTGCCATCGGTACTTCAGTATGTAGCCAGTGTGCTTGTTGTTGTTTTAACCAGTAATCGTATGCTTGTGGATATTCGAACGGTTTGTACACAACTCTTTCTTTTAGTAAACTCATATTTCTATTCTTTTTTATATTTTAAAACTAAAATGTCCTCAAAGATGAATCAAGGACGCTATAATAAATATAATATATATTCCAGTATCAAACAAAATATATATTAGTTTTTTTATAGTACTTTAGCTATTTGCTCTCTAGTTAAATTAAACTTAGGTTTATTATCTCCTTCTGGTATTAAATCACCTGGGGATGATATACCTTCAAAGTTAATATGACCGTTATTTGTATCCATTTTTACATTATATGTCATTCCATCTTGTCCATATCTATTTTTCATAACATGAACTCTACCAGTACCTAATACTTTATCTTCTTTTTGTCTTGATAGCGACAGACATATATCAGCAACCATCATTTTATCGTAACTTCCTGCTGCTTTATCTCCTTCTATAACATTATCTCTTGCTCCCATACGGTTTACTTGAGATGGTGTTAAGACAGGTATTTTAAGATCTTTTGCTAAACCTTTTGTAGCTATAAATACATCATCGATTTCGTCTTTTCTTTCGAAAGATTTACCTCTAGAAGGAGCTCTTAAATAATCAACATAATCTATAACAACCATATCAGGTTTATGATCCATATCAGCACATTTCTGTATATGTGATTTAATGGTATTAACGGTTGCTCCTTTTGGTGGGTACTCTTTTACTATTAACTTACCTTTTAAGTTGTCTACATATGTCTGTACTTCGTCACGATGTTTGTTAACTTCATCTATCGAATAACCGGTAAAGTAACAGTCAAAACGTTTACCTACATAATCTTCTCCAAGTTCTAAAGTATAGTAATTAACCTTATATCCTAATTTTACAGCATGTGCTGCAATTGCTACCATAGTCCATGATTTTCCTCCTCCAGGGTTACCAAATACTATAGTTAAATCTCCAGGACCAAAACCTCCTTGAATACCTTCATTAAGTATAGGCCAAGGAGTAGGAATAGTAGGTCTATAATCTTTTCTATATCTAGTTTCTACATCTTTATTATATTCGTGACCTATATTCTTATCCATACCGGCTTTCATAGCTTTCTCAACTTCATTTCTAATACCGTCAAAATCTCCTGCTTTGAGTAAATCAGCTGAATTTAAAATAGCGTTTTTCATTTCTTGATTCTTACAAAAAGTCTGAAATTCTTCTTGAACATAATCTAAATCATCTTGAGTAGCTTGGTAAGAGTTTCTTAATTCTTCTTTTAATGCAACCTGAAGTATATCGTTGTCTAATTTTTGGAGTTCTACTTTTAGAACGTCCATTGTAATATTAGTATGGTACTTATCGAAATATTTACAAATTTCTCCTACTATCCATTTATGTGAATCAGCATCAAAATAATGTTGATGTAATACATCTCGTACGTTAAGTAGGAAACTTTTATCAGTCAGTAAAGACCCTAAAACTTTTAATTGAAATCCTTTACCGTACTGTTGTAAACTTTTTAATGTCATATTTATAACCTTTATTACAATATAGCTAATCTTTCTCTAAGAGCCAAGACTTTTAGCGATTAATTTTTTAAATTTAGTTGTAGACCAACCGTGAGTTCTATCTAAATAGTGTACTGGGATTTTTAAATCGTAACCGGTATAAGGTTTACCTTTATAATCATCTCCTAAAAACCTAATGTCTGGTTTAATTAATTTAAGTAATTCTAAAAGTTCACTTTCATATGTATATACAAATATATTATCTATATACTTAATAGACATCAAAATTTCATCTCTTTCTTCAACAGAAAGAATAGGTTGTAGTTTATTAGGTCTTTCTATAGAAGGATCTGAATGAAGTAGTACTATAAACTCATCACAGTTACTTTTACATTCTTTGAACATTTTAATATATCCTGGATGAATAACATCAAAATTGCCTGCGATAACTCCTTTCATATTATTACTTTTTCTTTTTTATTTTTACCAAATACTGTGAGAGATATTCTTTCACCGTCTTTTATAACAGGAACTTGATGTAATGTGTGTACATCAAATAAGCCGAAATCTTTAGGTTCCCCTTTAACTAAAAGTTTAGTTTTACATTTAGATTCTTTTAGTTCATGAACGTAAGCAAATCTCCTATTAGCTCTATTATCTGTGTGTTGTTCGAAGAAATTTCCTTTTTTCCATTTATGTATATGGTAAACGTCGTAGTAAAAGTTACTATCTCCTATTTCTCCAACTAAAAATTGTTTAAATTCGTCATGAAAAGGAACCTTATCTTTATGTATGTTACAAAACTCATACAGACAATGTGTTCTTTTTTGTAAAGTAAACTTTTGAGCTAAAGTATTCAATAAAAACCAATTTATCCAATACTCTTTCATCTACCTCTCGAAAACTGTTAAACCTCTAAAGTTTTCTAACCAGCCTTCTGTGTTTTTAGTTATACCTTCTATTTTATCTTGATCCATAAGATGAAGAAAAGCACCAGATTGTAGATCTGGAATGTGTTCTTTGAGTACATTTTGAACATATTCTATTTCGTTTTCATCTAAAGCTGTGTTATGAAGATCCATTAACTTAAAATTCGTTTCAACATTATCCCAAAAGTGTATAATTTTAGAAAATATTTTTTTACCTTCTAATTTACTTTCAGCAACACTATAGATATACTCTAAATCAGTTTTTTCTGTGAGTAATTTAGGAAATTCTTTGACAATAGTTTTTATTCCTAATCCTTTAACCCCTTGCAAGTTATCTGAGTTATCGCCTAGTAAGGCTTTAACTATATTATAGTTCGTTGGAAGAACTTTTAATTCCTCGAAAATATTATCTTTAGTAAAAGTTTTTTTCTTAACTGGTGCATATACTTCTATATTACCGCTAACCAATTGTAGAAAATCTTTATCTGATGATACTATTGTAACTTTTTTACCTGCATTTCCAGCTCTTACTGCTAAGTACGCCATTATATCATCAGCTTCAAGTTTATCCATTACTATCTGTTGCATAGGTAAACACTCTAAATACTCCTGTGTCCTATATAGCTGACCTATTAATGCTTCTTGTTCTTGTTCTCTTGTATCGTATAGTCCCCAATGAGTGATTCTTGCAGTAGCTCTTTGAGCCTTATAGTCAGGGTTGATATTTTTTCTATTTGCAGAACCTCCTTTACCGTCCCATACTACTACAACTCTAGTAGGATCAAATATTCTAGTTACATATCCTAAAGAACGCAAGAATCCCACCAGTCCTCCGATATGGGTTCCTGATGGGTTCATAGCTTTGAGCAAAGAAAAACTACGAATCAGCATATTCATAGCGTCTATAATCAAGATATGATCATTCAATGCTCTTGGTGGGGTTTCTTTAAGATTCTTTAGAATATCGTCGTACATTAATCTAGTAAATTAGGAGCTATAGGAGTTTCTTCTAAATCACCTTCTTCTATCAAGTCAAAGTCTATAGATCCTACTAGTTTTAACCAATGTTCTTTATGAGCATCTTTGTATTTATCGATTGCTCTTTTATCATCTTCTATAAATCCGTGTTGAGTCATAACTATTCTACCTCTAGACTGTACTCCTCCGATATGATTTTTCTCTACTTGAACATTAGTACGTTTAGCAAACTCTACTTGCATACCGTTTTTGATAGCTTTGATTTTAGACGTACCTGGATTAGTAATGTTACCGAAAGTAACTACTAATGTTGCATCATACCACATCGACATCCCTCCTTTATTCTGGAGTTTAGGCATACCCATAGGTGATTCAGGTTTCATAGTCCATACCTTATTGATAGCTACCATAGTATTAGTATAAGGAGAGTTCTCCTTTCTTGATAATAGTATCTTTTGGTTAAGATTATTACCAAACTGAGTAGACATAGCACCGGCATTCCATTCGTTGTTGTTTTTATTAGATCTTACTGAAAGATCACATGGAACCGATCCTATACTATCCCAGAAGAAGCACATATCAAAAGGTAGATTACCTTTTGCTTGCTCATCCATTAAGTCTGCTATATAAACAGCTACGTCTTCAATAGTGTTTAAAGTACCTCTATCTGCATATAAGAAATGTCCTTCGTAATCTGTAACTACTCCGTTAGCGTCAACTACTTCTTCCACTTGTAGTCCCATTTCCTTAGCATGTTCCCAAGACCATTTCATCTCAGTAATAATAAAAACAGGCAGTATACCTAATTTCTGGGCATTTACTGCTGCTTCTATTAATGCTGTTGTTTTTCCTGTATCACTATGTCCTCTAAGTAATGTAATATGACCAGTAGGTATACCAGGTAGTGAAGTAATGTCTTGAAAAGCTTTTGAAAGAGGTATCCATCCTTGCTCTTTAAATTTAACAGAAGAATTAGAATACCCTTTCTTTTTCTTGAAATTACTAAGGTTAAACGACTTACGTACTGCTGCAGTAGCTTTTTGTTGAGTTTCTTTCTTCTTAGCCATTATTCGTTGAATAAGTCGTCAAATTTAGAAACTGTATCTTTATTATCTGCTGTAGCTGTTTCTAACGTAAAGTCAGATTTAGCTGGAGCTGCTGGAGCTGCGGTTGTAATAGTATCATCTGCTGAACCTGGATTAAGATAATTTTGTAATTGTTTCTTGATAAAATCATAATCATATTCAGTATGAACTTCTACTGGATTAGGTTGTGACTTTAACCATAAATCAACCTGGTCATTGTCATCTGATAAAGGAGTCTGTTTAGGTTTAATCCTAACACTAGTTTCAGGGTAAGGATTACCTTGAGACTGCTCAACTACCATATCCCATCCGTTTATAACATCTGTAAAGTCTCCAATATCTTCGTCTTCTGCTAAAGCTAGAAGTGCTTTATATATAGTAATACCGAATCCCCATAATCTAACACCTTTTTCTTCTTCTCCTCTAACTATTACAGGAGCGAAGATTCTTGTTTTAGGGTTAATTTTACCGGACAGAGACCAATTATCTTTATCTGATGTTTTTCTAAGCTCTTTTACAAACTCTTCAATCGGGTCTTGTTTACCGAAGTTAGATAAAGCTACCATAGGATATTTTCCAATACCGTAATGAAACTTTAGCTCTTTAAAAGGAAATGCAGGATCGTAAGCAGAAGGAACAATCCTAATAGTTTGCTTACCTAATTCCGGTTTCCAAAAAATTTTCGAATAGTCAGTCTTTTCTCTTTGCTGACCGTTAGTGTTTAAGGCATCTAGTTTAGCCTTAATAGCATTTAAATCCATATAACTTATTTTTATTTAACGTTAATTTATATTAAGATAAGAAAATTATCTTAACTTTCCAACTCTAAAATACGATGTAGTTTCGTATTAACCCTTTTAAGTTCTGGGCCTTTAGTTAGTAGTATGCAGTTTTTAAAATCAGACCAGTTTACCCTATATGATGTATCTAATTTACCATCATTTAATTCTTTTATTAAGGTATTTAAAGCATTAATGGTGTATAGGGTATTAGATTCTTTTTTACGGTGAACCAATATAGTATTTTCTAAAAATTGTCCTACGTTACCAAAGTCAACATTATAGGTACAGATATATTCGTCTTGACTTTTAGAGTAAAGTACGAAAATTTTGTTGTAAATAATCTTGTATCTTGCTTGAATTTCCTCTAGGACAGAGTCTAATGTTTCTTCTGTTGCAAAAGTACAAAACAGCTTGTTGCTCATATCTTCATTATAGTAAATAGGATCGATATCGTAATCAAACCGTGGTTTTACTTGTAATTCTATCATATATAAATATCTTTTTAATCTTATAAATTTAAACTTTTTGAATATTTAAATTTTATAGGGTATTTTTTGTTAGTTTCCATTATTTTCTCTAGTCCTTTTAGTGTCTCTTTTCCATCTTTAGTACTAAAATCAAATAAAATAGCATCGTACGTATATAAAGCTATTTTAGTTTCTTTATCCCTTAGATAACTGAGTACTTCTTTTAAGATAAGAATATTTCTAGCGGTTTCCAAGCTTTGCATCATATAATTCATTAGTTTAGCAGGATGCATTTCTTTTAATTCTTTTGTAAAGTGTTTATTAGATAATGTATTCTCTACAAAACCTAATTTACTGAAAGATTCCCACATGTTATCAATATATTCTTGTATTTTTTGAAATATTAATAAATTTTTATGTTCTTCTGGTATTTTACCGTAAATCGCTTGGAAGTTTATTTGTTTTGCACTATTATACTCTTCTTCTGTGATATCTTCTTTATCAAAATACATCTTTGCTAAATACTTATGAGCAGAAGAAGACGGTATATCAAAGTCTATTTCATCGCAAAGTAAACGAAGGTGGTAGCCATCGAAATCTAACTCAACAAAAAAGTCATTAGTAGGTTTAAAGCAGTTTCTATATTCTTCACCTTTAGGGATAGCTGCAAAGTTAACACTATTAAAAGCATTAGTAGGACGTGAAGTAGCATTATATAAATTATAAGAAGTAAATACAGTATCTTTACTGATATTATACGAAGGGTTACGAGGTGTAAAGTTTTTTATGAAGTTTTCTAATTCTATACCTAATCCAGTTTGCTCTATGAGGAAAAATACGTTAGTAGCAATATTATTATAAAAGCTAAACCCAGAAGGTATTTCTATATCCATATAACTCTTTACACTATCGTAAACTTTTTCACAGGATTCGTAAAGTTTAGAAATAGGAATAATTTGATTTATTTTAGATCTGTCTGAGAATTTATTATAAAAGTAATTAAGTGTATTGTTTTCTCGTGAATAATCTAATCTATCATAAAAAGTCATAGAGTAGAGTAGAGATATATCAGTTGCATGCTGTATATTAAAGTGGTACAGTAAGTTTTTCTTATCTAATGTATAAAGTGTTGTAAAAGAATTAAGAATCTCGTACACACGTTCTTTATCTATATTAAGACATTCATCGTGATTTACAGGAAGTATGAATCCGTGCTTACTATTTATAGGTCTTATATAAATTGCTACTGTAGATGTTAGTTTAGGATGGTAATTATTATTAGAACTTATGATATCTACATACCCTCCTAATCTACCTAAACTTTTAATTCTGTCTAACTGTGTATCTGTTTCTAAAATATAAAACACTTAAATAACCTTTTACTTTAAGTTACGATAAATATTTTAATTTACAAACTCTTTATAATCTGTAATGTAAGAAGATATACCATCGAAGGTATTGTTAAGTCTTAATGTAGCAATACGGTTATTGTGTTCTGCTCCATAGTAAAGATAGTTATTTATTAACCGATTTTCAACTGGTCCCTGGATAATCCAGTTTAGCTTTGCTGATTCTATATTTGATGTCTTGTCGAAAAAGAGATATTTTTTCTTTGTTACCTCTATAATTTTTTGATTTGTAATTTTTTTTAGAAAATATCTCGTCCAAATTCCATTTTTAACTACCGTTAGGTTAGGTTCTACTTTATCTTCAACGAATAACGGTCTTATAACTTGTTCTTCTTTTACCGGTATTAGCTTTTTAGAACTATCTTTTGCTTGTTTACCGGTTAAGTATTCGTTTTTATAGGTTACTACGTACCACCCTATATAATTTTCTTTATTGAGTAAGAATTCTCCCCCCGGTGTATGTTTTGGACTGCTATATTTAGATCTTGGTAATCCCATTATGTAAATATAATTTGTGAAGTTACATTAGTAGTCCATTTATTACCACTAACTGCATGATCTAAACCTGTTACTATATAAGCTACTCTATTTTGATACCTTTTAGGTAGAAAAAATTCGTTTACTTTAAATGCTTGTCCTACTTTAATTCCGCTAATTCCTTTCATAGTAAAGCTAAGCTCAAAAGGTATTAATCCAGGAGCATTTATTTTTTTATCTACAGTAATTTTATTTAGGTACTGTTCGGTTACTGATTGATGTAAGACTGTCATATCGTCGAATTCAGATTCAGGTAAATCAACTTTAAATTTACTTGTAGGTTTGTTAACCCTACTTATAAAGTCTTTAAGTTCATCATCTTTTTCTTCGAATACTTCTGCTCTTTCTAGTAAATTATCATTTTCAGTAGTATTACCTGCTTTTTTATTAGCTGTTTTTTTATCAGTTTTTTCGTATAAATGTCTATCTCTAAGACCGGTATTCCATCTCTGAAGATTTAATGTATCTGAGTCACTGTTACCTGATGAGCCAGCAGCTATAGAAAGCATAGTAGTTAACTTACCTGAGATTTTAGATACTATATTTAGATCAGATACTTCTGTTCCTAAACCTGCTACATCTATATATGAATGAGGTAGAGAAGAGTCATCAGGATCTTTTTCAAATTGCTTTTCATCGGGTATTATTTTTCTATCAACTATTGAGTAAGTAGCTTCATCTTCATCATAATGCATATGAAACTCATTTATATCTCCAAGGTTAGTTTGTATACCTTTTAAAATACTATCAATAAATATAAAAACAGTTCTATCTTCTTTACTTTCTATCTTTCCTAATTCTTCTAACTTACTTAAAATGTAATCGACATTAATATAGATACTAAGTATTTCGTCTACTGTACCAGTAGCTTGGTCTGATAAATTATAAGCATAGTCAGAGCTATCTGTAGACTTACCGGGGAGTAAGCATATGTAAGGATTTATTGCTATATGTTCTGGAAAAGTAGTAAAAGCAGGAGAAGATTCTTTTCCTGTTTTAAACTCTATAATATTTTCACCGTCTGGTCCTTGTAGGAGACCTGCTTTATTAACTACCGATAAAAAGTCTCTTAAAGTAATATATTTAAAACTATTTGATGTAGTGTAAGTATTATTACCTGAAAAATATGAAACAGGAAAAGAAGAATCTTTAAATATGTCTATATAATCTGGTGTATTCTTTTTTATTGCATCTAATATAAATGCAGTATTCGTTGAGATGTCTGAGCTGTCATCAAAATCAGAAACACCGGGTGCATTTTTTATAGCTTTTAAAACACTTTCTAACTCTGTGTTCTTGTCTTGATCTTCTTTTAATTTATTATTACTAACAAATAACTGTGATATAGATGATATTACTTCACCTTTCGAAATTACATCTACTTGGCATTCATAATTACCTCCGTTATAACTCCATTGAAAGTTTTTAATAAATCCATATAAAAAGTCATAATTATATGCGTTATCTTTAGTTCTTATACTAAAAAGTTTTTTTCTTAGATCTCTTTCTTTCTGTTTAACAGCAAATCTATTAGTATCATAATAAGAAGGAGTAGAAGTAAAATTATCTTTATCTAAGAAAAAATTAGAATGCCCCCATTCCATGAGAATAGTAAACCCTGGTCTAAGATATAACTCTTCCATTATATTGAATTGTTCTACTGAATGTACGGTAAAGTTAAATGAACCTGCTCTTAATGTACCGTATGAACCTTGAGAAGTAACTTGAAAACTAGTTATACCGGGCATAGGAACTATACCTTGAGTACTACTAAAGCTATAAGCTGATTCACCAGAAGAATCACTAATACCGAGACCTTGAGGAAAACCTGATTTTTGACCTAACGTTGAAAAAGTACCACCAAAAAGTTGATTTAATTTTGCGTATACATTACTAAAACTGGGTATATAATTAGGATCATCAGCATATTCATTACTGTAATTAATATCTACATCAACAGCAGACGTAACTTTACACCAGCTTGTATTAGAAGTTAAATATGCTAATTCATCAGCACTTCTACTCTGTTTATTGTTTAGTACGTGTTGTCTGGTTTTTAATTGTTTTATAACCCCATCATCTAACGGACCTCCGATAATTCCGTATTTTTTATAAGACTGAGACATTATCTATCTAAGTTTACTTGTTTATATTTCGATATAGCGCTTTGTGTATTTCCTGGTATTCTAATTTGTATTCCAGGTTCTGTTACTAAAGAAGCTTTGGTCATATTATTAGCAGATGCTATTATCCACCAAAGTTTAGAATCCCCATAAAACTTTAATGCTAAAGTATCGTATCTATCTCCAACACTACTTAATATATAAAAATCGTCTATTGAAGGAGGAATAGCAGGGTATATAGGATTAGACTTATACTGCTTTCCTTCTCCAGTTTTTAATAGCCCTATATCTTTATATCTATTCATAATTAACTTTTAGGTTGTTCTCCTGGTGTAAAGAATTGTGAATCTTCTTCACTAGGGTTAGTAATATAGTGGTGTAATCCAGTTTGAGGAGTAAAGTAATGTACCGGTGTAAAGCTAACAGTACAGTCTAGTATATGAGGTAGTTGCTGAGCAAGCTGGGAATCAGTACCATCTTCTGTTTTATATTCTTCTGTCTTACCTAATGCAATTTCAAATGGATAACTTGAACTCCAGCTATAACTTACTGCTGTTATGATACCTGGTAGCTTACTGAAGTAGTCACCTATAGTAAGTTTTACATAAGTACCGTTCATTATATTGTTTTTAGAATAAGTAGGAGCAGTAGTAGAAGCTAAATAGACTAATTTTTTATAGAGAGGTTTCAATTCTTCTTTTGTAGCTACAGCTGATTTAAATGAAACTTCAACAGTTCTATCAAATCCACTATAAGTTTTAAATTTTTCTCCACGTCCAATATATTGATTATCAGTCCAAGAACCTGCATAATTATCGCTAAAACTATCTATATATGCTCTAAAAGGTAAGAATACGTTGCTAGTTTCTCCAGGTCTTATTACTTCAAATAAAAATTTAACTAAGTCTTCACTAGGTTTTTCAGTCTCTCCGGAGTATACATCTTGCATATTTACTTTATCTTGACCTTCACTACCATGATTAGCTAATTGATTGTCTTTATTATACACTACTCTTACTTTACCTGGTTCTCCAAGTTTTGCTATTGGAGTAGCTACTTTGTTACGAGGGTAACTAGGAGTCCCAAAAACTTTTCCTTTTATAAAATGAGTTCCAGTACCAGCAACAGATACTTGAGCTAACGTAGAAGCTAATGTTCCTAAGGTATCTTTGAGTGCATCTCCAGTTGCTCCTCCTGTTAGAGCATCTTTTTTATCTTGTAAAGTACCGAATACAGTTCTAGATAATGCTACTGCTCCATTTAAAGCTGTATTATTAGAAAGTAAAGTTAAACCTTCAGATCTACCAAATAATTTAGTTATACGTGCTAGATCATCTCCTCTCCTTTGAAGTGCTGATCTCATATCAGGGCTTTTAGAACTAGCAGGCTCTATTGGTATATCCCTGGTTATTAATGGTTCTTTACCAGGATGACCTGCACCCATAGTATTAGTATACTTTAGTTTATTAAGGTCCGTCTTTCCGGTGTTATAGTCTCTTATTATACTCATTACTGTTCGTATGCATTAAGTCTCATAACTTCGTTTATCTTTCTACTATCTAAGTAAGTAGTACCACTAGCTTTTACTTCTCTGACTAACTCTCTCAATAAATCATTAGTCTCTTTACCAAACTGTGTACCCCCTGCCATCGCTAAAGTATCTTTAGGGTGAGTTCTAATAGTAAAATCTTCTGCGTTAATTACATTTCCTAGTGGGTCACCTCCTTCCCCAAGCATAGAGTCCAATAACCCAGTTTCTCTAGCTAAGTCTAATGCTCCAAGACCTCCTGCTATTGCAGTACCTACACCAGGAAAAAAAGATGCTATACCTGCAGCTGTATTTAATGCTGCTCCTGTATAATCGCCTTGTAATAAGTCAGTAAACGCCATCCCTAAAGCAAGACCTGGTATAGCTTTACCTAATAAACCACCTCCTATTTTACCTAGCGTTTTACTTCCTCCTTTTCTCATTACTTTAGCTCCGAATTTTTTACCCAGACCCAAAGCTCCAGCCATTTTCATACCTGCATATCCTCCCATAGCCCCGCCGGCTACACCTGTAATATTTTTACCTACACCACCGCCTCTATTAATCTCATCTCCTCCTCCAATAAATTTAGCAACTGCACTTAACCCATTAGCTATTGCACTCAAAGGATTTCCTTCTCCTGTAATTACTTGAAGTAATTTTGATAATTCATTACCAAGTTCTTTCATTGCTCCTGTTAATGCTTCTGAAGCTGTTTTTTGAGCTGCTTGTGCTGCCATTTCTTCTTCCCCTATAGCATTTAATGCTTCAACCGTAGACATTCCGGTAGCCTCAAGAGCTTTTATTTTTTCTTGAGTCTCCATTCTAGAAAGTCCTGCAATACCTGTTTCTTTTTCTAGTTTTAAAAGTGCTTTTTGTTGTATTAGAGATTTAGATAATTCTTCTCGGCTTAGTCCTAATGCTTTTGCTGTAGCTTCTTGCTGTAAAACATTCATTTTACCAAAAGATGCTGCATTAATACCTTGTTTATTTATTTCAGCAGCAAAAGTAGCTTGATCGCCCATAAGAGCTGCTTCTCTTGCTTTTTGTAGATTTAACTGTTTACCGGTTAAAAGTTCTGCTTCTAATTCAGCTGCTATACTGCTTTCGAAATCTAACATTGAACTTGAAGCTCCTTCTAAACTCTCGAATGATAACCCTAATTTCCTTGCTTCAAATGCTGCTTTAGCTATACCCCCTGGGAATTTTTCTGTTGTAATTAAATTAGCAGCACTTGCTCCTGCAACATCTTGAAGTATATCTCTATAGTTTAAAGTAACATCACCAGTTGCATTTAATCCTTTTGTTGTAGCTACTATATTATCTGCAACGTCTTTAAAACTTTTACCGCTTAAAGCAGATAATCTATATAATTCAGCTGACTGTTCCGCGGATATTCCTAGTCTTTTAGAAAGTAATGTTACATATCTAACATTTTCTGCATTTGGTGGAACTGCTGAACCTATAGCTTGGCTAAATGCAATAGCTGATTCGGTTAAAGCATTTAATCCAAAATATCCATCAGCTACTCCTTCTAACTGGTTTTTAAAAGCCATTGTACCAGAAGCACCTAATCCCATTTGTCTGCTGATGCCTATAGTGGCTTTTTCTGTAGCTAGTAAGCCCTCTAGTAATGCTCCAAATAAAGTACCTAAAGTTAACTTTCCTAATCCAGCTCCTATTTGCCCAAATCCAGCTACTATACCGTCCATATAGTCTCCAGTTTCAGCAAATGCTTCTACTCCTTTTTCCGAAGCTGTTGTAAATTCATGGAATATTTTAGAGAGTACGGGAATATCCTTAACCATAGCCTCAAAGTTCTTAAATACTCCTGTTATTTTGTCTGCTTTAGCTATGTTATCGGCGACTTCTTTAGCATCTTTAGCTAGGTTCTCCATATTATTAGAAGAATTCTGTAAATTTTCTGCAAGTTTTTTTGCTTTATCCGAACCTTCCTCCATCAGTTCAGTTATCTGCTCCTGGATATCTAGTTCTCTAGATTTAAAGTCATTATAGGCATTTTGAAAAGCTTGTCTTTTTTTAGAGTTTTTGAGGTCTCCGGCACTGAACTTCTCTAGCATTCTTGCTAGTTTATTGCCCTCAGACTGAGCTCGGTTAATCTTTCTTTGTTCAGCAGAAGATTTTTCAGTATAACCGGCCATTTGCTTCATGGCAGCTAGTATCTCTTTCTGAATTCCAAGATACTCAGAACCAGCATCGTTTACTGCTTTCTGGTTTTTTAATACTTCGGGATCAAATTGCTGTTCAGCCATGTATAGTTTTATATTATATAAATATCAGAGATACTTACTTTTTAGAAGATTTTGAACTATATGTTGGTTTTATATCAGGTCTAGCTATTTTATGAGTCTGACTGTCTTTACTACTATCATAGTTCTTTTGCTCAGTATCATAAAACTCTTTTATTTCTAAAAAAGTAAACTTCCTTAACCAAATAGGCATATTATATACTTCAGTCCAAGTATAACCGCCTTTACCGTGAAAAACTATTTGATGAATTTGCTTAAATAAATTTACCCTATAAGCTGAGGTCAGGCCAAAAAAAGTTAAGGCCTATCGGCACATCTACGTCCTCCTTAACGCCTGCTGAAGTCTCAATGTCAGCTTTAAAGTCTATATCAGGTGCAACTTCACTATAGTACTTTCTTAACTCTCTGGCATCCTGTGCTAAAAGGTAATTATCAACAAAGTTTCTTATCTCAGAAGATTCTTTTGAGCCATTAACTGATGTAATAATATATTTTAAACGTGTTGAACCTTCGGCGTTGCTTTCCTTATCAAGTTTTTTTAATCCCTGTATTTCTTCTCCTATATTTATTTCATCTTGTTGGGATAGTAGTTTAAAGGTAACTGTATTTTTAGATTTTGGTAAAGTAAAAGGAAATTCATTCTTTCTATCTACTATTAGATCTTCTTTAAAAGATTTAGGAGTTAATTTAGATAAGTCAACTGTACATATCTCATTATTAAGTGTAATATTATAATCTTTACCGTAAGAAAGTATCCTTGCTGCTAACATTATTGCATTTTTATCTCCAAGTAAAAGTTCATTATAATTTATTTTTTTATCTACTATTAAAGACTTAAGTAATCTATCTATAGCAGTGCCGTTAGTTAAATAATTAGTATTAGTCAAGATATCCTCTTCTTTAGCAGTCATGTACTTCATTTCGATAGTACCTGATGATAAAGGTGAAGATTCAGGATATAATAATCCTTTAGATGGTAACTCTACTGTTTCAGTAGGTAAATTAAATTGTGACATAAATTTTATTTTAAAACTTCTTTTATTATAAATATACGAATAAAAAATTATTAAACAAACGGTGTAAATATATTCTTTATTACTACATTTTGCTGCAGGCAATTCAATAGCCAAGCTGTTTCACTGGTAAATAAATGGATAAATGGTTTTTTTAATGAATTTAACCATTGCGTTTCAACACATTTTAATCTATCTTCAGTATCACTACTATCAAAAACCTCTTTTTTATAAGTAAATGCTTCCTCTTTTTTTGCAATATACTTATCTATATTGGGAAATAGATTAGATTTTAGAAAATTATCATATGATGCAAAATAAACTAAATCTTTAAATGTATATAAGTACTCTTGATTAAAATTTTCCTGTTTTATATATTGATACAATCCTCCATAATCATTTCCTATAGAAGAGTAGATAGATTTAAAATTATAGATAATATTTGGATGCATCTGATGGGCCAGGAATTTCATAAGATCTAATCTCCATTTAACGATATAATCATATTTAGAAAAATCTACTTGATCAATTACTTCGTTTAATCTTCTCCATTGTGCTATTCTACCAAAATTAGCATTAAAGTGGACACCTTCAGGAACATTATTTTGAGTTTCTTTTATTATATCTGAATACTTTTCTAAATAGATATTTTTAGTATCTTGCCAGTATGAAGGTTCAGTTGTAATTAATTTTATAGGATCAAATTGTTCTGCAATTTCTTTATAGTTATCATCTGTGTGTATGTATACATCACATCCTTTAAGTATTTTAAAATTTATTTCTTTCCAATAATTAAATTCTATTTCTATTGGACCTAAAATAATTACTGCTACTTTCATTCTATATCGTCAATTAGTACTTTAATATACCTCCTTGTATTTTTAGTAATTTGATCTTGTTTGCCTGTTGGGTTTATAGCAGTATTTTCAGTAAGCAGTGTGCGAACTACTTTTATAAAAAATTTACGAAAAATAGGAGTCTTTTTAAGAGTTGAGTTAATCCTATAAAATAAGTTCCTATAAATATCATCACCTATAACACCATGCATACCGCTCCATAGTACCGTAGTATTACCGTATTTCTTTTCTAGATTAGACTGTGAATGCAGTTTTTCAGTCTCTATATATTCTGGGTACATTGCACCTCTCCAGTATAAGTGTGTAGTTGCAACTTGAGTTTGTCTAATAAAACTTGAAAGTAGTAAAGCCGCAAGTCGTTCTTCTGGGTTGTCTGTACAGTCTACATAAGCTTCACATAATGCAGTAATCCATCTAGCATTAAACTCTTTAGCTATTTCTATATAATTTCTTTTTACATATTCTGAGATATCTTTTTGAAAATTAAAAGTAGTGGTAAGTTCTTTATCCCAACTTTGTGTTGAAGGTGAATTAGGTCCAAAATTTCTACAGTATACTATAAGAGGATATAAGTAGAAAAGATGTTTATTTTTAGGATCTTTAGGATCTATAGCTTCAAGATTAGTATTAGACATAACTTTTATTTATAAATACAAAAAAACCCGGGAGTACCGGGTTCTTTAAAAATGAGGTGGCTATATTAGAAGTTTAGCACACAATAGTCCATTGCAACTGTAATAGTAAGCTCAACTGGTTCCGAAGAAGACCAGTCAAAAGAACCTTGTGACATGTTAGTTATAAAAGCACCTTTAATTACCCATTCAGAAACTACGTCTCCTACTGGCCCTAACACATTTAGTGTTAAATCTTTTTTGTATAGGTCAGAGTATCCAGATCTTCCTGTTACTGATTCGTAAGAAATACGTGCCCAATCCATTACCGCTTGAGCACCAGATGGTGTTACAGGGTCATACATTGTTAAGTCCATATCTCCCCATTCTCTTTTTCCTCTTATTTTTCTGTACGTATTGATGTGATCAAGTTTAATTGACTCATCAGTAAAGTTTGGAGCAGTTACGTTTTTTACCATGAACGATGGAATACCGTCAGCGTAAAGTACAAATCTATTTTGTACCTTTGGCTCGAATGCTCTAAACATTATTTCATTTGGGTCTAATGTTGCCATGTGTTATTATTGCTTTATTATAAATATCTAATTAAAAAATTATGCGTCAAATGTTGCGCCTGTTGGTTCTACTACGAAATCAAGAACAATAAATTCAGCTGTTTTAGATGGTTGTATAAATATTTGACCAACTAATTGATTCCTATCTACTACATCTGCTGTATTATTCGTATCATCCATTACAACTCTATAGCTGAATAATCCTTGCTGTTGTACTACTGAGTCTAAGTAAGGATTTACTGCAGCTAAGAATCTGTTTCTAGTTGCAATAGTATTTTGTTCAAATACTAAGTTTTTAGCTTGATCTCCTAAGAATTTTTTAAGTTCAATTAAAAGTCTTCTAACGTTTACTCTATCTAAAGCTGATGCTTTAGTTTGTAATGTCTTCTGTCCGAATACCGATATACCTGTACCTGGGAAAGAAGCTATTGGATTTACTTTACCGTTATAAAGTGAATCTCTATTTGCTCTAGTTAATTTTTTTCTAGTCTGTATTACTCCAACTAATCCTCCTCTTACTAATCCAGCAGGTGCGAACCAAGGTGCTGAACTATTATCTGTAAATGCATAAACTCCTGGTATTACTGTTGAAGCTGGAACCCATACGTTTCTTCCTGTAGCTGATTGAACTTGTAACCAAGGCCAGTAAGAAGCTGCATAAGAACTATTATGTCCTGTTGCTTGTGATGTTACGTTAGCTATAGTTAATTCTGAGTACCCTACTAAATCAATAGCAGCAATACAATCTCCTCTAGTCTCTGCTAAAGATACTAAACTATCTACAGTTGAACCGTGAGAAGCATCAATTAATCCAGGTGCAGAAATAATATTAAATGAAAATTCATCTTTATTTCCTAATAGTGTAATTATATTTGTATAATCTCCTGCTACTAATCCTTGAGTATTTGCAGCTATGTTTCCAAATGATGTCTGTGTGGCCTGTACTACATTACCAACTGCTCCGTGGAATCCTCCAGAAGCCTCTGATGGTAAAGAAGCAGATGCTGCTGCTACTCTTATATTTCCGTCATTTCCTAAATAATCATATGTCTTAGATGTAACAGAAGCTACATAAACATAATTAGATTTGTTTATATAATCACCTGATTGTATAAGATCACCACTAGTTAAAGTTTGGTATTGATCTCCTATTTTTGCTGCAATATAATTTGGAGCATTTGGATCTAATGATAAGTCATTAAATGTTTCTAATACTACTTTTCCATTAGTATTATCATCTCCTCTTCTAATAGTTAATGAGAAAGTTCCTTTTGCATTATCCTTGTTGGTAATTTCCCATCTTAAGTTATCTTGAGAACCTGAAACTAAAGAACCGTCAGAATTCTGTGTACCTGCATCTAAAGACCCAGTTGTGTTGTTGTATATAGATCCTTTACCTATTGTCTTTAGTTGAAAAGGTTCAGTCGATCCAGAAGAAGGAGATATTTTAGAATTAGATGCATTAGTCCAGTCACCAGCTGTTGCTACTACTCTAGATACTAATAAGCTTTCACCTCCTTGATCAAAGTAGCTTTTTGCAGCTATCGAAGTAAGAAACTCGCCGCTTGTCGATGCACTTTCAAAAGTAACACCAAATTTTCTACTATATTCGTTGTATGAAGTTACTAACGTTGGAACTTCTACAGGTCCTTTCACTGTAGGTCCGATAATTGCTGCCCCGACTGCTGTAGGTGCGGGTTGGATAAAAGAGATGTCGTTTTCTCTTGAAAATACACCAGGGGAGATAATTGTTTCTGCCATGTTAGGTTAAGTTTGTTAAATTTCTATTATAAATATAGGGAAAATATCGAAAACCTTCTTTACGATATGTTATCTACCTACATATATAAATATGTACAAACTACGTTAACCTATAAAAGGAATGAAAACTTGATTGTCAATATCAACCGTGCCTACTCCGTATTTATCTGTTAAAGTTTTAGATAATTGTCGTTCAGATTCTAGATTTTTTTCAAACACGGTATTATTATTTCTTTTTCTGATATCTAGGCTAGCTTCTAACTGTCCAATAGAGGCAAATTCATTTACAACTATTTGTTTAGAGGTATTTAAATCAGTAATTAATTTAATCTCAGTTGGAGTTAAAGGAATAGTTTCGGTTTGGGTTTTTTTTGCTTTAGATTTTAGTTCTTTTATTGTTGCCATGGTTTACTATCTGGTATTAACAGGTCTATATCCTGTATTAGTTTTATATTATTATTATTGATCCATCTTTTCCAAAATATACTCCCTTCACAATTATTACCGTACTCTCTTCTTACGTCTAGATCCGTTGAATGCATTCTATGTACAAAGCTTTCTTCTAAGATATGAAATATTTTACTAAAAGCCAACGGATAGCCTGAAAAAAATCTTTCGTCCATAGTTTTATAATGAATAGAGCCGTATAAACATTCTTCTTTTTTAACTCCTTCTAAGAGAGGTCTGGACTGTAAGTAAGCTTTATTGAAATAATGTTTTAAGTTACCTTGATATTTTATATCTCCTATAAGGTTAGGTTTAAATTTAATTATTTTATCGTAAATAAAAATATTATCTATCATATTTACGGCTTTATATGTAGAATAAAAATAAGAATGTCTTTTAGAATTAAATAAGGGTTCTTTTACTTCTACAAATAAATTTCTACAGTATTTTTTATAGCGATTTAATTTTTTTACCCATCTAGAGTTATCATCAATATTCCAAGTATAGCAGTAGATATCAGTATTGCTGTCTAAAAACGGTATTATATTATCTGACAGATGAGTTACTAAACCTGATATGATTATTGCTTTATTCATATTCTCCTATATAGTCACTACATACTCCTGTAGTTAAGTTACCCGGTATGTTATTAGTGCTTTCAGGCATTACTAATATTCCGTTATCTAATGAATTTATACTCCAAATGAAACCTTTAGAAGTTAATGTAGCATAATCGTCTTCATGCCAAAAGTAATTTAATTTATGACCTCCTTTATCTATTTCAACTAACTTAACTAAAGCTTCTTTACTTTTACAATGTATCCACATTTTATTATACCAATTTTTTAGCAGTTCATAAGGAAACTGGTATTGAGGTTCGTCATGTCCTAAAACGAATTTACCGTCTATATAGTGAATATCTATTTCTACATCAAAACCTGCCCGTAATGCTTCATATATATAAGCCGGATTATTTTCTCTATCTGGATTGGGACCTGTAATATTACCTATGAGAAATTAAAATCATGATTCTTTATAATAGGTTCATAATTTAGTTTTATCCACATACCTTCTTCGCCTGGAAGTGAATTTGTTCTATGATGTATTCTTTGAAGTTCTAAAAGTTCAGATAAATCTTTACCGTTTTGATTTTGTTTTATAAAGACCCAACTGCAGTCAGTATCTCTTATTTCTACTCCCTGTTCTATTAATTTTTCAACAAATTTTTTCTTTCCTTCACTTATGTCTTTAAAGTAATTGAGAAAAAAAGTATGATGTTTAATAATAAAATCTACATATCTTGCACCTAATGAATTAATAGGGTACATAAGCCTTAACTTACTGTAGTAGTTACTAATATTAGTTTTACTGGATATTAAAACACCTACTCTAAGTCCTGCTGCTCCATATGCTTTAGAAAATGTTCTAAGCACAGTAAGATTTTCATATTCATTAATTAGCTCTACACTAGACTTTAAATTAGTTAATTCTATATAAGCTTCATCTACTATTAAATGTACTCCTGTATCTAAAATCTTTCTTATATTTTCTACACTCTGACTATCTCCTATAGGTGAATTAGGGTTAGCAAGTATAATAAACTGGGTATTTTTATCTATTAAATTTATAATAGAATTTACATCTAAGTTTAAACCCGTATAGGTAGCTTTTTTAACTTGTGTTTCACTTAAATCTGCATAAACATTATACATAGGGAAACAGTAATCGGAGGTTACAACGTTTTTACAGCATACATCAAAAGTATCAAAAATAGTTTTTATACCAAAATCACTACCGTGTGTGAGCATTATATTTTCAGATTCTACTCCATATAAATTAGCAACTTTTTCCTCCAGGGGGCTAATATCAGGGTAGTAAAAAATATCTTCTTGTTCTATAGAAGATAAGAAATTATCAAATACTTCATCAGGTAAGTAAGTATTTCTTTCGTTTTGTCCTAAATATATACGGTACTTTTTTCTATCTGTATTTTTTTGATATCTTTTAACTTCTTTTAAAAAATTTTTCATATACTATAAAACTTTTTTTAGTCGTATTACACTACTTATATCTTTTTTAGTATTTAATTTAGATGCTAAGTGTTTAGCAAAGTAGCTGTTACCCAACTCTGAGGCATGATAATCTCCTTTCACTCCGTAGTCTCTATGTAAAGTAGGTATATGTTCGTCATTAACTTTAAATGATGGTCCTAAACTATCTTGTACAATTGTAGAGAATCCTTGTGTATCTATAATATTTAATTCTTTAAATAAGTTAACTAAAGAAAGAGGTCCTTGTACTGGTTTTTCCCATCCAATTCTAACATAATTTTTATAAACCTTTTCATAATCTTTTACTTCCTGGGTAGTAAATTTAGGAAGAGTAAACCATGGTTTAGCAAATAATCGAAACTCTGCTCCACTTTTTTCATATAGTTTTTGTAAGAAAAGTAACTGGTAAAAATATTCAATCATAAGAAACTTTTCATCGTATAGATGAAAAAGGTAATCTTTCTGCATTCTACTTAAACCGCTGTCTTCAGGATAATTATTGCCTATGAGATGTTGTTGGGTTTCAAAATCTATACGGCCGTTATCATACTTAATCATTACTTCATCTCTGTAGTTATACTGTAGTTGAACTATTACTAAATGGTTAGTTAAATCTGGGGTGTTCATAAAGTAATTCTGTAAAGCTCTCACTGTAGAAGTTGTGCCTAGTCCTCCATATCCGAAATTAACTATTTTACCTATATTCACATAATTTCTTAAATATGCCATCCAGGTTAAGTTATTAGTAATAAATTCTGCAGTACAGTCTGTGTTAAACTTATTTGCTATTGTGTCATTTGCCCATAAAAAAACCCAATTAGGATCATTCCATGTATCTTCAGAACGTTTTTGGTAGTGAGTAAAAGCACATCCTTGAGTATGCGAACAACCTGCTGCTACTAGAGTGTAGCATTTATTAAAATCAATTTTATTCACTCTTTATTAATTTTAACATTGGAGCTAATTCTTTATATGAGCAGGTAGCACAGTGACTAGTTGGATTATTTGTAGCACAACCTTGCTGTACTGCTTGAAAATCTTTGCTGTTTCTAATATCTTCTATAGTATTTTCAAATAAATTACCGAAAGGTTTAGCACCTGTGTTTAAACAGCACATTTTAACATGTCCTTCTACCGTTGTATAGATTCCTTCTTTTACCCAGAAGCAGTCAGGAAAGTCCCATTCTTCTTTTCCTTTTAGATTATCTTTCCAATTTTCTTTTAAATATTTAATGTCTTTTTGAGTATACCCTCCTGGCATATTTTTATCTTCACTCCATTCTTGTGCAATATTTAATCTAAGTTCTTCTAATTCGTAAACATCAACTATTTGTTCTTTTATAGTTTTAATATCATAAACATTATCTGGATTAACTACATAATTGCAAGTAACTCTACATCCATGTCTTTCCATAGGTTTGAAATTTTCTAAGAACTTCATTAATTTTTCCCACTTAGCAGGTGCTCTATCTCTCTCATAAGACTCTTTATACCCGTCTATACTGAAGTATAAGAGGTCTATATATTTCATACTTTCATTAAACTTTCTACCCATTTTAGTATCAGGTCTAATAGGGTATTGACAGTTAGTAGCAACTATTAAAAAAGCATTTGGAAAATATTCTTTAAATGTTTTACATATTTCATCAAACTGAGGGTGTAACATTGGTTCTCCCATTCCCATCAGCTTAGCTTCTTCTATTGGATGATGTTTAATATTTTCTAACATCTGTCTAAACTTAGGTAGAGGCATATGCTGTAATGCTCCTATTACTTCTTTTCTATTACAAAATGAACAATCTAAGTTACAGTAGTTTGTAGTCTCTAAATAAGCATATGTTATTGGTTTGTTCATACTATTTTATCTTTTAACCTAGACGGGGTAGCATTATTTTCTTTTTTTAATTTATTTTTATGTTTAGCTAACTGATGTACTAAGTCTTCTGATGCTGCATATTGTTCAAAAATTTTATGGTCTAAAACCGGTCTTACTAGAAATAACTCTTGGAAAATACTTCTTATGTTAAAATTAAAAAACTTAAAAAAGTAAATATGGTTCCAGTGACCACCTTCTCTATAAGTAGCATTTAAATTTTTCTGATGTTTATGAATCCAAAAAAAGTTATACATTAATGAATGTAAATCTGCTGCTAAAGAGTTTTCTATAAACATGTAATCTTGAGTTAATCTATAAGCAGGAAAAGAACCTACACTGTTTTTTTCTTCTGATAATGTAAAATTATCTAGAGTATAGACACAAGGTAAAGTCTCGTTTTCAAAATTTATTTCAGATAAGTTTTTATAAAAATTTTCTTTTCTTATTACTAAGTCTACTCTTTTAACTACAACATAGTCATAAGTAAACTGCTCTTCTATTTCTACTTTTCTTTTAAGCTGTATAGAATTTGATATAGAAAATCCCATTTTAGGAGTATTTCCTTTTATTCCTACTCTTTCTTCTACATCCTTACCGAAAAATACTTTATCTTTAAAATTTAGGTTAAGTAAGCTAGTATCAAAATCATTCCAAGTTGCAATAAATAAATCAACAGTGTAACTATCATTATCACAGAGATAATCATAATACTCTTTTAACTTATCTACGAACCGGACTTGGCCAAATAGACATATTGCTACTCTCTTTTTACTCTCCATTTAAATATTTTTCTAAGTATTCTGGTGTTCCTAATTCATATACCTTATCTACTTGGGTTATAATATACTGTTTACCGTCTTTAATACCGTAATTATAAACTGGAGCTACGTAAAATTCATTATTTACTCTGTCATTAGCATCAATCATTTGTTCTGCATACTTAACGTAATCCGAGCCTTTACTCCAAAAGTAGTACCCTGCTGTAGCGTCATTAGATATAACTTGTTTTTCAGCTACTTCAGTCACAAAACCTTCTCTGTTTACTTTTGCGTAAGACCAGTCAGTGCTATCTCCCCAAAAACACGGTAAACCTCCGTCGTATTCATTTATTTTTTTAAAAGTATCTTCAACATCATAATCTATCATCTGATCAGTATTAAACGAAAGCATTGGAGTATCATTATTAACGTACTCTTTAGCTAAAAGTAAAGTACATGCAGCTCCTTCAGTAGTACCGTCAATTTTAACAATTTCAATATTTTTATGTCCTATTATTTCGTTAAAAATACTAAAATCGTACTTTTCGTAATCAGATTTTTGACATAATATAATAGTTTTAAACTCTGAGTTAAACTCGAAGTTAAGGTTTTCTATTACTCTTTGAATCATAGGCTTCCCGTTTACGTCTATGAACGGTTTTGAATCAGTATATCCTTGTTCAGTAAATCTCGAACCTTTCCCAGCCATGGGTATAACTATATTAAAAAATTGCTTCATTTCTTTTTCTATATTCAATTGTTTTTTTATTAGTATCTAATACTATATCTAAATATTTTCCTTCAAACCAGTAAGGTTTTGCTCCTCTATAGATAAATTTACTTACAAATTCAGTTTCAGTCTGTCTAGTTACTGGAAATAAAAAAGGAACGTTATGACCTCCTGCTGCACAAAAGAACTGTTTATGACTGTGTATATCACCGTGTCTTGTGCTAGATGTTAGTACTGGAAATACAGTTCCAAATTTTTTGAAAGATGAATAACATTCATAAGAGACTGTAACATGTTCGTTAAATACATCCCATGAGGTATCTGAATCTATATGTTCTTTGACTTTTTTTAGAGTTTCATACTCCGGTATATTGGTGGTTATGTTATTTTGTATATGCCAGTCAGTTTGAAAATTTACTACTAAATTTTTATCTACACATGCATATATAAAATATTCAGGCTTATCAAAAAAACCAGGACTATGATAATAAGCTTGTTTATAAATTAAATCTAAAAAACTACCGTCATGGTCTGTCCAGTGTTTAAGTCTCTCCAATCCTCCTCTATATTCTTCCGGATAGTCTTTAATATTTATGTTTCTAACAAATTCAACTTGCTTTTCTACTCTTTTTACTATCTCATCTACAGAAAGAAGTGTAAGTGGTTGAATGCCGTCGAAACCGTCGCCAAAAAAAGTTGTATTTTGATTAACCATTATTTAAAAAACTCGTCAGGATGTACTGATCTATCATCTATAAATATATCGCCATCGAAAGGTTTAAAATAAAGTTCATGATATTTTACTCCCCAAGCATCTAATTGAGCTCTAGTAATCGGCCCATAGTATCCTTCTCCTCTTCCGCTTTTATTTCCTCTGGCAGTATAGAATATTATAATATGACCATCATCATATAGCTGATTAATTTTTTTAATCCTATCAGTCCAAGGTTGACGACTAATAACTGGTCCTTCTTCTTTACATATTGTATTGTCTATATCTATAATGTATTTCATAATTCAAATTTAAAATCATAACCTCTAAACTTATTAGCTTTTTTCATATATTTACCAAAACTGAGGGCTTTCTCAGGGTTTTCATTAAAATCAAAAAAGGTATTTGCAGGTTCTGAGCCGTTACCTAATTCTGGGCGATAATTTATATAGTCTTTGAGTTCTTCTGATGTCATTAGTGTTCCGTATATAATGTCTCTATTTCTAGCTATATCTAAAACTAAATGTCTATGTCTAAACCATGCTGGGGTTATATAGTAAATGGAATGTCTTGGGCTAAAATCATCGGCCTCTTGTAGATTAAGTAGTAGTGGAAGGTCTTTCTTTGCTATAGGTGCGACAGATAAACGATGTGAACCATCTAACAAGGTATTATTCTTATTGCTCACAATTACCGGATATCCATAACCGTATTTAGTAACAGAATATAACATATCAGGGAACATATCTGCTCTCCATCTATACCTTGGTAATTTTTGATTACTGCTAGCTCCTAACAAATTAGGCTTAGGCTTATCTCTACCGTAAGGATTTATTTTTTCACGATTTTTTATATCATGTTTTTGAAAAGTAGATACTATATTTTTATAACTATTACAGTTTACTTTATTAAAAACTTTATAAAATGTTTCTAAATCTGGGTTTCCTATGTTGGTTGATAAATGATTTTTTAAAAATAAATGAGGGAGTTTAATGTAAATATAATGGCTAGGGTATTTTAACTCTCTTATAAAATCTTCTCTATGTAGAGATATTTTATGTATCATATTATCACTATACTCTTTTCCAAATTCAAAATTACCTTTATTTCTATTAAATTTAATAAAGTCCTGAATTAAAATGTTCCAAGATAAGGTTTTCCATTTAAGACCAAACTTAAAAGTACTAGGATCACTTCTATGTTGAGAAGTAACAGTTATAGGGGTAGTAACTAATGGATTGTGTAAGCTTTCAGCACAAACAAGCCTTTCTTCATAAAAATCAAAATACTTTATAATCTGGTATAACGAATAATGTTTAAATAATTCTAACTCTGGAAGTCCTTTATCTATAAAATGATTTTCTTGCTGTATTTTATAAGTTTCCATAAATATATTCTAATGTATTATTCCAATTTTCAAATTTATATCCTTTATCATCTATATATACCTTAGCATTTGGTTTACCCCAAACAATGTCGTTTACATATTGCTTTATGCCGTGTTTATCTAACCATTCCCAAGTGCCCTGTATACCGTCTTTGCCGTTAACAGAAGGTCTCTCAGGATGTCCTTTAAAAGTATATAGTATTATTACATACTTTTCAGAAAGCTTCTTTATAGCATCGATTGCTCCTTCTACTGGTTCATCGTATACGGTACCATCGTAGTAGCCTTTTGAGTTTTTATGTATTACTCCGTCGAAATCTATAGCTAATGTATTTTTAAGTATTTTATCTTGCAACTCTCCCCACGACTTAACAGTGTGACGATTTCTATCCTTATAAACTAACTTTACTAGTTTAAAATCTAACTCAGTATCTACATCTATTAACTCTTCTTCAGGCCAATCTACTATATATGTATAAGGCTCTTCTACCAAGTTAGGAAATAACTCCCAATTTTCCAACATATATTTCTTTTTAAACATAACTAAAGAATGAGTAGCTTCTAGTACACTAGGACCACCTGTTGTTGATAACCTATCGTTAGGTTTGAAGTTTAAAGGCAAACTGTCGTCGCTCCAGTACCAGTTTTTTACTTTTTTTACTGTTATAGCGCTTTCATGAGAAGATGATTTATACCAATCTACAACTTTCTGTATTTTATCTATATCTAAAAAAGGTTGACAAGCATTTACATTAATAATGTAATCAGACTGTACATTTTTTAAATGCCTATACATTATAGAGTGATGAGCGTTTCCAGGTGCTACTGAGTCGTGTTCTCTTTTCAGTATGTCTATTTTTTTATTTGCTTTATCTATTAATTCTTGATCGAAAGCTGCTAAATAAACTTCTTCAACATTTTTCAACTTACTAACTTTATCGATTGCAATATCAATCATAGTTGTACCTCCAATATCTCTCAGGTGCTTATTAGGACAGCGAGTGCTATCTTTTCTAGCATGCAATATAACTGCTAATGTTTTCATATAACTTATTTAAAACTGTAATTAAACATTTCTACATCCTCATTAAACCTATTTTGCAAAGCATTTTTATCTTTATCAGTCATAACATCGTAGTATTTTACGTTTAACTTATTGGATCTATTAAAATGACCAAGTTCAGTTTGAGGGAATCCTATTTTACTACAAACAAAATTAAAATCTTGCTGAAGGTTTTCAAACCTACCAATAAAGTCTATATGAGGTATTCTATCTATATTTCCGCTAAAATGACCTTTTAAGAAATTAACTTGAGATGCTAAGTGAATACTTTCTCCCATATGATTAAAAAGATTAAAAAATGGTTTACCGGTTTCTATTGGATCTATTTTATTAAATCTTAAGCTATCTAAAAACTCTTTTGAATCCTGTATCTTATGTTTAAGTTGAGGGTAATAAAAATCCATCCATAAGTCTTCTAAATTATCTATAACATAGCTCAAAGAATGTTTAAATAAAAAGCTTTTAAATTTATAAAGTGAGTAAAACCTATCCCAAGGATTACGTACAAAGGTAAATACAAAATAATCTTTAAATAAATCTTTATCAAAAACATCATAATGTATATTAAAACCTTCATATGGGGTATAAACATCTGATAATTGATTTAGAGTTTGTCCAATAGATACTCCACCGGTTTTAGGTATATGTAAAAAAATAAATTTTTTCTTATGGTTAATCATCTATTTTAAGTTTTTCTTTACCAGAATAAAATTCAAGATGTTTTTTATTTAAATCTATATTAAAATTTACATCAGGTACATTAAACATATCAGCCATAGTAACATTCCAAGATGTTTGTTCTGTACCTATGTTTGGTTTTCGTAAAAAGATAGGAACATCAAAACCTAGTAAAGCATGAATAATAGCTCTATGAGTTCCTCTTCCAAAAATACCATGAGATTGATTATAAAGAATAGGGTAAATAAGGCCTTTATCTTTTATACTAATTAGCTGAGTAATATCAAGATCAGCTCTCCAAGCTATCTCTTCTCTATCTTCGAAAAAATCTTTTATTTTATGTGCTTCAGGGTATTTAGAATCGTAATAATCAGCTAGTTCTAATATTTCTCTTGTATTTAAATTTTTATTTATTGTTTCTAGAGCAAATTCTTTAAAAATATCTATGTTAGGATTAGAATGAACTTTATTTTGATACTTTATTAATAATTTGCTAGGTATTTCTAAGTAGATAAAATGAGTCCATGTTTCGTTTAAACCTGACATATCCATTGATATAACGTCAGCTTTTGCAAACGCTTCTTTTGAAAAATGGTCAGCTTGTTTGCCGTTAATATTGTACTGGCTTATGTCATTTACTGAAAAGTATGCAGGAGGATACCCACTCCAGAATCCGTTTTCTTCTATATCGTGTTTTTCTTTAAATAAAGGTTCTTCATTTGGTCCTCCTCTTTTTTCATATCCCTCTTTTTCTAAAAGTTTATGATTTTGTAAATATAGATCTATAACTTCTTCGCCTTTTATAGTATCAAAGCTTTTTAAATGGTCGAATGTATCAAAATAAAACTTTTTCATATATCTACTTACCTAGTTTTCTTATAATGTTTATAAAGAGTTTCTGCAAAAAGTTTATGTCCTTTCGTAGAAGGGTGCCTAGGACCGTAACTATTTTGAATAGCCTCATGTAATTCAAATAACTCTCTATCTTCATACTTATCAAGGTAGGTGTAAATATTATAAGTATTATACCCCCAGTAGTGCTTGTACATATCTATAAAATCTCTCTTATCATAAGTAGAGCCGTTAAAGGTAGGTTCAAAAGCATCCATTAGTATATAATCTACTCCAATATACTCGAAAAATTGCTGTAGTAGTGCAATCATATTAAAATTAAAAAAATCTAGATACCTATAATCGAACATTTCAGATACAAAGAATTTTTTGTAGTTATTTAAAAAATAACCTATATCAGTATTCTCTGGTGTAACAGGTAAGCCGAGTAGGTCATTACTATTAGCTGTTTTTTTAAATTCTTCGTAAGTTCTTTCGTCCTGCAAAGGTAAGAATATGTCGTTTAGATTCCACGATAGACCTCTCCACTGTCTTTGTTTAAGAGTAGGGAAAAAAGGAAAATCATCTCTTGTAGTAGAACTAAAAGCTACTAATACTAAATCTCCTTTATCAAAAAACCCATCTGCAAAATATTGGAATATGTTTGTTATGATAGCCTTATTACAAGAACCAGGTTCACCTTTATTTACCCACTCTACTTTTAACTTATCAGCAAAGTAGCGTGTAAAACTGTGGGAAGTAGTAAATTCGTGATATAATGTAGAAGCTAGTTCTTTATCGTCTTTATTTTTAAGTTTAATTTGCTCTTCCTTTAAACAGTCGGTACCAACTCCTGAGGTAAAGCTATCGCCAAATGATATAACCTTCATACTAAGTAATATACTTTAAAACGTAATTGTCAAATTTTAATAAATCGTAATTATCCCAGTTCACATTCTTATAAACAGAGGGTAATTTACTCAAATCTAAATCAGACCATCTTTTTAATAAATATAATGGGAAATCTTTTGCAAAATGGGCACTATAATTAGAATCGATTAAAATTGGAATTACTTTTAAGTATAAGCATTCCCATAATCTATGTGTATCAAGGCCATTACCACTTGGGCATAAGCAAAATTTATGTTTCTGTAAATCGAGTAAATAATCTTCATACTCTAAAGAAGGATTAATAGGAAGTTTTAAGTTGTCCGCTGCAGCTTTACATGATACTCTATATTCCGGCCTCATACCTCCTTCAACTGTAAAGTTGTAATAGACTTCTTTAGATTTTTTTACTTGTTTATTTGCTACTTTGCAAAATGTTTCTAAGTCTCCATGTTTCCACCTACTGTTGGCTATTCCTATAGGTAGTGGTACTACCTTATGGTGGTTTATATTTAGATTCTGTGTGTATATTTTAATTAAACTTGGTACTTTCTTAAAAAGACTTAAGTTATTAAAATTAAAATCTTGATCTGAGTTATGAAGTATTAAAGAAAAGGGATGTTCGAATGTCTGTAGTTTATCATAAAATCGAGAATCTAATAATTTTTTCTTAGTTAGGTTTATAAGTGAACTATTAGCATAAATAAATTTAGGTTCAGCATATGTAAAATAATTTTCATTAAAATTATCAATATCAAAATTATTGAATAAGTTTGTTGATTCAAATTCTTTATGTTCTGCTTTGCTTAAAGAAATATCAGCTAAATCTTGAAATTTTTCTCCAGTAATTATATCTTCCGGTGTTAACATATTTAGTATTTATAGTATAGGTTTTTTAAATAATTCTTTCATAAAAAGATTTTTTAAACTTTCATGGAAAATAGAAGAATAATGACCATCTCTTGCAGGTACCGTATTAGTTTTAGAAACTCCTTCTTTCATAGCTTTACGCATAGGATGTTTATTTAACTCTGCAAAAGATCGATAGTATAATTTAGCTCCTACTTTTTTAGTAAATGCCTCTATTGCTAAAGTAGTTTTATACGAATTTATAAGAGCATTACTTTCACTTCCTATTAGATACCCAACTATTAATTCATTCTTACCGGATAAAATTGTATTATCTGACCAGTAGTGATTCATCATATTAGGCATAGTATGGAAAATAATATCTTCTTGGTGCCTCTCATTAAGAAATGGCTTAAACATACTGTTATCCTTAATAATCTGTTCATACCTATTCGGTGGAGGAACTAATAAAAATACCCTTTTAAATTTTAAACCAAAGTTATGTGCTGCAACTAAATATCTAAAGCATGTATCAATACTGTATCCTCCAGTTCCTAAATTAAAACCACGGGTACCTAACTCAGTAGATAGTAAACTTGGCCAAGTACATTCTAATGGTAGGCCTATTCCTTCTGTAAAGCTACACCCCAAGTATAAATCTCCTTTCATTCCAGGTTTAAAATTAAAATCAGATCTAAATCCTAAATTGTTATAGTTATAATTAATAGAGCGGTCTTTCCAGTATCTAAATTTTTCTGGATGTGTTTTTTCAGAACGGAGATGAGAATCTTCTGTATCTGAACCAGACCAGAGTTGATTTTTATAAGGTACATACTTACCTCTAAATTCAAACCAGAAGCCCATATTATCTTCATATATGGCCTGTTTTCTTAAATCTTTTTTATATACCATACTTACTTATAAAATTAGCAATATCTCTATATCCATTTTTTTCTATATTATTATCAAAACTAATATTTCTTTCTTTCAGGTAGTTAAATTTAACTATATCTACAGGCTCATCTACATTAAATTTTAATCCTATTTTAAATTTTTCTACAATATCTGCAAGTTCTATAATTTCTTGTGAATCTCTTTCGCTGTATAGAGCAACTAAAGGTATGTGATTTTCGACACAATGAGTTATGGTACCAACTCCTGGTCTAGCTATCATCAAAGTATTTTCAGTAATATCAAAATTATTACTTAACTTTACTTTATATACTCTTTTTAACTCATCAACAAAGTTATAGTATTCTGGAAGGTATTTTAAACTAGAAAAATTTACTAAATTATGTGTTATATTGTTAGATAAAGAAAAAGGAATTTCTTTACATCCGAATCCAAACTGTACCTTATTTTTATATTCTTTTACTGTCTGTGTTTCTACGTACTTATTTGTAATAATGGTAGGGTTATGTTTAGTCAAAAGAGCATCGTCTAGATTAGTTAAGTCATTAGTACCTAAATAACTTTCAAAAACATCTTTCCATAAAAATGAGCCCATAATAATTACATCGCTCCTATATTGTAAAAGTCCAACTAAATTGTCACTAACAACTATATCAAAGTTGTTTACTGTTTTGCTGAAATTTTTTAAACTATCGAAGTAATTTTCTATAACTACTTTACTATTCCCTGAAATAACTTTTTCCCATTTAATGTTCTCTCTATGTGAAACAATATATTCAATATCTTCAAGACCGTCAAACTTACTAAACTGCTCTATAGAACAAAATATAGAAATATCAAACTTATGTTTTAAAAGATTTACTACTTCTAAGACTCTTTTGAAATGTCCGAATCCATTAGTGCAGCAATAAAATCCTATAGTTTTTTTCATTATCTATACCAGTTCATAAAGTAATCATCAACTCTTTTGAAGTCTTCTGCGTTAAACATATCTACATCTCTTGGGCAACCTTCCTTAAGAAGTGTTTCTTTAAAACCTAAGTTACCTACTTTAGGATATATTCCAAAGTCTTTAAAGTATTCGTTCATTAGAACGCCCGGTCCCATTGGATGGACGTTATCTTCTTCTATGTTAATTTTATGCATTCTATAATGAAATAAATTTATTAATTTATCCATAGTTCTGCTATTAGCTAAAAATAAACAGTCGTTAAAGTTCATCATATAAAATTCTGATGGCATTAATCCACCGTGAGTAGAATATAAAGTGCCGTCATCATAAGTCATAGGACTGACGTACATAAGAGGGTTAAATACTATATCAGGTCTTGATTTTATAACTAAATCATAAGTAAAGTTATTTTCTAATTCGTATTCTCTTTTTAAAATAATGGAATTTGCAAAACTATAAAATAATGCTCCCCAATGTTCACTATGTTGAAATTCAGTAATGTGTTTAGAATCGTATATAGCTTTTTTAATTTCAAACGATTCTACAAATTCATCGAATTCCTCTCTATTTACTTTCCTTTCCGTATAAGGATCAGACAGTTTAGGTCTGTCTTGACTTACGTTCCAGGTATGTGCAAAATAATCTACTGAGAATTTCTCACCGTTCAATCCTTGTTGATTTCCAAAGAACCATTTCTGGTTGCTCCATCCTAATCTCCAATTTCTAAGTTGACCGGATAAACAAACTGCTACTCTCATACTAACGTCTTTGTTTTAAGTTTAAACATTTTAATTCTATGTTTGTGTAAATAACCGTAGTCACATTGACTATCTAAAATGAAAGGTAAAGTCCAAGAGCTACATACTACAGTGCTTAGGTCAACTTTACACTCTTTATCAACACCTGTGTGTATTACTTCTGTACAGTATATTTTATTATATGCTGTATCTAAATAAGATAATTTTTTAAAGTCAACTTCGGTATCTGTGGTTATTATTATATGTTTGTTAAATAATTTATGGGTATCTACTTCCTGTTTTTTAATATTTAGTAAAGTATATTCGTCTAATTTAAACTCTACAAATTTGTAAGGAATTTCTATCTCTTTACCTGTACCGTTTATTATAGTACAGTAGTTATTATAAACACTATTCATCTGTAATTCTTTTTGTTAAGATATTAATACTATCGTAGTTTTTAATTAAATCACTATTATGCTGCAATGTGTCTTTCATGTCTATATACATCTCTAAGAGTTCTTCATTTGATTTACGACATAGCTCTTCAACTATAAGTAGTATTTTTGTAAGCCTACCCCAACCAAATTCATCTTCATCATATGATTCATCCCACCATTTACTAAAAGTTTTAAACCCAAGCTCTCTTAATTTTTTAAGGTGTCTTACAGGACCAAACTGAATTACAGGATGACCGCAATATATTGGATTATACGTAGAACTATGTATGTGACATGCGTTTTCAACAAAAGGAAAAGCACACATAACAGTACTTATTAAAGTATTTTTGTAATGAACTGGGTTAAAAGGTAAATCAGCGTCAAACTTACCTATACCGATACCTGGAGGTCCATGGTTATCTTCATCACTCTTATCTATATCAAAAGGTACCTTAGCTATAAGAGAGTCAATATTATCCTGTCCTATTAGATCTGGGAACCAGTCGAATAAATCGTAATCTTTATTATAGTTGTTAAAACTAATTTTAAATTTATCATATAGATTTAACCTATTAATAAATAACATAAATATATTTCTTTCAGGTCTACAAGTACGGTTTACTTTTAGAAAAGGTTTAACTTTATTAAAATTCTCTTTCTTATATTCTATTTCTTTTTCTATATTTACTTCTTCTGGTAGATGTCCTAAGCTAATTAACCTCTTTACATCGTATATATTCCAAGGAAAAGAGACTACGTTTATTTTACTATCTTTGTAGGATTTATCAGCTAACCATTTAGTATGTGTTTCTTCTGCTATTAAATTACTAGTAACATAACTAACATAGTTGGGGTTGATATCTAAACTATGTAGAGACTTATACAAATTTTCATAAAATTCTTCCGCTTTATCTCCTTCTAAACTATTATCTAATATTAACCTGCAATTATTATTACGCAATCCTGTTAGTACGTAATCTGGAAGTAGATTTAAATGTTTTGCTGCTAGCCAGTTGTGATGATGTAGTGTAA
>Ga0070750_10000141_pt1 | contig 34912 bp, 34 predicted proteins | sample VirMetDEL_Nov_24_FD_77013 | JGI IMG/M metagenome (GOLD analysis project Ga0070750, IMG submission 77013) | Aqueous microbial communities from the Delaware River and Bay under freshwater to marine salinity gradient to study organic matter... | ecosystem: Environmental > Aquatic > Marine >...
AGCATCAGCCTCTGACAGCTTACCCTCGTTTTGAGCGCGTTGAAGTTCTACTTCTGCACCACCAAGCGTCGATAAGAAAGATGAGATGCTTGAGATGTCATTGGTGGTCTGCGCCACCTGCTTGATAGCGGAAGTAGCGGCATTCACTCCCGCTACGATAGCGGCGATCTCACCGATCACAGGTCAGGTCTCTTGAACCTTCCGTGTGTGTGTCTTGTGCGGTATCCGCTGGAAGAAATTTCCAACACGCGGATCTTCCTGCGAACCTCTGGATACGAACTCCAGTTCTGGATGTCTTCTTCCGTTCTGCCACATCCTTTGCAGATGAGATCACCCCACTGACGCGCCGTACAGTTGCCTGTACAGGGCGAATCCGCGAGTGATGTCACCTCACCATTAAGATTCATTTGCGGCTCATCCACGCCGATACGCCCATGTAGGCTCCGATCACGCCTGCCATAGAGATATAGAACAGTCCCATCAAATCTGAGAGCGCCGAAACCCTGCTCTCGCTGATCGCTGGAGACATGATCAGGGCAGTAGATCCAATAATCGACGCCATTGCTCCAACAGCCATTCGACGCTGGGCTTCGCTTTTCTCTTCAGCCAATTCCAAGTCCAGCATAGTGCGTCCACGATCAATCTCTTCATCACTAACCACGCCATCATGGTCCAAGTCAAAATCTTCATATCGACTCCTGTCTTGCAATCGTTTCGTACTCATTCTGTAGACGCCCTCCACCGCTTGTTGTACTCGTCATACAACCGCTCTTCTTGCTCAGCGATACGCTCAATCGCTTCATACCTTTTCAGCGGATCAATAACGTCATTGTTCTCTAGCTTTTTCTTTTCGGATCTAAGTCGGCGCAACGCCTTCTCAATCTTCTGATCGAAAACGGCAAACTGAGGAATGTTGTAGCCACGTTCATCGATCACACCCCTCCTGCCCTCTCTCGTAGTCTGGGACTCAAATGACTTTTCGTGCTGCCGGAAAGCATCTCGGTTCTCGTAGAAGTCGATTCGATCTGAATACTCGCTAGGCAGAGGCATGAATGTTCGTAGTATCGGGAGGTCTGTACTCCTGAGGTCCGGCTCTTCAGAGATAAGCTTGGCAATCGTATCGGCGCTGTCATCGAAAAACCTGCCAACACCGCCAAACAAAAACTCAATGACGTGTTGCGCCCTATCAGGGCTAGCTGATACACCACCAGTAACATCTTCATTACCGCCCGTGACCTGATTGAGGAAGCGCGTAACAGCGGTGATGTATGTGCTTGTTCCTCGTTTCGTCGGCTCAGAGGGAGGTATATCAACCAAGAAACTGTTCTGCGGGATAGTGATGTCAGAGCCGAAGAAATTTATGTTACCGAGCTGTTCAGCAAACGCCTCGACAATGTCTGGTGTTAAACCAATGCCTTTCTGAACAGCCGCCTCGAGGAATCCTGCGTCATCCTTTGCGGCATGAAGCGACAGTGGATTGAAGTGGTGATCGACAGATGAGGTCAGGTCAACAGCAATCTCTTGGGGCGTCTTAACGCCCATCGCCAGCTCTGCACCGTAACGCCCGATGTTATCGAAGATGCCGTATCCATAAGGCATCGGTATCGCATACGCCTGCTGCGTCTCAGAGAACGGATTGATCAGGACCATTGAGGTCTTTAGCGCATATTCATTGAAGTCTGCGTACTTCAGCTCACCATCATCATCCTCGCCGCCGAAGTCCATGTTCATCAGGGTTCTTGCGAAGCCCCAAGCAACCATCGAGCCTGCGACCAACCTAGCCTTAGTGATCGTTTGCCCGTCATTCCCAGGTCTCAATATAGCCTTGGCGATGTTGACGTTGCCCTGTACAGCGGCGTTGAAGAACAAATACAGACTATCGATAGCTGAGCTGTACTCGCCTTTACGGTTGAAGTTAACGGTAAGATCTTTTGCTAGGGTTGCAGCATCTGCTCTTGCGGTCCCAGACTTACGGGCTTCCACATAGGTAGAGAGACGAACCGCGTTCTCCATCGTCTGGTTGTAGTCTTCCACCAAGTCGGTCATGTATCTGACTTTCTTACGGAGATCGCCCTGAGTTAGTACCTTCTCGAACCTTCTGCTCTGCTCGGCAAGACTCTTCGTCATCGAGAGACCAGTTGGCGCTCCATCTTCAACGTACTCTTTAACGTACTGGTCGTATTCTCGATCCCTGTCATTCGCTCCTTCTTTGCCTCTACGGTTACGCCAGAACGCTTTCAAGGAAGCTTTGTAGCCACCACTGATCTTCCCGATCAGCTCCTGCCCTTGGATACGACCACCCACCGTGTCCTGTTCGCTCAAAGCGAAAGCAAGACCGGTTTGGATATCACGCAGCGGGTTGACCAGTCCCCATGAAGGGTTGTAGTTGATCAACATGTTTCGGCGGAAGTTCTGGAACTTGGTCAGACCGGTCAGGACGGAGTTCATGAAGTCAACATTGTTGTTGAACATCCCAACGCCAGAACTCTGTAGCTGGCGATTAAGCTCTCTGTCCTTCACCTCTATGAAGAAGGTCTGACCGCCTCGCTTGACTTGTATGTACTTCAGCAGACCGTCGTCTTTACGGCGTTCGATCTTCATACGGGCAAGTGGCATAGACTCCGATGGGTTCTCTGGATCTTGCGGTCTGAACCTGTTGTTCCATACCTGCCAATTACTCTCTGATTCATTCTGCTGTAGGAGGGCGAGGAGGCGTTGGGCGATGGTATTTCTTTCCGCCCGAATAATTTTTTCTTCAGCGTCCTTGAATGACACCAGAAGAGGGTTAACCGGCAGAGTTATCCGCCCCTTCGCCTTGAAGGACTCAGATCCTTTAACGCTGAATCCAGCCGCGCCAACACCGCTTCGCATCTCCATACCCTCTGGGTAGCTCGCAAAGCCTTTGAGCGGAACATAGAACTGATAGGTATCTTCCCAGTCGGCTCGGGTTTCCTCGTCAAGGAGACCCTTATCCACCATGTTCTGACGCATATCATTCAGCATCGAATAAACGCGCTCAGCAACAGACTCGAGCACGTCAGTCCTACCCTCGCTTTCAGCGATATCCAGAACGGACTGGGCATCCGCGTTAGTCATACCAGACCCAGTCTCTTGGTATTTGAGCGGTGCCTCTTCAAGTTTTGCTAGCTTGCGCTCGAGAGCGCCGGTTGGCTCATCAGCGTCTGTGGCTTGCTCGATCTGGTTCTGAAGTGACTCTATCTGAGCGGATCTCTGCTCACGCTCTTTCCGGGCAATGACCGCGTTGCGCTCTGGGGCATGCTTAGCAAGCAGGTAAAGACCAACCTGATCCATCTCAAGACCGGCAGCTTTGATCTCCTCACCAATGGTTTCAACATACTCGACCTCGAAATCTTCGAGTTGCTTCTGGGCTTTTGAGTGCATCAGATTTTCGGCGTCATAAGCGCTAATCTCTGATGGCAGTCGATCCATACCTAAGCGGTTGGCTATCTCGTCCTCTACCTGCTTGAGGCGCTCGAGGCGATCTACGACCTTCTGGCGCACATTCTGAGTTTTGGTTTTGTATCGGTTAGCCAAGGAAACGTCAGCAGTAACGTCATCCAGAAGCTTGAAGGGAGCTATCTTTTTCTCTTCGTCGTCGTAGAGCATGAAGTCCACGGCACCATCAACCTCGTTGACATAACGACCCAGCGCCGATTTAGTGCCTTGAGAAACCTCGTATGCGTCTAGCCCCTCATCGAATATTGTGATCAGTAAGTCATCGATCCGGTCAAACCCCAAGTAGTCATCACGCTCGAGGGCGCGAATCAGGTTACGGGAGACTGGGGATAGAGACTCTAGATCGGTTTGATCTATCTCGAATACGAATTCAGGGAATCCTGCTTCGCTGATTTCATCAGCTAACTTGTTGCGGGTCTCCACGAATCGGGATGCCTGCGAGAATGCAGGGTCCATGATCGCATCAAAGTCGTCCGCCTCTTGGGCGATCTGAGCATCTAGCTCTCCCTGTCGGGAGCCATCGGTGTCGCTGTCTTGAACAACTTCTTCAAAACTGCGTTCGACTTCAGTCGCTTCTCTTTCGGCGTAAGACTCGAGGAGCTTGTCGAGGTTGTCTCGGTTGACGCCTTCGGCTTCATACCACGGGAATCCTTTGTCATATTCGCTTACCTTAAATCCTTTGGGCAGGATACCACTCTTCGCCTTCCTGATCTCTTTAATGAAATCCGCGAATCCGGTCTTGGTCAGGCGATAAACCTTACCGGTTGAGTCAGGGTACAAGAAGTACTGCTCGCCTTTAGGATCTCGCGCATAGATCGCTCCGTATCGGAGCATGTTCTGCTTACCCTCTGGAGCGCCCAAATACGCATAGGGAGATTCGTCTCCTCGAACATCATTAACAATGCCCTGCATCGTTGGATGGGCAACAACCTGACCTGAGTTTAGAACCCAGCTCTCCCAGTGATACCGCCCCACGGACGCCTCATCAGGTCTGCCGATAGCCGTGTACAGGTCTTGTATCCTGCTTGATAACGCCGCCTCTAAGGCTTCGTACCTAGCCAGTCCATGAAGTCCGTTGAAGTTATCGGCAATGTCATCGTAGATCAGTTTGCCGTAACGACCTGCATCCCACATGGTGTTCAACTGGATACGATCCAAGATCACCACGTCATCCCTGCCGGTCATTAACAACAAGAAAGAGAAAACCTTATTATCAATGCCGATGTTGTTCGCCATGCCTTGGAATTGGCGACGAACTTCCGCAGAAGATATTGATCTATCGGCAATCAGGTCATGCAATTTTTGCAGCTTCGTAACGCCGCTCTCATCCATCTCGGACATCTTTTGCAAGAACCGACCAAAATCGTTTGCATTGCTGGTCCCTGCTCGCCCGAAAGATCCAGCGGTAATCGCATCTGGAACAAACGCCTTCCAGTCGGCTACGTCTGAGTCGGTGAACTCGCCCATCAAAGCCTTATCTGCAAAGTCTTCAAAGGTACTTCTGTTTTGACCTTGCGCCGCGAACACCATGTCCACGAACCCTGCTTCTTGGGCGCTGGCAGTCAGCATTCGAGACATCATTCCCCACAGCATAAGCTTCGCCGTTACATCGGGAGTAACTACGCCCTGCTCGTATAGCTCGCCTAACTCTTTTGCTGTGTTTAGACCTGCACGAGCCGCCTCTAACTGCTCACCGCTAAGCTTGCTGTGAACGCTCGCCCACTCCTCGGGATTGTTGTACAGCTTGATTAGACCGTGAGGCGGTCTGAGGGTTTCATTGCTGCCGGTGAGATCTCTCTCGAATCTCAGCCATGATGCCGGTGAGTCTAGGGCGCTTTGATGGCGTGAAGATAATTCTCTTAGAGCAGGAAGTTGCTTGTCCGCATTCTTGGGACCAATGACCTTGGTGATCGCAGACTTGCCGCGAACCTTGCCTCTAGATTTTTGGTAAAGATACTGCTTCTCCTCGACTATCGCATCGAAGTCGTCAGCTACTTCAGAAAGCCGTCCAGACTCGTCCCCTGAAGGTTCTGTGAGCGCGTCTCCCAGTCCTTCACCGGCTTGTTGTCCTTGATCGCCTGCGCCGCCTGCGCTTCCAGCTCGTCCATCGTCAGGAACTTGTATGCCTCCGGGGCTGGTAGGTGCCCGAACTTCGCCTGATACGCCTGTACGTTGACCAGCTTGTTCGGTTTCTTGAATTGTCTGGTTTGCATTGCTGCCTCTATCCCTACGTTCTTGGATGATCTCCTCGACAGGGCGAGGGTCTCTCTGGATGTCGCGCATCAGTTTATACGCTTTCGGAGCTGCTTGCTGTAACAGCTCTGGATTCGATATGTATGTCGCACCTAGTTGCGCGAAGACTTCCCGCCTCATGGTCAAAGCCACGCTATCGAGGTCGCCCTTGCTCGAATCCTCCAAGGATTGCAGGTATGTGAACGGGTAGTTAAATACCTCACCCAGCTCGGTGCCTGAATCCCATTGGTCGAACAACTCCGATACAGCATCACCCATATTCAGCGTGAAAGCATCTTCGGAATCCCTGCTAACACGGAAGCTTAAACTGGGCAGGTACTCTGAGTACTTCTTCTTATCGTCTTGGGCATGCCACATCTCGTGCGCCAAGATCGTAATAAGCTTTCTTGCCTCAACATCGTTCGTTGCCGCTTCATTAAGAAAGTTTTCATTGAGACCGAGCGAACCCGTGTTGGTGAAGTTGATTGCTTTGACGCTCATAGGCGCAGACACAGCAGCAGGAGTGAAGCTGTACAGTCCGCTCATTTGATCTTGGATAACGTCTGCTGGCATACCTCTTTCAAAGATGTCTGCCATCGCACTCATAACCATCCTGATTTGAGGCGACTGATCGAGAACATCGTTGATTGAAGTATCGGGCGATACAAAGGTATTCAGTAATGGCTGTAACTCAGTCACTCTTCCGCCAACCGTCTTACCTCTAGGCGCTTGCCCCTTACCGCTCAACTGACGAATCATCTCGCCCAGGGTAGGAATCTTTTGAGTGATGATGGTGTCATCGTTTGCGGGTTGAGTGGATTCCCCGCCGATATTTTTGTTCAGCTCAGCTATACGACCAACTAAATCCTTGCCATCTCCCGAGCGATCAACAAATGTTTCACCGGCTACCCTAAAACGAGTGGCAGCAGGCTCTTGGGACGGAGCCATTCGATCAGGGGTGTTTGCTAAATCACCCGTGACAAACTGCTCGATATCCGCCGCCAAGCCTTCGTCTGGAACCACCATCGCGTCCATCTGATCGCCATCACCATCAAACTCTGCTTGGCGAATCTGTTTTAGCTTTGATATTGCTTCTTTTCGGTTTTCGCCTAGATACCCTTCAAGCTGTTCAGCATCAGCGTCGTACCAACTACTATTTTGTTCATCGTAGTAAATCGTTCTGACATCACCGTCTGGATATGTCAGGACGTACTCACCATTGAAATCGAAATCAGGATCGCGCTTGAGCTTTGGATCTGCATCCGGCTGGGATACTCGACGGCCCTGATTTGCCTCCGAGACCTCTGTCTCAGCCTGTGCTGGCGCTGATTGTGGTGCGGTTGATTCAGCATCTGTTATATCAGTATCGCCGTACTGGCTGTTCATCCATTCAATGGCTTTCTTCTTGCCCATGCTGGCTGGCAAATAGAACTCTTCCCCGTCCTCGAGGATTATCTGATAAGCCTTGCCGGTATTGACCTTTCCGGTCTTGGCGCTGATGTAATCAGTAGTAACAGTCTTGCGAATAGTGCCTTTGATCGGAGGATTCAGTACTGGTGCCTGCCTGATCGCAGCCAGCTCCGCTTGCATGCGCTGGAATCGTGGCGAGTCTTCGCCCTTACCAAAAGCTGAGACATCTTCCCTGAGAATGGCGTCTTGGATAACCGGACTCGTCAGGTCAGCATCTTGATACCTCTGGAAGCTTGGAATCCGGCGATAGTTTTCGCCGTATGCTCTCTTAAAGAGTTGCTCGTTCTCGGTTTCCGCAACGTCAGCCTCTGTCTGTGTAAACGCGGGGCGTCTGCCGGTCTGCTCCACTTGCCCACGAAGATCCTCAAGAGATTGATCTGTAGTTACAGTCTGATCTTCCGTCTCGATGGTTGTGGTTGCTGCTGGCTCATCCGGCGTTACGAACCGATACCGACCATCTCCAATTGATACAACCTGACCGCTCGCCGCCAGATCGGTTATTGCTTCAACAGTTGGGTTGTATCCAGCACGAATATCTTTCTGTATATCAGAGACGCTGAACTCACCGAATAGCTCGGCTGACATACGCGCACGGGTAGCTAGGTCCAGTTCTTCAGGCTGGACTATCTCAAGCTCTGGAGGTTGGGGTGCAGGAGCTGGTTCGTCTGCATCGTCTACCGCTGTGTACACGATCTTGCCGCCAGAGACTTCAGACTTGATCCTTCCCTGATCAATCAGAATGTCTAGGATCTCCTGCTGCTGCTCACCAGTTAGACCGTTGTCTTTCGCCAGCTCGTCGCGATTAACGCCAGCGGATATCTCTATGGTTTCAAGAGTGTCTGTCAGTCTTTGAGGATCTGCCGATGTTGGGTTTTCCGGCTCAATATCTAAAGGAGCTTCTGCCGCAGCGATAACTGCTTTTTTAGCCTCTAGCTGTCGCTGCTGTCTCTCTTCTTCATGCTTTACATCAAGGACCGGGGTGCCGTCTTCTGAATCAATAGACTTAAATCCGCCCATGGTAGAGCCGAGAGCGCCGCCAGCAATCGAACCCGCAGTCGCCGCATGCAAATAGCTTTGAACCGCCTCTTCGTTAAACAGATAGCCCGTGAACAAAGCCTGATCTTGCTCAGACAAATTCTCTTTAGCCCACATTACGGAGGCGCGACTAATAAACTCCTGCCCAGCCTCCGTTAGACCCTCTGCACCGGCAGACTTAAATCCCTCCTCGAGCATATTGCCGATACGCTTACGCCCAGCGTTCGTGAGAGCCTCGTCGGCAATGTATTCCTTTAGATCGGTCAATGCTTTTGGATTGTCCGGGAAAGCGCCTCGGACTGCCCTGAACGGCGCACCAACCCGGTCCAGTGCGCCCGAGAACAAGCCAGCGACCAATGCTGTACCCGGATCTTCCAGACCCGTTTCCTCGTAGATGCGAGCGAAACTCTCTCCGAAAGCCATCCCTGAAGAGGCTACGCCTGACCCCGTGGCAACCCCCATCTTTGCGTATTTATTGGCAACCTGCTCTTTGTATGCGTTGGTTATTTTGTTCTTAACAGTCTCATCAATTATCCCTCGGGCGGACTCTTCCATTTTCTCTTTGGCTATACGCTCAATTGCTTCTTTGCCAGCCGTCTTCGCTACAGTCTTCGCAACCGCACCGCCTATGCCGCCACCGACAGCCGTTGTAGCCAGCGATGGGATGGCATTGCCCAAGGTATAAAAGGCAAAGTTGCCGAAGTCAGAAAGACTATCGAAAGCGTCATCAAAGTTACTGATGGGAGCGTTCTGTGACGCCTCCTCCATCTGCTGACGGTAGTAGTCGAAGCCAGCCTGCTTCATTTCTTCATCACCGATACTAGAGCCGATACCAGCCTGCACAGCTCCAGCTAGGGCTTGCTGCTGATCTATGCCCGAAGAAAATCCAGCGGCTAGCTGATCAAATGGGGAAAATTCTGGACCCTCAGCTTCTTCGTCTTGAGCAGCCCTAGACCTTCCGCCTACTCGAGACAGCTCGTCTTCTTCAAGAGAACGGGTGTATCCATTTCTGATTTGCTCAAGAGAAACTAATGCCACTAGATGCCTGCCCCATAGCTATTGAGAACTTGGATAAGCATTTCTTCATCGCTTATGTCGCTACCGTCCGGGTTGCCAGAACTATCTACGCCTTGACCCTTCCCAATACCCTTCTTCAGGCGGGGCTGTCCGCCGTCTGCTTCAAACAAAAAAGCAATCCGGGAAACCATCTTCGCTTCACTTACGTCAGCGACCACGCCTTGCTTAAAGTTTGCAAAAACGTCCAGCTCCCCAATGGTTTGCGCCTTAACCATTCCCCGTCTAGTTTTGTTCTGACCCACATTTGTGCCAATCACAGACCCAGGCAATGGGAACTTAGCAAGCTCTATCACGTTCTCTTTCAGCCATGTATCTGCCTCTCTGCCCCACGTCGTTTGTTCTCGCTTACCCAGCAGGTTGTCTTTTACCCGAGCTTCTAAAACGCCGATGTTGTCTTTGTACATTGACTGCAAGGTCTCTCCGTCTTCTAGGAGAAACTGCATATCCAGCATTTGGTCTTGCCCGTTGGCATAGGCTTTCTCTACTAACGCCATCTTTGCGTTAACGCGCTCATCTAAGGTCTTCTGACCAGAGTCGCCCGGACCGCCAAATGCGTCTTGAATCAAAGCCCTGTCAACCATGTCAACGAATCTAGGATCTTGTCTAAGCGAGTTTGCCATGTAGGCATGTCCAGCCATCGCCGGAATCGCCTCATTTGCCATGTCGATCTCAACCGCAAGACCGTTTACGTCTCGCGCTTGGGTCAAGCTGGGGAAGTAAGGATGCAGATCGCCGTCAGGTGTTTGGGTCCATATCACCATGTCCCCAGACACGGCTGGCTGACCTTGCGAGCCTGCTCCAATATCAGCCGAATACAGACCAGACCCGACAACTGTCCGACCATCGGTCTTCAAGTAATCTGGAGCCTGAGGGAAGTTTTTTACGTCTCTGCCTATGTACGCAGCGCTATCTAGATCGAAAGCTCTTCCAAACGCATCCAGTTGGCTTCTATTAAGCTGATCAAACTGTCCTCGCGAAAGATTCGCAAACACATCACCGATGTGCCTCTGAGCATCCTGCTCGCTCTGGCTCATGATTCTTTTTACGTTAAAGGTCGTGGGGTTTTGAATGTTTTGCTGAACCAAAGCGGCGAACTCGTCCTGTGTTTCCTGATCCGGGAGACCTTCCATCTGGGAGATATCGAATAATCTAGATATTTCTAAACCGCCCTGAAGCCGCGCCTCCTCGCGGGTTGTCTTTGCAGTATTAATCGCTATCTGGTCTGTCTGAGCTTCTCTGTACAGCCTGTTTGCCTCTTGCTCCGGGGTCTCACCTCTATCGTTAAGGGAATCCACTGCCCTCTTCTCTACTGAAGCGGCAGTATTGGCTGTAGTACCTGCTGTCTGCGCTCTAAGCAGGGCTGTTTGAGAATTTAGTTCAGAGATATCATCCAAGCGTTTATTACGCAAAATATCGGCGTCTAGCCGCTCTCGCTTGAGACCACGATCTAAACGAGCGCCCTCGAGCGTTTCGTCTCGGTAAGCTTTTAGGTTATCGATTTGAGTTTGGTCTAGATCTCTTCGGCGCTTATCGTCATAGAACTTATTGACCGCACCAAAACCTGCTAACGCACCTTCTGCAAAACCTTGAAGAGCCATATATCACCTAGTCAAATAATTTATTTATGAGGTAGGCAACGCCTAATCCAATCGCTATTGGAGCTGCTACAGTTGCCAATGATCCTAGCGCCGAACTGGTTGCCCCTACTGTTGTCCCTCCGGTTGCTGCCGCAGTGCTTCCGGCTCCGGAGGCGGTCGTTGTAGTTGCTGCTGTACCAGTTTTTATGCCTGCATTGGCTAAGCCTTTAGCTACCGAAACGCCGCCGGGGGCGGAGCCGCTAAGACCGACAGAGCCTAGCGCCTCAGCAGCCGGAACAATCGTATTGCTTACCGGAGCCGTGATTGATGCGCCTCCAAGGGTTTGTCCCACCGGCGCAAGTACTCCCGATGCAGTGTTGGCTGCTCCCAGCCCCTTCATGCCGTACATAGCCCCTATGCCAGCACCTGCACCAAGGGTGTTCATCTCTTGAGCTTTCTGAGCCGCGTCTATTTGAGCGGAGATTTGATTCTCTCTCGCTTCCAGCTCGGCATCCTTAGCAAAACCTGCGCTGGCAAGACGCCTCAGACCTTGTCCTCTTGCAATTATGCTCATGCCATAGACCCTCTTGCCCTTTGAGAAACGGTTCCGCCAACTCCAGTAAGAAGCTGCATACGACGGTCTGAGTCCCTAAGTCTCGTGTCGTTCAGACCGCCCACAAGAGCGCCTACCGTGTCGTTCCCATTCCCGATAGCACTGTTTCCGTACAGCCCTAAACGCTCCATAGATCGGTTCTGCTGACCTTGTACATTCATTCCAGCACCTAGCACCGCTTGCCGAGTTCTATCGAGATCTCCTGCTAGAGACGTAGTCCCTGTGGGAGTCAGTCTTGATACCAAGTCTTGTTCTATCGGAGCGAAACGGTTCATGTAATCCTGCGTCTGCGCCCTAACAAGGTCGGCGTAAAGCTTGTCAGCAGGGTTTTCGTCTGGAGCCAAGTTGCCGTAACGCTGGGGGTTTATGGATGCATATGGATTGCCGCCGTACCCATAAAATTGACCAACCTGATTTGCGTTCTCAGGACTTAGCGCTGCCATGTAAGACTGAAAATCCATTAGGTATACCTTCCGTTATTGAGACCGTATCCAGCTCCCATACCAACCGCTGTCCCCGCTAAGTTTTGCAGGCTGGTTGATCTCGAGAAGTCCGACTTGGCTTGATCCGTTATGCGAGAAGATGCTGCGTCAGCTAGATCCATTTGCCCTTGGAATGCATCTGTCTGCTGACCCTGACCCATTTTGACTACGTTCTGGAGACCGGCGAACCCCATGTCCGTGTTAGATATTCCACGGTCAGCCCCAGCTAAGCCCATTCCTCGCGCCTGCGCTGATCGCAACGACTCGGATTCTGATTGGAAGGCTCCCGAGCCGGGGTCAAACCCCCTATTGAATGCCTCTGAGCGCATATCGCCAATCGCCGGTTCGTATTGTGCTGAAGCCTGTTGCATTCCAGCGGCAACGGCGCGGTCATAGTTATTGTCGCTAAACTGATTCTGAACAGACGAGATGTAGTCATTTTCTGCGTTGTAGAAATACTGACCGTACTGATTAAGGTAAGTAGCCGCTTGCTCCGCCATCGCGATTCTTACCGCAGTTTCTTCCGGCTTATCGCCACCGCCTCCACACATATCAAACCTCTTTCTTCATTACCGATCCGACTTCCCTGTAACCGATACGCTTGATCAACTGCTCGTATCCGGGTCCAGCGATACCAGATGTGATACCGATACAAATCTCATGAGCGCCCTTATCGACCGCCCATGACTCGAACTCTTTCAGCATCTTGATGGTGGGTTTGATGATTCCCGCTCGTTTTTGCGGGAGGAAAACCATCACCAAGTCCTGTGCAATATGCTTAGTGGAAAAGAAGTATTCAGTGATGTGACCAAGGAAGAAGCCGACGATCTGTCCCTCGCTTTCGACCACTCTCATGAAGGTGTTGGAATCTGGATATGTGCCCTCGACCACTAGCCTCAGCGACTTCTCGTCTGACCAGCCGCATGTGGCGTAAAGACTGTTCTCCTGAAACCAGCGACCTATGAGATTTATCTGGTCGAAATCCTCGATACGAGGCTTCCGCACGATAAATGCCATCACTGCCTTTCCAGCAATCTTCCTTGAGGTTATTGAACGGAGATGTCCGATACGGGAGGTTCCCGATCTCCGATTGGATACCAGATCGGTATCCGTGTTGCTACGATTTTAGACCGTTTTGCTTTGTCAATGTTACTGAATTATATGCCTTTTTTCACTTTTTATCCCGGTGGGTCTGGGAACACAACATCGTCAATGCTCGTGACATAGCCAAAGTCTTCAGGCAAATCACGAAGCTCCTGCCGGTACATCTGCCACTCACTGCGTTGCTCTGCGCTCAACGGAGAGTCTGTTGCTTGTGTCCAATCACTGCTTTTTAGGCGACCATCTCTTATTGTCCTAACTGCTAACCACAACTCAGATTGAGCATGAGCAGTAAGCTGCCCGTCTTCAGAAAATCTTGGGTCTACATAACTCTTGGTCTTGTAGTCGAAAACATGATGCTCCGTGGGCGAGTCACCCATAGGCACCACTTCACCGTCCTGAACATAGGAATTATACCATTCGCCCGAAAACTCAATAAAATCTGTAGCAGGAGCAAGGTCTTGTGTAGTGGGTGGTGAACCTTTGCTGGAAAACAATATTTTGCCTTCGTCGTTAAAACCAATATACGACTTCATCGCAACGCACCTTGCAAAGTCATTATTGCGCTTTGTACCTTTATGAACGGCGTATTTGCTGTGAAGTTATAAGCCTCCTGAACTTTGAGCACATAAGTACTCGATCCATTCGGGGGATTCTCGTCCAAAGCAGATACAGGTACTAAGCTCCGACCATGAATGTAGATTGGCGAGGTGTAGGTAGACCCCGGAATTGTTGCATACGCAGCAGATAACCTAGTTGCGTTCGACGCCGTGCCATCAAAGACTTCTATGAATACCGTGATCGGACTGGTTGACTCGTTAGAAATCGATAACGCGCCTGATATACGAACCGCTGAATTTGAGTCAACTGCCGCAAGGGAGATTGAATCAGACAGCACAGTAACTTTTCCAGAATTACCAGCAATGTTGATCACCGACGTAGTTTCTTTCGTCTCCATGATCGTTACTGCCTGACCCGCAATAAACAGAGTATCGACCGAAGCTGCGCCCAGCTTCAAGACGCCGTTGTTACTGGTGATAGTCGATCCGTCGATGTTGAGGCGGGAGGTGCTTATTGTTCCCGCGTTAATTTTTCCAGCGTCAAGGTTTGCGATCTTTGCGTTGTCTATAGCCGCATCAGCGATCTTCGCGTTGGAAATCGTTCCGTTCTTAATGAACGCCGAATCCATGTAAACACCAGCGGGGACAGATTCCCCACCAATCGTTGTGGATGAAGTCTGAACGCTAAACGGAACACTTGCAGTGGTGGTGTCTGACCCGCCGCGCATGATCGCAAACCGATCAGCGTTCACTATGAACTCGGACGTGATGTTGCCTGAGCCATTGTCAGTGCTTGCAAGACCAAAACCCGCGACTGCTCCGTTGGTGTCAATCTTGACCGTGTACCTGCTGCGAAGCCCGTTTACGTTTGATGCGCTTGATTCCAACGCTGTTTGCAATGTTGTGTTCTGTTGCCCTGTCGTTGGATTCGTATACGAGGCAGCTAGTTGACTCATCTGCGTAGCCGACGCTGTTTGATTTCCACCTGAGTCCAGAATCTGGTTCTTCATGCTTGATAGGTTTGTCGCTGAGACAACAGCATTACCGTTACCATCAAACAGAATGTTATCCAATTCATCGATACGAGAAGAACTCGAAGTTCCATTCGGAAAGATTTCTGTGTTCAGGAGACTTACAGCGGTGGCAGAGCCAAATTTAAAGGTTCCGTCACCGTTGTATATGGCGCTGTTCAAGGTGTCGATTCGAGAGGATGTCGCACCGCCAGACCCGTATACCTCAGTATTCAATGCCGATAAGGCGGTAGCAGTGGTGGACGACAACTCTTCCAGCTCTGTGACCTCGTTGATCACAAAGCCTTGAATTTCCCAGTAGCCTGCTTGACCGCTGTAGTTGTCAAGAAACTCTGGCTGAAAATACTTAACACCCGTTTGCCAGTCGCTGCTGTCCCAAATGTAAACGTATTCGTACCAGTCGTTTGTAGTGCCAGCGGTGCTGTTGTGGTTCGCTCGGTTAAACCCTGATGGCTTATACGGCGACCTGCCGCCATTGTTAGGGCCAGCAGAGCCTGTATTGTTCAGAAACTGCCGAAGTGAAAAATACAAAAGACCAGACGCATTCGATGAAGGTCTTGCCCAGAAACGGACTTGATACTTCTTTGTTGGATCAATGGGTATGTAGTTGCCTTGGTTTGGGTAGTTGCCAGCATTGCCCGTAAGACGAAGAACCTCATTGCCAACCTTTCCGTTAGAGATGGTCTGAATGCTATGACCGTTAAGATTCCAAGCGTTGAATGGCAAAGAAATGTTTGCGTTTTGTACCGTGCTTTCCAGCGCATCAATTGAGGAGGCGCTGGTATTTCCGTTGGGGAAAACTTCCGTATTCAGCGCATCTACAGCGGAGGAGGTCGCGCCTAAGCCAGAAGTTGGATCGTTGATAGTTGAAGTCAGGGAGTCGATTCGAGAGCTTGTGGCACCCCCCGGCGTTACACCGCTTCCCCATACCTCTGTTTGAAGAAGGCTAACAGCAGACGCGCTTGCCAATTCAACATTACCATTTGCATCGAAGACTGCGCCTTTAAGGCTAGTGACATCTTCGCTGATGCTTTTCACAACACTGGGATTGCTGCCGTCGTAAATTGCCTCAACCTCAGTAGTCAGAGAGGACAAAGCTGAGGCGGTCGCCAAACGCGAAGTGTTGTCACTGTTAAAGACCTCAGTCTCTAGATCAGTCACGTCACCCTGAATTGTTTTAACGACGCTGGGGTTCGACCCATCGTAGATCGCCTCCACATCATTTGTCAGACCAGATAGGGCGGTCGCGGTGGCAAGCTGTAAAGTACCGCCAGAATCGAAAACCGATGCGTTAAGCTCGGTCACATCTGTTTGAATCGTTTTCACGATACTGGAATTGTTCCCGTCGTAAATCGCCGTTACATCGGATGTCAGACCTGCTAACGCCGCCGATGTGGCTAACTGGGATATTCCATTGGAATCAAAGACGATGCCGTTCAGGGCTGTCACATCTGACTGAGTGCTGGAGATCGAGTTTCCTTGACTTGTTACCGTACTGGTCAGGGCGGTCAGTGCAGCGGAAGTCGCCAACTTCACAGCACCAGAGTTATCGTATACCACTCCTTTAAGCGCAGTGATATCAGACTGAGAAGTGCTGATCGAATTACCTTGGGTGTTCACAGTCGTTTGCAGCGTCGAAAGCGCAGATCCTGTAGCCAGTCTTGCCGTTCTGTCTGAGTTGAAAACCTCAGCATCTAACGCCGTGACATCTGTAACCAGTGCGGAGATGTCCCCATCATTCGAGGTTACCTGACTCGTCAAATTTGACAGCGCAGAGGTGGTAGCGATCTGCGAAATGCCATTCGAGTCAAACACGACATTCTTCAAAGATGTCACATCGCTGCTGACGGTGGTCACCGTGCCATTCAAGTTCGTGACGGTAGTGTCCAGCACGTTAAAAGCTGAGGCTGAGGCGAGCTTAGAGCTTCCATCCGTGTTGAAGACTTCTGCGTTCAGCGTGTTGATTGAGGATTGGTTGGATGCAATACGAGGGTCTTGCAGGCTTACCCACGCAGTGCCGCTATAGTAGTAAACAGCCATGTTGTCATCGCTGTCATACCACCGGCTGTTGGTGGCAATCGTCCCGGTTGGCGCTGACGTTTGAACGTACACGGTTCCAACATTCGCTGTGAGATCGGTGATGCTGGACTGAAGGTTGCTTACGTTGCCGGTCAGGGTCGTCAGTGAGCTGTTGATCGAGCTAACCGAAGTATTCAACGAAGTAACCGCAGTGTCCGTAGACGTAATTCTGGTTAAAAGGTTATCTGCCGAATACGTCGAGGTGTAACCAGTGTAATTTTCTATGTCGTCCAGCAACGATTCAATCGTGTCAACCTTGCCAATCGGAGTTGAAAGCTCCGTTGCCAGCTCTGAGTTAGTGATCTGATTAGCTAACAGATTGAGCACCAAAGCCACATCAGTAGCCGTAGTTCCAGAGGTTCCGGTACTTGAATTGAATGGTCCTGAAATCCCCGCCTGATTGACAGCGCGAACCCAGTAATAGCGCGTGAGACCACCACCAACCGGATCTGCATAAACCCCAGTGAATCCAGAAACCTGAGCAACCATCGTCGCCGCGCTGATATCGTCGGATGTGTGTCTTAACACTTCAACGTAGGAGTGACCCTCGTATAGGGACAGATCCCAGGTCAGTATGATGTTCTGGAAAGCACCAGACGCCTGAAGGTTCGTTGGCGCTGGAGGGATATCTAGGCTTGGTATCTCGTCGCGAGACGGCACAAGATCCCGCGTATCGCCGAACAAACTTACCCCTCGCGCAAGGGTGACAATGCCTGTATCCAGCAGATCCTTGAACGTAACCGCACGATCAAGGGCGTCTCCCCGATGACCAAGAAGTACGTCGAGGTTTTCCTTTAAGCTGTCGCCGAATCGCCTGTCTTGAGCCGACCAGCTCGGAGGATCTGTGAGATTGCTTTTACGCGGCACCAACCTCTCCCGCTGATTCGTAGACACAGACCTCGTTCACCGATACAGATCCCTCGATCTGAATCTCGAACTCATTGGCTTTGTAACCACCGGGGAGTCGGAACAACGAACTGTTGGTTACCGACTGAGTGTGTTTGAGGTTCCCATCCGCATAGAGCTTGAGCGTGGGGGCTGGAGAGTACGAATCGCACTCTAGTTTTGCGACTCCGGGATTGATCGGTCTCTGGGTGTAAAACTTTTTGCTCTTCCAAGTGAACGATAGGTTTGACCCGCCAGCAAATTTTACGACAGAGCCACCGACAACCAAGTACAACTCATCATTCGCCAGATCGTTGAAGCCTGCTGTAGCGTAGAAATCCAGTTTGACGTATGAGTTCTTGCCGCCTCGAGGATCAAAGATGAATCCCTTTGATTCGCTGCCGTTGGAATAAAACCCGAGGTAATAACCCTCCCAGTGAAAGCCGATCACGCTGGATGGAGACAGATCCTGCCATTGGTCTCGGGAGAGAATGCTCTCCGTGGCTACTGACAGACCACTATCTCGAGCAGCAACCAATCCATCGGGGCTGGCGTACATGACGTATTCGCCCATGTCTACGACGCTTCGCTTGCTTACGCAGGACAACGTACTGTCGATCTCGATCATCGACATGCTTGAAGGATCTAAGCCTTGAATAAGTGCTGGCTTTTCTTTCGTGAGCACCAGCAAGCCCGTGTTCAGAGGCGCTAATGCAACCACATCGCTCTTGATCGTCAGCTTGTAAGCATCGGGAAATGCATGGGGTTGAAACGCCTCTGAGAAGCAAACGGTTTGACCGGAGAATCCTGCTAAAAAGCCGTTAGGCATACTGACAAGACCAAGCAGAGGTCCGTCCTTGTGGTCCGAAGAAACCTCGTCTGGCGGCGCTATCCAGCCTCCTGACGGTATAGCCTCGCCCAAGTTGGCGTCTGTCACAGTGTCGTTGAAAGTGTCTGTTGCGAGAGCAACGTCCGCGACAAATCGAAACGTCCCATTGGGGTCAGTCCGGTACAAACGCTTCTTCAGTAGGTTGTGGTTCCCACTGGGGTTCGCAGGGAAGTTAACCGTAACTGATTGATCAGAGTAAACGTCTACAATCTGGCTGACCAACGAGGTTGAGGGGGCACCTTCTTCGCCGTAGTAGCTGACGTAGGTGAAGACATAAGCTCGTGATATGGGCGTCTCAGTATCCGTTTTCGTGGTCGTGCCAACCAGGGTAACCGAGTCGAAAGACGCGGGATCAGGAATGCCAAGCTTGTAGTATGTCCCGTTACCCACTGATGTGGCGCTGCTCATCCGAGGGTAGCCGGTTGCACTACCCATACCCGATACATAGATACGCTCGTGTTGATCCTCCGCAATCGGACTTCTGACAATGTCTAGATCCTCATTGCTGCCAATCCAGATGCTGTCGCTGTACTTGAAGAGCGTCTTAGTCAGCGCAGACACGGAGTAGCTCGCGACAGGCGTAATAGATGCCGAGCTGTTTCCTGCCCACGGATCGAGGCGACCAGAGTCCAAGCGGGTGTTGATCGCTTCTTGCGCCATGTCTTCAGGCAATAACCGTGCGCTCACGCGAGGAGCTTTGCCAGAAAATGTTTGGAGCTTGAATCCAGTCACTTACCTACTCCTTTAACGCGCTCATACGATCTGCCGCCCGACAGCCCCAGCATTCCGAGCAGCAACGGCATCATCACCCCGGCATCCGCCTGAGGAATGACAATGCCGAATCCCGCACAAAGCGGAGATACCAAGAAGTTCACGAATAACCCCAGTACGCAGCAATAACCGGCTAAGGGACGCCAACTCGACTGGAACCAGTTGCCCTTGGCATCAAGCTTCAAGACCTCAATTTGCTGAAGCGCAATCTCCTGACCATGTTTTTCAGACATGGTCGAGATCTCATGGGCTAAGGCAGCTTTCTGATCCTTATCCTCAATGAACTTATCAAGCAGACCAGTAACTGGTCCTATGAGGTCTCCAAGAATCTTCATTCAGGCTTTGGATTCGCGTCTTTGATGCCTTGGATACGAGCTTTCCACGCATCAAAGTCGTGGAACATCTCATCGAGCTGGTCAGCCCAATCGCCGTATGCTTCTTGGCGATTCCGCAACCATGCACCAGCCTCGTGCTCCGCCTGTGCCGCCTCGCTATCCGCGATTCGCTGATTGTTTTCTTCTTCGGTTAATTCGATGGTTTCACCATCGACCAATTTAAATACATTTGTGCTCATATTTTTCTCCTATGAGTTTGATAAGCCGTAAAGTGTGAAGGTGCCGCCTGTAAAATTGCTGCCTGCTTGAAAACGTACAGCGTTAAAAGCAGTAGTTTGTCGCATTGAGCCAAACACTTGAGTAAAAGCAGCGCGATCATTGCTGTGGTCGTGCATGTCTACAGAGTTAAAATGCGTATATTCAGCGTCATTCATAGAATGAATCGTGACTTCTCCGGCATGCTTTTGGTCAGTGTTGAATTGGTGGGTATTTCTAACAACAGCAAATCGACCGTTTCCGCCATTCCAATTTGCGTGATTTGTCACGCTCAATGAACTTGTGGCGCTGTCTCCATAAACGATTACAGATTTTCCACTGGTGGTGTACCAATTTGAGCCATTATCTGTAGAAAACTGAAAGTCCATGTACGTTGGATGGCTTGCGTGAACGACATTGCTCCAGACAAACTTGTAAGTTTTGTAGCCCGTGATACTAGTGAAGTTAACGCTTGAGACATTACTGCTCACAGTTTGACTTGAGATCACATTCCAAGCGCCGCCTCCACCTCCGCCGGAATCAACCCAATCAAGAACACCAGACCCGTTTGTCTTCAACACTTGGTCAGCGTTACCATCAGTATTAGGCAAGGTCAGCGTATAACTTGCTGCTGCGCTGTGTGGTGGTCCCTTGATCGTGATCCCGTGAGAGTTGTTCTCGCAATTTAGCTTGAACTGTCCCGCACCTTTGGTCGCGTTGCCCTTGAAAATGACAGTGCCAGATCCATTCGGATCAAGCTCAATGTCAGCGTTGCTTACCGTAACGAGGCCCGATCCTGTCAGGTCAAGATTATCTCCTGACGGCAACTCTTTAATCGTGGAGCCGTCAATCGTTAATGGAAATCTATTAGCCATTCGATGCTCCTATGAAGTTGATAAGCCGTAGAGGGTGAAGGTGCCGCCGGTAAAATTAGCACCAGCCCCAAAGCGTATTGCGTTAAACGCAGTATTTGACAACAAAGCGCCACGGGTTATTCCAAATGCCATTCTTGTAGAAAAATACTCGTGAACGTCTTCAGCAATGTAATGCGTGTAATTGCTGCCGTTGAAAGAGAAAAGTTCTAACTGTCCGCTATGTGTCTGATCTGTGTTGTATTGGTGCGTGTTCCCATATATTTCCGCCTGCCCCTGCGCTGACGTGCCGTAATTAGCACGATCATTAGCACTAACGGACAATGCTGTTGAAGTAGTGTCTGCTTGCGTTGTGTGTGTTTTCCAGTGCGAAGCTGAATACCAGTTAGATCCACCATCAGTTGATGGTTGAAACCAATTGTCGTAGGGATGGTTTGCGTGATGGACGGCATTCCACACTATCTTGTAATTTGCGTAACCAGTTAGACCAGTGAAAGTTACATATGCAACACTACTGCTTACGGTTTGACTTGAAATAACATTCCAAGCGCCACCGCCTCCGGCTGCATCAGCCCACGCCACACCCGACCCCGTGGACTGGAGTGTCTGTCCGTTTGTCCCTTGACTCCCATTCACGGTTAGATTGGTTACAGCCACTGTCCCAGCGTTAACTATCCCCGATCCAGTGAGATCAAGATTATCTCCCGAGGCAAGCTCTTTAAGAGCAGGAACCCCTGAGCTATCGACTATGATTGGAAATCGATTTGCCATTACTTGCTCCTAAGATGTTGCTAGTCCGTAGAGGGTGAATTTTGACCCCGCCGGAATATTGAATTGGCTTTGCCCACTTTGCGTTTCATCAAAACTCAATTTGATCTTGTTGATTGGGGAAGTTTCTTTAACTCCGTAATCACCACGCTTGATATGTGGATCAAGGTTGTTGTAGTCCCTTGAGTGAATCACTCTGAAGTCGCCATGCTTTTGTGAGGAGCTTGAGCTGTTATTCTCTAAAGTAAGCGATCCCGACAGTGCATAATCATTGGAAGAGCTGTTGTCACCATATATGTCGCTCAGCCTGACATACCCAGTCAAGCCTCCCGAGTTGGTTATACCTGAGCCAGTGCTGCGTGTGCTTGTGTTTGTGTACACCCAATTGCAATTGCTTGAGTAGCTTGTGCCGCCATTTGTGCTGAAATAAGCCTGTAAATTACGACTCGATCCACTCATGGTGAAATCGTTGATATCTGAAAACCTGATTTCATAACTGTCATAGCCTGATATCGTAAACTCAATATAGGCAACCGCGCTGCTGACAGATGTGTGCGAGATTACATTCCAAGCTCCACCACCTCCGGCTGCATCAGCCCAGACCACAGTACTGCCATTTGATTGGAGTACTTGCCCATTGGTTCCTTGCGCCCCGCTGATTGAGATCCCTGATCCGGTCAGATCCAGATTGTCGCCGCTTGGCAGCTCTTTGATCGCTGAACCATCAGCGATTAAGGGGAATTTATTAGCCATTTCCTCAAGTTCCTATGTAATAGTTTTGCGCTCGACCAACGACAACAAAAGCGTGATCAGACGCGCCAAGCGTTAAATCGCCAGACCGAGCATCTACTGAAAACAAATCCGCTTTTTCAATCGATACAGAACCCGTTCTGGCTATAACTGAAACCAAAGACGAGGCATCAATAACCGACGAACCAGCCCTGTTTAATATCTGTGTTATCGAACCGAAGATGTTCAGCATCTCTAAAGCTGAAGAGCCTGACCGCTTTAGTATTGAAGTAAGGGAATAAGCACTGCTCAGGAGTTGACCAGCCCGATTTAACATCTGAGTGATTGTGTAATTCGCAGATCGACCTATAACCGACAACCCAGGGCGGCTAAAAGCAACAGGTAACAAAGAGTTTGCAGCGGTGAGCAGCGACGTGCCGATCCGGCTAAACACAGAACTGACCACGTTTATTATAGACCTGCCGACGATTGTCAGAGTATTCGAGGTGCTAGTAGATCCAGACCCGCCGCCAGAGCTGCTTGTGCTGCTGATCGTGAAATTGGGGTAAGTACCACTCACCGTCGTGCTACCAGACCCTGTCAGAGACACTGTTTGATCTGGAGCTGAGTTGGAGAATGTGGTTCCGCTTAATGACAGACCGGAGCCTGCGGTATAGGTCGAACCCGCATTGTCGCGAAGACTCTCAAGAACAGCCGCTACGAGCCGCAGAGCAATCGTGTCCCCAGATCCATGCGAAGTGGCTGAAGTGCCATCTTGTGCCCTTACAACCGTCAGTGTGTTGCCATAAAGAGCCGTCACCTTGACGATCTCAGTGGCGTTTGGCGGCGTATCTAGAGTCGCATAGAAGAAGTCACCTGCACTTAAAGCAGGAAATACAGATCCGTCCGTTACATCTATTGATGTTGCGGAGGCTGTAATGCTACTCGACAGAGTCGTGGTAGCTAGATTGGAAAATTTAATTCCCATGCTGCTTAACTAGCCGAGACGGTCCAGCTAATACTGAGCGTGTCTGTGCTTTGCTTATTGACCACGTTGAACACGGTGCGACAAAGCATCGTTCCAGAGCTGCTTGCGTTGAACAGACCAGCTTCGGTAACAGCGGTGGTAGAGCTGGGGGTGCCGGGAGAGAATGTAGCGGCATACACAACATCGTTGTTGTTAACGGTCGTTGAGGTTAAGGCAACACGAGCCGCCTCACTCCCCAGTCCAGTATTTCCGGCAGAGGCTGCGGCAGTACCGGTTCCGATTGCCATGTGGCTCATCACAGAAGCAGATGTTCCAGCCATTCGTGACGCGACAAAGTTCTTGCCAGTCGTCACGACTAGATTATCTATTTCCTGCTCTTCTTTGATTTCGCCATCAGGACTGGTAACAACTACGTTTAACCGACCTTTCAGCTTGAGGTTATCAGCGATCATGGGGGACTCCATTTATTCAGCATTTAGAAGCATGGAGCCAACCAAGCCCTTGTTGAGAATGGAGGATTGAGAGAACCCTCCAAGCACAAGAACAAAGCTTTCGCTCATGCTCACGTTATCTGTCAAAACAGTCCCTGTGGACAGCGTTACCAGCTCGGTAATCGCTGAAGAATCAGATACGCCAAACCCGAAGGTTTTTGCAAGCGAATCTTCCAGAATTATAGACTCATCAGGCTCTCTTGAGAACCCAAAGGAAAGACTATCTGTCATCGTGTAAATGTTTGATTTATCAAACAAATATCCAAGTCCGACGCTCGCTGTTTCGTCTAGTGTGAAGGCGTCATTGAACGTCCGGTTGAAGGTCGCGGTGCGCGATAAAACAGACGAAAAGGCAACTGTATCACTCTTACCTAGATCTGAGGTCCGTGTGGCTGAATCGGATGTAAAAGCTGAATCAGATAAGCCGCGAACCGCCTCATGGGTGTGAGAAATTTCTTCTGTAAGAGAGGTGAAATCAGATTCTGGTCTGCTGTAATCAAAAGCCGTAACATCAGCCAGAGACACAGCCTCAGACTCGCCTTTCGTCACACTCAATACAGAGGCATCAGAGAAGCCAAATAGGTGTCCCTCGACCTTTGAGGAAGCGAAGCTGAACTGATCGTCTATAACTGGTGAGTCGCTAAACGATCTGGTGGATGCAAACACACGAGCTAAAACGTCGCCCATGCTAACTGGGTCAGCAGGGGCTTTGTCCACCGACAAAACCTGAGAGTCCCCGAATCCGAAAGTGTCAGATTGTGCGGAGGTAAACTGTAGGCTCGAGGCGTCAGATAACGGGAAGTTGTCTAGTCGCTGGGAGTCTAGATCTAGAGCACTGATATCACTGAAGGCAAAAGCGTCATCCAATGAAGTAGCAAGACTGAATACCGGGGCATCACCGAAACCAAGCTCATCTGTGAAGATCGTGATCGTCTTCTCGGCGTTCAGAACAACGTCCGATACGAAGAGGTTCTGCCACGTCAACTGTGGCGTCAGAAGCTGATGTGACACCGACAAAAAGAGATTCTGAAAAGATACTTCAGTGGACGGAGACTGGGTCTCGATCACGACAGCCGCAACCGGAAGTGATGCGGCAGCATGAATCTGGCGATACGAAGCTGAGACGCTCAGTTGTCTGAAGCTTACCTCAGCGTAAATTGCCATTGGCGGTTACCCGAATTGAGAACGAACTTTGAACTTGATCAGATCTACTACTGTCTGAGTCCGGCTCGCTGAGTCAGTAATCTCAATCTCCCCCTCCAGAACGCCTGTACTGGCTAACGTGTTGGAGTTGAAAACAAATGTGCATTTACCAGCAGAGGCATCGGTAATCGTCCCCACAATTGTGTCGATCAGCGTAGTGGAACCCACGGCTCTCACGCGCATCCTTACACCGCCACCCGTCAAGTTGATCGCAGAGAAAGTTGAGGGATCATCTGGATCGAGCGTTACACCAGACGCAGCTAAATTACTGTCCTTCAGCGTTACCGCGATCTCGGGTAGCTGATCGTTCTGAACTAATTCTATCGTCGTGAGATATGCCATCAGATGAATGCCCTCGCCTTCGCGGTTAACTTGCCACCGCTGAATCCATATTTGACTTGCCGTGTAGCTCGACCGACCGCTTTCTCGAACAATTGATTGTTCATCTGAGCAGCACCACCATTTGAGAAAGGCTGACCGCTCATCATTTGCAGCCGATACAAAGCCCCGTGGACAATTGCTTCACGATTCTCTTTGCCTATCGTGTCTGGAATTGACGTAGATGTGCTTGTGGGCTTGACGCTGTAAACAACGCGCAACGTGTCGGCGGCATCAGGGATCGGGGCAAGATAGAAGTCGGCGTTGTCCCGTTGACTGTAGTACTTGGGAGTGCCGCGCTCAGTTTCATCACCCAGGCGCATCAATAATTCGCTGTAGCTCGTGGGCTGCAAAGGCGTCTTGTTGTTGTAAACATCGATGATATGGTTCAGCTCAGTGCCAGTAGGCAGTGTTACAGCGTATTCATTGACCCCCTTGATGATCGTCAAGGTTTCCGGCTCAGGAATATACATGTCCGTGCGCTGGCAAAACTCTACGGCAGAGTCACGAACAGACCGCTCTATCAAAAACTCAGGAGCGCCTTGAACCTCGGGTCTGATGTAAATAGAGAGATCTGAGTACTTCACTACATTCTTCCTGCGTTAGCGTCAGGGTTCTTCGGTATTGGCGTAGTAGCCCCGTCCGCTTGTGTCTTTACACCAAGAGCGTTGGCGAAGGACTGATAGTGCATCTGTGCCCTATTCGCATTACCAGCAAACTCGGAGTCCTTCTGGTAGCTCCTATATAAGACGTAATCTAGGATGCTGTTGGCGTAAACGTCGTCCACACTGATTACCGTGGTACTCGTGTTGAAGTCGCTAATGGCTATGTCTGTCGTTGATGCGCTGTACACCACTTCCAGACTGTGTGTCCCACTCGCCGCCTTCGGATAGACATAAAAGTTTTTCGGGTCTGCTGGGTCGTACACGAAGTGCTCAATCTTGTTCGCCCCGGCGGCGGTCTCATGCCAATTGGGCAGGGTCTCATCGAGTATCTTGCGGTCCACCTGAGTCACAGATCGACCGCCGACATTCCGCACGACATCAATCAAGCGAAGAGCTGCTGATGGTAGTGACTGCTTGCTGCCATTGATGCAAGCCAACGTGGTGTTAACCATGTTTGCATCAGGTCTATGCAGAACGACTTCACGCTGTGCGTCATTAAAAAATTTGAGCAGCTCCGCATTGGGGAAGCGAACATTTGTCGCATCCTGCAAAATGATCGAAGCGCGATCCAATATGTCAACGACCTTAGTTGTCGGCATTTTCTTCCTCCCACTCGATCACTTCCAGATCGGGGTTACCTTTGAACAAATCGTCGTAACTAAAGACGTTGCCCGTGATGATGTTTCGCACCGTCTTGGGTCTCATGACCTTGGGCGCTGGAGTCGGGTCATCCCGCTCTTTCTCTAGCCGCTGCAACTGATCCTGAAGATCAGATAGTTTCAAGCGTCGATCCAGCTTCATGCCGAATTGGTTAAATGCCTGCTCGTAGACTTCGTCTTTGTTTGTTGCAACGTCCATAAAATTCACTAGTTAGTTAGAGGAGAAAGGGGCTGCGAAAGCAGCCCCCATCCAGCAGACCTCTTAGGTCCACTTACCTACGACCAATGCGTCAGGCGTTACGACCTTTGATCCGAAGACCTTCAAGCCGCGAACCTGATCACCGAAGGTAGACTCCATGCGAACAGTTTCCGTATTGGTGAACTGAGACGCGAAAGAGATTGCCTTGGGGTGACCCGCAAGAACGTGGGTGTAGCCAGAATCAGTGCCAGATCCTGGGGTGTAGAGCATGTTGCTCTGGTACACCGTGAAGCGATCAACAACGCCAACCTTGCCGTTACGCAGAGGAGAAGTGTCATCACCGGTCAGGTAAGCCTGACGCAGCTCGCTTTGCTTGAGCAGGGAAACAAACTCAGGAGACAGGACGATAAATCGACCTTCTTCTGGAATGTTCAGCTCATCCAATGCCTTCGCTTGATCCAAGATCGAGGTCAGGATGTTGCTTGCGCTGATGGTGGTTTGAGAACCAACAGTGGTCGCACCAGTCACTACACTGCTCAGTACCGAAGTTTCAACAGCTACGCGCATGCCCTCGGCAGCATCAGAACTAGCTCCTTCCAACAAGTTAATGTCAGCTTGCGCCGCCAAAACATCGTCGATTTTGAAGCTGTAGTACTTAGCTTTATCGATCAGCAACTCGACTTTAGCTGTGGTCAGCTCTTGAGTCGTGATTGAACCAGCGTAGTCGTTGATCGTTACAGCAGGAACCGTGCGGATAACAACCTTGTCGCCCTGTCCAGAGATCTCACCTTCGTAGTCGGTATTAGAAATATTTGGCAGAACAGACGAGCTGTAAAATTTAGCTTGCAGAAGCTTACTAAAGACTTCAGGTATGAAGTTTACTTCGGACGTAGTGCCCGTAGAGAAAAATGAAAAAGCCATTATATTGTCCTCACAAGAGAATTAATTTAACGGCGGATCGATCCCTCAGCCTGCGCCCGTAAGATATCGACTTTATGCTTCTCGAATTCAGCGAGAGGCATGTTTACGATGTCTTGGACCGTCCAAGATTTCTTTCCGCCTGTAACATTGGCTTTTCGCGCTTTGGGCAATTTCGGTTCTGCAACCTCCTTCGCTCGCGCTAAAGCCGACTCTTGCGGCGTTTCAGGTTTGACTCCCATGTCTGCCTTGAACCGATCCAGAACAAAGATCACATCATTTGACGAACCAGCATCTACCCACTCATGGACTTGACTGTCCTGAGCGTCTAACCACAACGCCCAATCCGATGTCTGCGTGACTTCGTCAACGTCAGAATGGACTGCGCGAATACGGTCAAAGTGCTCTCGCACTGCTTCCTCTTGCTTCGCCTCAAATGCTCTTCGCTCTTGACCTTGGGTCAGAGCAGCCTGTTCATCCAACCTTGCTCGCATCTGATCCAGCTCATCCAAGAGAGGTCCAGCAACATCGGGATATTCTTCCCTTACCTGTTGCAGCTTCTCTGTGTTTCGCTGCTCATCTGCAAGCTGACCCTTTAACTGAGTTACGGAGTTTACTAAGTCAGATACTTGCTTCCTTAGTTCCGCCGCTTCCTGAGTCGCTTTGGTCATTTTCGCCTGAGCGCCTTTCATGGCTCGTTCAGCTTTTTCAATTCGCTGTTCTGCTTCAGAGTCGTCGCCGCCGACCAACTCTTCTTCAGGAACCTCTTCCGCTATAGCCTCTGCCGTGTCCTCTGGTTCTGAGGGGGCTTCTTGAAACACCTCTTCCTGCTGCTCTTCAGTGTCCTCTGCCGAGGGTTGAGTCGCTGCGCTCTGATACTGTTCCATCAACTCTTTAGCTTCTGCCTGCAATCGCTCCGGGTCATTTCTACTAGCCATCAATTCCTCACGAGTCCGCTACGGGATGTTCGTTATTCGATTGCGGATATCCTCGAAGGGGTCCGCTGCTTGTCGAGAACCGCTTTCGCGGCGTCCTCAAGTTCCAATAGGAAACGGATCTCACTGACCCGACCCTGCTCGAACCTGAAATTCTTTTCGTCTGCTTGCTCTAACCGACTCTGCGAGTCTTCCAACCTACATTGGAATAGGTTGATCACCTGCTGCCATTGGTCCTGATGGCGGAGCCATAGGACCGCCTGCGCCTGCTGCGGCGAGAGCTTGATTTTGGAGGGCTTGCTGTTCAGCTTGTAACCTCTCTTCAGACTTAATAATTTCGTCAGGATCGATATCCATCGATTGCGCGATATCACGCAACAACCGTGGTCGATCTACTAATGCCAAGTCCGTGGGATTGGAGACAAGCGACAAGAACTGAAGGAGTCGCTGACTCTGCACTTCTTTTTGTACAAGGGCAGTGCTACCCCTTGGTACGACCTTGAGGTCGCCTTTTGCTTTCTCGTTAGTGCCAAATTCCATGTTGTAATGAAACAACGCCTGAACCATAGGCTCTAATAAGAAGTCATCGATGTTCTTAATGGTGCTCTTCAGTGCGATATTCGCAGCACCCATCAACATCGACATACCAGTTGCGGTTTTGTTCAAACTACGCGACTGCTCACCGTGAGTATACGACGGCAAACTAGTCGTTTCATCCGCAAATCTTCTAAACAATTCAACGATTTGGTTCAAACCGTTAGCGTTAGCGACAGGCTGATACCAACGTACCGCTGGCATAGATCCGTCACCACCTTCCCGCAACCAAACGCGCCAAGGATGGATGTCGGTTGGGTCTTCACCAGCCGCCAGAAGGTCTGTGTTGACCTCCATCATAGGACCGCTAGACAGGGCTAGGTTGTCTAACCAGATACGAGTAGCGGCGTTCATGGTCGTCTGAGAGTCACGCATCATGCGCGGTACGCCAGTGCCCCAAAACTGATGAGGTGATCGCTCATACGGGAAGATCTGGTACGGGATTTTGTACCCCGCAACAGGATTCAACATAACCTTTAAGACGCTGGTCCCGCATATCCAAACGCAAGCACTATAAGTATCACTGAGATCAGCGTCTTCAGGCAGCTCGATGTTGTGATCTTTGAGGTCGTATCCATCAATGGTTCCCCAGTACTCTAATACTTGGAAGCGGTGGCTCTCTGCGTGGTCGTGAATACCAGCGATTCGGCGGCGATCACGCTCGTGCTCCTCCTCAACGTGGTTACCTTTACGGTTGTTCTTGAGCAGGTACTTGATCTCGTCCGAATCAAACCCCGGTAGATCTGACAGGTCTCTGAATTGCTTTCGCGTCAAAACGTGACGGCGGAACAATCCTTCGCAGTCGTCCAGAGTCGTGCAGTAAGGGTCTGGATATAGATCGAAGATAGAGACTGACTCAACCTCTGGCATCGGCTTCTCAATCTGAGCCAGAGCAAAGCCCTGCTGACCTGTCTGCGGGTCAATCACTTGAGAGTAAGACTGAGTCCTATCGATCTTGACCGTACCGGCTTTAACCGCGCCAGATCCAAAGATGCATGCTTCAAGGATACTTTCCTTGAGCTTCATCTCTGCGTTGTTCTCGATGAGCTGATCCTCTATCTCCAGAGTCATAGCCTCGGCAGCTTTCTCCGCGATATCTTTCTCTGCCCCAACAAACTCGTCTTCCAGCTCCATCATCCGGGCAGCAATCAGATCCTGATTCATCGCAGGGTCCATGCCGCCCGAAGCAGCGACAACTTGCTGCATAGCCATCTCGCGCATCTGCATGGCTTTGATTGGGCTGATCGTAGGAACGGGGGTTGGATGTATTGCGAAATACAAATCGCCGTACTGGAATAACAGGTCGATGATCCGGCTGTACGCCGCCATGACTTTTGTTCTGGTCAGACCAACAAAGACTTTTGATCGAGCGCCACTCTCATTCAAACGCGCTAGAACGTCTGGCTCATACTGACCTTGATACTGACGAAGGTCTTTCAGCCACTCGTTCTCAGTTTCTTTGCGAGCGTCTTTGTATTCTTGAAACACGTCAGAAAGCCTAGCGCCCAAACTGACCAGCTCTTGGTCTTGGTTGCCATCGTATTCAGCGTCGTCTTCAGGAACGTCTAACTCGTACTCAGCCATCAATAACCCGCCACAGAGTCAACCGACTCATATCGTCGTTGTATGATTCTTGCCCTTGGTCTGGGCATTGAAGCGAGTCCGTGCAGGGCTATAGCATAAGCCATAACCCGATCATCATAACACCCTTGCTGGGAATTAAAACTTCCTTTTTCATCAATGACATACGTCCGTAATTCGTTCACCAGCTCGATGTCTGCGATACCGGATTCTTCCTGTCTGAGGAGTGCAGCCATGTTGTCCACGATGAGCGGTTTAGTCTTGCTGGTAGTGAGGAAGCCACCCCGTTTTGTAAGCTTGTCGCCATACGCACCATCCACAGATGACTCGATGAACATGTTGGGGTAGTTGATCTCTTGCAACCGACGCAAGGTAGTCAGACCGTGGTTGTTCCGCTCCACGATCACATACGCATTGTTGTAGCGCTGACCGAGCTGAGATATGAGATTCCCCCACTCCCAAGGGTCCACATGACCGTGCCAACAGGCAACCTGCCTGCCATAAGAATCCAAGACCTGAGCCACGCTGTAGTCCCCGTATGACAGCCCCTCAGCAACGTCCACGCCTATGACGTAGGCGTCCTCCTGCACAGGCGGAAACCACTCTTTGTACGGACCACTGGAATGAGCTTGCAGCGCACCGTTGCGATAGTCACCACGGAAGTCCGGGGTGTAGCACTCGTCTTCCGCTGCACGAAGGCACTTGTCCTCAACGAAGCAGCGACCAGAGGTCAGGAAAGACTCTAACGGCGTCGAGGGATACTCTTGCCGAAACAGATCAGTACTACCCAGCTCGTCTAATTTTGCGCGGCGGAAACACAACTGCTCATCACTCAGCCCATACTGCTGCGCCAGCTTGTACTCTTCCGGCGTTGCCTCGAAGTACGGACTCGGCTTGCGAATGTACTCCGGCATCCAGAACCACGGGATGAAGCAAACCTGCCACTCAGTCTCTCCACGCAGACTCTTCATCGTCTGATCGTAGAACCAACCACCAGCTCCATTCGCTGTGGTTTCTAGGATCACCTCGCTGTCCTTACCGCCAACCGTTTGGAGTAGACCAGCAACAATGTCATTACCCTGGGGATAGAAAGCCACCTCAGAGCCATGCACAAAGCGGTTTGTTTGCCCTCGTCCAGTCTGTGTGGATCGGGCTGTACCTACACGGTATCGGCTGTTGATCTCGTCAAACACGAGGGTTGTGGCGGTCTGAGTGGACAACGGCGGCTTAAACGCAGGGTGCGGAATGTTGTCGTAGAAATAACGAACCATGTTGAAGATCGAGTTCGTTGATTCAGCTAGGTGAGACAGCACGAAAGCGTTGGCGTTACGGTTCTGGGTGATCTTCCAGAAGTACCTACCCTCTACATAGGTACTGATGCCGACCTGTCTAGCCTTGAGGACCAGAGCGCGGATATTGCCCTGCCTCTGCATCTGCTCCTCGAGACGGTTGTGCAGCCACATCTGCCCCTGATTCAGGACAAAAGGTTTAGCCACCCCTTCCTTAGTGACGATTTTCAGTACGTTCTTAGCGTACAACGGGAAGTTGCCTTTAAGTTTCTTGGCGGCTTCTTCGATCTTCGTCATAGTTAGCAACTGCTTTGCACCACCACACAAACATGGGCAGCGACATATTGTTCTTCATTACGTTGGCTCTGTTGCACACTAGAACCACATTGTCCTTCTCGTACCCAAGATCCGAATCCAAGCGATCAATACTGAGGTCGTAATCAACATGATCACCAGTACGGGTAAACGGTAGACCTGTCACCGCGCACTTATGCTCTTGAGCGATCAGCAGATCCAGAATGAACTCCTTATCGATATCGAAGGACGTGCCATTCTTCTTTGCACGGGTCTTTGCAATCCGTATCCGACTACCGATATAAGCCTCGTAGTTATCACGCCACTTGGTCTTATCCCGGATGTGCTTGCATTGATTGCAAATCAGCCGGTGTTGACGGGCTATTCCAACGCCGCATATGCGGCATTTTTTACCTTCAGCGTCCATTCACCGCCCTCTGTTACTTCCTCAAAGAGACTCACGGCTTTGCGGCTGTTAGCCACAGCGATGGTGTCACCCATCAGATCTGTGCCCAGCGCGATACAACCCTGAAGCTGGTACGCAAAATTGGCGCTATGAATGAGGATGTGAGTACGATCCGGGACATCCTCGAGCTGCCAAGTTGGTCCAAACTTAGGGGACTCTCGCCACTTGAGCTTGTACTCACCTTCGGGAATGCACGAGATGTTTGGCTTGTTGTCTAGCCACGGACGCTCTACCGACCAAAACTCTATGTCAGAGAACTTGATGATTCCCAGAGTTGCATCAGGGTGATACGCCCAACGCTCCAATACGATCTCACCCACGCTTCGCCTCCTTCTTCCCGAAGATACGGTCATAGTTGTCGCCAAACTTCTTATGATCTGTCGGACGACGGAGATCACCCTTGCCATACATAGTCTCGCGGTGATCGCAGCTTTTCTTCTTCACCTCTTAGCACCGTAAGTCTTAGAACGCTTCATACACTTTCCAGCCTTCTTACACTTTGCCTTGCTCTTGCAAGACGCGCAGGGCTTAAACATCACAACCTCCTGATATAACGATTTTTTTTGTTTCAACCTGTAGATCTGTTTCGATCCAAACCTTTGCCCCACAAGGAAGTGGCTTGTCTGGGCTATACACAACGGCAGCAACTACGTCTCCCTGTGTATTGACGATATCTGCCCTATTAGTTTTCCTGTTTTCCCTATAGTCCTTGACGGTAATAACCGGCAAATCCGCGCCTTTAGCGTTGGATCGAATGTTGTGCTGGTTCACATGTATCCGGGTCTTCATGGGTCACCACTTAACTTTGTGAGACCAGTACCGAGCTGACAGGATGTCTGGCTTGGAATCCTGAGCATTGTGTCTGGCGTAATAACTCTTCTTTCGGGCTTTATCCTTTGCGGTCTTGGGGTTCTTCCCCGCGCCCTTCACCCCTTGCTGACCGAACCTGATCGTCTTTGTCTCTCCCTTGGCATTCCGGGCAACTACAACGTGCGACTTCGTAGGATGACTGGGGGTACGCTTGGGCTTGTTGTAGCCGCTCACCCCGGCGTTCTTCAGCTTCGAGTCCGACTTCTTCTCTGACATCGCTCATTTCGTCCGCTTGTGGTTGTCGGTCGGCTCGTTTTTCATTTTTCCGGCTTCGGCATAAACCGACCTTTCGCGTCAATATTGCCGTGGTGGAGCCGTATAAACTCCTCCGCCTCGGCTTTGGTCTTGAATAGCGGGTACTTGTCCAAGCCCTCTGCCCTAGCTCTCTGTAAGCCCCCTACGGTCCCAAGGTTCTCGCCGCCTACCATTGTGGGTATCACCCTAGTACCTTCCTCAAAGCCGTAAGAGCCGAGCCTTACGTTGCTTACAGAGGGAGATCCATCAAGGTTCTTAAATGGATGATCCGTTGGGAAAAGCTTTTGTCCGGGCTTGTAGTTAGCCACTAGTGGTTATCAGCCTCTTTAACGAAAACGCCGTCCACCATGCGTCCCTTGCGGTCCTTGATGTCGTTGTAGGCGGTGCCTAAGCACTGGTTCAAGTTGAGGTTGTTTCGAGCCGCGATGTTGATCAGGACCACCATGATGTCGCCGATATCATCCGCAACACTACGATCCTTGCAGATGCTCTCTGACAGCTCACCGCACTCCTGAATCAGCTTTGCAAACTGATCCTTGTCAGATGATCCGTCGATCAGGTTCCGGGCTTGATGCCACTCCGTAACAAGCTCTTCGAGGTAATCAACCGTATGGTCATACGGCATCGGGGTTGCTTCGTACTCAGTCCTACCGTTATGCAGATCCCAGTTAAAGAAATCTTTTTCTACCGCTTCCGTTGTCATCGCTTACTCCTAAAGTTGTTTCTGCGCTCAACACATTTCCTGCAACGCCGTATCGTGCCCTGTAGCGTGAGTGACTCCGTGGGGAACTGACCCTTGCAGTTCATGCAAGAATTCGTGTCTGAGGGCACTCCTGAAGGCAGGTAAGTGATCTTCCCGCCCGCCGCTAAAAACTCTTCTACCAGTGGA
>Ga0070750_10000145_pt1 | contig 34688 bp, 59 predicted proteins | sample VirMetDEL_Nov_24_FD_77013 | JGI IMG/M metagenome (GOLD analysis project Ga0070750, IMG submission 77013) | Aqueous microbial communities from the Delaware River and Bay under freshwater to marine salinity gradient to study organic matter... | ecosystem: Environmental > Aquatic > Marine >...
AGCATGGACAAAGAACGCCTATATCAAGCACTTCGTAACGCAGATGCAGCGGGCGACACGCAGGCGGCTACGCGGCTTGCGCAATACATCCGTGAAATTGATTCTGCGCCAGTTGCTCAAGAGTCCGCAAAGCCCGAAAAAACATTCATGCAGAACGTAGGCAGCGCCGTTGATAACGTGGTTGCTGGTGGCTTGCGGGGTGCTGGCAGTATTGGCACCACCATCTTAGGCTTAACCGTTGACCCGCTTGCGCGTGCAACCGGTCTTGATAAAACTGGTTTTGGTTACGTCACCGGCTTGGGAAAGACTATGGCCGAGCGCCGAGCTGGAATTGACGAAGCCAACAGAACGCTTGGCGCGGATCCTGATTCTTTGCTGTACGGCGGCGGCAAGCTGGCGGCTGAAATTGCTGGCACATCCGGCGTTGGCGGTATTTTGGCTAAAGGTGCCGCAGCAGTGCCACAGCTTGCACGGTTTGCGCCTGCCCTCCAGTCTGGCGGCTTTACGCTTGGCAATGCTGCAACCGGTAGTCGTGTTGCTAATGCGGCGATTAGGGCTGGTGCTGGGGCGACAACTGGTGGCGCAATGGCTGGCTTAGTTAACCCTGATGATACAGCCACAGGAGCTTTCATAGGTGGCGCACTGCCAATAGCAATCAAGGGTTTAGGATTTTCTGGCAACGCAATAAGAGGCAGGGTTCTTGCCGGTCAATCCCCAGTGTCACCGCAAAAACTAGAAGCGGCGCGACAAGGTGCAAGGGCAGGCTACGTTGTGCCACCTGCAGACCTAAACCCTAGCACTGGGACGGAACTTATATCAGGTCTTAGCGGCAAGATAAAGACCGCGCAAGAGGCAAGCTGGCGCAATCAACCAGTAACCGACACTCTGGCAAAGAAAGCGCTTGGTCTTGGCGCAGATGACGCGATAAACGTAGAGGTTCTGGACAGCATTAGAAAACAAGCATCCCAAGCATATGAGCCTATTCGTGGCGCTGGCATGGTGACTTCTGATGATGCATTCATAAAGTCGCTTGATAGCATCGCGCAAAAGTACCAAGGCGCTAACAAGGCATTCCCGGGGCTGGCCAAAAACGAAGTCGGCGACATGATTGATTCTTTGCGGGTTGCTCAATTTGACGCTGATGGCGCGGTTGATGCAATTAAGGTCTTGCGTGAAAGTGCTGATAAAGCATTCCGCACTGGCGACACTGGCATGGGGAAGGCTGCAAAAGATGCAGCCGCCGCGCTTGAGAATCAATTGGAGCGCCATTTGACAGCTACCGGAAACGATGGGGCGTTACAGGCGCTCAAAGACGCAAGGCAGATCATAGCCAAGACTTACAGCGTACAAAAGGCGCTCAACTCTGAAACCGGTAGCGTTTCTGCGCAGGCATTGGCAAAACAACTCGAAAAAGGCAAGCCGCTTTCTGGCGATCTTTTGACCATCGCTAAAATGGGGATGGCATTTCCAAAAGCTACGCAGGCTCTAAAAGAATCGCCAAAAGCAATAAGCCCGCTGGATTGGCTGGCCACCGGCGGCGCAAGCATTTCGACATCAAATCCGCTGCCTATGTTTGGGCTTCTGGCAAGGCCAGCCGCAAGGAATTATTTGTTATCACCCGCCGCGCAACGAGCGGCAATGGCGATTCCATCGCAAGCAGCAGCGGCAGGACGCGGAGGGCTTCTCACTCAATATGGGTATCGCGCGGCTCCTGTTCTTGGGGCTGGTCTTCTGGCTGACCAGTAAGACCAAGAAGGCCGCCAATAAATGCCAATACACACAACCCGATTGCCTTCCAAAGCTGAAAATCTATAAAATCCATGTCTAAATCTCCTTAAAATGAGCCAACGATACCTTAAAGCATTCAGCCGCGCAATTTGGGACAGCGACCTCATCGCGTCGCGCATGCTGTTGGCAATCGCTGAATTTACGTGGGGCGCCATGCTCTTATGGCCGGGTGAAACCTTCGCTAGAAAACCGTACGAAATAATGGGCAGGTTTGCTAGTGAGGAATTTTGGGGTATTCTTTTTCTTGGTTTTGCTGTAATACAGTTTTACATATTAGTTGCAGAGCGTTACCATGACGCATTTTCACGGGTATTTGCGGGTGTAAATTCATTTTTCTGGTGTTTGAGTACGTACACCATCTTTCTGTCGGTGACGCCACCGCCAGCCGCTATAGGCGGAAATGTGGCGCTTTGTATCGCCTCAATATGGATATTCGCACGCCCATATGTTCTAGTCGAAAGGATGCATGCCCATGCAAAAGCAGCCGAACGAAGCGCTTGAGCGGGTCATTGCGCTAGAAGCACAAATACCTGTCATTCAGGCGCAGATCGTTTCGCTTAAAACCGCATTTATCAAGAATGACATCGGCGGCGAGGATTACGACGGGCACCGGCGCGATCATCTTGTCAGAAAGCAGCACGAGGATGCGTTGCAGAGCATCAAACTCGAAACTGCAAAAAAAGTCGTGTGGTCGCTGATAGTTGGCGCGTGTGCTTTTGCGGCGCTGCTGTTTAAATCATTTTTCGGACTTTGAAATGAAATTATCATTAACAGCGCGTCAAAAACTCAAAGAGCTTGAGGGCTTTCGAGAATATGCCTACATACCCGTCAAAGGCGACGTGTGGACAGTTGGCTACGGCTTCACAAAGGGCGTAAAAAAAGGCGATTACATGACCGAAGCCGAAGCTGATGCGCGGCTAGTTGATGAGCTCGCAGAATATGAGCGTGGTGTTTATTACGCATGTTCAATTGCTCCAAATCAAAACCAGTTTGATGCAATGGTTCTGCTTTGCTACAACATAGGCATAGCTGGCTTCAAGCGGTCAAGCGTTTTGAAGGCGCACAATCGCGGCGACCATCAAGCCGCGGCGAGGGCTTTTGCACTGTGGAACAAATCGGGCGGCAAGGTTTACACTGGTCTAACCAGACGCAGGGCTTACGAGGCCGCGTTGTATCTAAAGCCGGTGCAGGCTACGGTTAAGCAATCAGAAGACGCAATGCCACAGACTGTAGACGAAGAAAGCACAATGCCACAAAGCACAATCAACCGCGCTGGCATAGCGGCTGGCGGCACTGCGACCGTGGCTACGGTGGCAGAAGTAGCCCGCACAGTGTCGGACACTAAGCAGAGCGTTCAATCGCTTGGTGATTGGCTTGTGCCTGTTCTGCTGGTACTTGTTGTAGGTCTGTGCGCCTACATCATTTATGAGCGAGTTAAACAGCGCAAACAAGGGTGGGCGTGATGCTAAACATCCAAACCACATTGATTGCAGCCGCAATAGCCGCCACGGTTTCAGGCTTTGGCGTTTGGCGCTATCAGTCACACAAATACGAAGCGCAAATTGCTACCATTCGACAAGAGCAAGCGCAGGACATGGCCGCAGCCAGCGCGAAAGCTCTTGCAGACTTCACAGCTATGCAAAAGGTAAAAGACGATGCAATACTACAAGCTGAACGCCGTGCGCAAATCAACGCTCAAGCTGCTACCCGTGCTACTGTTAGTGCTGACCGGCTGCGCGCAGACCTCGCAAAGGCCAACGCCCGTATCCAGTCCGCTACCCGCGAGGCCGTCAATCAGTACGCCGCTACCGTCACAGACGTATTCGGAGAGTGCGTCGCAGAATATCGAACGCTGGCAGAAAAATCTGACCAGCACGTCAATGATGTCAAATTGATGCTTGATGCTTGGCCAAAGCCTCATACAAGCGTATTAACCGGCTCAAAATGATCTGGCTCAGGTATTAAGTCTGGCTCTGCGTCTCGCTCTTCGCGCCAGTCAGGAATGGAGTCTTGTTGTTTGGTCATTTAATGCACTTTTGTTGATGTCCAAAAGTTGAATCCATAGCCTCGGCCATGACAGTATCCGACCACCGGCTCGCAGACGCGACCGGCTTTTGCTTTGCTTTAGGCTTGAAAAGATTGCCAAGCCATTGAATGGCAACCAAAACGGTGAGTATCGGTGTGTGGTACCAGTGTGTTCTCATGCGTAGCCTCTCAAAAAAGTGATTGCTGCCCGGGTTTGTTTTTAACCAGCGCCAAAGCCTTGCGCCTTTGATTTGCCGCGAAATTGAGCAGGCAGAAAGCCCAGTGGCGGTGCTGTGTGCTGCGCGATGCGGCTAGATACGCCTTGGACATGTGTATGTGATCGGCGTAGGTCATTTTTGTTGCTCATTTGTTTTCTTTTTCGCCGCTCTGCGCTGGGCTCGATTTGGCCGATCGATTTTCACAAAACCAATGGCCGCGCCTTGCTTTTGCTCGCTGGCAATCTTATGCTTCGCAAGTAACGCTCCGCGCTGTATTGCTGTCGTGTTTTTGCTCATGATGTTTGTCCTGGTAGTGGCGCACCAAGGGCACGCAATCTGTCCCTGCAGCGCTGCACAGTGCGCACTGCGCGTCGGTATTCGTCTTGTGTAGACACAATTTCGCAATCCTCGCATGGATCTGTAAAAAGGACGCCATGCCCGCAACCTATCATCTTCACCACGTAAGGATGATTTCGGTTATTTGGTTTTGGTTTTTTCATCGCTCTATCCTCTCTGGACATTTGCCGTTTATGAATTGCGGCGGGTCAATAAACCGCGTTAAAGCGCCAGCGGGTGGCACTCTACGATTAGCGCACCTCAAGCACTCAACGTGCCCAGCAGTGCTGGTGACGCGCACGCCTGCTATCTGACCCAGTGGGCGGTTTGATATGCGGCCTGCGCAGTGGGTGTGGGTTGGCTGGGTCATGCTTCACCCCTTTGACGCGACGACGTAAGCCCGTACAGTAGTGGCTGCGCTTTGTAGCCTCATCTCATCTTCGATGCCATTTGGTAAGTGCGCGCCAAAATCAAGCGCCACAAGCTCATTTAAAGCTGGCAGCAAAGAATCATCTTGCGCCACTCCTCGCTCAATTAAATCTAGTAAATCGTCCAACCCCGTAATTGGCTTTTCATTCCCACTGTATCCGGCAGAAAGCCCTTTCCTGCCAAAATCGTTTTCCATTGCGTACCAGTACAGCCATTTTTCTTTGTCGCCGACCAGCTTGGACGCGACACGAGTGAGAGCTATAGCCAGCATATCAACTGCTTCGTTTATAGGGCTTTCTGGGGGAATAATTAATACTTCGCGCACAGGCGCGATAAGTTCATTTGAATCTTGGATTGAAAACTGCCAATCTTTCAGCACCTGCATTTTTTCGTCTCTTGTCATTTTCTGTCCTTTTGTTGATGGCCAAAAGTTGAGTCCATAGCCTCAGCCATTGCATCCGAAACCACTGTATCTGACCAGCGGCTTAGTGATGTTTGAGGCTTCGGTTTAGGCTTGCTTTTGAATAAGTTGGCCACCCAAGTTACTGCATTAGCAAGCAGAATGAATGGCACGTAGTACCAGTGGGTTTTCATGATTACCTCTCAAAATAATGTTTTTGAATCGGCTCAACTTTCCGCAACAGATCAAAAGCCTTGCGCCTCTGATTAGCCGCAAATTGAAGCAAGCAGAAAGCCCAATGCCGGTGCTGTGTGCAGCTTGATGCATGCAAGTGCACCTTGGCCATCTTGATGTGGTCAGCGGGGCTCATGCGTCGGTGACAATGGCGCTAACTCGTTATTTTTGCGCCAACCTCGTATCAGGTTTGCACACTCATTTGCGCCGACTGCTGCGCCGTGCCGCTTGCTTGAAGTGCACAAGCGCGACCACTCGGCGCAAAGCATTGAGTGCCTGTCCTCGGCATCGTCAGAGCATGCAAGCCAGCCACCCCAGGCGGCGTCAGTGCTTGCCGTCCGATATTCGCCAGTCGGCATGCGCTCTGTACTAAAGCCCTGCTCGCTGGCCCATTTCTCAAATCTTGATCTTGTTGTCATCAATAACCCCATGTAAATCTAAAATCAACAATCCAAAGAGACAAAACAAACTCATTCCTGCGGCCAACAAAACCAAAAGCCACAATTGGCTTCGCTCTTTTTGGCTTGCTGTTTGGGAATAGGTCAGGCGTCATACGATCATCACTAATCGTTGTGGGCACTGCCCGTTGATAAACGGTGGTGGTTCCATTGTTGAAACAATGGCATCTGGCGGCGCTGTTTCAAGCCTTGCGCAGCGCAGACAATCAACATGACCAAATCCGCTCGTGATGCGTACACCTCCGGCTTGTCCAATTGGGGTATTGCTGATGCGGCCTGTGCATTTTTTAATGTCGTTTTCCATCACTACTCACCACCTTTCTTGCGGGCTACTTGAATTGCATTTCTGGCTTCGCTCTCTACGCAATAGAGCTGCAAGAATTCATCTACGACATCGGCGTCGCCTGCGTACCAGCGTTGTCCGAGTTCCTTCAGATGGCCCTGCAGCTGGCGCAGCATTTCTGCATTGGCAGGCTCCCGGTTACTCAGGGCGCGTTGGCACTGGCCAAGTAGCCCGGAATAGTCCACGCGCATGCCCTGGTGGTTGGCTGCTAGTTTGGTCATGCTCGCCTCGCTTTCTGTTGCGCTTTTTTCCTGGCTTTTCGCTTCGCCTTTGTAGTTTTCGGTTTGCTGCCGCGTATTGGGTACTGAAAGTCCCCTTCATAAGTTGATGGCGCACGTAGACCCTGCGTAAACATACCCTCTGAAAGAGCTAACGCCGCCATCATTAACGCAGCCTTTTGTGAAATTAATTTGCCGCTCATTCCTCGCCACCTTTCTTTGCCCGGTCGGCATCACGCGCTGTGCAGCGCTGAACGCTGCTGCAAAATTTGGATGTGTCGCACTTTGCCTGCACACATTGCGCCTCAACTTTCATCGGCTCATTGTCGCCATGCTGTAACCGCTCCAGCCTCTCAATAACTGGCGCAAGAAGTCCCTCAGCAATTCGTTTTGCTGCGGCTGAATCTTTGACAACGCCACCAACCATTTGTGCGTATAAGTGACGCAATTGCGATATTTCGTGCTCCATCAGATTCCCCCTTTTAGTGCTTTTTCAGCGCGGCGGAGTAGTTGAGCTGGTGTTTGTTTTGGTGTGGTCATGCCAAAGACTCCATCGTGAAGTCGCCAAGAAGAACTGTGGTTTCTTCTTCACTTTCAAATACGACGCATTCACCGCGCCATTTCAAGTGAGCAACGCAGTCTTGGAAATGTTCATCCGCCAAATCAGCACCATAAAAAATAAATTCATCGGCGTTATCTGTTGGCAGGCCATTGGCGCGGATATATTCTTCCGCATAAATAGATGCAACCCTGTGTGCTCTGTCGTCTGCTTGCTTTTCAAGCAGTTGACTGATTATGTCGTTTGGCGTCATATCTCCCCCTTCAATGCTTTTTCGACAGCCTCAAGACGCATCTTGAGTTCGACAATGTCTCGCAGTGCTTCGCCGTAGGACTGCCACGCTTTTTCAGCTCTGATGCGTTCAAACTCCAACTGCTTTTCTGCTTTTTCAGCCCGGCGGAGTAGTTGGGCTGGCGTTTGTTTTCTTTCTGTCATGTCAACCTTCCGGATAAACACGTTTGCCGTGCCTCAGACTTGGCAGCTTGAAAGCAACAAATCGAGAATCAGGTATGCCCGGCGGCTGCTTCAAGTCTGCACCATCGTAAATGCCAGAAACCGAAGCAGCGCATATACGGTCGGGCGTCGGCTGCTTTTTCTTGCGTGGCCGCTTGATTGGCGTTACTTCTTTGTATGCGCGGTCTGCGTAGATGTCCGTTAGTTCACCCGCTTTTGGCTCCGCTGTTTTCCATAAACTTTTCATTTTTGACCCTTTTTTAGTGCGCTGTTGATGTCGCCAACCGATAAACCGGCTGGGCTTTTTAGCATCTCATCTAGCTTCAGTGCGCCCTCCGCCAGCGCCCACTCGCTCAAATCAGGCATTAAGCGGTCAATTGCCGCTAGGCCGGATTGAATAGCACCACGATGTTTTTCAATGTCTTGCGGGCGCTCTGACAAATCGCCAAGGGCATTAGCCGCCCCCATCAATATCCGCGCCTCTGGTGGTTGTTCTATCGGGTACTGTTTGCCAATGGCATGGCAAGTGATGAATATCAACCGCCCCGCTAGATTCATGATAGTCGCAGCGTCGCCCCCCATCATCGCGTGAAGCCCCGCTCCGGTGCGCAACCGGTTGAGGTCTGTAATGATGATTTGTTTCAGCACAACAGCCTCAATCGGTGACGATGCCCGCCTACGCTTAACCGTTGGCTTTTTTGGCTTGGCTCTACGTTCTGCGCGGTTCATCACGCGGCCTTTTTGATTAGACCAACCCATGCGGTTTTTGGTGCTGATTGTTTGGCTGCAGCTTTTTGCTTAGGCTCATTAAACCACCACACACCGCCCATGCCGTCCTCGCATTTTGCAACGATTTTGACGTTATCGGGAAGGCCGCGACGTTTTAGCCAAGCGCGCAGCGCCTTTGATACCGTGCTCACTTCGCTTGACGGCATTTTTAAGCGCTTGTTTGGCTCAAGACTCTCAAATACTTGATCGTATTTTGATTTGATCTCTCTTTTTTTGAATTGATACGCTTCGTTTGTTATAGCAATTGAGCTAATGTCTACGTCATTCTTTTTCATTTTTAGCCTGTAAAAAAATCCCTCAACAGAGGGCTGGTTTTATTTGATGGGTATTTGACTGGTCAATCAAAAGGTATGTCGTCGTCCATATCATCAAAGCCAGAGCCAGCGGGCGGCTGCGTAGGCTGCATTTTTGGCGCAGATTCTGTTGCTGGCCTGCGCTTCGGTGCGTCTGTTTGTGCATCCCGCTCTTTTGGCTTTGGGCACAAAGTCACATCACTAACCCGCGCCGCTAGCTTAAATGCCTCGTAACCATTCTTGTCTGTGTATTTTTCAATGTGGACATCCGATAAGCTGAAAAGGTGCATAGCGCCTTTAGTGAGGTATGGCGCAAGCGTTTCTGCGCGTTCACCCCAAAATGCCGCATCCACCCATTGACTGGGTCGATTGCCCTCTGCGTCCTTGCGTCCGTAGCTGTAAACCAGTGAAAGGTTTGCCACTCGCTCACCATTAGGGGTTGTTCTGATTTCAGCATCGCGGCCAAGCCGCATCAATTCGTACATCTTAGACATTTCAATCCTTCAGCGCATCGCGCAGTTTGTTTTTACGACCAGTTTTTTAAGACATCATTAAGAGTTATTCATCTTTGCGCCATGCTCTTTGATTGATCGGCGCGTTTGAGCATCAAGCATTGACCATGTGTAGGTTTTCTCTTCTGTATCAATCAAGCCCTCCCATTCGCCATATGCTCCAACAACATCTTGAGCAGCCATGCGCTCTTGAATTGCAGAGGCCACTCTGTTGCACTTTGACTGCTGCTGCGCTGACAACACAGCGCCATCAACTGGCCGGTGCTTTGGCTGGGCGCTTTTTTGCTTTGAAGCGGCATTGCCGTCGTCATCTTCTGGGGCTATTCCGCAAGCGGCCATTAGACTGTATCGCCTCGCATATGTGAGCGCAGAGCCGTAACCTTGCGCATCGTGCTTTACGGCAGGCACATGCAAGACGCCGCCGCTTAAAAATTCCCCAGACTCATGCAAGAAAATTGTTTCTACAACAACGCCAGAATCGCATTCTTTGGTTTGCTGCATTAAAGCAATGCCGTTTGCATTGAGTGAATCAATAACCGCCTCAATACAAGCGTCTAGTGACGCATATTTAGAACGAAAGTGCGGGTTGCTGCTGGTCTTCAATGCTGGTGCAAAACCCTTTTGGGCTTGCACAAACGCCGCTGAAACTTTCATTTTTTCCATTTTTGCTCCTTATTTGATAATCGTATTCAATTTGCGCGCAAGCAGCCGCCTCATTTTCTGATTCTTCGTACAAGCTCTGTTTTATTGTTTGTAGTGCGCTCATAAATTAAACGTCCATTGAAAAATAAACCCTGCTGTGAAGCAAAACCCCGCAAATAGCAAAATGCAGACAATCACGAGCAGGCCAAAAAGCGCGGTTTCTGCGCTTGCTTGGGCACATAAATCAGGCGTAGGGCAGGCGTCACGCCCTTGGCGGCATTTATCGGATACGCATGTCATAGCCACCTCCAAACAGCACCAGCCACGCTGTGAAGCACGGTGGGTTTTTGCGCTGTTCTTTTATCAAGAAGCGCGGACTGAATCTTGACCGCATCGCTTGTCATTTCTGGGGCTCTGTGCTTTGCAGCGCCGCCTATGATTAAGCCGGTGCGCGTCTGGTATAGGCCGCTGGGTAGTAGTCTGCATGTGTCTATGTTGTTCATTCTTCATCCCCCTCAATGCGTTCTCTTGCTATTTCCTCAGCAAAGCAGCTTGCATATTGCTTCGCAATTTCAGTCCGCAGCGCCACAACATGCGGGCATTCAGACATAGACAAAACATTGATTAACTCAGCTTCTGGCATGTCGTAATCCAGCATTGCTAGTGCCTCGTGCCATTTAGTCCTGAAAAATGGTTTCAGGCTTTCAGTCAGCGGTAGCCGTGTATCACTGTTTGGCTGAAACGCTGCTTCAATTTCAGCCTCAACGCTTGCCTCCGCTTCAAGCAGTCGGTCTGTAAATTCGCCCTGCGCGTCCATGTATCGGCCTGCGTCTTCAACTGGGTCTGTGCTGTAGAACATTTGTGCTCCCGTAAAAAAGCCCGCGATTGGCGGGCTGGTTGTTATTGGTTGATGGAGACCGGTCATTAACTCCGGCAAAGCTAGGCTTTACCTACTTTCTCAGGCACTCTTTATTGGGCGCGGTTGTCTATTTCAACTCCGAGTCCCATCCTGATCTAACACCATCAATCAAAGCCCCTGTGCGCTCCATTGGCATTTCCCAGCGGCAAGAGCTTTGATTGATGCCCCTGTTTTTTTCAGGGGTTTGTTTTCTAGCCATAGCCAGAGCCATCGCCAGAGCCAGAGCCATAGCCAGAGCCAGAGCCATAGCCAGAGCCATCGCCAGAGCCATAGCCATAGCCATAGCCAGAGCCATCGCCAGAGCCAGAGCCATCGCCAGAGCCATCGCCGCTCTCAATTCCTCTACACATGGGCAGCTTGATTCGCGTAAAACTTGCTTCAAAAGTTCCTCTAATACCGGATATGAAATCAAGCCAAGCGCTTCGCTTTCTGCAGTTACTGCGCCTTTTTCTTTGACCGCTGGCAACGGCTTGCTTGTGTTGCCCTGGTAGAAACATGCGGCGATGTCATCCTCAATAAATGGAATTAAGTCGTTTAGCCGGTCGGAAAAATCACGGCTGTCGTCTTCGTATGGGTCTTGCATTTGCCTCTCCTGTAAAAAAAGCCCTCAAAATAGGGCTGTGTGGTTGCGATTTAAACGGTGTCTATATCCGATTTTCGGACATCAATTCTTGGCTTTACCTTCTAATTTTGCAATTTCATCTTCCCAGGCCAAGAATCCGCGTTGGGCTATTCGTTTCAAAATGTTAACCAATATGCCATCGGTGCTTTTGTTTCGTCTAGCGAGCGAAACGGACAAGGCACACTCCAGGTCAGCCGCTCTCGTCATCAGCTCCTCCCTGTCCTTCATCGCGCCGTATATAGCGGCCTCGATAACGTCTTTTATGAACCGCCGGTCTTTCCTTGAGTATTCTGCAACCAGGTGCAAAACAACGTCTTTCTCAATTGGTTTATTCATAATTTCCCATGTAAAAAAACCCACTCTTGGTGGGCTGTGTGTGGTGCGTCGTGAGGGACTCGAACCCCCAGCCTGCGGACTAGAAAACCGCTGCTCTATCCGGTTGAGCTAACGACGCTTTTAATTAGTTGATGGTGGCCGGAGCTGATCCCGGCATTAGTCATGGCACCCGAATGTAAATCATTCGACCGCTGTATCCACAAGCCATCTCAGTGCATCAGCCTGCACATTCACCATCAAATTAGGGCATGCGGGAATCGAACCCGCGTACTGCCAGCGTTGCACCTTCTCGGCCGATTGATGCAGGCTGTCGGTCATACCAGCGAAACCTTGATGCCCTAATTTGATAGCCCCCGAGTCTTTGCCATCGGGGTAGTGGGGAAAAATCAGATGCCTCGCAGGATGACGGCTGGCCTCCAGTGGGCAATGCTATTGAGTTCCTTGTCTAGCTGGGAGCGCGTCATGTTGAGCTTCTTCATCAATTGCTGCGCACGTTCGTCAGACATCTCGGCGAGCTTTTGTTTGGCAAGAGCCTGCTGCTCTTTGTGCAGTGCGGCAAGCTCTCTTGCTGCTGCTTTTTTGTCTGCCGCCTTTTCTGCTTTGTAGCGATCAAGCTCAGCATGGATGTTCCCGCGAGCTTTGAGTGGAAGGTTCAAAATTCCGTGATCTAGTGCCATTTATATCCCCTTGTTAAAAATCAAAACACCCCGCAAGATGCTTTGATTTTTAGCGCTACGTCCCGGCCTAGCGCTTGCTGCCTTCACCCTCGGGCTAGTCGGGGCGTGGTACTTGGTGTCCACTCAGCTTGCGTATTCGCTTGCTGCCCGGCGTCTTGGCCGTCATGTCTTTGTTGACATGGCTCTACTGTAAGCCGGTTTATTCAATGCGTCAACACTTTTTCATCAAAAACAATAAATAAATTTATCTTTGCAAAAAAGCTACACCATAAGACTATTGTGTTTTTTCGATAAGCCCGCTATCCTGCGCCCATGAAAAAACAAACCGCAATAAAACTGTTAGGTGGCACAGCCAAAGAAGCCGCCGCTGCAATGAATTACACCAGCGTGGCCGCTATCCACATGTGGCCGGATGACCTGCCCGCCGTAGTGGCTGAGCGCGTCTTTGCTGCTTGGGTGAAAAAATATAAACCTAAAGTTGCAAAAGAGTTTGCATCTTTTCAGGAGGGCTGATAAAGTTTAAGCGTCTCCTTCCGTGACGCAACCACGGATTACCCCAGGCCTTAGGGCTTGGGGCTTTTTTGAGATAAGTCCCTTGGCGGGGAATATGGGTGAGGCTAAGAACACACTCTGCTGGTTCCCACCAGTCCGCCAACGCCTAAACGGTGAGAGTGTGTCCTTAGCCTTTTTTTGGGCTAAAAAATGAGCCGGTATTACTTGTACGAGCAGGCCAAAAAGCATTGGCTTATAGCAAACCCAACGGCAACACCTCAAGAGGTGCAGGACGCTTTTGCGCGTATTGCCAGAAAGCTGGGGCTGTAATAAGATTTAATAAGACACGGCTAGGGTAGCTCCCGAAAAGCGGATTCATCCACCGCCCGCCGATGTTCTTTTTTTAGGATGTTTGACAGGATGATCAATGAATTACTACCCTTTTCATTTGGGTGACTACGCTAGTCACACAGGCCATCTTGAGCCAATTGAAGATTTGGCCTACAGACGCATGCTAGATGCGTACTACCTCAGAGAGGGCGCGCTGCCAAAAGACCCCGCAGAAGTTGCCAGAATAGTGCGTATGCGCCAGCACGTGGCAGAAGTAGAGGCCGTTCTGAAAGAATTTTTTAGGCCAGACGAAAATGGATGGTCTCATGAGCGTTGTGAGCGAGAAATTTCTGCTATGCGTGACAAGCAACAAAAGCAGCGCGACAAAGCAAACAAGCGCTGGCATAAGCCAGAATCGGATATTAAAGATGCCGTGGCATTGCCGCAGCATAACCACGGCAATGCACATGCAATGCCACCAACACCAACACCAACACCAACACCAATAATAGAAGAAGGTACTAACGTACCTGTCGGGAAACCCGACAAACTGCCACGATGCGACAAGCAAGCAATCGTGGACTTGTATCACGAGGTTTTGCCAGAACTGCCAAAAGTACGATTGATGAACAGCAGGCGCGAGAAAGCAATCGCTGGCATGTGGAAATTTGTCCTGACAAGCAAACGGGCAGACGGCCAGCCGCGGGCGCAGGATGAGCAACAGGCTATGGAATGGATTCGCGCTTACTTCACCCGAGCAAGAGCAAACGACTTCCTGATGGGCAGGGGTGTCAAGGCAAGCGGGCATGAAGGCTGGGAGTGTGACTTTGATTTTCTGCTGAGCGAAAAGGGTAAAAAACAAGTCATCGAAAAAACAAGGGAGGCCGCTCATGGATGAATACGAAGTTGTTTTGCCCTGGTCGCCAGAGGCCGAGGCTGGAGTATTGGGCGCAATCATGCTCAAGCCGGATTGCTTTGATGACGTTTCCGACATCATTGACGCGCAGGCTTTCTATGACCAGCGAGCAGGGTTCATGTTTGCAGCAATTGCCGCGCTGATAGCAGATGGCAAGCCGGTAGACGTGCTGACAGTCGCTGACGCGGTGGCTTTTCGCGGTGTGACCCTGCAAGTTGTAAATGAATTTTCACAAGCAGCAGGCACACCACGACACGCAAGGGCTTACGCAGAGAAAGTTGCTGAAAAGTATCGTGCGCGCCAACTGATTGAGGCTGTTGCATCACTCAAAGCCACGGCGTTTGATGAATCCATTTCAGTCGATGACCGAATCGCACAAGCGCAATCAGCAATTGAGGCTGTTGGCCAAAAAAAGCAGATAAGCCAGCCGCAACCAATTCAAAACTTCATTAGCAACGCCATAGACCGCATTCATGACTTGGCTGAGGGTAAGGTATTCCCCGGAATCAAAACGCGCCTAGTATCGCTGGATAAGTGCCTTGCTGGTGGTTTAAAGGGTGGAAAGCTCATCATCTTGGCTGCGAGGCCAAGCGTTGGCAAATCCTCGCTGGCTGAACAAATCTGCTTAAACATCGCCCAAGACAGTCATCCGGCGGCCATGTTCAGTATGGAAATGTCGTGCCAAGAGATGACAGATCGGGCGATGTGTAATCTAGGGCGCATTGATTATGGCGATTATCAGGCCGGCAAAATAGACGGTGACGGATATAGCCGCATGTCTGAAGCAATAGACCAGATGCGGAATATGCAATTCTATTTTGATGAGCAGCCCGCAATGCGATTAACTGACATCGCATCAAAGGCTAGAACGCTTGTCAGAAAACATGGCATAAAGTTACTGGTTATAGATTATATTCAGCTATGCGCGGCAAGTGATTCAAGCAAATCAAGGCACCACCAGCTTGAGGAAATATCGAGGGGATTAAAAGCGCTTGCAAAACAGCTTGATATAACCATTATGGCGCTGTCACAGCTTAACCGAGACGTTACAAAGCGGGGTTCTGGCAGGCCTATGCTTTCAGACTTGAAAGAATCAGGGGCTATCGAAGAAGATGCAGACGCGGTTTTGCTGATGTGGAGCCACGAGCAGCACGAAGGATACTCCATAAACGGGATTGATGTGGCGAAAACAAGAGGCGGAAAGACTGGCGTTTTCGCTGTGCATTTTGAAGGCCGCTATCAGCGATGGACTGAATCAACAGTAAATTTGAGCAGCGCTCCAAAAAGCAAATATGGTGATGATTTATGAAATGCGCAAGATGTGGCCGATTAACATTAAAGCCGCTTTTGATTATTGCGGCATTGGCTTATGGAGCCAAATGCGCAAAGAAAATGTTTGTAATAGAAAAGCGCAAAAAGAAAACACAAGTGGAACGTGACAAATATACAATGGACTTATTCAAAAATGAACAATGAAAAAATGTCAAAACTGCCAGCACTGGCTACCGCGAGAAAATCGGGAAATGGCGAAACACGGATTTGCAATGTGCGCACACCAGCCGCGCTACGTGTACTATCCGCCACAGCACGGCTGTGGGAAATTCGCGCAGGCAGAGCAAAAAACCATAGAAATGCGGGCGGCATTTCTGGAAAAGCAGGAGAAAAAGCATGAGCACAGGAATTGAGGCGATGGTATGCGCTGACATCGAAAAACGCCAGCAGCTTGGGATAAAAAAATACGGCACCACGGTGGCTGAAAACCCGCTAACACTGCGCGAGTGGCTCCAGCACACCTACGAAGAGGCGCTAGACATGGCCGTTTACCTTCGCCGAGCAATAGATGAGATCGAAAAAAACCAAGATGATTTTAAATAAATTTGCAAAAAACGCTTGACATGTTGATAAATGCGCTTACAATAGAGCCATCAACAACGAAAGCAGGAGATCAAAATGACAATCAGCAAAATCACAGTAAAGTTTTTAGGTAAAAAAGAAGTTATGTTCCGGGTGCTGGATAAAAGCGGAGATGTTTTGCAGGTGTTTTCCACTCAAACAGAGGCGCAAAAATGGCTGGACGAGCAGTAATAGACAGTCAGGCCGCTGCAGACAAGGAGGCGCGCCGCATTGTACGGCTTGCCTATAAGTCTGGCGGCACGGTTGGCTTTACCCTATCAAGGCTGATAGAGCTAAAAATTAGCAATAAGGTATTGCAGGCAGTTTATCGAGGCAATAAAAAATAACTAGGTCAAATGCAAGAAAAACTCACCCTAGAGCTGCACAACCGCCAGCAAGCCTGGCAGGTAATTAAAACGCAGCTCTATCCCTTCTTGGCGGCTGTCTTACAAGGCGGCGGAAGGTGGGTGCTCACGGTTGACCGCCGAAAGCGCACAAAGGCGCAAAATCGGCGCTACTGGGGCAATGGCGTGCTCAAGCAGATAGCAGAGCAGGCCGTTGTGAATGGAAAGCTATACAGCGCAGAGACGTGGCACGAGCAGTTCAAGCGCCAGTTTATCGGCGTTATTGAGCTGCCAAACGGCCAAGTTGTCGGCCAAAGTAGCTCAAAGCTGACCACTGCGGAGTTTTGCGACTTCTGCGACAAAGTGGAGGCATACGCGGCTAGTGAGCTTGGGGTGACGTTTTACGATTTGATGAGGCATGAATGAGCAAAGTAATAATTGGAGGTGCGACTTTGTACCTGGGCGACTGCATGGACATATTGCCTGCGCTGCCAAAGGTGGATGCGGTAATTACTGATCCGCCCTATGGCTTGGGGAAAAAAATGAAAGGCGGAACATGGGGTGCAAAAACTGAGTTTAATGAGATGGTGGTTTGGGATAATGCGCCACCTGAAGTCGTTACCTTAATCAGGCTGGCAGATATGTCAGAGATTTCCGTTTTTTGGGGCGGAAATTATTACGGGCTTCCTCCTTCGCGCTGCTGGCTAGTTTGGGACAAGCAAAATGCGATACCAACGATGGCCGATTGTGAGATTGCTTGGACAAACCTTGACGCAAATACCAAGCGATTTAGCCACCCGGTAGGTCGTGTACTGCATGGGCACCCGACAGAAAAGCCGCTTCAGCTAATGCGCTGGACTATTGAAGTGGTGAAAGCGTCAGGTACCATCCTAGACCCATTCATGGGTAGCGGAACAACGGGGGTCGCCGCAATACAGCTAGGCCGCAGCTTCATCGGAATTGAGCGCGAACCAAAATACTTCGATATTGCCTGCGAGCGAATAGAGCGGGCGGTATCGCAGGGTAAGCTATTTACGCCGGAGCCAATAAAGCAGATACAAAATGCTTTATTTGACGGGGGGAAATGAATGGCATTTAACCCAGCCCGCTGCCACCATTGCAAAGGAAAGCTAGAGCAAGGCCAGCGCATACACCCTGACTGCATAGAGCCTTGGGCACTAGCGCAAGAGGAGAAAGCCAAGCGCAAGGCGGAAAAGCAGGCAAAGACAGCGGCAAAAGTGGACAGGGCGGCGACGAGGAGAAAACTCGATGCAATCAAAACAATACCAACTTTAATCAAGGAAGCACAGCATGCCTTTAATGCATATATCCGTTTTCGAGACAGAGATAGACCGTGTATCTCTTGCGGTAAAAATTTATCTAGCGATGCTGTTGGCGGTGGTTTTGACTGCGGGCATTACCGTTCTCGTGGCGCAGCGGGACACCTCCGTTTTCACCCTAGCAATGCTCACGGCCAGTGTAAGCACTGCAATCGCTGGGGTGCTGGTAGGGTGCAAGATTTCAGACTGGGCTTGGTTGAACGCATTGGAAAAGATGCCGTCGAGCGACTGGAGGCCGACAATTCCACAAGAAAGTGGGAGCGACAAGAATTGATCGAAATAAAAATGCAGTATCGAGAAAAGTTGAAAGCGTTAAAAAAAGAGGCGGGCGAGCTATGACCGGCCTGCTTTGTGTTTTGGTTGGGTGGATTATTGGGCGTAGGCTATGAAAAAAAGAAAACACAAACCACAATTGCGATACACGCTGATGCACGAGATCAGCGCAAGCCCTACTGAGCCGCTTCCTCAAGCGTGGCGCACAAGCCAGCTGACGAAAATGTGGCAGGGGCTCATGAGCTTGAGACAGCCGCAGAGCCAACAAAGGACGCATGGCGTCTATGTAGCGATGCCGTTAACCTGATGGAGACGCTCATAACCGAGGGAGTGCTCGAAGATGCTGGTGGCCTACTGATGGACGCAATTACAGCTTTGGCAGAAGCAGGCAAGCGACACACTCAAGGAAAACCGCTAAGACTGTCAGGGTCGGGCATTCAGGCCGTGCGTGCAGTGCTTGAGGATTACGCATCGGCGATTGACGTTTTACCAGCCCGCACAATGATCAGAGCCCACCGGCTGACAGAACGACGCCTGATCGATATAATGCAAGGGCGCAAGATGCCTCACGACGTAGAGGTTATTTCATGCTGAACACCCGAAAGGACTCAGAACAATGGCGTTAACTGCCAAACAAGAAGCATTCGCGCAAGCAATTGCCAGCGGGATGACGCAGGCTGACGCTTATCGGTCGGCATACAGTGCAAGCAAGATGGGGGATGGTGCACTGCATGTTGAGGCTAGTAAATTGATGGACAACCCTAAGATAGCCCTAAGGCTATCCGAATTGCAAAGCAAGCTCGAAAAGAAGGCGCTTTGGACGCGCGAAATGAGCGTTTTGGCGCTTGCTGATATAGCACACGGGGTAGAGGCAAGGGCTAACGAGAAAGTCGCTGCAATCAAAGAATTGAACGCCATGCACGGATTCAATGAGCCCACTAAAGTGAAAGTAGATGGAGAAATCCAACTGCAGCACAAAAGCGTTTTGGAGATAACCGCGAGAATCAATCAAATAATCGGCGATGCTCAAGACGATTGACGATCACGTTAAACTGGCCAAGAGCCTGCCAACGCTCTCTGCTGATGAACAGCGCGGGATTGTTAGACATCTTTGCCGTACTGATTTGTATTTCCTGCTGTGGTTTGGGTTGAATCGCAAAGACGTTGCAAAACAATGGCTTTTTGAGCGCTGCAAAGAGGTTCAGGCTTCACCTGATGGGCATTTGGACTTGTGGGCGCGAGATCACTACAAATCCACAATCATCACTTTTGCGGCCACGATACAGTCAATACTGGCCAGCCACGGCGAAGAGCCAACACTACCGCGTGAGCAGTGCATTGGTATCTTTTCTCACACACGGCCTATTGCTAAGGGCTTTCTGCGCCAGATCAAGTACGAGTTTGAGACAAATCAGCTACTTAAATCAGTCTTTGATGATGTGCTTTGGGAAAATCCACAAAAACAGGCGCCAAAATGGTCAGAGGATGATGGCATAACGGTCATACGCAAAACAAACCCCAAGGAGGCAACCATAGAGGCTTGGGGGCTTGTGGATGGCCAGCCCACGGGTAAGCACTTCACTGGCTTGGTATTTGATGACGTGGTTACGCGTGAATCAGTGACTACGCCTGACATGATTGCAAAGACAACCAGTGCCTTGGAGCTTGCGTTTAACTTGGGCTCGCAGGGCGAAGAATGGCGTCGGATGATTGGAACGCGGTACCACTTCAACGATACGTATCGCGCCATGATTGACCGTATGACGTTTGCGCCGCGCGTGAAAGCTGCAACAGTTGATGGCACGGTAGATGGCGAACCCGTATTCCTTAGCCGTGAGAAATTGGCGCAAAAGCGTAGGGACATGGGGCCTTACACTTTCAGCGCTCAAATGCTCCAGAACCCAACCGCAGATAGCACACAAGGTTTTAAGAGAGAATGGCTCCGATTTTATGAGCAGTCGCCGGAATCCGCGGCTTCTGGCACGAATCGTTATTTGCTGGTGGACGCGGCGAATGACAAGCGCAAGACGAGTGATTACACATCAATGTGGGTTGTCGGACTTGGGCAAGACGATAACTATTACGTTCTGGATATGGTGCGCGACCGCTTGAATCTAACAGAGCGGGCGGAAAAGGTAATGCAGCTACATAGGAAGTGGAAACCTAAGTCTGTACGATACGAGCGATACGGCATGATGGCGGACATCCAGCATATAAAAACGCTTCAAGCCTCGCAAAACTACCGCTTTGAAATCGTCGAAGTGGCCGGGCAAGCGCCCAAGAATGACCGAATCAGGCGGTTGATTCCACTTTTTGAGCAAGGTCGCATATACTTGCCCCAAAGTCTGCACAAAACAGATTACGAGGGTCAGGTGCGTGAGCTTGTTGGTGATTTTGTCGAGCAGGAGTACGCATCCTTCCCCGTACCGCTTCATGATGACATGCTAGACGCATTGGCGCGGATTGCAGAGCCTGATATGCCTCTGATTTGGCCTAAGCAGCCAGAAGAGCAAGATCAGTATAAACGCGCCTACTCTAGCAGACCGCGCCGAACAACTTGGGCTACATGATGACCGAAAACGAAAGCTACGATTCTGACAAAGAATACAAATCCAGCGATGATGATGCGGTTGATTTAGCCGTATCAGCATCAGAGATTGAGGAATCAGACGATGATGTTCTTTGTCTAGTCAAAGACAGCCGTAAGGCTTCTGAAAAGCACTTGGCCGAGTGGATGACTGAGGCAAGAGGCTGCTATGACATGGTGGCAGGTCATCAATGGAGTGACGAGGATAAAGCCGTTTTGGAAGAGATGAACCGGCCAGCCGTCGTGTTTAACCGCATCGGCCCTGTAGTTGATAGCGTTTCTGGCACAGAGATCAACAACCGCCAGCAAGTGCAGTACTTGCCGCGTCAGGTTGGTGATGCTGGCGTTAACGAGCTATTGACGGGTGCTGCAAAGTGGGTACGCGATAACTGCGACGCAGAAGACGAAGAATCGGATGCGTTTTTTGACTTGGTTGTTTGTGGACTTGGGTGGACGGAAACGCGCCTAGATTATACGGACGACCCTGACGGCATGGTCATTATTGACCGCATCGACCCATTGAGCATGCGTTACGACCCGGCGGCAAAAAAGCGCAATCTAGTTGATAAGCGTTGGGTGCAGCGCGAAGAATGGCTGGAAGAGTGCGAGATAGAGGCGCGATGGCCTGATAAAGAGATTGACAACATCGCTGGTGTTGGTGGAGCGCCAGAAACATCAACACCACACGATGCCACAAACGCATGGCTCTACAAGAACGATGCAACTGGATACGACCCGACTTCTGGAAAGTACCTTGTAACCTGTCACCAGTGGTACACACTCGAAACGTATCATCGTGTGCTTGACCCATTTACAGGTCAAATCACAGAGCTAGATCACGAAGCCTTTGAGCGTTTAGAGACCATGTTAAAGGCAAAGGGTATCAACCTTGAGTCGGCAAAACTACAGCGAAAGGTCTACAAGCAAGCCTTTGTGTGTGGTGGCACTGTACTTGAAAAGGGGTTAGCCCCAAGCCAAAAGGACTTTACTTTTAACGCTTTGACCGGCAAGCGTGACCGCAATAAAAATGTGTGGTACGGCCTTGTCAGATCAATGACAGACCCACAACGATGGGCAAACAAATTCTTTAGTCAAATCCTGCACATCATCAACGGAAACGCTAAGGGCGGCTTGATGATTGAGGATGGTGCCGTTGACAATATCCGTAAGCTAGAGGATGCTTGGGCACAAGCCGATTCGATCACAGTGTTTAGCGATGGGGCTTTGTCACAAGGAAAGGTTCAGCCAAAACCGCAAGCGCCGGTACCAGTCGGACCTGAGCGCATGATGGAGTTTTCAATCTCATCAATTCGTGATTCGAGCGGTGTAAACCTTGAGCAGCTTGGCATGGCCAACCGGCAACAGGCTGGCTACCTTGAGGCGCAGCGCAAACAATCTGGCCTAACAATTTTGGCTGTGATGTTCGATTCAATGCGCCGCTACAGAAAGAACCAAGGGCGGTTGCTTGCAGACTTCATCCAGAATTATTTGAGCGATGGCCGCTTAATACGCATCACCGGCCAAGATGGTTCTGAGCGATACATCCCACTATTGCGCCAGAATGACACAATGCAATACGATGTGATTGTGGACGAAGCACCGACAAGCCACAACGTCAAAGAGCGCGTTTTTGGCATGATGATGCAAATGCTACCCGTGCTTACAAACGCTGGCGTGCCAATGCCGCCAGAAATTGTCGATTACATGCCGCTACCGTCGCGTCTTACTGAGAAATGGCGCGCGCAAATCGTTGAGCGTCAAAACAACCCTGCACAAGCGCAGGCGCAACAAATGCAAGCGCAAATACAGCAAGCTGGGGCGGCTGCTGACATACGCGAGAAAAACGCCGCCGCTGCTTTGAAAGAGGCGCAGGCGCAAACAACGGTGGCTGGCTTTGCTGGAGAGGCAAGAAACATAAATGCAGACGCACAGCTTAAAGAGATGAAGGCGCAAAACGAAGCGCTCTCAGCAGAGCTAAAGAAATTGCAGGCTAGATTGGGCATTGCCGCCCCGTCTTGGCAATAACGTCGAATCGGCGGACGGTAATCGCTGAGTTTTTAGGGTGAAAACATGAACGATGAAGTAATCGGGTCGCTTGATGCCAGCGAACAGGCATACTTTGAAAATGGCGGTGAAGAATCGCAAACACCTGCTGATGACCAGCAAGAGCCTGCGCCACAGGCGGTAGAAGAAAATGCCAATCAAGATGCTGAGCAAGAAGCAGAGCAGCCAAAGCAGACTAAGACGGTTCCATTAGCAGCGCTGCACGAAGAGCGGGCAAAGGCTAAAGAAATGCGCCAAAAGCTGCAACAGCTTGAGGAGCAAACAAGGGTTGGGAATGAGCGATTGCGGCAGCTTGCAGCGTTTGTTCAACAACGCGCTGCGCAGACGCAGCCACAGATACCTGAATTTGAGCAAGACCCGGCGACAAACTTGCATGCCCGCTTACAGCAAACAGAGGCAAGACAGCAAGAGCTAGCGCAAATTGCAATAAGTCAGCAGCAAGAAGCCGCGAGACAGGCGGCAATAAACGACTTAAAAAGAGAGGTTGCACGACAAGAGGCGGAATATGCAGCCAAAGCCCCGGATTATCACCAGGCGCTTGAGCATTTAAAAACAGCAGAGATCAACGCGTTGGTGGCTATTGGCTACGATGAAAACACCGCAGTCGAGGTAATCACTCAAAACTTTGGCTCTATGGCGTGGCAATTGCGACAGCAAGGCGAAAGCATCCCTGAAAAAGTCTATGCTTTGGCTAGAGCGCGTGGTTATAATCCGCAACAGGTGACAAGCCAGCAAAAAATGCAAACTGTACAACGTGGCGTTTCTGCGGCAAAATCACTAGGCAACGGCGGTAAGGTTTCCACAAACCTATCGCTAGAGTCTTTGGCAAACCTTCCATCGGAGGAATTTGCGCAGCTTGTTAGCGATGACAAGGCGTGGCGCAAACTGATGGGCGGTTGAGCAAAAATGGCGCGGCAGCATTAACTGTCGCATTCGGACACAACCCCCGGAGTGGTTGCCTGTGACCGCATCACGATAAACAGCGGACTGAAACGCAGCGCAGCGAAAGCGCAAGTTTTTCAATCCTTTTTTATCGGAGTTATTCACATGTCAACCACTCAGTATGGTGTAAACCATCCATTAGCCGTTAAAGCATGGGGCAAAAAGCTCTTTGTTGACGCGCTCAAAAAAACCTACTACGCCAAATTTCTTGGCAAATCCGCTTCTTCTCTGGTTCAAATCCGTGACGAAGTATCTAAAGGCCCTGGCGACCGCATCACAGTTGGCTTGCGTATGCAGCTTGCTGGCGATGGCGTATCAGGCGACGGCACTTTAGAGGGTAACGAAGAGGCATTAGCCACTTACAGCGACAACGTATTTATCGACCAGTTGCGTCATGCCGTGCGCAGCGGCGGCAAGATGAGCGAGCAACGCGTACCGTTTTCAGTGCGCGACGAAGCCAAAGCCGGTCTTGAAGACTGGTGGGCAAACCGTATGGATACGTGGTTTTTCAACCAGTTGGCTGGCAATACCGCTGTATCTGATGTGCGCTACACCGGCATGCAAGCTGCAATTGCTCCATCCACAAACCGCTATCTCGCTGTGACTGGCGCAAACGACCAAGCCTTGGGCTCTGGCAACGTGATGACGTTAAGCATGATTGACAAGTGCGTGGAACGCGCCATGACGGTCAGCCCTACGATCCGCCCAATCAAGGTTAACGGCGAGGACAAGTTTGTGATGTTCCTGCACCCGTACCAAGTTTATGACATCCGCACGTCGACAAACTCAGGTCAATGGCTGGACATCCAGAAGGCTGCAATGGCCGGTGGGAAAGTTGATAACAACCCAATCTACACTGGCGCTTTGGGTGAGTACAACAACGTCATCCTTCATCAAGCATCACGCGTTCCTACTGGTGTTAACAGCTCAACCGGCGCTGCAATCTCCACAGTGCGTCGCGCTGTATTCTGTGGTGCTCAGGCTGCTGTTATGGCCTATGGCCAAAAAGAACAGTCTGGCGAGATGTCTTGGACGGAAGAACTGTTCGACTATCAAAACCAGTTGGGCGTATCTGCTGGCATGATTGCTGGCTTGAAAAAGACGCAATTCAACAGTGAAGACTTTGGCACCTTTGTTGTGTCCTCTTACGCTGTAGCCCACTAATACAATGACCCTTCGGGGTCTTTTAAAGGAGAAATCATGTCATTGAATAATGCGCGTCAATTTCATACGCAGCAAGTGCACTACATCCGCAAGACGGTCAATTTTAACGATGCAGGCATTGGCTCTGGTGTTGTGTTTGGCACATTGCCCGCTGGAGCAATGATTGTCAGCCAAAACGTTCGGGTAACTACCGCCTTCAACGCTGGTACATCAAACGCTTTGCAGGTTGGTACAGCGGCGGCGGGAACTCAATTGTTTTCTGACGCAGCCACGGCTGGTGCACGTTCGCCAACAATCGCTAACCTGTCATTTGCGACAGACCAAGACTTGTATGTGACGTTTGCACAATCAGGTACGGCAGCAACAGCCGGTGTTGGTACCGTAGTTATCGGTTTTGTTGTAGACAATGACAAGTAACCAACCTTGTCGGCGTAGAGCAATCTACGCTCAAAGGGCGGCAGAGCAGGCTATAAACCAGCCTGCCGCACCGGTGCATTTATTTGCGCCACCAGTGCCAGAGCAGCAACCGAAGAAGCGAGGAAGGCCAGCAAAAAATGGGAACACTGAGCGACCTGCAAGCTAGGATAGCGCGGGAGTTGCATCGAGATGATATTGCGACTGATATTGCTGCTGCAATTCAGTCTGCAATTGATTACTACGCCTCTGAGCGCTTTTACTTCAATGAGAAGCGATGGGCAATAACTACCATCGCAGGCGAAAAATACTATGGCACTAGCACTGCAAGTCCAGGCACATTGCCAAGTGATATTCTTGAAATAGATTCAATCACGGTTACGGCAAACGCGCGAATTTATCAGCTAGACAAAATAAGCTATAACGAAATGGACGCCACAGACGCGGGCACCACGCCACTGGCTGGATACCCTAGGCTTTGGGCTTGGTATGGTGGGCAATTGCGTCTGTACCCAACGCCAAACGATGCCTATTTAATAACAATTTCTGGCCAATACAAATTGCCAGAACTTGTAAATCCTACCGACACAAATTCATGGACAACTGAGGCAGAGGAACTTATCAGATGCCACGCAAAACGTGAGGTTGCAGCGCACGTCACATACGATGACCAAACCGCAGCAAGGATGGACGGGCTTGCATCACGAGCGTTTGCAGACCTTAAAGCTCAAACTAACAAGCTGATTTCCTCTGGGAAAATTAAAAGCACGAGGTTTTAAATGTCAGTAGAAACCGCACTCTATCCGCCAAGTCTTAACACAGACTGGCCTTTAGCCTCTGATTTTATTTCAGAGGGGGACAACCATATACGTCTGACAAAGCTAGTTGTAAAAACGACTTTCCCCGCCTTAACGGGCGCGGTAACTGCAACACACACAGAGCTTAACTACGTTGCAGGCGTCACAAGCGCAATTCAAACACAGTTGAATGCCAGAGCATTAAAAGCTGGCGAAACGTACACCGGCACCCACAATTTCACAGCCGCAACACTGACAGCCGCCACACCTAGCGTAGGCGATTCGACCACATTGGCCGCAACCACTGCTTACGTGCAGGGTGAATTTGCCGCCAAGTTTACTGGCTTGTCTGGCGCTGTAACCGCTACTACCGCAGAGCTTAACTATTCGGTCGGCGTAACCAGCGCAATCCAAACGCAGATCAACGCCAAGGGCGCGATAACCGGACAATCGTGGACTGGTGCGCATAACTTCACAGGCGCTACTATCACAGTGCCAACGCAGACACTGGGCGACAACAGCACACTGGCGGCTAGTACGGCCTTTGTCAATCAAACGGCAATGAGCACAGCGTTGCCAACTAGCCCAGCGGACGCTGGACTATTCGCGCAGTCTGACGGTTCAATCGTGACTTTTAAGGCGCCAGAGCTTCCCATCGAGCTTGTCTCAACGAGCAAAACGGCAACCAAAGGCTACCACTCAGTCATAACTGACGGCTCAGTTACTTTGACTGTTCCGGCACTCGCAGCGGGTGAAGCAATCGCATTTTCAAACGCAAGCGGCACTTTGACCGCCGTGGTGGATTTTGGCGCGGCTAAGGTATTAGGCCAAACGCTTGGCGCAATGACGCTGGACAGCCTGACAGCCGCTAAAACAATCGTTGGAACTGGCAACGCAACTTATGGATATGCAGCATTATGAGTAGCAACTTTACATCGACATTTGGCGGCGGTGGAGCGCCTAAGCGCATCACAACTCTGACATCCGGAACTGGTACATTTATTCCGCTATCTGACAATGCGCGATGCGATGTCACGATTCAAGGCGGCGGAAGTTCCGGCGCAAGGACAAATTCTGGCGCTGCGGCACCTGGAGGTGCTGCTGGGGCTACTACGTTTTTGTCTATGCTGGTGCCAATAGCCGGTGTCCCATACCAAGTTGGTAGCGGTGGCGCGGCAGTAAGCGTTTTGGGAAGCGGAAACGCAGGCACGAGAAGCAAATTTGCGGGCGTTGTTGCAGAGGGCGGTTTAGCGCCAAGCACAACAACTGGCGGCTTTGGTGGAGAATCTGGCGGGTATGTAACTGCAACCGATGGGCTGGGTTGTCCGATTAGCATTTGCGGTGGCGGTGGTGCAGACGGTGGCGCTGGAAAAGGGTCTCGCGCAGCAGGCTTTAGGCCTAACTCAAATGCCTTGAGTAACGGTGTGGCTAACAGCGCTTTTGGAAATGGTTCAGGCGGAAACAGTGTATTAGCGCTAGGCGGCCAAGCTCAGGCCAACGCTGTTGCAGGTGTTGCAGGTACTCGCGGCTCTGGAGGCTCAGGGGCAAGCGGCGCTCCTAGCGGGGCTGGCGGCGATGGCGTCATCATCATTGTGGAGTATTAATCATGCCTAGATATGCATTTTTGGCTGGCAACGTCGTTTCAGACGTTATTGTGGCGGATTCACAGCCGGACGGCTGGATACCTGCGCAAGATTCGGCGCCGGGCTGGATTTACAACACAGAATCCGGGGAATTTACAGCTGTAGAACCAGCGCCTCCAAAACGCTTTATCACTAAACGCGCATTCTGGAATCGGTTTCCATCGCTGAAAGAAGCAGTGATGCGGGCTATCCGCCTAAGCGCACCGGCTGGCACGGCAATGCTAGCCGGTGTTCTTGACCGCCTCAATTCCCGCGTTGACGCTTCGCCATACGTCAATCTTGACGACGCGCAGACCATCGAGGGTATAGAGTGGTTAGCAAGTGTGCAATGCCCTGCTTCTGTCACGTTGGACGGCGTGAGCTACGACATGCGTCTAACCGCGCAAGAGCGTGATGCGGTATTGCTTGCAGAGATTCAAGAAAGCGAAACATATCCGTGAAGCTGGCTTCATACATCGGCACACGACCCGGCATTATGGGTGTCGGCAACGCTCTGATACGCCTACGCCTGCGCGGGAATGTGAGCCACTGCGAGGTGGTTTTTGAACCCGGCGATGGTGTAGAACACTTGATGCCTGATGGCACTTGTGCACCTGATGCTGAAAATCGGCTTTGGTGCTTTTCAAGTGTAGGGCTAGAAGAATTGCCAAGCTACTCCCCACGTAGGGCTGGCCGTGTTGGTGGTGCGCGTTTCAAACGGATTCATGTGCACGACTGGACAAAGTGGCAGTTGGACAACGTGCAAGCACAACCATTGATTGCCGCACGATTAGCGAACCAACTGCAGGGCACCTTGTATGACTGGCAATACATAGCTGGCTTTCTTGCTTGGCCGATACCGAACAAACAAGACCGATTGGCATGCAGTGAGGCATGCGCGGCAGTTCTAGGGCTAAAAGACCCGCACAGGTACGATCCGTGCAGTCTGCAGGCCGTGGTGAGGAGTGGCTATGTACATTGACAAGTTGTTGACCATCGCGGGATTATTTGGCGATTGTTTGTTTGGCGATTCTTTGTTTGCCGCTGTGCAAGAAAGTGAGCGACCATGATTCAAGAATACCTCTCCCGCGCGGGTGTTCCAGGAGTACTTCATGCCGAAGCAATTGAGGTGCTTGCGGAGGTGCACGAGCAGACAAGTGGTCTGCTTCTTGCTAAGTTCAAGCCTCGTCTGTTTCATGCAGGAGACATTGCCGAATGTCTCAGCTGGGAAAGTGAGCGCCTGATTGATGTCCGTCCAGACTTAGCTGAATGGGACATTGCTCCAATGATAAACATCACTTGTAACGGCGATAAAGGTGATTGGGTTGGTGCTCCTGGGCAGGGACGCCCACAGCCGGGTAGTTGGCTTAACCCAGACCCCGAATCTGACGATTACAAAGCCGCCGTCGCCTCATGCTACTGGTGCCCAGGCCATCACCCACGCAGTTATGAGGCCCGGGTTGCTTGGTATAGACGAAACGCTGGCGAGTATGTTGCTTATACGCGCGGGGTAAAAGTTCAAGAGCAGGTTAAACCGACTGTGTGGGCGCAAGATGACATCACAGTCGTAAACCACGGCGACGCCTGGCAGATTAAGCGTGATCAACACATCGCATTCGGCTTTGGCTTGAAGTACAGGCTAGGCCATGAAATTGATAACGTCTTTGACTTAAAAACCGGCGAGCAGCGCTGGTATCCAATACCAGGCTACGACCTTAAAACGCCTGTCACATGGTCTGTTTTGCCTAAAAAAACCAATGCCTAAAATAACCATCCCCGTTGTTGGAAAAATCGGCGTCATCAAAGACATTGAGCCGCAAGAGCTGCCAATCAATGCGTGGTCTGACTGTCTGAATATGCGCTTTTATGACGGCATTGCCGCGCGGATAAAAGGCGACAAAAAGATATTCGACACGCCAGCGGTAACACCATACTGGCTGCATCAATACACTGTAGACGGCGTTCGCTACTGGATACATGCAGGCACGGCGGCGGTGTATGCTGACGATGGCACAACCAGAACAGACATCACACCATCAAGCGCGCCAACGGGCGACGCAGACGATTACTGGACTGGCGGCGTTTTTAATGGGGTTCTTGTTGCCAACAACCAAAAAGATGCGCCAATCTACTGGGGCGGCTCTAGCATCGCGGCTACGCTGACAAACTGGCCAGCTAACACCCGCGCAAAAAGTCTAAGGCCATATAAAAATGTGCTTGTGGCTTTGGGTGTCACAAAAAACGTAGGCACCACGGACGATGAATACCCGCACATGGTTAAGTGGTCTAGCATCGCAGACCCAGGCACTTTGCCAGCCACTTGGGACGAAACCGACGTAACAGAGACCGCAGGAGAAAAAGACCTAGCAGAAGAGCAGTCGGTAATGGTTGACCAGCTTCCTTTGGGTGATGCAAACATCATTTACAAAGAGAATGCGATTTTCTCAATGGTTCCGAGCGGCGGGGCTGATGTTTTTCGATTCCAGCGCATACCCGGCAGCGTAGGCTTGCTATCCCAAAACTGCGTGGTGAATACGCCTGTAGGTCATGTGTTCTTAGCGCCCGGCGATGTGATGTTGAACACCGGCCAGTCTGTGCGCTCAATCATCAATACGAGGTTGAGAAAGTGGCTTTTTAGCCGGATTGATAGCTTGAATCGCAACCGGTCTTTTGTGGCTATGAATCCGCTGGCTAATGAAGTTTTAATCTGTTTCCCACAACTTGGCGACACATCGTGCACGCTGGCTGCGGTGTGGAACTGGCAAGATGATGCATGGTCAATCAGAACCTTGAACAATGCCACATGCGCAGGAACTGGTCAATTGAACTACGGCGCGGCCAATAGCTGGTCGGCGGCCACAGAAACATGGGAAGAGGTCACGGCAGCATGGAACCAAGACGAGCTATCGCCAGCCCAGCAGCTTATGCTAATTGGCAATACAGCCCCGCTGATTAGCGTTGCTGATGTAACTTCAAAATTCTCTGGCACGCCGTTTACTTCTGTAATCGAAAAAACCGGCATGCACTTAGACACTCCTGAACGTGTAAAGCTGATAAAACGAATAGTCCCGCGCGTAAAGGCGGCTAATGGCGTGCAGCTTCAATTTCAAGTCGGTGGGGCGATGGATGTCGAGGGTGATGTCACTTGGCAGACGCCAGTTACATATACAGTTGGCACCACATATAAAGTAGATTCAATGGCCACAGGGCGTTTCCTTGCTATGCGGATTCAATCCATAGATAATGCGCAGTATGAGATCAGAAGCATGGATGTTGAGTACGAAATGATGGGGGGTTGGTAGATGTATACACCTTCAAATGTTCCAGCCTCAGCAGATCAACTGCCCGCATTTATCGAAAGAGAAAACCGGGTTATTGCCGAGAATCTGAATGCAGGAATCTTTTATTTCCGCATGCTGTACAAAGAGCCGGCAAAAGTGTACGAGGGCATGACTGTGTTAGCAGATGGAACCAATTGGGATCCGCATGCCGGCGCACACGGTAGCGGCGGCAGCGGTGGAAATGGCAAGGGCGTCTACACATATTACGCCGGTCAATGGCATAAACTAGGGTAAAAAATGGCAGAAATTCTTTACAACCAAGGCGGCGTTACGATTGACGCAAACGGCGTTAGAACGTATGCCGATGGCTCAACGGATACCGTCGATCAGAGCATGATTCGCAGGCTAATAAACCCGCAAATCGGAACTGGTGTTTTTTCTGGCATGAACATGAATGGCGGATTAACGCCACCGGTGCAAAATTACAGCAATGCCAATGACCCGTTTAGCGTTGGCTATGGAACACCAAACCCAAGCGCGGGAACTGGTCAGTGGACTGCAAACACAAACCCAACCGCTGCGCCTTCACCGAATCCGTTTGTAATCGGTGGCGGCAATACTAGCCAAAATAGCTGGGCTGCAAACACAAATCCTACGGCTGCACCTCAAGCAAGCAACCCGTTTGTGGCAGGCGGTGGGAATGTTGGGCAATGGACTGGCAACGCTAGCCCGTATCCTTCAGCGGGAAGCAACCCCCCGCCAATTGGTGGCGCACAGCCTATGGGGAAAATACCCGGCACTTATAACGCGCAAGGAGGCCAAAATCCGTTTGTAGCAGGAGGCGGATTATTTAATGGTTCAGCGCCTCAGGCCATGCAATCAAACATGATGGGCGGCCTAGAGGTTAACCCTTACTTGTCGCAAATGGGTAGCAACCTTGTAGACGAGGTCACTAGCAACTTCCAGCGAAATGTCCTGCCAAGCATGCGGTCGCAAATGATGGCGGCTGGTGGTATAGGCGGGTCACGCGAGGGTGTGTTGCAGGCTAACGCACTGCGCGACATGAATAGCACGATAGGCAACGCGCTTGGCAACCTGTACGGACAAGGCTATGTTCAAGCAGGCAATCAGCGGCTTGGTGAGGGCAACCTAGGCTTGGGTTATGCGAACCTAGACCGCAACATAAACAATGACAATCTGAACTGGCAGTTGCAGGGTGCAAACTTTGGGCTAGGCATCCAAGACCGCTTGAACGCATCAAACGCTATCGGCTTGGGTGCTGGTCAAGCCATACAAGATACGCCACTGAATTACTACAACATGTTTGCAGACCGCGCCAACGCAATCGGCCAAGGCTACGGCACTCAGACAAGCTCTGGCGGCGGTAGTAGCCCCGTGATGGGAGCTCTTGGCGGTGCGCAGCTAGGGCGGCAAATCGGCAGTTGGTGGAACACTGGAAGCCAGCCAAACAGGGGGACTAGCCAGTGGTCTGGCACTGACCCCGGCACATGGTTTAACACTGGATCACTGGCTGACTAATGTCCAACATAACAGCAGAACAAATAACCAGCGGACTGCAATCGCAGTCAAGGCTTGAAATACGCCATGCAATTCAACACCTGCATGATTTGATGGCATCAATGCCGCAGGTATTCGATAAAGAGTGCGTGGATTTTCCCGTTAAGCACTATAAAGCGCCCGGCATGATTGGGCGTGAGATGTTCATCCCAAAAGGTTCGATCATCATCGGTAAAATCCACAAACACTCACACCTAAACATAGTTTCAGTTGGTCATGTTCGGGTTTTAACAGAGGCGGGTCAAGTCGAAATTATCGCCCCGCACACGTTTACTTCTGAGGTTGGTGCTAGGCGTTTAGTTGTAGCAATGGAGGATACCATTTGGACAACGCTACATCTAAATCCCAACGATTACGACCCAGAAAATAAAGATGACATGGAAAAATTAGAGGCTGAAATCATAGCGCCGGATTATCAGGCGCTCGAATCATTTACAAAGATGCTGGAGGTTTAATATGACATGGGGCGCAATCGCGGGTGCAACTATTGGGCTTGTAGGGTCAAGCATGGGCGGCGGTGGCGGTGGGCAAACCGCATCTAAGGAGCCTTGGGAAGCTGCACGGCCTTGGCTTGAGGAGAATATCCGCACAGGTCAAGACCTACAGCGGTACTATCAGCAGAACCCATTTAACCCGCAGCAACAACAAGCTTACAACAACATCTTTGCAGATCAGGCGAATTTCCGCGGGCAAATAGCACCGGGAATGATGGACTTTGCCAACCGTCTAATGGGCACAAACTACCAACGTGCACCAAACATCTTTGAGGGTGGCGCAAGGATGAACCGCATGCCAAGCCTGCTAAACGGACCAATGCCACAAGGCATGGGCGGCTCTACTCGACCAACGCAATATCAGCCGCAGCTACCCTATGAGCCAGCCATGCGCCAACCTACAGGGGCTTTCTCAATGCCAGCGGTTGGAGCAGGCCAAGTGCCAACCGGTGGAGGCATCGACTTCAACGCACAAAATCCGTTCGCTACAGATTTGAAGCCCGTCGACAAAGCGCCAACTGATGAGCAGACGATTCAGCAGTTGATAGACGAAGAGATGCGCAGGCGTGACGATGCTCGCAGACAGGCAGAATACTACTTCGATTCGGGGAATTAACATGGCTGGACTACTCGATATATTCAACTCCCCAGAGGGTCGGTTAGGTATCGGCCTGCTGTCTATGGCAGGTCCACAATCGCGCCCGATGGGATTTGGCGAGCGCCTCGCGGGTGCTTTTCAAATGCAAGACGCCTACAAACAGCAACTTGCAGACGAAGAATCACGCAAGCTGCGTAACGAATTTCAAACCGAGCAAATGAACAGCGCAAGGCAACGAGCGGCGCAAGAGCGGGCGGCGGTTGAGGCCGCTATGCGCAAACAGCAAGCGCTACCATCATTGCTTGGTGAAACTGGTGTTGATGTCCAGAGTGCTTTAGCGGCTGGTTTTTCACCAGATGAGATTGGCAAACTTGGCGGCTTGCGAAATATCAACGCAAACAAGGTTGCCCGCACTATCAAAGGCATAGGCCAAGATGGTCGTGAGTACGAATATCAAGTAGACGAGTATGGAAACCGAGTAGGCGATGGCATGGCGCAATTCAGAGCGCCTATTATGCAAAACCTTGGTGACAAGACTGTAGCGCTTGACCCATACACGCTGCAGCAAAAACAAGCCTTCGCTATGGGGATGTCGCCAGAATCCCGCGCAAGTAACGCGCTTGGATGGGCGAATAACGCGCTTGCGCGTGAGGCGCAGCAAAACAGCGGCGGTGCCAAATTGCCGCCGGGCTACCGATGGACGGCTGACATGACGGGCATGGAAGCAATACCAGGTGGACCGGCAGACGCTAAGGCGGGAGAAAAAGGCGCATTGCGAACCCAAGAGGCAAGGGACGCTTTAGCATTAATTGCTCAGGCAAAGGAGATAATTCCAAAGGCCACCGGTAGCACCATTGGGGCTGCAGTTGACGCGGCAGGCCGGGCTTTTGGTGTATCAACCGGCGGAGATGTTGCGACGGGACAGCTAAAGGCGCTAGAGGGTGCGTTGGTGGCGAAAATGCCAAAAATGACAGGGCCACAATCCGACCGCGACGTGCAAATGTACAGACAAATGGCGGCAGAAATTGGCGACCCGACAACTCCAGCCCCTAGGAAATTGGCGGCTTTGCAAGTTGTTGAGGATATACAGAGACGATATGCTGGAATTGAGCAGACGTCAGGCCAAACAGCGCGCGGCACTGTCGGCAATGCCCCGGCAGACATTCAGCAACTTTTAAACAAGTATTAAGCATGGACAAAGAACGCCTATACCAAGCGCTGCGAAACGCTGATGCCGCTGGTGATACACAAGCTGCAACGCGGCTGGCTCAATATATCCGCGAGATGGAAGCGCAACCGCAGCAAGCA
>Ga0070750_10000151_pt1 | contig 34462 bp, 52 predicted proteins | sample VirMetDEL_Nov_24_FD_77013 | JGI IMG/M metagenome (GOLD analysis project Ga0070750, IMG submission 77013) | Aqueous microbial communities from the Delaware River and Bay under freshwater to marine salinity gradient to study organic matter... | ecosystem: Environmental > Aquatic > Marine >...
ACCCACCAAGAATTTTAACTTTGGTATGGTCTATGGCATGAGCAAGAAAACTTTGATTGCTGGGTTAGGGGTGGCGGAGGATATAGGAGAAAATTTATACGGGAGCTATCACAAAGGTTTACCGTTTATTAAAACTACCTATGACAAAGCAATGCAAGTGGCAGAAGAAAGGGGCTATATAAAAACGCTGCTAGGAAGAAGGCGCCATTACAATCTATGGGAGCCTCAAGAATGGAAACTAAAAGCCGTCATTAGCCCAAGCGAAGATAAGCAGGCGGTTATTGATCAATGCCTAGAACATAAAAGCCGTCGAGGGGCATGCCGGGTAGGGTCCTTCACTGCATTAAACAATATCCTACAGCTATCAAGCGCAGACATCATCAAGAAAGCAATGGTAATGATATGGGAAGGCGGCCTATGCGATATACTGAAACCTCTAATACAAGTTCATGATGAATTAAACTGGTCGAAGAACCGCTCGCCAGAGGCCGATGAAGCCCTTGCCGAAGCACGGCGCATAATGGAGACCGCAGTAAAGGTCGATGTGCCGTTGCTGGTATCTGAGGAACGAGGAGAGGACTGGGGAAATCTTGAATAAATCAACGAGTTAGAGAAATTATGAATTAATGCTTGCATTTCACCGCTAACCTGCTATTCTTATACCTAAGTGGTAGCAATTTTAACTAGAAAGCGGAGAAATAACATGATAACAATTCAAGCAGCAGAAAACGATAGCGTAGAATTTACCGATAATGAAATGCGCATGCTCAAAGCATTTTATGATGAATCAATGGCAACATGTGGTTCATGTAACCGGTACGAAAATTTATCCTACATGAACGCCAGCGACCTTCTTAAGGTTCTGGGCGGCACGAAACAAAGCATCGGCGGCACCATGTCTAGTCTTGATTCAAAATCAGCCATTACCGATACGATGGAATCCGCTCGCCGCGACAGATTAAATGATTGGGTCTTGGATGATTGGGTAGCTGATTATTTCAATTCTTTACAGGAGGTGAAATAATACTTGCAAACCGGGAATTAATGATTTAAGTTATACCTTCGTAACTAGAAAGTGGAGAAATAAAATGAAAGCAAATTTAATGGAAGCATCGCCTGAAGCAATAGTCGATTCATTAGGCGCATTGCGCGCAAAGAAAGCAGTGCTGGATAAACAGATCAAAGATGCAGAATCTTTGCTGCTGGATATCGTAGGCACCGATACCGCAGTTAACGGATCAAAGTACCGGGTAACTATTAATACCTGTGAAGTCGCAACAGTCGCATGGAAAAAGATTGCAGAGAAGTTGAATGCGACAAAGCAAATGATTGCAGGCAATACAAAGAAATCAGAGCGCACGACTGTTAAAGTCGTTGCCCTAAATAAATAAGAGGGAAGAGCATGTCCGAAAATACAAAAGTAGCGTGGCGCATAATGAACGAATATTCGGGTGCGCAGATACAGCCCGATGAACTTCTCGAGGATTATTTCGATAGCCTCGATATCGCGCAAATCAAAGTAGAGATTGAAGAATATCTCGAAATCGAAATTCCTGATGATCGTGTTTTTGAAACAGCGCAGGATCTTATTAATTACATAGAAAGTGGAGAACGAAACGATGTGGCTAAAAATACAAAATGATGGCGAGTTAGATACAGCCGCCCTGTTCTTAATGGGCGCAAGTACAAAGAACGAAAATCAAATCGGTTATTTTGGAACCGGAATTAAATATGCAATGTGTTACTTCTTGCGTAACGATATTGATTTCAGAATATTTAGCGGCAAAAAAGAAATCCATATCACCCTAGAAAAGCAAAAACTGCGCGAGGAAGAATTCTTTGTTGTGCATATAGACGGCAAGCAAACATCACTTACAACGCGATTAGGGCGCGACTGGTCGCATTGGTATTCAGTGCGCGAAGTGTATTGTAATTGTCTCGATGAACCGAACCCGGTTATCTCTGTCGTCGAATCTATCGAAGATCTCGAAGACAACACCACCGCATTTTATCTGCATATGACTGATGAACTTCAGGGCATTGTTGATAACATTGAGGAATACTTTTCTTTTAATCGTAAACCTATCTATGAGTGCGATGAAGGGCGTATTTATGAACGCGCAGCGAAACATACGACCACGTACAGAAAGGGAGTTAAATGCAACGTAGGGACATCGTACGAAGGCGTATTCGATTATGATCTGAACAACATCCAGATCAACGAACAACGCGAAGCACAGTATTATTGGCACGTTATCGAGGGCGTTTGGAACATGCTTTATAAATGCACTGATGCCAGCATTATTAAAAAGATTATAACAGCAGGTTGCCGGGACTATGAAAACACGGTGGGAAATGGTATCGCTTCAACGCGAAAAGATTTCATTAACAAAGAAGCATGGGAACAAGCGCTCGAAGGTATCACGGTCTTCCATAAGGGCATGGTTCCCTTAATGTCAGAAAGTGAAATACAGCAAGCGTATGAATTACCCTTTACAGTGATACAAGATATGCGATCGACTATTAGTATTAATTTGCCACGCAGCGTGTCGCAAGTGGGGGATGAAGCCTACATGGACGCGGTGCTGACCAATGAAGAGCAACAAGCACTAGATGATGCGATAGATATGCTTGCCCGCCACGGGCTTACTATTCCCTATCCTATTAAAGTTGTGCATTTTAACGATAACAAGATTCACGGCATGGCAGATATTGAAGAACGCCAGATCTATATTGCTGACATTACGTTAAGCAAGGGATTGCATTGGATAATGAGCACGTTGATCGAAGAGTATGTGCATGTAAAGCATCGCGTAAAAGATGAAACGCGCTCGATGCAAGATGCGCTGATCGATGAATTAATCCATGCGCTGATGAGATAATGTATTTAATCACAGCAACCGCCTGCGGTGCGGCACTTGCCGCAGGCAATGATTTTCTAGCAGCCTCGATGTTTGCGCTGCAAGTCGTAGTAGAGCTATGGGAGGTTAAGAATGGGCATTAAGGATTATAAAAAAGGGGTCATAAGTTATGTTGAAATCGCGCAAGCTATGATTGACGGATTAAAGGCCGCTAGGTATATGAAAAACTTTACCGTTGATATGGGTACGTTTGGAACGACTGAAGAAAATATGTGTTACGGCTGCGCGGCAACTAGCACGATGATGCAGTTAACTGGGAAAAAGGTAAACACTAAAGAATTTGATGAATTTACCCGGTACTCTTATTTCGCTAACGGTCTTCGTCCCGGCGATGTCGCGAAAATAGAATATGCTGTGGATATCTTTAGAAGAGGCGGGATAGGACCATTATTATTTTTATGTAAAGTCAAAGAAGAAGATTGTCAGTCTATAGAGAAAATCTACGAAGAGGGCGATAAATGGATGCTTGACAATAGAGATTGGCTTTCCAAACTAAATGTTGTGCAGCGTCATATCAATAAAGTAACGCGACATTTTGATCTAGAGTGGTATGAAGTATGAACCCAGATGAAATCGATAAGGTAATAGCAGAGTACACGCGCTTTGATTCAGTCGATACCTATGTTATCGATGAAGCCAACGTACGGGATATTATTCGCTGCGTTATCGCAAAAACCTGCGAGCGCATGCGCTACGATATAGGCAGCAACAAAGTGGCAGGATTCGGTTATGAGCAAATCGAATTTATTCGCCTTTTGTATTTACAATTAGGCGGCGCGGTACAGCCTACGCCTAATGAAATCCATCGCGTATTTGCAACGCGCGAAAATACAACGCCTATCGAACATGCGCTTGAAGACTTGCGCGATGAAATAGCGAAGCTGGTAGCGAAGCTATGATCAACGAACTTAAATTGACTCGACAAGAATGGTGGGACCTTGTTTGTTTTTGTCGCCGAGAAATGAACAACGCCCGCGAAGCCTATACGAATTACAGGCTGTCGATGAAAGGGAAGTCATTGTCAGATCGATGCGCGATGCTGAATGAAATTAAATTGCGTAAAAAAGAATTGCGCTACCAAGTAAACAGAATGAATTTATTATTTGGGGAAAAATATGGGCGCGCATAAGGAATACTTTGCTGATGCAGATGGTAATAAAGTTAGCCTGCGCGCATTAGTAAAAGCAGAGCCTGAATGGGCTGTGGGCATGATTAAATGGTACGAAGAAAAGTATGAAGAATTAGTAAAAGCAGAAGAGACGATTTGTATCTTGTATTCAGCATTAGAGAGAATAGAAAGCGATTCAAGAAAAAGGATCGAAAGCAATCGCCATCGCATTTACAGGCTAGAGCATGTAAATGGCATTGCTAAACGAACGATAGGCAAGGGGTGATGTATGAGTGATCTTGTAGTTTTTATCGTTTCAATAATTTGCGTGGCATTTATATGGCTAATGTCTTCCGCATTGGCAGCACAAGGCGAACGCGAAAAAATGTGCGCTCAACAGCATTGGAAGGATTCGCCAGAATATAGCCAGTGCATTTATAGCAAGGGGTGAATGATGATTAAGAATGTAGTGGAGAGGATGCATGAATGTAGTGAAATACACGATCAAGGAATACTCTGAAAAGAAAGGCTGTTCGATTAGCCATGCGCGATTAACGTTGAACAAGATCGCAATAAAGAAAACATCTAAGCGGGTAAAGAGTAAAACGCCGCACAGCGAATTCAATAATAAACGAATAATAGTTGCGGTCTATTATGTTAAGGAAGATGGCTGAGTGATATTCTTAACAGAATACACGGATCAATTTGGAACAACATGGTGCGATGATATCGAAGCGGAGTCATGGGAAGAAGCAGAAAAACTTTGCGAAGGGACATCGATTAAAGTAATAGGCAAATTAATAGAAAGCATAGAGGTATCAAAATGGATCTAGAAACAGTTGGAGAACAAATAATGTCTGCGATCGCGCTGCTGTCGTTAACGCTTATTTTATGCACGCTCATATTTTCATTTTCGATGTATAAAGCAAGCGAGAACGTGCGCATCGATGTTATTTATAAAATGCATGATCATACGCTGAAGGTTAAGCGTAAATGAACAAACTAGAAATGCTGAAGCGCGATCACGCCAACATGGCCGCAACCTTAAACACCATAAAAGATTGGCGGGCATTAGCAACAGCAAAAGATATTGAAGAAGGGAACGTTTGTATTCGTAAATTTTGTAATGATGTCAAATTAATAGAACGCTATGTCGAACGCACGTTAGAGAGGAATTTATTATGAGCAGAGAAATATTTATTCGGGTAATAAAAGACGGCAAGTTTGCCACTATTCCGATTCACACATTCACCTACAAAAGTTTAATTATCGAAAGAGCGTTTAAAGTAGCAGGCCGCATCGTGTTTGTCGGGACGAAGAGTAAAAAACTGTACACGACAGAAATGTACGGCCCGCGCAACGTCCCTATCTGTAACCCGCTGATACCGGAATGGGCAGAATTCTTTCGCAAACTGAGCATCATAACAAGACAAGATTTTGAAGAAACCTTGAAAAAGAATAAAGAAGAAAAACAGCGCCGCATGAATTCTTCAGATGTAATTGAGTTTGAAGGGCTAGCAGAAAGATTGAAGATCACGTTAACAAAAGCACAGAAGAAGAAACTCGAGGCACTCGCATGATGAAACTGAAACTGCATTTCGATTCGGTATTTAGGGCAGATCCCGATGCTAATTACGCCATCGCGGTTGCTGATGAAAAAGTGCTGATAAGCAATCCCATATCCGGAAGGGATTGCGTAGAGCATTGCATAAACCTCGACGGCTTTATGCATCAACTGCGTATCAGCGCAATAGGTTTATATTGCGCTCAATATAATTCGGTAGAAATATGGTACCGAGACAACCAACAGCGATCGGTGTATCTGATTGCATTAAGGGAGAATAACTATGGCAGATGATATTGAATTCGTACCCGGCATGATCGTAAAAGAGCCGCACAAAAACGCACCGCCGTTCGTGATATGCCAAGTCGCCGTCAAGCGCAAAGAATTGGGCAATTTCTTACGCAGTAAAGACGAGGACTGGATAAACATGACCATTAAGAAAGCGAAGTCAGGAAAGCTCTATATCGAAGTCGATAACTGGAAGCCCGGTCAATGATCTGCATCGACTTACCGCGTAAAATTGTGAAAATGCCCAACACGTTTGCCGCCTATGCTTTTTTAAGGGACATGTGGCGGCATAACAACGCGAATTTGATGCGGTACGAGTTTCCCGTAGTCGATAGCCGTCTGCACCTGTATGCCTCGTATATCGCACAAGGCGACTGGACGTTGGAGATATTAGAATGATGATTAAATACATGAAGGGGTTATTATGATAGAAGAACTGATACAAGAATTACGGGAAGTTGCCGTCGTGCAACTGTACGGCCAACGCAAAGATGCGCTTGCAGATGAGCTTGAAAAATTGATTAAGGAACGTAAATGAGCATTCGGCGCGTTACTGCGCTGGAGTATTCAATCGAGCAATCGTGCAGTGTGCCGCAAGCGCGGCGATTATTGCGCGAAAAGGGCTGCAAAGAGATTCGCATACGTCGACGCAAGAAACTGGGCTTTAACACAAGCAGATGGCAGCCTATGCTGGTGTTCGAGCTGGAGGAGGGAGAAGCATGAACTGGAAGCCGGGTGATTTGGCGATATTGTGCCATTTTGAGATTGAATACCTGAACGGCTGGCTTGTTGAAGTCATGAGTCCTTTGCGCCATTCTGAAATCTTTGACGGCGAAACGAAGCTGTCAAAAGGGGAAGTGAATCACTACAGCATCCGGTTCCTGCCCGCGATTAAGCGCATAGAAGTCAAGGATTTTGAAAGCTACGTGGCGCTGCCGCATCAGCTAAAGCGTATTGAAGACCCGGATCACGACGAGCAGTTGCTGCGGATGTTGCTTCGTGGGCAGTGAAAGCTCGCTATGGACGAATCTGCGTAAAAAGCTGGTCGGAACCTATTCTGGTATCGATGTCATGCGGGTGGAGAATATGACCCAAGATGGGACGCCAGATGTCAACGTGTGCCATGGCGGCCGGGAGGTCTGGATTGAGCTAAAGCATGTGCATGCGTTTCCCAAGCGGCTGTCTACCACCATAGGCAAAAAGGAATGGATTAGACGGGCACAGGTCGATTGGGCCTATGCCCGCATTCAAGCAGGCGGGGCAGTGTTTCTGTTGGTACAGGTTGAGCGAGAATATTTCCTGTTTGCAGGAGAACTTATTCCCGCATTATACGTGGGTCAGGTTCGAGACTGGTGGAATCAACATGCACTGGGTCAATCCAATTCATTGAACGCGGATCTCTTGAATCTATTATTTTTGTATGATTAAGCAGCACGCTGAATAGCTCGATGAACTGGGTGGTGTTGATAGTGGTTTCCCCTTTCTCCAAGATCTCTTCCCGGAGGCTTAAGAATAACTTATTGGCTGTTTCGGGATCTGCGGCGTGGGCCTTATCAATGATCTCCTGCAGGATGTCCGCCTGCACTTCCTGCCTCGCCAGCGCCCGCCGGACGAGGTGCATCTTTATCCCAGTTATTTCGCAGAAGCGTTTGACGCTCTGGAAGCTGAACCGGATACGATCTTCAAGTGAATCTGTAAGCATGTAATTATCTCCCCGATAAGTGTTTCAGAGCCTATATTATATAGGGGAAAATTAAAAGATAAAACAATGGAGTATCAAAAACATATACCACTTAACCACTTACTTATTGAAATATAAAGGATTCTAATGCTTAACTATTATTTACTTTAGGTTATATCACAATGTACCACTTACCTATTGAAATATAAAGGGAAAGCTGAATATCAATGAGTTAGCTAATGCTTTTAACTTATTGAAAGGTAAAAAGAAAGCTGATTATTCCGGACTACGTGCGCGAGGTTAAGGATTGCCTTTTATGTTTTGATTTTTCTTTATATAATATAACTTCAGCATTTTGGCGATTAGGGATTATAAAAGGATATGTCAGCAGCCCACGTACCAACCCAAGACCTCTGCTCGCAGGTAGAGGCACTAGCTGGAGTGGGAGTTCCCTACGAAGCCATAGCCGCGTACATCGGGATTGCACCGATGACCCTCACTAAGCATTACAAAGAAAACCTACAGCTTGGAAAAGCTCGAGCATTCGAGAAGATCGGGCGCACCTTATTTCAGAAAGCACTCGACGGGGATAATACATGTTTGATTTTTTACGCCAAAACGCAGATGGGATGGAACGAGAAGATAGAGGTCTCGGGGGAAATAGACCTTATCCCAAGAATAGAGAAGACCATTACCACAATCGACGCTGTGAATATAATCGAACATGAAAGTGAATCTGCATCACAAGCAGACACAGGCGCAGTACTCGCCCGCGACTGAGATATTATTCGGCGGGGCAGCAGGGCCGGGAAAGTCACATCTACTTCGAGTTGCCGCAATCGAATGGGCGCTTGATATCCCGCATCTGCAGATCTACCTATTTCGCCGCACGTTTCCTGACTTATGGAAGAATCATATGGAAGGCCCTTCCGGCTTTCCCTCATTACTTGCAGAATTCATGGAAAAAGGACTCTGCAAAATCAATTACAGTAAGAACTACATCGAATTCAAGAATGGATCCAAGATCATGCTCTGCCATTTACAGTATGAAAAGGATCTATATAACTATCAGGGCGCAGAAATACACGTACTGCTGATGGATGAGTTAACGCAATTCAGCGAGGAAATGTATCGTTACTTGCGAGGTCGCGTACGTATGATTGGCGTTAAGGTCCCGGAAGAGCATACTGGCAAATTCCCTAGAATCATAAGTGGCAGCAATCCCGGTGGTCTTGGGCATTCATGGGTGAAGCGCACTTTTATCGATGACAAGCTCCCCATGAGCTGCTACCGCCAGAGCAAGAAAGAAGGGGGCATGCTACGCCAATTTATCCCGGCCAGAATGGATGATAACCCGGATCTGATGCGGGATGACCCTAATTACGGGGACCGCCTAGAAGGGTTAGGCAATAAAGATTTAGTCCGGGCCTATAAGGAAGGCGACTGGGATATTGTGGCAGGTGGCATTATTGATGATCTCTGGAATAGAGATAAGCATATCCTCCCGGCACTTATAGATGTGCCATCAAGCTGGACCATAGATCGATCCTTTGACTGGGGCAGCAGCAAGCCCTTTAGTGTGGGGTGGTGGGCCGAGACAGATGGGACGCCGGCTGTTTTCGCGGATGGCAAAGAGCGTCATTTCCCTCGGGGAACCTTGATCCGCCTACATGAATGGTATGGCTGGAATGGAGAACCTAATACCGGATGTAAGATGCTGAGCGTGGAAATAGCGCGGGGTATTCTGAAGAAAGAAGAAATGATGAGACTGAAGGGCCGGGTAAAAGCAGGGCCGGCAGATAGCAGCATCTATGATGATGTGGATGGGAAATCCATAGCGGGGGAAATGTCTTTAGCTGGGGTCCGATGGGAGAAAGCGAATAAGAAAGCGGGTTCCCGGGTGCAAGGCTGGGAGCTATTGCGCCAACGACTGACGGCTTCGCTGCCCGATCGGCCAGAAGATCCGGGTCTCTATGTCACTGAATTATGTACACATTTCATAAGAACGATGCCGGTATTGCCGAGGGATAAGAAAAAGCCCGATGATGTGGACAGCGATGCCGAGGATCATATCGCCGATGAGGTACGCTACCGTTGCTTACATGAACGTAAATATTTGGTAGAGCAAACGTTATACGGGATGTAGGGAAGTTGCTTTTTACCCGGTGTTTGGGTATAAATAAGCAACCTTTCGACAGGAACCGCATCAATGCCAGTCAACACGCCTCATACCAACTACACTGAACATGTAGGGAAATGGAAAAGATGCAGAGATACCATAGCGGGTTCTGATGCTGTTAAAATCAAAGAAGATACCTACCTTCCTCGACTTACCAAACAAAGCGACAGCCAATACAAAGCATATGTGCAACGCGCTAATTTTTACGGCGCAACAGCACGTACGCATCAAGGTTTAATCGGCGCTGTCTTTCGCAAAGACTACGAACTTGAAACTACTGATCCTGAAATCGAGCAATACATTACGCGCGAAGGATTGGACTTAACCGATCTATCAAAACGATTTGTTGCAGAGACATTGACGACAGGCAGATCAGGTGGCCTTGTTGATATCGATTCAAAGAGCGGCGGCAAGCGAGCATACATCGCTTTGTACACAGCAGAATCTATTTTGAACTGGCGTACGAAAACAGTGAGGGGAAAAGAAGTGCTATCCCAAGTCGTGCTCCAAGAGAACTACACAGAAGAAAACACTATCGATCCATTCATGCTGGAAGAGAAGCCGCAGTGGCGCGTACTCAAGTTAGATGAAAGAGAATTATACGTCCAAGAAATTTGGCGCCAGAAGAAAAGCACTGAAACGAAAGATGCCTCTGATACGTATTACATTTTCGAGACTATCGAGCCTAAGAGAAACGGCACTCGTATCGACTTCATCCCTTTTCGTTTTATCTCTGCCGATAATCATTTAACCCGGATCAGCAAGCCACCATTACTGGATCTGGTTGACGTTAACTTATCCCATTACCGAACCTCTGCAGATCTGGAGCATGGCGCGCATTACACCGCATTGCCTACCGCATGGGTCGCGGGCTTTGAAACAGATAAGGATCTAGTGATAGGGAGTTCAGTAGCATGGGTAACCAATAATTCCAATGCCTCTGCCGGCTTCCTCGAATACACCGGACAAGGGCTAGGCGCATTAAGCGGTTTATTGAAAGATAAAGAATCCATGATGGCGGCGCTAGGTGCGCGGCTGTTAGAAGAATCCAAGAAGGCAGCAGAAAGCGCCGAAGCATTAGAGATACGCCAATCAAGCGAGAACGCATCGCTTGCCGGCATCATACGCACTGTATCGACAGGTCTTGAAGATATGATGAATTGGGTATCGTGGTGGAGTAACCCAACTGCGAAGACTGAAGCAAACAATTTCAATTTGAATATGGACTTCGTAGCTACTCGTATGTCGCCTCAAGAATTGCAGGCACTGATGGGCGCATGGCAGGGCGGTGGTATGTCTGTTGATACCTTCCTATGGAATCTGAAGCGGGGCGAAATGCTTCCTGAAGATCGCACGATTGAAGATGAAAAGGATCTTCTCGATAAAGACAAACCAACTGATGACATGCAGGATATCATCCCTATCAAGCGCAGATTCAACGTAGTGCAAGATGAAGAAGGCAATACGACAGGTGTTGAAGAAGCGTGATCGAAGGTCACATCTTAATCAAATGCACTTATTGCGATTGCGTTATAATGCGCTGTCAATGCAAAGTAGATAATAAGCCCGTGACTTATGACACGTGCCATAAATGCCAAAAGAAAATCGACTCAGGTGAAATTAAATGATCAGAGTTACGCAGAACGGTAACAAGGTGATGATCGACGCAATAACAGCAAGCGTCGATAAGTTTCACTTGTTCACCGACGATGGAGAATTGACGGGCCATGGCTACAGCCCAATACAAGTAGATCCGACACTATGGGACCGCGGAGCGTATCCCATGCAAGAATGGACTTTCGCCGGGGGCGATACAACCAAAGTAATAGGTTATTTTGCCTCCTCTAAAGATGGAACGATATTGTTCGACGAGAATTTTCAAGACGACTCGGAAGACGATTTCATCATTAAGAATGAAGGAGACAAAATAAAAATAAGCGTGCGTCTCATGCTTATTACCCAAGGCGGATAATACGTGGCCGTACGTACGCAAACCGTATCCAAAGCATCCGCTGCGGTAGTCTCTGCAACTGCTTCTACTATTCAAGGCTCAGGTCTTGGCGCGTATGTTGGTTATCATATAGCGATCACATCAGGCACCGGTTCAGGTCAAGTACGCTACGCTATCAACAGTGCAGGCCGAACTGATGTATTAACAGTCAGTGAAGACTGGGACATTATACCAGACACTACCAGCGACGTTCATGTTGCTTGGAATCAAGCAGACTACGATTCAAACTTCGGTAACGATTTCAAATTAGTATTAAAAGCGACTGCTGAATGGGATGTTGGTGCAACTGGCTGGACTATAGGCGATGGCACGAATCCCGTAATAGGCGGCTTAGTCGATCAAGCATTATCGATGGATGATGATCTAATCCTATTGAATCGCGGCTTCTTTGCGATGGGCTATCGGGCAGGCGATACGTCGCTAGGCGGATGGTACTTCAATTCAAACAACGGAACATCAACGCTTGGTTACCCGCATATCAAAGTTCAGTCAGGCGGTACATTATGGCTAGGCAACATGGTATGCGGTACAGTATTCGCGCATTCGGTACACGCCTACACGGGATCAAACGTCTATATCTACGACTCCTCTTTTACAAATGTCGCTTACAACGGTATGCGATTAGAGGGCAAAGTATACGGCACTGGCATGAAGGTTACGGGCAAAGGCGTAACAAACGATTACGTGGTGGTCGCATCGGGCATCGTTAATTACACGGGACCGATCACGCTCGCTAATACTTACGGCTTTCAATCAAGCGCAGTTTCGCAGACTTGCAGAATACGTGGATATGAGGCAGTAGCGCCGCAGCAAGATGTTGAAGCCCATAATTCTACGACATGGGAATTTGTTAACCCTTCATGGGGAACGCCTCAGATCTTATGGACCCAGAACGACGGCAATTCGACTGTCAGCGAAATATTCGAGATAGTAGGCGATGTAAAAGATACGAGCGGTAACGCATTATCTAGTTCAAAATTCATTGTTGTTCGATCAAGCACAGTTGCAAATGCGACGATCGTGGTAGACGCTGTTACGAGTACGAATGGCGCTTTCAGCGATGAGATATTAAAGCGTCAATGGGTATCGACCAATTCATCTTCGACGTTTGGTAATTTCACCGGACGCGCATGGAATTATGGTTACGTTCCTTTCGGTGGCGCACTTGATGTAACAGAACGAATTGATCTAGCAGTGGGCATGTCCCTTGACAGCGAAATCTTTCAGACGACAGCAGCATCCGCCGTAACGGGCGGTGCGGGCATCACTGTCGAGAACTGGGCATCCGCTGGCGTTAACAAATTAACCGCATTAGCGTATGCATCAGGCGGCGCAGCGCTTGTAAACGATGCTATCGTTAGTGGCGCAGTATCCGGCGCGCAAGGAACAGTGCGCGAGACATTAGGCGACACTACTTCAGGCACCGTCGCCCTATACGATCGCAATGGGGTGGCTTTTACGAATAATGAGGATCTGTTTGTACTGGGCGCACGCAAAGCACAGGCGAACGTATCCTCATTCAGCGAAGATTACACGTGGGAAGTAATAGCATCAGCGAAATCGATGCAAGCAACCTACGATTACACCGCAGCGCGCATGGCCTCGACATCAGCAACCGTCGAAGATTGGATTACCCAGATGCGCGAGCGCAACACAACGATCATTGATGCTGCCGCGCAAACATACGATACAGAGGCATACGGATCGACAGGCGTTTGGATATCGAAGCGTGGGTCAGGCACGATAAACTTCATGACAGCAGACAGCGGGACGCAATTTATCCCGGCGGCTTCTTATACGTTTACGTTGACGGGAATCCAGTCTGACAGCGAGGTACGTTTTTATCGCACGAGCGACAACGCATTAATCGACGGCATTGAATCTTCAGGCACTTCCTTTGGCTATACGTATACGTATACGGGAGACGTAGGTATTTATGCCATCGTTTTTCATCTATTATACAAAGAAGTGAGATTAACCGGATTGACGCTAAGCAACGCGAACCAATCAATCCCAGTACAGCAACAAACAGACAGGGTATATAGGAATCCATGAGGGCTACTACATTATTATTTTTATTAAGTACAAATAGATCGGGGTCTATTAATTTTATCCAACGGAGGATGCAAGCATGGCTATTATCGTAGATCCCGATAACCTAGATCGCGAACAGGTTATCTTTGGGAGCAAAAATCAAACTCTTTCAATACGGGATGTAGGGGCATTAGTCAATGCGAGTGCATCCTCTATTACAGGGGTTACATCGGCAGCGTCGCCTACGATCTTCAAAGATCCTAACGGCGATTTCGCAACGTGGGGCGTTACCTCTGCACACTTTCTTGTTTTAAAGAACGGGGACCATGCAGGGCACATACAGGTATCCGCAGTTGTTAATGCGAGCACACTTGAAATGGCAGCAGATGATGCCTTCACCGGTTTCACTGCTGATGCCAGCGGCCTTGTTTATCGCATCGCAGAAGCAAGTGGCGGTTCAGTCGTTGACGGCGCAACAGAGCAAGCGATCTATTCATTCGCGAAAGAAGAATGGCGAACAGATACCTATGCAACAGTGCTTGCAGATGATTTGATTCGACACGAATTGCCATTTGAAGGTATTACCTCAGAGCAGTTTGAAATAGGTGGCGGTACATCGCACGCAGATTGGATCTGGTATAATCAGTACACGCGAAAGAAAGTACGAACAGGTGGTTGGGCAGAAAAGAATACGGCTGCATCTACCCTTGCAGAATGGGCGGGTGTTATTACCTTGGGTGCTGCTGATGCTGATGCGCAAGTATATTACCAGCAAGTATCTGCACAGAATCCGCCTGTATCATTTACATTTCTAGGTCCTGTTAACGAATCAATCCAAACGTTTGAAGATGGCGGCGTCGATAACAGAAACTATCTGAAATTGTTCTTACGCAAGAAAGCACGCACCTACGTAGGCTCGCAAATATCTGATATCGGTGTTACGCAATTACAGACCATCGTAAATCGTTTCCCACTATCTCATACCGTCGATGGCGCTATTACAGCGAAAGATGCCACTATCCTTGCAACGTCTCCTTATCGACAAACAGCGAGCGTCGTAACAGCCTCTGATGGTTCAACGACAGCGGGCGGCACCTCGTTCCGAAGTAACGGAGCAACGTTTACCTCTACCGTTGTTTCAGGCGATTCATTATTGCTGAACACGGGTACCGATACCGGTAACTACTTCACGATCGCAAGCATTACTGATGCAAGTACCTTGGTTATCGCAGCAGACGTTGAAGTATCCTCTGGCTTCGCTGCAACTGAAGGTACGTTGAATTATGATATCTTCACGCCTTACCGGGTAGCGAGTAAGAACGCGGGAATTGCATCTGCAATAGGTGATCTGAAACTTGAGGTCGGCGCAAGCGCAGGTGTTGCCATCGCATCTTCTGTTACAGGCGGCTTTTCAGCAGCAAGCGTTATTGTGGGCGATGTCTTACACATCACTTCAGCAACATCAGATCACGAAGGGCTATATCAAATTGTATCCGTCGTTTCTGATAATCGCGTATTGGTCGATTCAACAGACAACCCATTTACCGCAGTTACAGGCGCTGACTTTAGAATCATGGTTAAAGGTATGTACTTGCAGTACAAGCAAGAAGATATCGCAATCAGCGCAGTGGGCAGTGTAACGTTCGACAAAGTTAACCCAGCCTACAGCAGCGCGCCATCTATTCAGCGTGATACAGGTACATGGTCAGGCGATGGCGTTACTAAGGGAACGGTGGTTACTTTTGCCTCGACGACAAGCAACAACAGAGCGTATACCGTTGCATCGGTAGTTACTGCTTCTACCATTACCTGCGTACCATTAGATGCATCAACGATGGTCGATGAAGTAGCAGTCGGCGCAAGCACAACAGCATTTGACGGCTTCAAGCGAGACATTGCAGGCCAGACGTATGCATTCAACTGGCGCTTGTTGGGCAATGGCGGTACATTGGGTCAGTGTTATCAATTCCATCAGCATCAGATGCGCCAAACAACAGATATCGATTGGGGCGATGGTACCTTTAGAGGCGACGTAAACGATTTATTGTTAACGTATGCTTTCCCTACTGGTACAACCTCCAATATGTACATCGATGATATCGATGCAGATGATACCAACAACGTTACCTATCTCGATGCGACAGGCATAAGTCGATCTGAATCATTTGTAAGTTCGTTAACAATCAGCTTCAACACAAACTTACAAAATGATGCTTCTGCAAAATATCGCGTGTTCTTTACGAATGATGATGCAGGCGATAACACAGGCCGAGATTTCAGTACCAAGGATGCTATTACAGTACAAGATCCAGCAGACACTGAAATGGCAGGTAACGTAAGCGCAGCGCCTAGTGTTCAGTGGACATATGATTACGACGGCAACACGCAACGCGGTATTGCCAGTGCAGGACAAGTTGCTCCAATAACCATTGTTGCAATCGGCCTTGATACTGCGCAGTACGTGATAACAACGGGTAACATTACACGCGCTAAAGGTCTTTCATTCTCGCTTGTTGCGCCGCTTGAAAGAAACTACTCGAATCCAGCATAACCATTTATTAATAACGGGGAGTTAAAATGAAGAAACTGGAAGTACCATTAACCGAAGAAGAAGGAGAGGAGTTGTTGCAATTAAAGCAGCAAGTCCTCTCTGGTAACAAGCACACGATCCGAGTCCTGCGAAGACAAATTCGCAGGACCTTGTTTCGTACTCGACAGAAGGCAATGGAACCGGGAGCGATCAGTAAGTTGATCGAATCGCAGCTTGAAGGAAACAATACGCTGGATGATTTTACGTTTGCATGGGATCTATCTCCACTTGATCCTTTGCAAGTCGTATACGTACATGACTGGTCTGCTGTCGGCGGAAAGTTTGAAACAATAATGGAACCGGGAGCGGATGGTATACCGAGACCAAAACGCATTTGCTTTCCGACTGCTTTCACAAATCAGGAGTAATTAAATGACAATCGAAAATGTGAGGGTACCGCCAGATAGTACCGGCAAGCGAATAAACGTAAGACACAGTATGGAGCTAAACTATACTACTGGCTCAAGAATATTTGTTATCGGCGAAGAAGTTATAGGCGGTACTACCGGTGCAAAAGGAACGATCTCTGCTGTCGAAGGAACTGCTTCAAGTGGCTACATCCTTTTAGATCATGATAAAACAACCGCCGAAGCATTCTCTGCTGGCGAGGCATTGCAGGTAGAGGCAAGCACTGTTGCACTTGCGGCAACGCAAACAGACTACTTCACGCAAAAAGTAATAATAGTGGGCGGGGCAAATTCAGAGAACGCGCAGGCGATAGATAGCGAAGGACAAGCAGCAGTAAGATTTGCTGAAGGTGCCCAGCAATTCAATCCTTTCGGTGTATCGAAAGTTGTTCAATCTACAATTCTCGCTGAGTACATGCATGATAAAGGTGCCAACGCAGGCGACTATTCAGAAGTCACTGCCACGGGCGCAACCGTCGCCCATAATTCTACAGAGTCCGCGCTGATCTTATCGACAACCGGATCAACCGGGTCGCATGCGCAGCTAACAACAAATCGTTATCATAAATATTATCCGGGAGCGGGAACGCTGACGGTTATGTCCGTTTCTTGCGGCGACACGGGAAAAGCTAACAACGAAAGAGCTTGGGGATTATTCGATGACGATAACGGAGTATTTTTCAAATTAAACGGATCGGGTGGTCTCAGCGTAGTACAGCGAAGCGCGGCAACAGGATCTATTGTAGATACCGCTATATTTCAAGCAGATTGGAATGGCGATACCTTAGATGGTAATGGGTTAAGCCAAATGAATATCGATGTAACAAAACTCAATATCTTTTGGATCGATTTTCAGTGGCTGGGAGCAGGTCAGGTAAGATTCGGAGTATTTCGCCCAGACGGCGGTCGCGTAATATGCCATGCGATCAGAAATGCTAATTCACTACCCATTGCTTATATGCAGACAGGAAGTTTACCTGTCCGCGTAGAAAATGAGGATATAGGAGTTGCGGGTTCTCCCTCAACATTACGATATCAGTGCTGTGCAGTTAAGTCAGAAGGGCCGGTATTCCCTTATATTCATGATGCCAACCAATCTGGTGCAGTAAAAGAACTGCAAGCAGTAACATCTACCCTTGCACCTGTTTGTTCTTTGCGCGCAGCGGCTTCGGTAGAGGGCATAGTAAATCGCAATCTAATACAAGTGCTCGGCTTCAGCATATCTGTACAAGGTACGGGGAATGTACTGGCGCAAGTTCTTGAGGATACGTCATTGACGGGAGCAACATGGGCAGCAGGGCAAGTTGGTGCTGCGGATACTGATATCGCAGCATCGGCTGTTACAGACGGAAAAGCAGTATGGTCTAAAGTGCTAAGCGCGGGAGATCACGAAATTGATCTGCGCAGTGTTTACGATTACACCAGCAACACGTTACGCTTGAATGCAGATGGCACGCAAGACCAAAACGTCGTTCTTGCCGTAAAAGGTATCGGTGCTTCTGCAACAGTTACTGCTGCGGCTAATTGGCAAGAGCTTGGCTAATGCTATTCATCATCGGAGCATGGCAAGACTATTGGCTTCTCTACCATAAGGTCACGTTCGACGGCGAGAATAAATTAATTATTCCCAATGAAGGCGTGACTGAAATTAATGTCGAGCAGGACATCTACAGTGATCACAAAGAATGGCTGAAGACATACGACAATACAAAATTTGATATCGGCGTACGAACGGTTGCAGGCGATCCCACGGTTGGCCTTGATTCATTGGGGGCAACGTTCTTCTTAACGAACGGTTGGCAGATTGTACTTAATCAAAGTATTCTTTTTACAGGCAATCTATTCAGCGATGATTTTTCTAGCCCGTTTATCGTGGGTGAAAACATTCAGCTAGCACAACAGAAATTTAGTAACCTTGTCGATGCTCCGGGACTCGATCAATCCGGTATAGCGCCCGCAGTATGGGGGGCATCCGCAGCCGCTTACGCATCATCAACCACGATGGGCGGATCAATAGCGCATATTCTTGGTGATGTACACTCTTCTGCATATGAAGGCGTGGTATGGATCGATACTAATAACGGCGTCGCAGGTACGGCAGAGGGAGTCGGTAAACGAATTTCTCCTAGCAATAACTTTACAGACGCGACGGCTATTGCAACGGCGTTAAACATTACAAAATTACAAGTCGTCGAGAATGGCGTAATTCTAGCAACAGATGATGTAAGCGGATATTTAATTTACGGATCGCATCCTTTAAAAACAGAGATCATTGTTACGCCGGGAGCCACGACAACCTTCACGCAGTTTTACGATACCTCATTGAAGGGCACGTTTAACGGAGAAGTATTAATCAGAAATAGCCGCGTCGAAGATCTTATTAATTTCGAGGGCATACTTCATCAAACATTGATCGATGGCGACATACAATTATCAGTAGGCGCAAAATCATCGCATATTATCGAATGCTACAGCGGCATACCCGGAGTCAGTACGCCTCAATTAGATTTTAATAACGTTAACGTATCGATGAGCATACGTGCCTACAGCGGCGGTATAAAATTAGTCAACAAAGATGGCAATGCTTCTGTATCTATCGATATGAATAGCGGGCAAGTAATATTAGATGGCACCATTACCGCAGGCACCATCGTATCGAGAGGCGTTGGCAAGTTAGTCGATAATCTAGGAAACAAATTAAGCTCTGGCTCATTTAATGGAGCCAATCTTGTTGTCGAAATGCATGATAGCCAGTACGCTTACGAAACATGGAAATTATTAGGCTTAGATCCTAACGATCCGTTAGTGAATACGCCATCAAGAAGATACGTACAAAGTTCATCCATCGTACAGGGTCTAACGGGCGATCCTGATACATCCATAACAGTAACAAGGGGATAATATGAAAGCATCGCAAAAAGAAACAGAGTTCTTGAAATTTCTTGAAGTCATAAAGGGCAAGAAGTCTTTGATGGAAATCGGATCGCGTTATGGCGAATCTTTGATACGCATGGCAGAGGTATTGGAGCCCGGTGCAGATATAACAGTCGTTGAATTACCCAATACGCAAACAGGCCGATCAGATAGCGTACCTATACTCGAAGCTAATTGTGAAATGCTTCGCCAAAAAGGATTCAATGTTGATCTGATATTTGGCAGCAGTCGGGATATCGAAGTAATTCAAAAGGTGCATGCAAAAGAACATTTCGACGCTATCTTTATCGACGGCGATCACAGTTACGAAGGCGTTAAAGCAGATTGGCATCATTACGGGCACCTCGCAGACATCGTTGCCTTTCATGATGCATGCGCAACGACATGGGAAGCGCGCCTATTATGGGAAGAAATAAAACATCGATTTCAGTACATGGAAATATTCGATAAGACAGGAGATCCGGTGCGCTATATGGGTATCGGTGTTTTGTTCATGGCCGCGCTGAATAAATAACATGGAAATCTTCTACACTTGCGAAGAGTGCGGTATAGATAATCGATCTGTTGATGTGCCCATACGCGACAGAAGCGAATCAGTAGACTATTGGATTCATACCGTCGTACAAGATGCGATCGATAAAGATCATACTGATCATTCGCCTTTCTGTATTTGCGAACAATACACTGAAGTATGTATCCCGTTAGCAGCAGAAGAACCATCCTCTAAAGGGCATACCATCCACTGATGGCAACGAAATCATTTAAGAAGCGCGCGTTAACGCTTGCTACCCTAGGTATACTAGGTGCTGCTACGCCGCTGTCGATGGCAACGCTTGGGCATAACCAACGTGCCGTCGGAGTTGTCGAACCAGAAGTACCTTTTGAACGAGTTGTTGCTGCTGGCGGCATTTCGCGTATTGACTATGCAGAAAAGCCAGCAATATATTACCACCGGTCAACGCTCTCTCTCGCGTTAATCGCATTTACGAATAATGAATTTCAGCCTGTAGCGCTGAATGAACACAGTTTTAATTCTAGCGCATCTTTTATCTTAATCGGTGATTCAGAGCAAAGTGCATCCCATTCAAACGAACATAATTCGACACTAGAGCTTGGCATTGCGTCAGTTTTAGATGTCTCCCTGTTTGAACCTAGTGCAGTTGAAAATGATTCGACGTTAGTTGTTACCCTTGCTTCTGACACTGAATTTGGCTTTTCTGAACAGGTGACGCTTAGCGTCTCCCCGAACCTGTTTGTCTCGCTAGATACTGCATCTAGGTTCAATCTTACCCGCGTTGGCGAATCAGTAATATCGGTTAGCTCTGATCTAACGATCGCATCCGATAGCAGTTATGAATTCGAGGCGCAACAAGCGAGTGCAGAATATGATTCGCAATCGATAACAGTTGCAATTATTAACAGCGAGATAAATGCAGAATTTATCCCTGCGATAGTAGCTACTGAAACAAGCACAACCAGCAGAGGCGTATTCTCCGTTGTCGGTATTGCAGATTATTCTTTTGAAAGCGAAGAACGCAATGATCATAGCCATACATCGATGAACGGAACGGCAACGATGATATCGCTTACAGATGCCTTCTTTGAAAGAAGAAAGGTTAAGGATAAAACGTTAATGCTGTTATTAGCAGCGATGTATGACGATGATTAATGCGCCTAAGTATTACATTAAAAAAACAGAGAAAGTTTCCCGCATAGAGGACGATTCTACTATTGGGGTAATGGGGCAATGGGATAATCCCACTAAAGAAAGAATCAGCAGGAAATTATTGCGCAGCGTAGAACTTGTTGCAGAAGAAGCATTACAGATACCTTTCCCTAATATACTGGATATAGGTTGCTTCACTGGATACACCTATGATTGGCTTGTTAAATATATACAAGGCGATTTTAAATACCTAGGGATAGATATCGATGCTGAAGCAATCGAGATAGCGACAAAAACACATAACGCAAAACCAATTTATAGAACGCATGATCTCTATGGCATAAACTGTCCCTTCGCAGACATTGCAATATGCTCGCGCGTATTGATCCACGTTCCCGATTTTCGTAAAGCACTGGAGAAGATATTGACCGCTGCACCTGTTGCTGTGATCTCGCTCAGCTTTTCAGATAGATGGCAAATCATAAAGAAAACAGTTGGCATGCAAGATCAATCTCCCGATGGAGTTTATTACCATCGATACGTAACAACGGCTAATCTCGAAAAAATGTTTAACGAATTAGGGATCGTATGTAGTAAGATACCCAATACGACAAAAGGTACGCATTCAATGGTGATCCGCAATGGCTGATAACAATACCACAAAGAAAATCGCAGAGGCACTTCTGAAGCACGATATCGATTTAATGAAAGTCGAAAACGGGGTCAAAGCAAAGATCACAAAAATGTTTAACGGTCTTGGCAAAGAGTTAATCAATAAAATAAAACGGGTCGATCCTTCCGCGCCGGCGCAAATAGTAACCAAGACAAAGCGACTCGATACTTTAGTTGCGGTATCTGACCCGGTTATCAAAAATGCCTATAAGCAGATGGAAGATCTTTTATCTGATGAATTAAAAGGCGTGGCGCAATTAGAGGGCATCATACAAGAGCAGGCAATCAACAGCTCGGTAGGTGCTGAATTAGTAAGTGGAAGATTAAATCCAAATACACTTGTTTCCTTATCTAAAAATACAGTCGTCGAAGGGGCTGTTATAAAAGACTGGTGGGCTTCACAATCATCGACGTTTAGGGATGCTTACAAACGCGAAATCAATACTGCGATAATGAGCAATGAAACAATGGGCGACATGGTGCGAAGAATACGCGGCACTAAGGCAAATAATTTCAAAGACGGATTAATATCGACAAGCACGCGCCGCGCGAATGCCCTTGCCCGGTCATCCGTGCTCGCAGTAACGAACGATGCCCGGTTTTCAATGTATAAAGAAAATGCAGATGTCATAAAAGGCGTCGAATGGTTATCTACGCTTGATGGGCGAACCACGGATATCTGCAAGGCGCTCGACGGTCAGGCATGGAAGTTAAACGGCGATAGATTAGATGGCACGACGCTCGCATTCAGAGGCCCACCTCCTGCGCATTGGAATTGCCGTAGTACATTGGTGCCTATTACCAAGTCATTCGCAGAATTAGCAAAGAATCCAGCATCAAAGAAAAAGCTGGCGAAGATGCCGCCCGATAAAATCAGGGATGCCCGCGCCAGCATGGACGGCAAGATATCTGGTGGGTTAAATTACGAGGAATGGCTTAAAACAAAGCCAGAAGATTTCCAGATTGAAGTGCTCGGCCCTATCAAGCATAAATTATGGAAGCAGGGAAAATTATCCTTCACTGACCTAGTTGATCAGTCGCACAATCCTTTATCGATAGCAGAGCTGACCGAAAAGCTGAATATCAAGATCGCCCTAACCAATACCGCCAAAAAAGAAGCCGAAGAGAAAGCCGCCAAAGCAGCAATACGAAAAGAGCAAGCAGAAGCACTTGCCAAGAAGAAAGCCGCCGAGGAAAAGGCCGCAAAGGCCGCCATAGACGATTATGTAGCCGCCGCAGTCGCAGGAAAGCCCATCCCGGCCGCAGCAGAAGCGGAATTTGGCAAGTTAGGGATACTAGGCAAGCATAACGTAGAGTCTTCCATATCATTGCAAAAACAGGCGCTTAAAGAGGCCGCAGAGGCAAAGGCGATTGCCGCCCAAGAAGCAGCCGCTGCCAAGGCGGCGGCTGAAGCCGCGGAGAAGGCCATTATCGAAGCACAGAAGAAAGCTGCTGCTGAAGCCCTCGTCGCCCAAGAAGCCTCCCTGCAACAGACCGCTCTCGATAAGTTATCGGCTATTGTAGTTAATGATACTCCCTACAAGAAGGCGGCTTTCCTTAAATTAGGTAAAGATCCCTCTTTCGGTAAACTGACGCCTGTCGAGAAACTGGTAAAGGTCAACGCATCTGCTGCCGCAGCGAAGCAGCAAGTGGGACTAAGCAACTATAAAAAAGCAATCCTCGCCGGGAAGAAACCCACGCCGCAAGCGCAATCCATATTTGACGATCTAGGGGACTTCGAGAAACAGAATATCACCACGGCAATCAATGCTGAGAAAAAGACGACCGCACTGGCGTCTGATTATGTCAAGGCAATTCAAACCAGCAAGGTACCAAGCGCTGCAGAAGTAGAGGCATTTAACAACCTGACCCCGGCAAAGAAAGCAAAATTATTAAAGAAGGTAGACGAGGCAAACTCGGTCAAGGTAGCAGAGGATATTACCGGGTTCGATCTAGGCTTTAGTTCAGCCGCTAAAGCAGCAGATGATATCGTCGATGAAGTCATGGAATTTAAACCTACTAATTTTACCCAGATCGGATCGCAAAAAGGTAGTAACACGGGAGGCCTATTTCAGAACATAGAAACAGGCAATAAGTGGTACGTGAAAACAGATATCGTGGAAGACGCTGCGCGCAATGAAGTATTAGCCGCGAACTTTTACAAAGCAGCGGGAATCGATGTCCCGGAAGTCGTATTGGTTAATATGCCAGATGGAACATTCGGGGTTGCATCCCGTTACATCGATGATCTTGTTCAAAGCGAAAATAGATTGAAATGGGGAGTCCCAACTGGTATCCGGGAAGGCTTCGGGATGGACGCATGGCTTGCGAACTGGGATGTGGTAGGTCTGAGCTACGATAATATGCTGATCAATGGCCGCAAAATATTGCGCCTAGATACCGGCGGCGCTTTGCGGTACCGGGCACAAGGCGGACTGAAAGGAAACGCATTCGGTAAGTCGGTAGATGAAATAGAAACAATGCGAAAAGTGGCAGACAATCCGCAAGCCGCCAGCGTGTTTGGCAATATGACTAAAGAGCAGCTAGACGAATCGGTGCGAAAAGTATTAGCGTTTACAGATGATCAAATAGATGATCTTGTTACCAAGTATGGGCCTGTACTTAAATCCGATAAGAAAGATCTTGCTGATATACTAAAAGCGCGCCGCACTGATCTGAAGAAACGCTTTCCCCATTTAGCGGAGAAACCGAAACCAGCACCGAAACCGAAAGACGCAAACCTTCGGATATCCAAAACAGAAGAACAAAGAATAGATGGTGCCAGAAGTAATGGCTATGCGATAAGAACAGACCTTGATCAAATAGAAGACCAGTCTGTACTAATATGGCGCGAAGTAGATGAAAAAGGAAATATAGTAACGAGGGCACAATTAAAAGTTACTGAAAAGGGGCGCGCAGCAATAGCGAAAACGATAGAGGATCTAGAAGTCGTAGAAGAGCTGGAGGTATTGGTCGTTCCGCTACAGAATACGTACGAATCGTTTAAGATCGCAGTTAGAGGGATGCGCCGCCAGCTCTTTGTAGAAGGGGGAACTCTTCGTCCCGTAGATTATACAAGGATGGAAGAAGCCCTCGATAGGTATAGGCATATTAATAGAGAAATTAAGGCTTTGGACGGGCTGGATTCAAAGACGGTAAAAAAATTCACCAATGATTTCGACGGCTGGGCAAAAGAATTCAAAGAGCTTATCGATGCAAAAGATAAATTAAAAACAGTAGATGACGTAATAGAAATTGGCAAGATATTAGATAACTCGAAGCGCAATGTCCTCCCTCCTTCCATCAAAAAAGTGCCGGCTAAAAAAGAACTTAAAGAAGGCGTACTCGACTGGTCAAAAGAAACCGGGGTTGGGGTATATAAGCAAAAAGAAATAGTTAATGGGAAGATTACCAAAACAATAGACAATGCCGTATCCCATGAAAACTACCCGGTAGGACTCGAAAAAGTACATACCCTTGATTTGGGTGATACGAAGATAAATTATTTTAGAGGGAAGGAGAAAGTAAGGAGAAGCGCTTACGCGGAAAAATTAGAAGGAGACGTGCAGCAATTTGCTCTTAGGGATAGAGTTGAAATAACTGTCGCCGGCGATGATTCCCAAAAGATATTTGAAGCAATAGAAAAGATGGGGATTAATGCTTCCGCACCATCAGCAGACGATATTGAATTACTTTACCTGCGCAAGATAGCAGCAGCACGCAGGCAGTCAAAAATATTGCAGGAAGAAATAGGGGCAAGTCAAAATACGGCTGTTCAGTTAAAGAATGCCCGAAAATATCTAGAGGATGCGACGGGCACCAAGATCGAGGACATGCCAGAGTATAAGCCGTTCGGGAAAAGGCAGGCATTCGACAATAGCCATATCTACACCGAGCGCCCAGATCTAGACCCGGTGGAGTTTAAGGAATTCACAGAAAAGTACCGGATAACGCATGAGCTTTATCAAGCAGGGGACGAACTGGAAGCTATTGTTCAATCTGGTGGGCAATTAATAGCTACCACCGATAAGCTGCGAAGAGGAATTAATCTTTACGGTAAATCTCCGATACAAGATCTTAATACAGGCGGGGCGAACTATGTATTCACCCGGATAACGCCAGCAAAAAAATTAGCCGCTACAGACCGATCTTATATCGTATATAAACCCAAAATGGTAAAACGCACCGATGCTGTATCCTATCGAACCGATGAGTATGGGGAAGTGCGACCGCAATTTATGGAAGAGAAGAGGCTTCCTAAAATCTCTGACTGGGTGGATGCGGCGGAGAATAATACGAATTATAATGAGACCTTATTTAAAAATAGTGTTTCTTTATATGACGATGTGGAGAGTATTCTTATCCCGCAGCGCAAAGTTGAGGCTACCATCGAAATGTTTAAACGAAACAAAATCGAAAGATGGCCCGACGGCCGCGCATTAGAAGATGTGATTAAACCGAATGTACGTTAGGTAAAAGAATCGGCGACGATGACTTTTAGGTAATCCTCATCATGCTTTCCTTCCGACCATATTTTCCATGTCTCGGCAATATCATCTTCTTCTTTGGTTGGGCGTAAAGTAAATACTTTGCCAACGGAAAGCCCGGTGGAAATATCCCCTTTCATTTCTCCTTTCAGCAAATGAATAGGATGATTGGAGGGGTCGTCCCATCCCGCCTCCACGACAATGATCTTTCCATCTTGGGTAAATACATCAGATATTAGGATAGCTAATTCGGCGGCATTAGGCCGCTTTACTTCCAGTATCAACGGACCTTTGATATGTTTCATTACACTTCTCCATCAGGTAAGAATCTACGCTCTATTTCTTCAGCTTCAAAAGTGCCGCCGATATAACGTTTAAAATGATCCTCATTATACATCGAATAAACATCGCTATCTTCACCTAAACGAAAAGATGTCGCCCATAATTGATGATAGACATTCACCCGCGCTGGATCTTTAACGCTATCTTTAAAATTATCGTACTCGATGCTATTTATTCTTGAAGCAATAACGCGCGAAACATCTTGCTCGTGTATAACTGCCCGATAGCGATAATCCGCGACCGGAGTACGATCAACTGATGCCGCTGGGAACACCGCTTCGATGTCGCCCTTGCGACGAGCACGTACCATTAAATATTGCGGCTGATCCCGATGGCGTACGATAGATAAAAAACTATCATTCATATATATCCACATATTATTTCTCCACTTTTTTAAGTTCTTCCATTACCCGGTTGCATTGCTCGACGCTCAGATGCTTGATCTTTGAATCAAACATCTCGCGAAGATCGTTGCGAGCACTATCCAGTTCCTGCTTTTCGAGGACATCCTTATTATGGGCCTCTAGCTGCGCGAGGGTCATTAGGCGATTCGTGTGCACGCTATACTTCACTGCGCCTTTTTCACGGCCAGATGCTTTCAGAAAAGTGTTCTGGATGTCCGGTCTATCTTCCCGCTGCACCACCACTAATGTCTTAGTGGTACGGACAACAACTGCTTTCGGGCATATTTCCCCACCAGAAAAGGAGGGGGAAAATCCTACTACTTCCCCACCTTTTAAAGAATTTAAATCTAATTTTTCCATTTTTATTTCTCCACTTTCTAATTAATTATTAATCGCGATATAATGCTGCGTTCTCCGCATCCTTATATTGGGTGAAAAGCATATAGACGCCATCCCTAACATAAGTATCGCTGATACCTATTCCGGGATACTTGGTGATCAGCCTATTCATTCTGCTTGAATTCCAAAGATCCTCAAAATCTTTATCGCAATTATTAGAATTTCCTAACCAACCGTTAACTACCTTAGATATATCAATGGTTGCTTTTGCAACGGTCGATGCGCCTTTGTTATCGTATAGGCCTAATGGGTTCATTGCTTGATTCATTTTATTTCTCCGCTTTCTGATTTCCTAGGTATAAGAATAAGCGAAGAACATATGAAAAGCAAGCACTAAACCAAAATAAATTTGGTTTAGTGCTAACTCGTTGATTTAACGGGTTCCTTTTAAATGAATCTTAAGGGCTTCCGTTACCACGGCAGACATGCTGATCCCTTGTCTGGCTGCCTTTTTGCGCAGCTTACTCTTGATGCTTACCGGGACGGTAACAGATATGCCCATGGTATCCTCATTGTAGATTAATTTACGGCCCGCACCTTTTCTTGCGCCACCGCGATCTTTTTTAACTACTGCTTTTTTATCAGCCATTTTATTCTCCTTTATATTTACGAATTAACTCTATTATGCACTTGTCGCACATTCTTGTTTCATTTCTTTTTATCTTTGAACGCTTCGATGCGCTCGACTAATTCTTGATTAGTCTTGATCAGCTTCGCACCTTTTTTATCCTCACTGAAGATCATCGATACGCCATTCTCCATGCACACCCGATGCGCCTCATGCACGCTCATATTTTTATCCAGTATGTAGGCCATTAGTCAAACGCTCCTATGTACTTAACGGATACTTTTTGCATTCCCGCAACGCCATGAATATTTACATATAGCGTCCTACCGTTAAGCCCGGTTACGGTGCCTTGATATGTTTTATTCAGCTTGTCGTCGATGCAATTAATAATTGCGCCTTTTTCTATCTTAGCCACCCCCCGATGTATTTCTGTATATAATGCCATTACATTTCCTCTCCTGCCTTATGGATTGCATTAACAATGATCGAACGTGCTTTAAAATAATCATCTGATCCTAGCTTGATGCCTTTTGAATAAAGAAGAGCATTTACTTGTTTCAGGGCATCTAGCAAATCAGGAGCAGCAAGAATCAATTTTGCATTCGCTTCGCATTTAGGGGAGCTCTCTCCATCTTCCATGCGCCACACTACTGTCGCGAGAGCTCCATGCTCCTCAGAAGAAATACATCTTATTTCTCCCGGCTCATCTTCATCCCAATGCTCGGTGAATATCCATGGTGCCTTGTCGTGCCTAGCCATTATGCTTTCTCCTCTTTCTGTTGTTCGATTAACCAGTCGCTGGCAAGTTGTGCTTTCGCAGATGCTTGGAAAATAAACGATGTATCATTCTTCAATGCAGCGATCCAATTCTTTAAGTACTTCGCGTGATCTTCGCGAGGCTCAGACTCAAGCCCTAGATGCGCCATTGTAAATGCGCTTCCTAATTCAGCAATCAATTCTTCAAAGGCATAAGTCTCATCCCCATACTTCCCGGATAAGTTACGATCAAGACGTGTCTTTGCGCCGGTCGCATGGGTAAATTCATGAAACAATACCGAGTAATAACTTTCAGCATCTTTAAACTGATCTAACTTCGGAATGTGAACACGATCAGTTGAAGGCATGTAGAACGCTTGACCGATATCATTGCGCACTTCGATACCGCAGTTCTTTACAAACTCTTCTGCGTGCTTCACTGCTTTGTTATCATTCAACGTGTTGTCGAATACGATAGGCTCATAGCCGTCGACTTGCGAACAATTAAAAACAGTTGAGTGTTTCAGTAATGGGATCGTTTTCTTTTCGCCCGTGTCCTTATCTTCAATTTCAAAAGGCATGTAATAGATAACAAGATGACCCTTCTCCCCTTTACGAACTTGCGCACCGATCGATTCCCATTGCTTGTAGGAGGCGAATTCAAGAACACTGTATCCCGTTAAGCCTAACCAGAAAGTATTCATACCTCGATACGTTTTTTTCGTAACCGCATTGATCGGCATCATGTCGATGCTGAACCAAGGCTTTTTATAATCTGATGCGATGCATGCTTGCATCTGCTCGATGATCTTATCCGTAATAATTTTACGAACATCCTTTTTTGCTTTTTTCTTTGCCATTTTATTTCTCCGCTTTCTGATTTAAAAAAATAGCAGGGCTTCCGTATCATGCGTGCCTTCTTGGAGTACGTTTACCGAAAGTTTCCGCCCTGCTAAAGTATGATCCAAATATATTAGGTATTAGGATGAAAAGCAAGTATTATTTCAAATTCTTTTACATGCCGCATATTCTTTGATTGTAGGGCAAGTCTGCGGTTCTATAGCTACCACTAGCTCCTCCTCCAGAAACTGCTCAATTACCTGTATTTTGCGGGCCTCCGTATCATGTATGGAGACCTCGCCGTACTTTAGTAAGCAAGTTACAATATTTAATTCAGTTAGGGTCATGCCCGTTTCTCCCATATCATTACTTCAGCGAATGCCACAGCAGGGTCATAGTCGTTATGCTCATGATAATCTTTAGGCGATGCGGCTAAGTCATAGCCATTGTCGAGCCATATTTCCTTCAGACCTATTCGATCTTTATATTCTTCGACAATTTCTTGGATGTCTTTTTTAGTAATCTTGTTCCCGGCCCATCGCTCGATATCCATGCGCTCTCCATGCTCGTCCATAAAGACATACTCAGTCCCGCGAGAAAATGCACACATATTCTTGGTGCCCTTTAATGCTTCCGCTCGGGCCTTTTTTCGTTGGGCCATTAACGCGAGCATTAGATCTTTATGCTTAGCAAATCGATAGCCGATCGTCTTCGCCCGCTTTCTATTTTCGGCGCCAATAAATCTAAACAAATTTCGACGAAACATAGGGGAGCTGTAATTGTGGATGCTCTCTACTTCGAACTTCTCGCAACGTTCGATAGGCATTGCCGTCTTTAAAGAGGCCACGCTCAATACCGTAGCGCGATGAACGTAGCCGCTTCTTTCGTAACATTTAACTATGGCATAATTACTCATCTTCCATCTCCTCTTCATCTTCTTGTTGCATCTTTTCTTCGATTTCTTTAACCGTTGTAGCGAATGTTGAATCGTATGGATTGCTCGACCAGCCAAATGCCGTTACCTGATAAGCAGAAGCATGCACGACTTCATCGGGAAAATGCTTCTCTAATATCTCATCTGCGCGCTGCGATAATTCCTGTAACTGTAACTGGATATCCTGTAATTCTTTTAATGCTGTTTCTTGTGCTTTGTTCATTTTGTTTCTCCGCTTTCTGTAAATGTTGTCATGTTTTTCTCCATTAAATAAATAGGGCGGTGTAAGCTACATACCCGATAAAGGCTATAGCCGCAGTCACTAATATCACATCTATTGCAAAATCAAAATACTTATCCATCATAATCTCCTCTTTTTATTTTTTCCAATATGAATTTACAGGTCTATACGTGCAGTCCCATGCATCGACGACGTATCCATCAACGACAGCCGTTAAATGCCTGCTATTGCGTACGACAGCGACTATGCCGGGTGCTTCCCAGTCGCGCAGCTTGATCAGCTTGCCGTAGCAATCTCTGGGGGGCTTGTTTTTTACAAACCCGTGATCTTCGAGATACTTGATCCAGACCTTATCGTGATTTGGATAAGCGCCCATTTTCATGCCGAGCGTCATAAGTTCTTTGAACGTCTTTGCATATGATTGATTTAACGCAATGCTTATTGAGCGCACTACACAATCATCTTTAAATGTTTTGCAGATTCTGCCGTCTTTAAATTCTTGATACTTCATTTTGCCGTCTCCCTTTTAAGTTGGCTATGAAATTTCTGCGGGATCTTTAACGTCGCGTTTCCGTACGTGTTCTTGAAATGCGTTCCCATTCTGCCGTCTTTAACGTATGCCCACGAGCGTTCCCATTGACCATCGACATAGTAAGCATCGCATACAAGTACAAGAACCTCATTCGCTTCAGTTGGCAATCGTAACGTATCAAGAAAATCATGATCGATAATATCGCCCGCGTAACCGTCTTCGCTATCTTCAAGCACGACAGTTTCGATATCCCATTCGTATTCGTATTGCGCCATGATTACGCGCTCTCGTATAGATAAAAAGCAGGCTCGACGATTAACTGCTGGTGCGCATTTAATTCAAAACCTAGCGCATTTAATTTTAAGTCTAATTCAGCAAGCGCTTTAGTGCCCGAATTCGTTTGCATGCGCAATACCCCTTTTCTTAAGGATATATGTACATTGTGCATTTCTTTCAGATTTTCTAATTCTAATGAAGTCATGTTATTTCTCCGCTTTCTGTTAATTTCTGATTTCCTAGGTATAAGAATAACTCATGCTTACTTGAAATGCAAGTATTAATTCAAGTTAATTTATTTAATAAAAACAATAACTTATAGGTAATATTGAAAACCAAGGAAAATAATTTCCAGATTTCACTCGTTTTTGTTGTCATTTTCGCCGGTTTTTTGTATATAATACCCAAACTTGAAAGGAAAAAGCCTTTGTTACTACAACCATTATCAGCGCCGATACACTTACGCCACTATTCTCTTGTTGCAGAAAAGAGCAGCGACAACGGCAAGAAAATCAAATTTGTAAATCCTAATGTCGATAATTACGACAGAAATATAAAGCACGCCGCGTCACTTGGGCTGCCTTGTTACCAAAAAAATCAATTCGAGGGACGCGCGGTAATAGTATGCGGCAGCGGCCCATCTTTAAAAAATCCAGAAGTGCTCGACGAAATTCGCCGACGCATAGCAGATGACAATGCAATCCTTGTCGCATGCAAAAAAGCAATCAAATACCTATACGAAGAAGGCTTCCAAGTCGATTGGGCGGTTTCTATGGATCCCGGTGATCATATCGCCAATGACGATCGTATGTTCCGGGCACCCAATGTTAAGCACTTGATCGCATCATCAAGTGATCCTGCTGTATTTGAATGGCTGAAGGATGAGGATGTAACGATCTTCCATAGCGCAACAGGCTATGAAAAAGAGGTGAGGCTGTACAAAGAATTATTCGATAACGATATGTGCATGGGTGGCGGCTATAATGTAGTCAACCGGGCAGTATCTGCTTTCTTGTATATGGGCTGCAAGCCTATGGTATTGGCAGGAACAGATTGCGGCTGGCGCGAAGGCTCGAAATTTTATGTTGACGAGACAAACAATCGACCGGGTGTGGATATGTGCGACAACGGCGCGGTAGATGGCACGCCTTGGATGACGCGCCCTGATATGCTCGCAAGCGCTGTATCGCTTGCTAAATTAGCGAAGAGCATGAGCGAGAAAGATTTCGTAATGCTAGGGGATACCATACCCTCTAAGCTGCGATACAAGGACAATGATTTTTTAGACAACTGCGCAAGAATGGGATAATTAAGGGGATATAAACTATGTTAAAAGCAACTGTAAAAGCACTGACTGAAGTAGATGAAAAATACCGTGAGCTGTATAAACAGGTCGGCGAAGAATTTGTACTTGATCTGGATGACGGTGATTACAAAACCCGTATATCAGAATTCAGAAATAACAACATTGAGTTGACTCGCCAGCTTGAAGAAATGAAAAAGCAAGGCGCCTCTGTTGAAGAAATGCAAAAGAAATTAGCTGAGTTCGACGGCATTGATGTCGAGCAAGCAAAAGAGGCGATGGAACAAGCGCGCCAAATGAAAGACAAAAAATTATTAGATGCAGGTAAGATCGATGAGTTGATCGCAGAGCGCACAGAGCGCATGCGCCAAGATTACGATGGTAAAGTATCTGCCTTGCAAAAAGCCCTTGAAAATGCAGAAGGTTCTGCGGGCGAATTCAAGAATAAATTATCAACTGTTGTTATCGATAACAGTTTACAGCAAGCGGTATCCCAAGTTGCAGCAGTAAGGAAAGGCGCAATGCAAGATATCATTGCAAGAGGACGTAGCGTATGGTCTCTCGATGACCAAGGAAATCCAATACCGAACGGTCCTGATGGATCAGTGCTATATGGCGCTGATGCTAAAACGCCTCTCAGCATGACTGAATGGGCAGAAAGTCTTGTTAAAGAAGCAGACTATCTTTTCGATGGTAACGCAGGTGGTGGCGGTGGTGGTAACGACAAAGGTAAATCCGGTGGAGATCCTAAAGGCGTTCCTTCCCACGATGCCGATGCCATAGGCGCGAATCTTGAGGGTATTGCTTCAGGGCAAGTAACCGTAGTAAACAACTAATAGAATTCGGAGAATTCTATGCCTCTCGGTGAGAGTAATTAACGTTATATAATTTTTATTAATTGCTTATTAGAGGAGCATTGAATCATGGCTAACACATTAGCAACAATTATGCCGAAAATCCTTGCACGAGGACTTTTGGCTCTACGCGAACAGGCAGTAATGCCTCGTTTGGTTAACGGCAGCTACAGCGCAGAAGCAGCAGAAAAGGGCGACACTATCGACGTGCCTATCCCAACAGCAAACGCTGCGACGGATGTAACTCCTTCAGCGACGCCTTCTGCACCAACTGACACGACTCCTGAAAAAGTTCAAATTGCATTGGACAACTGGAAGAAAGTTAACTTCCATATGTCTGATAAAGATATGGTCGAAGTGGATAAGAACGCTCATTTCATCCCTATGCAAATGTCAGAAGCAGTACGCGCACTTGCCAACGTAGTTAACATCGATATTCATAACGAATATGTAGGCGTATATGGTTACACC
>Ga0070750_10000153_pt1 | contig 34393 bp, 34 predicted proteins | sample VirMetDEL_Nov_24_FD_77013 | JGI IMG/M metagenome (GOLD analysis project Ga0070750, IMG submission 77013) | Aqueous microbial communities from the Delaware River and Bay under freshwater to marine salinity gradient to study organic matter... | ecosystem: Environmental > Aquatic > Marine >...
GTTAGGCACTAACGGCGTATCACTATCTGTGTCAGGGGCAGTCCAGTCTAAGGTTACGTTCTTTGGTCCACCAGTAGCAGACAACCCAGTAACAGGGGAAGGTGCAGTAGTATCCCCACCGTGCGTGTAAGGAGTAGGTGAAACCCAAGAACCCTTTTGGTCTGTAGCAGTGACAGCTCGGACTCTTATGTTATATTGCGTCCCCACTTCTAAAGAAGTTATGATTACAGAACTCTCGGTAGAGGGAACTGTTGTAGTTATGTAAGAACTCTCGTTTACATCTTTGTATTGTATCTCATAGTGATTAACAAACTTATTAGCAGCTTGAGTCCAAGACACTTCTGCTTGACCTACAAAAGTACCATCCTCTTGTGTATTACCTTTATCAGTTACACTGACATTAGACACGGTCAAGCCTGTGTACACACTAGGTAAAGAAGTGTTGTTACTTACGATAGCTTCTTCATCTGCATCCCAGTCAAACGCAGTAGAGGAAGTCTCTCTTAAGGTTAGCTGTACTTGCAGATCGTTGTTCTCTACAGGAGCAAATCTCCAACCTATAACTTCCCAAGTCTTTTCTACAGGACTAAAGAAGCCATACCTGTAAGCCTCTGTCTCAGAGTTGTAGTCGTTAAACTTAATGACATCCCCTACCTCTAAGTTAAAAGCGTTTAAACCAAAGTTAGCAGTCACTGTTAACTGCTCTCTGTGTCTATTTAATGTTAACTTAGCTAGTCTCTGAGCCTGGGCAGACACAGTTACAAGAGGGAAGGATAGGTCTAGCACACTCCTTTGGTCGTTGTCCTCTATAAGATAGGTAGAACTTGTAACCTGTGGGTAGTCTACCTCAATCCAGTCTTGGTCTTGGTCGTTAAAGGTTCCTCTAACTGTGTTAAAGTTATCACGACCAGAATGCTTGGTGTTGATCTGTACTTTACTGCGGAGATCAGTCAAATCTAAAGTTTTAACTGAAGAGGTAAACGCAGCAGCCTTTAGTACCCACTGACCTGCACTCCAGAATAGTGCTCCACCACAGGTAGCCGTTAGCTGTTCTAGGTTTTCAATACGAGAGTTGCCTGTTGACAACACGCCATTGACTAGGAACTTGTTAGAAGCCCCTGACCCCGAGCTTGTGTCACAAACAGTAGCCGCAGTGGAAAAAGCCGAGGTGTCTATGTTAGCAGAGTCGTCGTCTACACCGTACTCATTTATGAGGTAGTCTCTAATAACATATGCAGAGTTAGCAGATGCAGGGTAGGTCTGTGCTACCCCATTCTCGTTCTGAACCTTCTTACCACGAACAACAGCAGTCACCGTGGGAATACCGTCCTCGAATACATCTGCATCATAATCTAGTCTTACATAAAGGTAAGCTACACCTTTCCCTACAAAGTTAGAGTTAACAGTAGCAAGTTCTGTTTCTGTGTGGTAAGTACTTGATAGAGTTTCTGTACTGTCTTCGAATGTATCAGTGGCAGAAGTTTGAGCACCTAAATGAGAGAAAACTCTTACCTTACCGCTCCAATCTTTTTCTGTGTCTGTAGTGCCTGTTATAATGCCAGTAGATCTGGTCCAGTTGCTGGTGTGATCCTCGTCGTTAATGTAGATTTTTTCTACCGACTCTATCTCATGTCCCGCTAAGGCAATAAACATGTGAAGGTACTGGTTGTCATCAGTAGACTCTAGGTGAGTAACAGTACCACCCTTGCGCACTTCTCCATATACGATTTCTCTAGGAGCAGCAGGGTCTTTTATGTTGGCGAGAAGCTCACTGCCTCTTTCTATCTTAGGAGTTAATGCCCTTAAAAGATAACCAGCTACAAGAGTAGCTCCCGCATAGAAGATAATCTGAGAGATCAACATTTGGGAAGCGGTCAGTACAGTAAAACCACCTCCGCCAAAAATCAGACTACCGACAGTTACAGGGTCACGAGGTACACGATCCCAAGAGTTAGTCTTCAGACTATAGTTAAATTGATCTAGGCTGTACTTGCTCATCTATTTCCCCAAACGTAATCAACTACATCTAAATTCAGAAACTCTAGTTTGTTTGTACCTACAAATGCTGCTTTGTTACCCATACAGATACCGAGAGCAGCTCCGACATACCAAGTGTTAGCTGCAGACTTTTTAGTCATAACCAAGTCTCCAATAGCTGGTACTTGTTTTTCCCCAAGCCTATCGTCTATAGCTTCCTTAAGGTTATTGTAGGGAAAAGCTTTTTTTAACTCTTTTACAGGGACATTCCTATTGTTCTTGTAGTATAACCCCAACCAATCGTCTGCATATCCCTTACCGTACATTCTTTCAAATGCAGTGTTTGTAAACACCAGACAATCATTAGTACCCCAGACAAAAGGTCTAGTCCTAACTTCTTCTAGGTAGTCGTTAAGTCGAGTTATAAAATTCATCAGGTAGTCTTTTTGCCCCAAGTAACGGTCTTGTCTTGTAAGTCGGCTAGGAAAGAGAAGAAAGTGTCAGAGGAATTTGCAGTGCTTATAGCTTTGTGGCTTTCTTCAGTGTACCTCTGTACCACAGGCCTCTCTAGGGCAACTAACTTGTGCTCTACTGAAAGACTTATAGTAGCTGTCTCTGGACCATCTTCTATGACCATCGTGTCCATAGTGCCAGAGAATACTTCTATGAGATTACTATCTCCCTCAACACCAAAGTGAACCTTACACACTCGGTTCTGATAAGGCTCAGCTAGTGCCTTACTTACGAGGTCACTTGTTACCCCTGATAGTGTTAAAGTAATCCCGTTTACAGTAAGGTCGTTAGTCTCTTCTGCATCAGATACTGTCAACAGGCTCCCTGCACCCGTGTAGGTGTTACCACCAATAGTCTTGTCACCTAATCCTGTCCAGAGGTACAAAGCATTAGGACTGTCAAACTCCAAGTCTACAGCATAGAAAGGCTCAAGGGTTGACCCACTTAGTTTATTTAGAAAGCTGGAAGGAACGGTTCGAGGCATTAGATAGCCTCCATAGCTTCGAAGCTAATGTTGTAGGTGTTACCAACTTGGATTGACCACTCTTGTGTATTCTTAGAAAGCCTAAAGACCCCTTTAGCACTTTCAACATTGACCGTAGAGCTGGTAGTAATACTGGTTCTGACATTCGGCCATACGTCTACTGTAAAAGCCCCTGTACCATCTGTGTCTACATCCTGCAGGACTTTGAATAACTGAACGTCTGTACCGCCAGTAGTAACTTGTATGTAGTCACCAGCTTTAAGATAATCCGTTGCACTATTCTGGTCACTGTCAAAAGAGATAGAGCTACCAGAGCTTACGTTAGAAGCCACAGCAATAGTATCAGTATCCCTAGCTGACCCTTGTGGCGTAGTTCGTAGTGGGTCATTTAAGTAGAACGTACCATAAGACCCACGTAAAGATAGCAAGAAAGAAACCCAAGGTTCTGCTAGGTCTTTTTGTATAGTTGGTAGTGTAACAGAAGCAGTCCACATTTCTTTAGGATACTTGAGTATCTGTTGATCCCCAGTAAAGGGAGATTGAGATACAGCCACAGTGTTCTCTGCTCTAAGTGTAATAGAGGCTAGTCCAATACTGGTAGGTAGACTTAGTGGGTAACTAATAGCCATTATCCAAATACCTTTCTAAACTGACCGCCACGCTTACGCGCATCAAGAACACCAGCTTTAGCTGCTTCAGTAATCTGTGGTACGCTCTGCGCAATAATCTTCTTAACACTATCATCACCGTTGGCAGCAAAGTTAAAGCTGTTGTTAACTACAACTGTCTCTCCACCACCTTCTGCTACTACACCCAGCTTACCGTTCTTACCACGTTTCAGTGGCATGATAGCTTCTGGCCCTGCTTCTCCCATTAACCCAGTACGACCACCAGACATTGGGAAGTAAGTTGGAGAACCTACCACTCCTCCGTTAGCAAAGGGAACTACGTTACCGTTCTGGAAAACTCCACCATCAGCAAAGCCAAAAGCCATCTTAGCTGCGTTAACCATTCGCTGTACGACGAGTACACGGTACAACTCTGCGATAATCTCACGAGCCATATCACGGAAGGCATCCTTAGCAGACTTAGTACCATCTACAATAGACATAAATGCATTCTCAAAGCTGTCTCCCATAAAGTCTACTAGCTGTTTCTGCTGTTCGTAAGCTTCTTCTAAACGTTTTTGTGTCTTCTCAAGAGCTGCCTGTTTACGGAGTTCGCCTTCAACTTCCTCTTGGTTAAACGCTTTACCAAGTATTCTATACTTGTGCTTGGCCTCTAGTAATGCTCTCTGTATGCCACGTTCTTCTTCGGACAGTCCTATAAGTTTAGACTGTATAGAAGTCTCAAGTTTTAGCTCTTCTATAAACTTAGAGTAATCTTCAGCGGCTTTTTGATAGTCTGTTTTCTTTGTCTTCTTACTAGCTTCTGCAAGTCTCTCAAGAGCTGCAGCTAGTAGAACTATGTCAGCTTCTGTTTCTGCATACTCTGCTATAATGTCCGCCATAGCACCACCTGCGGCTATAGCTTCATTCATTGCTCTTGTGTTTTTCTCGCGTAGCTCTGCTATACGACCAGCTACCCCTTTATCAGTTCCAGCAGAAACTGCATCAAGCTGTGCGTTAGCTTTTATGAGAGCCATAGAGACGGTGTCTCCAACAGCTTCTAAAGCTGTCATAGCTTTTGCAGCTTCTTTTAGTTCGTCGGCAAGCCGCTTAGCTTCATCTGCAGCGTCTGCTATATTAAACTTGTTGTTCTCAGCTTCTCTAGCTAGGAGTATTGCATCAGTTACAAGGTCTTCTGAAACATTCTTTGCTCTTGCTCTTATAGCAGCAATCTGGCCTTCTACATAAACAGCTTCTTCACGATACTGCTTACTCTCCTTGCCATACTTTGCCTCTACTGCAAGTAGATCGTTTCTGAGTCCCAGTATCTGGTTAGCTTGCAGTTGATTAGCGTCAGCACGCTCTTGCTGTTTCCTGAGCTTATCTTCCTCTGCAAGACGCTTTCGAACCCCTTCAGCATGAGCATTTACTTTGTCGTCTTCCAGTTTTGCGAAGGCTTGTCTATTACGTTCTACCTGCGCATTATAAGCAGCTTCTTCTTTTTTAGCCTGTTCTTGTAGAAACTCTGACAGGTTCTTCTCAGCAGCTTCTTGTAAACCCACACCTGCAATACGTTCCTGAGCGGCAATAGTTGCTAAGCGAATAGCTTCCTGATCAACTTCTTGTAGTTGCTTACCTAACAACAACTCTGCTTGAGCTAGGGGTATAGTGCTCTGAGCAACCTTTTCTGACTCTTTGCGAAGGGCTTGTCTTTCCCTCTCTCGTCTTATTGCTTCGTTTACTGCCTCTTGATCAGATTTAGTTCTAGCAGCGCCTTCTCTCTGCGCTTGGGCTTGTGCCTTAGCAATTGCATCTTGTTGCATCTGCCAAAGGCCACTGGTTTCCAGAAGCTCTTTGTACCGCTTAACTAATTCCCCACTGGCTGCAGGGTTATTTTCTAATGACTTAAATAGATTTAAAGTCTCTTCTGCCAGCTTATCTGTAGGCAGCAAAGAGGCTTGTAGTATTAGGACTTGGAGTTTTGCAATATCCCCTTGCAACTGTGCAGCAGCTTTTCTACGAGCAGGATCACTTTCTCGTCCCCTTGTAGTAGTTCCTTGGAAGGCTACACCAACCCCCGGAATATCTATACCGCCCTTTGCTTTGATCCCAGCAGCTTGAAATTGCTCTTCTAGGAAGTCGCTTATCTCTTTGCTACCCGCTGCAAAAGCTTGTCTCGCTGCTTTACGATCTATCTCGTTAAAGACTTCAAGCACGTCTATCGCGGTCTGTCTAGCTCTCTCAAGCGGCCCTGCAAAGCCGCCCTCAATCAAACCTGCGGCAGTGTCTTTGTTTGCCTCCAGTTTGTCAAAGAGAGCTTGCATGTCGTCAGCAAGGTTCTTGACTTCATCTTAAGCGTCAATCAGGGGGGCAATAAAAGCAGTACCGATAGCAACTGCAGCACCAGCTAAAGCACCACCAGCACCAAAGATACCTAGCAACTGAGACATCTGTTGACCAAAGGCAACAGCTACGTTAGTCCCTGCTTGCACCTGAACTGCAAAGTCACCGATCTGATAACCAGCTTGTTGTAGACCAGTGGAGGTAAAACGCTTCAGCCTCTGGTTAGCTCTGTAGGTCTCTACGTTAAATTTGGCAAACTGGTTACCGCCAGTAGCAACACCCTGAGTAAAGTCATAATATTCTTTTGTAAGTAGAGACAGAGCTTGGGCTGCTTCTTGCTTACTGATGATACCACGCTTTTCTGCCTGATCAATCTCTTGTACTTTGTTTTTATACAAGTTAGCAGCTACACGAGCAGGGGCATAGGCTTTTACTAGACGTTCTGTCTCTTTCCTATTTTCCTCTGCAGCCTTTGCTCGCTTCTTAGCTTGATCTATAAGAGTTCTATCAGTAAGGATACGTTCTCTTGAGACACGTAAGGATTCTTGTAGTGCTCTTGTTGCTTCTTTTTCAGTGATTATACCTTGAGCAACAGCAGCAGCTACCTGTTTCTTTACCCTAGCATACCTGTTGTTCTCTGCTACAAGTCTCTGGGTTTGAGCGCCTAGAGGTTTATACTGTGCAGAAAGCTGAGAGGAAACTTTACCTAAACGCTGAAAATTATCAGCAGCTTGGCGAAGCTCCTTTATGCCAGTAACCTCAATGTCAAACTTTACGTCAGCCATGCTGTGTCCTTAAGTAAACACTATCTAACTTTTTGATAGCTTCTATATCTCTGGGAGAAAGAGCTTGGTTAGTCAGGGTCAACCATGCTTGTATGTCAGGGTAGGTGAGAGGGTTGGGGCCACTAAAGCCTATAGTACGAGCATTGCTTAAACTAGCAAAGGCAGACCATATGTGAGATACCAACGTGGGAAATTGAGGTCCAATTAACTCTTGTGGTGTCTTACCAGTCTGCCTTTCTATTTGCTGTAAATGCTCACGAGCGGATACTCCGTTCTGATCGGTCTTGCCTAATGAGAACTCATGTTCTGCATACTCAAGCAGATCCTCGATCAGCCCTTCGTAAAATCCATGCTTTCAGATAAAGCCTCCTCAATCTGGTTTCGTAGCCAGAATACATCTGAGTAAACCTCTTTAGCTTTACCGAAAGTTATTTTGGGTTTTTCACCACCATAGGTAATATCCCAATCTTTTGTTACTTTAGCGAGCAGCTCGATTGAGTCTCGCTCTAGGTCAGCAGCAGAGTAGGCTCCTGAGTTACCCTTCTTCTGCATTGCTTTGATACGACGATCTTGCTGATCGTGGATGGCACTTCTGTACTCTTTAGAGTGTTGAGCAAATACCCATACACACATCTCTGACCCATCGTCGTTTGTAAGAGGTTCTAATGTATTAGGGTGAAGCAGCATAACTTCGACTACTTCAGATTTAGGTTTTAGGTCCATAAGGTCCATGTCGAGTCTCCTTCGGGGAATATCGGGTTGTTAAAATGAGGGAGGCGGCACCCGACAACCACCCCCCTCGCCCTAGCTAGGGATTCTATGCTCCAGACTTAGTAACCTGTACAACCGTGTTAGTGTTGGTTGTAGAAGCTGATAGGTCTGAAGTATCACGTAGGCCAACAAATGACATGTTGACAATGCGAGAGGTTGGTCCGTCTACCCCTACGTCAGCAGAGTTAATCTTAATACGTGGGAATAGGAAGGTTAGTGTGTTAGTACCGTCACCTACAGACACCTCAAGTGCTGACTCTGTTTCGTTGATAAAGCGGTTAAGCAGTGTAGCATCTTCGAAGTAAGCAGACACCGTACCTTCAACTGAGATCATACCGTACTCTAGGGCAGAAGCTGTGTCCTGACCAATAACGAGTGTAGGTGCAAAGTTGTTAGTGATAGTAAAGTCTACTGCAGTGATAAGTGAGAGAGCAGAACCTAGTGATCCTACGTTACCCAACTTAATGTCACCCGAGTATGAGTCAAAAGGTGAGTTACCTGCAGAGGCAGTTTGTGTCTTTTCTGTATTAGATACTGTCATATCTTTACCCACAATACCAAAGGTTGTTGTAACCATCTGGTTTGGAGCCATAGACACAGCCATTGTGTTAACAGTGCAACCTGTGAACAAGCGAGCTTGGTCGATGTCAGCAGAGTAATCTTCTACAGAGAAGTAAGTAGGTGTTGTACCTGCGATAGCTGCGTTAGCAATGGTCGTAGAGCCGTCACCTGCAGTAAAGCCTGTAGCGAAATCGTTGTCTGACAACAAAGCGGATTGCATAAGAGTATCAAACTCAGCATGGCGAAGGTCAGCTACGATGTCACCAGCTACGGTTTTGTTACCGTGACGGTCTACTCGTACTTGACGGTCAGCTTGAATGTCAGTTCCCTCAACGCGGTCTTTAGACAGGTTAAGAGAGTGTGAAGTAAAAGGTAAGTTTTGGAAGTTCCCAGATGGCGTTGTGCCAAATGTGCTTTCAGTTAGGAAAGACAGTGAGGAACGTGAACCCTGTGCAAAGGCCATTTATTTTCTCCTAATTATAGATGTACCAGCCAATACTGACTGGGATGATGTACCAAGGTGTATCTAACAAACCTGCTGACCTTTCAGCGTAATCTATAGATACAAGTAAAGTTTCTGAGCCTGTGTTGTAGCTAATGTCCGTTGCAGCTTCAAAAGCTTCTATAACACTGTTAGCTAGCCCATCAGCAGTGTTAGGCCCAGTACCTTCGGTAGAATGGCATAGAACTCTAAATAGCCCTTGGTATCTCTGTTGCGGGCCTGTTCCCATTACGGAAGGTCTACGGATTGTCGGGATAAAAACTGGTTGTAAAAAGCTAGTGCCTGTGGTTGGACTATAGGCTACATTTTCATAGGCTATGTCTGCAATTGCCTCACTAGACAGCTTACTCTCTAAAGCGCGGCGTATGTGGTGATATATACTGCTCATCTTAAGAAGTTCCGAAGTTGATCAAAGATGCCGTATCTATTTTCGACATAGTTTGCGTGAGGGGCATTGTTAACGATAGTAGCTCCGTCTAAGGGATCTATAGTCTCTAGACCAGCTCTAAGACGAGACTCCATTTCGTTTAAGACAGGGTCAGCAGCTTGTCGTCTTTGTTTTCTACGAGAGCTTTGTCCTGAACCACTACTGTCTCCTCTGACGTTTAAATGCATAGAGTTAGCATAGGCACCAGTATCTACAGGAACATTGAAACTGAGGTAGTCAATAGCTTCGTCCAGTGCATTGTATATACGTCTTCTCGCGGCATCTTCAAGTCTCTTGGACTTCTTTTCTATCTGCGCTTTACGGACTGTAACCTGCATTATTCTCTCACATCACAAATGTAGCACAATACCTGGCTACCAGAATACATCGTAACTACGTTTGTAATATGCACCTTGTTACCACTGCCAGATATTTCATCTTCTGTGTCAGGTACAACCGTTAACCCTAACGAAGAGATAAGGCACTTACGCATACCACTCTGTATATTGTTTAGATCCGATACACCTAGCTCGTAGTTGTAGAAGTAGCCAGTAATAGCAGTGTCTGTGGTAGTTGTACTACCTACTGTACTGGTTGCAGGGTCGTATGCGCCATAAGCTTTCTTATGCAGCGTCAGTGACTGACCATGCTCCTCTACGAGTTTTAAGAGGTCGTATGCTCTGAAGGCCATTAGTCATAATCCCGAATGTACTGAGAGTCATTAGGTGGGTTATCAAACTGACCCTTAGAGAATGAAGCAGAGGGACGGTCTGTAAGAGCTTGTGTAGTCTTTACGACAGTGTTAGATATTCCGCCAGCACGTAAGCTGGTAGATGTCATTGAGTATCTCTGACCTTGCTCACGAAGGTCTGCAGATAGAGCCTTGTACTGTCTAGCTAAGTCGCTATAGTTTGCCGACAAGGCTCCATCTAGTTTTGTAGTAACTTTGCGCGTGAACTTAGCTGCAATTGCGTTAGCAGCCCACGATCCAGCGAAGTAGATGTTATCATTTACTTGTGCTAAGCCAAAGAGAATCTCTTCGTCTTGTATTAGCTGATCATCTTCATCAGTGTCGCCTATTAACAAGCGAACGCTATTAAGACGACCAGTGTCAGTCGTTGTAGAAAGATCAGTCTCTTCGTAGCTCCAAGCCATTAGTCTACCTCTAGGTCACCATAGTTTCTGCGCCAAGATCGAATTAGACCTGCCTGTTTGTCCTTGACTTTAGACACACGACATTTCTTACGGTCAAATTCGGCTTCGTTAGAAGTCTTAGCTTTCACCTTTGCGTTGATTGTTTTAACAAGGATGTGTAGTTGTTCTACAGACATCTCATCAAGACCGTCCCCGACAGGTGCTTTTACCGCCTCTTCCATATCTTCGTTGTGATGTAAGTGGTGCTCGTTATACATACGTTCGATGTTACTGAGGGGAAGACCCCGCTCCTTCCAAGGAACGAGATCACCCTTAGCATAACGCTTGCCACTCATCAGTAACCCATTTGGGTTCCTCACGAAGACAGGCTTATCATATTGGAAAGGTGGTCGGGTCATTCACCTACTCCTTATGACAAGATGGTGTTGAAGAATACACCAAGGTCAGCGCCTACAACTTTTTGGTCGTAAGCCATGTTTGCTTCCAATACTTCAGAAACACCTTCAATGCGTAGGAAGTCGCCAGTATATGAACGAATGTCAATACCGTAACCAGATGCGTTATCTAGTTCATTCCATGTGAAGTTGTAACCTGCTGATGGAACCATCAAACCTGCTGATGCAGGAGCGTAGTACAGAGCCGCTTTCTTCGTAGAAACGAAGCCTAGTGATTCTGCGATACCCTCTGAAGAAGAGTTCTGGATTGCGTCTGTAATCAAGTACTGATCTACTTCAAAGATTTCTGCGATCTTAGCTGCTGTGATGATAGCAGTGTTAGTCACAGTCGCTCCACCGTTTAGGCGAGCTAGGATGTCTGGGTGGTTGACCAATGTGTCGTGAACGTCACGAGTAACAACCATCTTGTTTGGCTTAAAGCCACCAGAAGCAACCTGCATTGCACGACGAGCATTAGTAACGTCAACGATAGGTGTTGAGTTAGTATAGTCGTCCCACTGAGTAACTTCAGCAGCAGTGTCGTTGGCAGCGTTAGCAACACCTGTGTATTCTGTAGTCCAGATACCTGCACCAAAGAATGTGTCCATCCAACGCTTCTCACGGTCGATTAGCAAGTTGTGTGTTAGCATCTCAGATGCACCGCGACGAATGTCTAGTGCTGTATCTGCGTTTGCTAGTGTTTCGAAGTCGAAGTCTGTTGACAACGAGCGCACATCACATGTGTATGTCGCTGTGGATAGTGACATCCCGATGCGTTGTGAGCGAGTACGTGGAGCGCGAGGCTGTACTTCTGAACGATAGAAGTTCTCACGGTCATAGATGTAGTACTTGTTGGTCTTCTTATCGACCCCTACGTTTGGGAAAACCTTATCAGCGATAAAGTTGTCTTGTGATTGCAGGTACGCTACTGTCAAGTTTGTTAACGGCTGATCAATATGTACCTGAGAGGCTGTTAGCATAGGCATTTGTTATATTCCTTCCTACTCAGATTAAGCTGGGACTACGTTACCGCCTTGGATCAACTCCATAGCGATTACTTGACCGTCTACACCAGCTTCTAGTGCGTAGCCCATTACAACGTCACCAGTAGCAGCAGTTAGAGCTTCGCCTGATGCGTCAGTTTGAATTTGCGCACCTGCAGCGATTGTACCGCCACATACGATGCGTGTTTTACCAGAAACAACAACAGTAGCTTCGCCACCTGCCGCTGGATCATTTTCTACGATACCGAAGCAACGCTCACCTGCTGCGTCAGCCTTATCGATTTGACCATCAGATTCCAGTGTTACGAAACGGAACTGGTGAGATGATAGGTCTTCACCAGCGATTAGTGTGCGTGTTTCACGCGATTCAGTTACAGCCATGATTACTCATCCTTCTCATAAGTTTTGGCGATAAGGGCTTTACCCTCTGCTGTTTTCGCCACGGCATCGAAGGCAGCGTACTTGTTCACACCGTGCGCAGCGGCATGTTCTTCTACCATCTTGTCCAATTTGCTTTGTGGGTCTAGCATGTCAGCATCTACTGATTTCTCTCCCACTTCATCCATTGCAGCAGCGAAAGCAGCGTCTGCGCCTTTCAGTGCTTCCAATACTTTTTCGTCACCTTTGACTACGTCTAGTAGAGACATAGCTACTTCTACGTCGAAGTGTGGTAACTCAGCTTCAGCAGCTTTGCGTAGTTCAACCTGACGCTTTTCTACTGCAGCTTCTTCAAGAGCTTTCAAGACAGGAGCAGGGATGTCTGATTTAGCAACCATCTCACCACTGACCTCAATAGTCTCTACTTCTTCTTTCTTTACGATCTCTTCTGATTTAATTACGAAACCGTTTTCGATTAATGACTTGCGTAGACGCTCATTGTCTACTTTCAGAGTGTCAATCTCTGCTTGCATCAAGTCTTGTTCATCAACGTCTGCAACGTCTTCTGATTTTTTCATAGACTCTTTGTAAGCTTTCATTGCCTCATCTTCAGTCATACCTTTATCCATGTACGGCTTTAGTTTTGCCTTCATGTCATCAGTCATTTCACTGTCCTTATTGTCACGTTTGAATAGAGCAACCTTGGCTTGCGCGTTAGCTGGGCGATCCACCAGAGATAGCTCATCAAGCTCTAGTTGTTTAAGAAGGTTCATTTTCGATCTTCTCCTTAATCGCACGACCGCCAATGCTGAAGGCCGCAAGTTCGCCAGATTTGACACGATTCCAGACTTCATCATCGTAAACTTTGTAAGCTACAATCCATCCTTCTCGGTCACTCTGGATGCCAAGGCTTTCACCAATTTCGTTGGTGATTGGCAGAGAGTGGATAACACGCCCTGTCATTTCGCCTGTGTGCATTGTTTTACCGACACGGATGTGTTCCATGAAATCATTCACAGCTTTTACAAGCGTGTCGGCTTCGATTACGTCACCCTGACGGTCAACTACACGTTCACCTTTCTCAGTGATGACAGAGGCCCATCCATAGACGATGCGTTGTTCCTCATCAGTCTTTAGGATCTGCCCTTCGATGTCCATTTTAGTTGCTTCTGTCACAGAAGTTCCTTTCTCCCACATACGGCACGACCAGTAACGAGCAGAAGTCTTGTCTGTAGCAGTGTCACAAGAGTGACGACTACGGAAGTTAGCTCGTGCCTTGGGATCATCTCGACGGATTTCCATGTTAGGGTCACCAAAGGTAACTTTAACAGTGCGATCTCCGCTCTTTACATATACTCCAAACTTCTTGCTTGAACCTGCAGGAAGTCGGAATGGTTTATTAAGAGGCTTGTCTGCCTTCTCAACGTAGTAAGCATCCTCGTTTAAATACTCACGCTTTTCTGTTTTACTCTTAGCTGGATGGCCAGCGGGTAGTAAGTCCTTATCATGGTTAGCAGACTTAGAGCCGTTAACAATCCGTAGGAAGCTATTAACACGGGCCATAGCCCATTGCTCAGGGGAGCTAACATTAGGGCGAACAGAACTAGGGTTCGTACGATAAGCTCCAACACCACGGTTGTATACTTGTTGAAGCATACTTGTCGTAACTTTACGCTTAGATTTTGCATTATGTTCTTTTACTTTTGCTGCTAGACCTTTAGACATTATGTCCTCAATACACTATTCTTAGTTAAAATCATGTCAAAAGCTGAAGTGACACGAGCGTTGTTACTACGGACTGTAGCTCTCACATCTATGTCAGACTTCTCTGGGATAGCTAAAGGTACAGAGAAGGGATAAAAGTACTGACCACCATCTCCACACACTTCAAACGTATGCCCCACTCGGAAAGCATCTTGTCCAAAGTATCTTACAAACATATCACCCGTGGCATCTGCTCCATCCTGACACGTAGCTGTACCTTGTGTGAGGTATGCAGTGTATCCAGCAGGGACTGTGTAGATAGACATAAGTGTCTGAGATTTTCCTACGTTAATGCGAGCTACGTTTACGCCACCCTTTTGAATGTTAATGACTGCAACATTAGACCCAGACGTTAAATAAGCTCTATAAACGCGGAGATAAGAATTAGTAGTGGTAGTAGCACCAGAGCTAGATATAGTAACAGCCTCTGTAATTTCATTGTAGTCACTATCCAATCCAACTATGACAAGGCTCTTTCCGTTGTCTGATGCGTTGACAGCGGGAATTGAAAGAGTACCAGCAGTGGAAAATGAAGACCAAGGATAATCTGTATCGTTTACGTCCCAGATTGTACCTGAGTTATTTTGAGACATAGCGGGAACAGCTCCAAACTTGTGCTGTAAAGAGTGTCCACTTACCTCACCTTGTGCAATCGACAGGGGACTATCTTTAAATAATTGTTTTGACCAAGTCATTATAGTTTATCTGCCTTAACAGTTATCGTGAGGGGTTTGTCATTGGGGAATGTTTCTTTAGTACCATTCGCATTGGTGACCTCGAACTCTGCAAAGAAAGTACCTGCAGTGTCTGTGTCCCCCTCTTGCCAGTCATACACACACACCCCGTTAGCAGCATCAAATGGGGTTATAGTTTCACTAACCTTAAGGGTGCCTGTAGATGTCCCCATCTTAAACACAACAGAAGTTGCATCTGAGAGATTCTTAGCGTTACCACCTGCTGCTTTTAAGTTACCCACAATAGAAGGGGCTAGGTCATTCTGTTTGATTAGAAAGTCTGCCATGACGTTACCGTTGTTATTCCGTTAGTATTGAGGGTTATTGAAGTTATACCAGTGGTATCTAAGATCACTGAAGTCTCTTCTCCGATGTTCGCTAGGGCTGTAATAAGCCTTGGAGTTCCTAGAGAAGGTGCACTTGCCTCAACTCCGTTAGCTGTAAAGGATTGGCTAACTGTCGATGTTACGTCAGGTACAACAGGAGCACCTGTAACTACATCTTGAGGTTCGTAGCGGTTACGACTTGCTACAGGTGTTCCAATTTCAGGAGTGCCTGTTAGTATACTTCCAGCGGTTAGGTTGTGGTCTTGATCAAGCTCACTAGAACCTACACTAGGTATTCCTGCTACTACTGCAGATGCAGTGAGGGAATGTTCCTGAGTGATAGAAGTGTCTGCTACAGCAGGTGCACCAAAAGATACGTTAGCAGTACTTAGGTTGTGGTCCTGCTCAAGGAACGTATCAGAGACATCAGCAGCTCCAGTGACAATGTCTGCAGTCTCAAAGTCTCCTACCTCTACTAGATCAATCTCAGGTATTACGTGAGCTTGAGCAGTAAAGAACGCGCCCAAGTCGTGATCTACGGTAAAGTCGACGTTGCTTACAAATGTCGCACCCGCATTAATATTCTCAGCAACAAGCGTTTCATACTCAGCCATATTGGCTGAACCGCAGAGAGCCGCGCCTGTAAGGATGCTATCAGTACCCAAATCATGTTCTTGGGTAATCGCGGGACTAGATACGTTTGGCGCACCAGTGACGATACTATCGGCTGTCAGCGCATGTTCTTGTGCAATCAAACCATCAGCAACACTTGGGTCGCCTAGATTTATGTTTGCAGCTACAAGCTGTTCATTGTCGGTGAAATCAGCATTGCCAACACTAGGTGTATCGGTAGCAATACTATCAGCCGCAAGAGAATGATTTTGTGCAAGTGTAGCTTGGCTTATATCTGGTCTATTGCTGTTAAATACAATACCGACCAAGTGGTCTTGTGTAAACGTACTGTCGTTAACAACAGGGGTTCCAGCTACCGCACTATCTGCTTGGAAGACCTCTGCCTCTGACATAGCGACAGAAGCAACTTCTGGGGTCGTGCTTACGCTATCAGGTACAAGACTGTGTTCTTGTGTAATAGCTGGGCTACCTACATCAGGAGACCCACTCTCTGTTGCTGTAGCCGTAATCGAGTGTTCTTGAGATACACTCGGAGTTCCAAGGCTTGGTGATCCTGAGACTGTGTTCTCCGCAGAGAAGGTCTCATCTTCTGCCATTGTGCAGTTATTAACAACAGGAGAACCTGTTACAACACTGCTCGGAGTTAGGGCATGTACTTCAGAGATTGTAGCAGATGCTACAGAGGGGGTTCCAGAAGAGACACTGTCAGCATTTAGATCATGGTCTTGAGTTACAGTAGCATCTGATACGACAGGGGAGCCTGTAGTAACAACTGATGCCGTGACGCTGTGATCTTGGCTCAGTACACCATCGCCCAAAGAAGGTGTACCAGTGGAAATAGAGGATGGTGTTAGCTGCTCGTTGTCTATAAACGTAGCGTCTGATATAGCAGGAGCTGCTGTAGCGACACTATTGGCAGTTAGTTGATAGTCTTCTGTAAGTGTTGCGGAACCTACAAAGACTTCCTCTATTAAGAAGTAGGCACCTAGTAAGTGTTCTTGGTCTAGAACTAGGTTACCTACAGAGGGTTCACCACTCGACAAATCAGAAGTAGTGAAGGTCTCGTACTCAGCCATGTTAGCATTGTTGACTACTGGGTTACCAGTAAGAATGCTATTGGCTGTCAGGCTGTGGTCTTGAGAAACCGCAGGTTGTCCTGCACTTGGCTGACCAGATACGACTGAAGTAGCAGCTAGGTCGTGTTCTTGTGTTAGTACTGCTGAGTTACACTCAGGAGAACCAGATACAACTGAAGTAGCAGCTAGGTCGTGTTCCTGTGTGATTGTAGTCGAGCTAACAGCAGGAGAACCTGTTTCGACATCGTTACCGATAAACCCTGCTGAGTAATCAACACTGTCTACAGAAGGTGTACCAGTGGAAATAGAGCTTGGAGCGATGTCATGGTCTTGACTAATAGTAGTGCTAGAGACCGAAGGTGCGCCTGTTGAGACCGATGTTGCTGCAAAGGTCTCATCCTCTGCCATGTTTGCGCTTGTGATAGATGGCGCACCAGATGTAACTGACGTAGCAGTTAGATCGTGATCTTGCGTAAGCGCGACAGAAGCAACTGAAGGTGGACCTGCTGCAGTGTTATTACATGCAATCGAGTGGTCCTGAGAGATTGACGGACTGTCTGTCTGGGGGGAGCCTGTAGCTACAGCACTTGCTGTCAAGCTATGGTCTTGGTCAATCTCTGGAGAGTTTACAACAGGGTTTCCAGTAACTATAGATGTTGCAGTTAGGTCATGTACCTGTGTAAATGTTGGCGATCCAATACTTGGTGCACTTGTGAGGATACCTACAATATCATCAACGACAGTAATGGTGTTACCCATACCATCGCCATGAACCGTGCAATAGTATCTTAGGCTATCAGGTGCATTGCTAGGAACAACAAAGGTAACTGTAGCTCCAGATGATCCCGCAGTTCCTGATGAAGTAATACCAGATGTGTAGCTGTCACCGTTACTGTCTTTAAATGCAAGTGGGTGACCACTATTAGAACTATCTGATACATCAAAGACATAAGTCTTGCCGCGCTCTAAGGTTAGAACTGGGGCTGTAACTCCATCAATTGCGAACTTATTACCGCCATCATTAACGACAGTGACGATCTTTGTAATCGTGTTGAGATCAAAATCGTGGTCTTGCGTTATTCCTGTAGATGCTACAGATGGACTGCCAGTAGCAACACTGTTTGGAGTTACGGATGTAACTTCGATTGCACCATCATCACCTAATGGAGCAGATGCTAATGGGCTAAATCCAAGCATTTAATTAACCTGTTCTAGTAGAACACCAATCGTTGACCATTGTTTCAACGTCTGCATCACTCATTTCATTACCATCCTCATCAAGAATGGATAAACCTTGAACATAAGCAACTAATTCAGACTGTGTATACTCTGTCACAGTATCAGGGACGTAATATTCTCTATTGGCTTCATCTGGGGTCCAGCCAATAAGTTCATCACCATTTACGAAATATCCACCATCCTCAATCCAAGGAGGGCAACGCATTCCTTTTTCTGTCATATGTAGTTTATACTTCAGATACATCTTCATTGTCCTTCTTTGGAAGCAAGTTCATATACTCTGGGTTTACAAAGTCTGCCTTGCCAAAAATTCTCTCTGCGGTCTTGTCTGCATTCTTGAAATACTTGTCTGCCATTTGATCCAAAAATTCTTCAAGATCGTTTGAGTGCAACAATTCTTTCTTAGCAATGCGTTCAGCCGTGACTTTAATATAACCTGAAACCTCAGTTAATGCTAGTTGCGGATGAACCCCATATTGCTGCATGTATTCTATGGTTGCTGTTGAAGCGCGACCACCATCCATAAGATTACGATACATAAGTTCAAAACCACGGCGAACATGGTGACGCTTTTCCTCACGTTCAAATGCCGACTCATCCCATTCATCAATATCAAAATTTTCTTTGATGTTCTCATATGCATCAATCATCGTTGCGATGTCTTTGATCGAACCATTGATCTTGTTTTCAATGCTTACAAGGCTGTGACGCTTATGACGCAGTTTAGCTTGGCTTACCGCATCGTCTCGCCCCTCTAACTCCAATATTTCCATACGAAGTTCTGCATGAGAAACCTGTGCCTCTGACAAGGCCATTTTGCGCTTTTCAACTTCCGCTGTAATCTGACGCAGCATACGCATAGGGCTGTGACCATTGAGCATGGTCAGTGTCATCATGTTTAGCGTTGTCTGTGAGTTGTTGCGATCAAATGCGCGTGTCGCTTGGTCAATCTCTGGCAGCTTTTCAGCAACCCGTGCCGCCGCAACTTGATTGATATTTTCACTAGCCTCAACAGGCAAACTAAATGTTACTGGTTTTGCTACTATGTTGCTCATGATGCATTCCCTGATGCGGCTGATAAGAACTGTCGATTTTCTGTTAAGTTTCCAAAGTCTGTAGAATTACTAGCAGTTTGGATCGTAATATAATGGGTAGTGTCAACTTTTTGACCACCTGCTAATCCGCCTCCAAACAATCCTCTGGTTGCATTTGCTGTCCCAGCGTTCCCTCTCGGTGAATAACTCAAATCCCCAAAATCTGTTGCATTGCTTGGGGTAGCCATTGTTATGTAATCCATCGTGTTTACGTAATTTTCTGTCGCGGATTGTCCACCACCGAAAACACCTCTTGTAGTATCTCCACAACCACCCAGAAAACGCCTCGCGTTCGTCAAGTCACCAAAGTCACTTGCGTTTCCCGTAGTTGAAACTGTTACATAATCAATTGTTGTTTCACGACCTGACGAACTATTACCGCCAGCCATTATCCCATATGTTCCATCGCTTACCGCAGCACCTTCTTCACGGCTTACTGATAGATCACCAAAGTCTGTTACGTTTGATGTCGTTTGTATTGTTACATATTCTATTACAGAGCCGCCGCTATAACTCCCACCCATAAATAGACCGTATGTGCCATCACTACATGCTGATAAATCTTCGTTAGTTCCCGAGAGATCGCCAAAATCTACGGCATTACCTGTAGAGGCAAAAGTAATGTAATCAATGGTGTTCGTGCCGCCGCCGCCACCTGTTAAACCATAAACCGCATCACCACATGACGCACATCTATCTCTTGCAGATGTCAAGTTGCCGAATGTTGTAGCATTTCCTATCGTAGTTATATCAAAATAGTCAATGTATGTATAATCAGGCGTTCTTGACCCACCAAAGAAAACACCACGATCACCGTACCATACTCCTGCGGCTGAAGATGCCCCTATGTAAGTAGTCCAAGTATCGTTCACATATATTTGGTAAACTTCATTCTCAGTATCCCACCAAGTATCACCGTTTGATGGGCTAGTTGGCTCAGTTGATCCCTCTGTGTGTTTAAATCCACTGAGGCCACTATCAGAGCCTGAGATATTAACGCCGTTGCTAAAGTCTACTGCACCAGTGCCAGCGCGATTTGTAATTGTGCTTATGCCTTTTACTTCACTCATGATGCATTTCCTGATGTGCAACCTGGCTGTGACAAAGTAGTCGTCATATCACCAAAGTCTGTTGCATTTGAAGGGGTTGAGACAGTTATGTACTGTAGGGTATTTGATCCAGTTGCATTTTCTCCGCCCCCACAAAACACGCCTCGCGTACCGTTTGAGCACCCAGAACCCATCCAAAATCGCTTGGTAGATAGCAAATCACCAAAATCTGATGCATTGCCTGTAGTGGCTGTTGTAATGTAATCAATCGTAGCTGTAGAAGGAGAACCCCCTGCAAATACAGAATAGGTCAAATCATAAACACCCTGTTTGTCATAATAACTGGCTGTTAAATCTCCAAAGTCTGTAGCGTTCCCTGCGGTATTTATTGTATAATATTGTATTGTATTGACTTGACTACCTACATAACCCCCAGCCTGAATACCATAGGTGTTATCTGATGAAGTACCGTACAGTCTCATTGCCACTAAGCTATCGCCAAAATCTGCGGCGGTAACACTTGTCGCAATGGTAACATAATCAACAGTATTATTATTTACTGAAACCTGCCCGCCGCAAAAGACACCTCGGGTTCCGTTAGAAAATCCAGCCATTGCCCTTCTGGCGTATGTCAAATCTCCAGCATCTGCTGCGTTGCCAGTTGTAGCGATAGTAACATAATCAACATCACTGATGTTATCTGTAGAATATCCGCCCCCATATAATGCAAGCGTTGCATTGGACACAGCACCACCAGTTTGTTTTACTGAAGTTAAATCCCCGAAATCGGCAGCGTTTCCAGTTGATGTTATATCGAAATATTGAATATTATTTATAATTGCTGTGCCATTATTACCACCCATAATGATGCCACGATCTCCATATGATGCGGTAGTGTCACCAGCAAAACTTAACTCTTTCCACTCTGAATTAATATAACGCTTTAGAACCTCATTTGTGCTATCCCACCAGAGATCACCTGTGCTTGGGCTAGAAGGTTCACTTGCACTAGATGTATAGCCTTGAACAATGCTGTTACCCGCTATGGTAAAGCCGTTTGTCGCATCAATAGCGTTAGTACCATCATTGTTAATTGTATCTACTTTGAATGTACTCATGATGATGAACCTCCAACTGCGGATGTTCCATTCAATGCCTGTGACAAATCACCGAAATCTGTCGCATTACTTGGGGATGCTATTGTAATATATTGAATTACATTTACTCTTGTCGTTCCTGTGTAACCACCCGCAAAAACGCCATAAGTAGCGTCACTAGCTCCTGATCCGTATGAATAAATTTGATTTGTAAGGTCACCAAAGTCAGTCGCGTTGCCTGTTGTCGCAATAGTAATATAGTCAATGACATTGTAGATGCTTGAAGGGCTTCCAGCTAAAACGCCGCCTGCAAAAACACCGTAAGTAGTGTCGGATGTGCCACTGCGATACTTAGCAGAAACAGTCGCATCACCGAAGTCAGTCGCATTGCCTGTTGTCTGAATGGTTACATAATCCATCGTGTTTTCATAAGATGAACCTTGACCACATACCCAAACACCATATGTCCCATCAGCCGCTGAACCTGCGCCAGTACGCTCTACAGTTAAATCACCAAAATCTGCTCCGTTGCCAGCTGTAGCAATCGTTATATACTCTATGACGTTTTTAGGTGTGACAGAGGGGCCACCAAACAAGCCATATATTCCATCCGAACATCCCGCGTGATCCTTGTATGCCGCAGTCAAATCTCCGAAATCAGATGCGTTTCCAATAGTTGCTACTGTAACATAATCAATAGTATTTACGTCACCAGATGACGACAAGCCACCAGCCCAAAGTCCATATGTACCGTCACTGACAGACGCTAACCTAAATCTAGCAGTTGTAAGGTTACCAAAAGAAGTTGAGTTTCCTGTAGTAGCAATTGCAATATATTCCATTGCGGATTGGCGAGTTGCGCTGTTATTAGAACCACCACCAATGACGCCACGATCACCATACCAAACCGCACTACTACCACCAGATCCAGCGGCTAGTTCATTCCAAGCACCATCAGCATATATCTTGGTAACTGAGTTTTCTGTATCGTACCAAAGCGCACCATTTGATGGGCTACTTGGCTCTGATGCTGATGAAGTATATTGACAGAGATTAAGCGTAGACGTAGCCGAACCTTCATAAGTAAGGCCATCCGCGAAATCTGGATTGCCAGTACCAGCGGCATTTGTGACTGTATCTACTTTGATTTGTGTCATAGAACTACGAACCTTCCACCATCAGCGACTGTTACTGTAACACCATCCGCAATCTCTAGTGGGCCAACACTCAAGCCGCTTTGTGTTGCGCTGATTGTTGTGTCTGATGATATACTACGCGAGGCGACATTGATAGAACTAAAACTGCCGCCGCCGCCGCCTGACTGATCAGCAAAGCTAAGAACACCAGACCCATTAGTAATTATGACTTGGTTAGATGTTCCATCCGAAGTAGGCAGGGTAAATGTATCAACAAAGCTAGTGAGGTTGCTGTCATAGGCTTGCGCATCTGTTCCGACTACTGGAACGTCTGTAATGCCATATCCAGAAACCGTTGTGGGTGTACCTGTAAGGCTAGAGAATGCACCATCAAATGCGTCTGTAATGCCATAGCCTGATTTAGTTGTTGGCGTGTTTGTAAGATCGCTAAAAGAAAACTCACCAGAGGTGTTAACCGAGTTGGCAAAGTTTGCCATGCTTCTGCTTCTACTTGCCATTACTTAACCCTCTAATGCTGCGGTTGGTGGTGTAAAGTTAGATGTGTATCTAGCTAGACCTATAGTAAGCCTTACATCTTCCATATATCCATTCCACCGATATGAAGAACCTGTTTCATACGCACCGATACGAAGCGTATCCCTCGGTATATCAACACTATATCCTGTGCCTGTCGATCCTACTTGTGTTCCATTAATAAAAACTCTTAAGTCTGAACCGTCCCTACAAGCCGCCACATGATACCATGTATTATTTGACATTCCGTGCGCTGTATTTACTTGCTGTCCTGTCCCAGCATCTACATGAACAATATTGGAGGAAGTATCTATATATAGACCTGGGTTGTAGGTGCCGAAAGAAAACAGAGCACTCTCCGCAGATACGTTGGTTGGATAAACCCAAGCCTCCCATGTGTAGTCTCTTGTGCCTACCCCCCCATGCTCATCAAGATCAGAATAAATCGCAGCCGTATCATCAAAGTAAATGCTATTTGACCACTTATACTGTGTAGTAGAGGCTGCTGGTGAATTTATCATTTGAAGTTTTCTACCAGTAGAAGCATCCCAAATATCATGTTTGTTTGTGCAAGTAAGAAGCTGGGTGTTTGTAATCGCCGTTAGTGGTGCAGTAGGTGGTGTAAAATTAGATGTATAAACTGCTGTTCCATTTACAACTCTTAAATCTGCAATATATGCATCAGGATGATGATCGACATAATCCGTATATATTCTTCCTACTGTCGCTGGGTTTGAACTGCCAAGATTAGAGCTATTGGTTATATTGCTTCCCTCTTGCTGTCCATTGACAAAAATTTTCACAGTATTGCTTGTTCTAACCAAAGCTAAGTGATACCAAACGTTTTTTGTAAATGAAAATCCTGTTGTGTTTGCGGTAAAGTCATTCGCAGCATCACTATTCATAGTGAAAGTAAGATAACCATTGCTGTCTGTAGCAAAAGTTACACCTACAGATGTGTCGACAGAGTTTAAAGTCGAAAAAATCCCCTTATAACCACTAGGTGCAGTTTTCCAATAAACCCACAACTCAATAGTAAAATCATTAGATGCAAAGCCTAATCCTGAACTACTTGCAATATCTAAGTAATCACCTGTCCCATCGAAATAGACTGAACCACCGTATGATGATTTTGTATATTGTTCCTGATCGTATGGGCTGAATTGTTGTGTTCTAGCTTCTCCACTAATTGTAATACTATGACCATTACTTGAGCCATCTGCTATATATGGCAAATGACATGTAAGTAGGTCAGTATTGGTAATTGCGGTAAGTCGCTCTGTAGGTGGCGTGAATGAAGAAGTGTAAACCGCAGAGCCTCTTACAACCCTTACATCACTTATGTATCCTTCAAATTGAGCAGATGTTGCGCTGAGATTTAAAGTGTCACCTATGTGAAGTGGTAATGTGTTGGTATTTAATACAATTGCTGTTTGTCTAATCTGCGACCCGTCAAGATACACTGTTACATTTGTACCATCCGCAACGATAGCAAAATGATGCCAAGTATTGTTTGTTACAGTTCCATCATATGAGATAGAGTTTGAAGAACCATCTGAGGAAAAAATAGTTCTGATTTGCTGCCCACTTCCATTGTCTGAGATACTAGCAAGCCAACTTTTAGGAGCAGTTCCTTGGTTATTCCAAGATGACATAAGCGTATGACTATCAGCACCATCACCAGCATCCGCTGTTTGATAAAACCAACACTCAGCGGTAAATGTCGTATTATTTGTAGGCACATCAGCAGTTAAATAATCGCCAGACCCATCTAAGTATGTAGAGTATCCTCTCGGATGATATGGACTAAATGCAGTAGATGTTACATTACCATTTTCAGTTATCGTCAAGCTGTTACTAGATGCATCTACTTGATTATCCGCTGCTGATGCATCTGCTTTTAATAAATAAGTAGTATATTGCGAATTCGTGATTGTCGTTATGAAGTTAAGTGAAAAAGAATTATCACTTGTAGAAGTATTTACTCCATCGCTTACTGTAAAGGTCAGCGTAAAAGACCCAGCATAAGCCTCTGTGGTGCTTGGTGTTACAGTAAAGACATTAGTATTTGAGCCAGTTCCTTGTGTAACAGTAGCTGTCGTACCGCCCCCATTTGTCAAACTACCAGAGGTAACGCTGTAAGAGTAAGTTAACGGCACTTCTTCTGGGTCGCTTGCTGTAATAGTAATTACTGTTGCAGTTCCATCTGTAGAAAGCGTAAATGGAGATGTCCCATTACTAGCGTCTTGCACTGATGTAATGCTTGGATTTGTATTGACCAAAGCAATATTATACCAGCCTGTACCATTATTAATATACAAGCGGTTATTGCCTGAAACATAAGCCATATCCCCTGCGCTATTTCCTGTCAGGGGCAAATCACCAATCGCTGAATATGTAGTAACGCCGCCGCTTGCCGCATCCGCTAGTGAAAGAACTCCAGAACCGTTTGTCTGCAATACCTGACCGCTTGTTCCATCAGATGTTGGAAGCGTAAACGTATCCAAGAATGACTTGAAGTTACTGCTAGGGAAGCCGTATTCACATACTGTAAGAATATCATCAGCCGCCGCACCAGATGTCAGAGTTACAGTAGTTGATGTAATCGTGTAATCTGTGGTTAGCTTGAGCAAGATACCATTCAGAAACACCGCTGCCGCTGATGTGTTAAAGGTACCTGTAAAAGCTGTCTGTCCAGAGGTAGCTGTAAATACAGTTTCCTCATACCCAGCATTAACTTCTAAATCTGCCGCGCTAGGACTAATGAATACAACCGCAGAACCGCTAAGATTAAGAAGCGATCCCGTAGAACTAGATGATAGTGTACGTGATAAAGTTGTACCGCTGGAAGTATAAGTACCAGTACCTATCTCCCAAGCCGTATCATCTTCGATGACATAGCGAACTACATCACCATTAGAAACGCCACCATCGGCAAAAGATTGATAGCCACTCTCAGCAGCGCCAAGTGTGATTGTGCCTGTACCAGTTGTACTGGTTGCTACTTTTACTCTATCCGCGAGAGTGACCATCTCTTACTTTCCCTCTTTGGGCTTTTCTTTCTTCCCCATAGTCATGGAGAAGCCGTTATCCGTGATCTTCTTGCCGTGCTCGTCTGACACAGCTTCAAAACTATGATGTGCCATTCAAGAACCTTATGAAGGATCAGGGATACCGACTGTGAACGAAGCTAAGCTGAAAGTGTTGCCGCTTGTCACAGATTGTGATGCAGATAGTGAACCTGTTACCAACAAACGAGAGTTAGCTGTGTCCACGATTGCATAGTGAGTTGCTGTACCGCTTCCGCTGATAGAACCATCAGAGATAGCTGCTACAGTAACTTCACGACCACCGCCAGAGCGATCAGCAGGTGCGCCGATTGATAGCGATGTAGAGTTACCTAGTGTGTAGGTAGATGTTGCTTCTGCGTATGATGTTGCCTCTTGCGAAGTAACGTCAATACGGTTTGCTTCGGTGTCTAGAACGGTCAATCCGTTGTCGAACACACGATCATTAATTGTTGCCATTATTCTCACTCACTTTTTTAGGTGGCAGCTCTGCATTTAGTAGAAGAGCGTTTACAATATCGTCCTGATCGGACAAGTCGATGTTTGCACCATTTAGGTTTCGTAGGTATGCACCTAGTTCACGCAAGTCATGTGGTGCTACATCACCTGCACATATCTTTGGCATTAGGTCAAAGTTCAACCCATTCATGTGCCAAAGGGGTTCTACTAACTGCTTATTCAACACGTCAAAGATAGAGTTAATATAAGACTCCATAGATCTGAGGAATAGGTCAGTTTTAGACTTAGACAATGCATAAGAGCCATTTGCCCCTGCTCCTAGCATTAGAAACTCAGCCATAACACTACGAGCAATATCATGCTGATAACGGCTGATGATAGGGTTAATATCAATGTTTCGAGAACCATTTGATGCGATAAGTTCGATGTCCACGATACGTTGATTAGTAGGCTTGCCATCAGCATCACGATAGACATCAGAAGGAAGAAGCGCATAACCCTGTTCATTAAACTTAAGATCACGTAGGATCTTTTCCATCTGGCTTCGGACTGAGGCTTGGTCTGCTGTGGCATCGGGGCTTAAGTACTCTGCAGCAATACGACCAATTGGAACCCCATGTAATTCACGCTCTACTGCTATCGCTTCTATGTTCTGGAGGTTCTTAAGGTATTGGTAAGCAGAGTATGCATTCCGTAAGATAGAGCGTCCAGATGGGTCGTTGTTCGTGTTCGTTGTCTTGTAGTGTAGTATCTTGTTAGCAGGGATGTAAGTGCTCTTAATCCCGTAGTTTTGCTCTTGACGGACACCCAAGACATCTCCTGTTGTCTTGTCCACATCAAATCGCTCAATCGTCCATTGTGCGCGAGATGCAAGTTTGCGTACTCCGATGCGGCCATCGGTATATTTAGAGTGTTTCTTACCTGCTCGGAAGTCTGGCCCGCGTCTGCGTTTGTAGACCACCTCAAAGATCGAGAATCCAAAAGTCAAATGAGACAACGCTTCAGAGATGTGATCATCTAGGGTATGTTCCATATCCTCTAGAATACTCTTGACGAAGTCTGCCTCCTTCTTAGCTTCAGCGGAATCGTTGGCTGGTTCTACATAATAGTCTACATCACGAAGCACTTGTTCGGTAGCATACATGATAGCGCCGATAGTACTATCGTTATCACGCATCTCACGGTATTTACGGATGGCTCTCTTACCTTTAAGGTCAGGTAGGAACTCATCAGCGCGTATTGTACCATCTTTAGTGTTAGAGCCACCTTGGCCTAACTCTAACTTTCCAAACTCTTCGCTTAGCTTTTTCATTGGTTAACCTAAATATACTTCGTTGAGGCCTTTGGCGGAAGCGTAAGAGAGTCGTACAGTGGGGTTATTCACTCCGTTGAGCATTAGGTCGGTCAATGCCCATACACATGCGTCTAAACGGTCAGGGGAGCCAATTGATCCCAACGGCTCCCAAGTTCTCATTTGCGTTTCCAGCTCGTCAAGGCCTTTGGTATGTTTAACACGGCCTCTTTCATAGAGCGCAGATATAGGTTCAGCCCTAGCCATTTTTCCTCTAGAAGCGTGGACAAGCCTGATAGGAACTGTTTCATCTTCAGCTTCAAGCGTCCTGCGTACCATTTCACCGCCCTGATTACGTTCGGCAACGATACGGTCAGCACTATACGATTGGTATAACGAGATAGCTTTCGCTGCCCACTCTGCAGGACTAAGTCTATCCGTGGCATCTTCGAGGACATATCCTATTCCATTTACATCTACCCCTGCAACTACAATACCAGTCATGTCAGACTCAGCATTTGCAGTTACCGCAGGGTCTAGTGCAACTACAATCCTATTAAGTTCGGGGATGTCTTTCGGGTCTATCTCTGCCGCGTCTAATATCTCAGTAGTCCACAAGGCTCCATCGGCTTCCTCTAGCATTTCAGCATAGAGTTCCTGTCGGCCTAGTCTCGTTCCTTCGTACTCCCTCTTAATCCCCTCAAGAAACGGAGTAGCAAGATTAGCAGCGTTATCAAACGTAGACCCGTGAGTAACGTGAGACCTCTCATTCTTAAGCAAGTGTCTCATCAGTTTCGTAGGTTTCGGGGTCGTAGTTACCATTACCTGCGGCTTACGTCCTAAGCGCAGTGTAAATTGCAGCATATCCCATACATCTTGCTGGTTACGCCATGCCGCTACTTCATCTGCCCATGCTGCGTGGAACTGTGGACCACGTAAACGCTCTGGGTCTTCTGCGGAGAAGAACTCTACTTTAGCTCCATTCTCCCATGTCATCGTGTTGTTGGTAGGCGCCCAGAGTGGATACCCTAGTCTGGCTCCTCGGTAGGTCTTGTCATGCTCCCAACATACGTTTAGGAGTCCTGATTCCCCTTCTACCATAACACGACGAATATCGCCTTTAGTGGGGGCTACACAAGCAATACGCTTAAAGCCCTGTTTGACCTTGTGTCTTACCCACTCAGCCCCTGATCGAGTCTTACCAGCTCCCCGACCAGCATTAAATACCCAATAGTCCCAATCACCCTCTGGCTCTAACTGATCACGTCTTGCCCAGAAAGGCCAGTTGTACTTCAGTTCGTCTGCTTGGGCGGGGCCTAAAGCATTAAGAACTTCTTGTACTTTCTCGGGTGGTAGCTTCCTGAGATCGTCGGCTGTGATCTCAGGTATCTGCTGCTCAATCGCCGTCTTCTTGATGTACGTCCGAACCATTGTGTCCTAGCAGTGTCATTAAGGTATTGATTGCGCCAGAGTTCTCATCGTCATCTCCAGCGCCCTCTTCTGCAACTTCGGTACTCTTAGGACTCCAACCTGCTTTAGAACGCAGGAACAGCTCTTGAGAGGGATAGTGACCAGAGAGGGCTTGCTCAATAACTACATTGCCCACGCGCTGAGTGATCTCTGCACGAGCTTCAGCAATGTCTCCACCGTATAACTTGTAGAGCATTGCGTTGTTTCTAGGGGCATTCTGATAGCGTTTGTTAACAGTAGCTAGTATATCCTTGATCTGTACACCATCTTGCACAGCTTGACGTATATACTTGGCTATAGCTTCGCTATATTTCAGTGTAGGCAATGGGCCAGCCATTATTCTAGTCTTTCTTGGAGTTTAGACCTTAGTGAGGCAACAATCCGCCATCATCAAAACTACAAATACTGGGAAGGTACGATTCAGCCTAATCTAGGGTCTATGAGGGCCATATAGGTACTAATTTAGATTTGTCAAGGGGTCTAGCGTAATATTTTTGTAATACTACAGGAAATACAACTCTAGATTGTAAATAGTACTACAAACCACTAGAAAACATCTATACTAGAGTAATACTTAAGTAGATCTATAGTACCTACCTGCTACAGACTCTCTAATAAGGTTCTAGGAGTTGGTAGATACTTAAGTTATACTATAGTATAGTAAGTGACTGCGGTAGTTTCAAGGGGTAGCCCTAAGGTTTTTCTTTGTGACGTTACGTCACTTTAGTCTCAAGGTATTTTTTTATTTTGGAAATGAGGGTGGTTGCGCGCCGCTAAGGCCCAAGCTACGGAAATAGCAGGGGCCCCAACGTAGTTAATAGCCTATCCCAAAGACTATATAAAACCAAGCCAACGGGATAAGGAAAAGGATAAGTGCCCCAATAAGGGACACTATAAGTTCACGCGGTGTCATTTCTTAGCCGCCTCTTGACGGTCTAAACGCAACTTCGTAGCGCGGTCGTGGATAGCGTCTTTAATGACGTGACGTGGGGTAGAACCCATATCTATTGTCATGTACATAAGCACGGCATCCAGTGCGATATCAAAAGCGGAATTGTCTTTGATCGTAGCAAGGTGCTGACAAACAAGCTCAAGGATCTCTTTGTGAGCGCGCTTGCGTAGGATCTCGACTGTAACTTCTTCTTGTGACCAAAAGTCTGACATAATGTGTACCTCCAAAGTACGTTGAATTTTCTATGGGCAGGATTGCCCTTCGGCCTAGGCTAACTAGACTGACAGAAGCGGATCTCACCGATCCTAGGAACCCCGTGTTCCCCTGTCCATACATAAGTTATGCCATATTGCGCTAAGGTCTGCAACAAAAAAATGCACCGGGAGATACGATTTGTTTGCATAGGTGCTATGCGCTAGGATCATAGCTTAGTGTATACCATAGCATACAGTTTAGTGCATACCATAGTATACCAATTAATGTATACCATTGCATACCGCTTATTGTATACCATTGCATACCGCTTATTGCATACCATTGTATACCGCCAGGTTAAGCCCCAGGCCAGGCCCTAGACCCCCCGATGGGAAATGACCTAAGCCAGGCCCCTGGCCAGGCCCCAGGCTAAGACCCCGGATAGGAAATAACCTAAGGGCCAGGTTAAGCCCCAGGCCAGGACCCCGGATAGGAATTAAGCCAGGCGCCAGGCTAAGCCCTAAGCCAGGACCCCGGATGGGAAATGATCGAAGGTTTAAGGTATTTCCTTAGCTCAGCGCCAGGCCTGGCTGCCCATATGTGATCACAAGAAATCCCCCTGCACAGGAACTGTGATCACAAATTAGTTGTACGCAGTGGGTGTAAGTACTTGATTGTATTGTAGTTATTCTCAGGTACTACAAACGTGATCACAAGCCCGGCTGTTACCATAGAATAAAACTAAGGATTTGACCCTTACCCCTAGAAATGCTATAGTATAAGCACAGGATAGGTGCGTCCACTGATTCGTTCCTTAGCCTGTATCTTAGCCGCAGCGTAAGCTGTAAACTTTAACCGTTACTTAGGAGGTAACTATGAGAGACTTTGGAAAATCTCTCGCAGGTCTTGAGCTAAGCGATGAGCTTAGTAATGAAGGCCTGTCTCGTCGTGCAGGCAAGTTCATAGAAACTCGCGTGTATGATATCCTAGTGACAGGTATAGGGGATATTCGAGGTATCGAAGGTACTATTCTCAATAGCTATCACATGGAGCAAAACAATAAGATCAAACAGGTCATAGATTTCTATAGACCTAACGTAGATCGTAATGAGCCTAATAGCCTATACATTTGGCCAGATGCCAATGCTAGGTCTAAAGGCCGTAATGGTCGCCAAGCTATGCGGATTGGGCGTGCGATTAGACGTATGTTCCCAGTGCTAACCGATAGTGAGATCGACAAAATGGTCGATGAGGTAAAAGCTAAGCTATTAGCCAAAGACTTTACCTTAAAGACTGGCCAAGATGCAGCCTCATTTAGAAAAGCCTACTCTTATGAGCAAGCCGATTATGAGAATGTAGATACGTCTTGGTCTAAGAAACATATGGCCAATAGCTGTATGCGGTACTCGTTTGACTCATTACCTAAGCATCCCGCTGAGGCATATGCGTCTGGTGAGTTTACGATACTCTGGTTAGAAACTCCCTCAGGACAGATCGCTGGTCGGTGTGTCGTGTGGACTAAGCCAGAGATTCCTCAGGCAGCGCCTATCTACTGCGTATCAGAAGCAGCCTATGAAATGCTTAACGATCAGCTCTATCTGATGGGAGCTAGGAGAGCAGATAGTGCATCATGGACTGGTGCTTGCTTAGTTGCTGATCCTTATGATGGTGGGTGGTTAGCACCTTACCTTGATCTGGAGCCTCGTGCCTTACGTGTCTGGGGAGATTATCTCGTAGTTGACGAATGTGGCACTATCGACGGTAGTAACTACGGCGGCATCTTAAGAGATGGCGAGTGTTACTTCTGCGAAGATTGCTCAGACAGTATCCATGAAATGGACGTAACTCACGTCTGTGATAGAGCCATATGTCCGAGCTGTCTTGAGAGTAGATACTTCAGATGCGAGTATTCAGATGAGTATTATCCTGAGTGCGATGCTAGGGAAGTATATAGCCGTCACTGGAACGGTAATACCGTAGTTCAGTATTGGGACTCATACTATGCAGACGAATACGCTATTGAGTGTACCGATGGACAGCTATGGTATCAGGAGTATGTTTATACTACGGCGGATGGTGAAGATATCTCCGCAGATCAGTATGACAACGAATACTTTACCTGTTGGCTAAGCGATGGCATCTATCACAACGATGAGGCTCAGGTCTTAGAAGATGGCGAACTGACAACCTTGGAGCAGATCCAAGCGTTTAACAAGAGTGACCGCATATATGAGTATGTTCAGAATGAACTAACTGGTGAGTGGTCATCACAACGTAAGAAAGAGGAGGGCGAGCAGTGCATAGCCTGACGTCAATGCTTAAATATAAGCGCAAGCATGGCACCGAGTCCATCAAGGATTTCTGTAGCCGTTTTCTACACCCGACCTTCGGGTATCCAGACAAGAATGGTAACTATGAGCTAGTCATAGGCGATAACCCAAGCGTCTGCTACGCTGCACATTACGATAGCGTCCACAGCAATGGTGGTATGCAGAATATCCAGATCAATGACGGTATTGTCAGCTTAGCTAACGGTTCCAAGTCTAACTGTCTGGGCGCAGACTGTGCGACAGGTATCTGGTTGATCTTAGAAATGATCGATGCAGGTATCGAGGGCGTCTATGTAGTCCATGCCGAAGAAGAAACTGGCTGTATTGGCTCTAAGGCGCTAGTGGATGATAATCCTTGGTGGTTAGCTAGTGTGAATGCAGTCATTAGCTTCGACCGCAAGGGTACTAGCGATATTATAACCCATCAGACGGGGTGCAGAACAGCTAGTGATGCCTTTGCCAAGTCTCTTGCCAGTATTCTAGGAATGGATCACGAGCCAGACCCTACTGGTAGTTACACAGATAGTAATGAGTACGCTCACATTATCCCAGAGTGTACGAACCTATCGGTTGGTTACTACTCGCAGCACACCGCCAAAGAAACCCAAGACTTAAACTATGTGGCGCAGCTTAGAGACGCTCTTATATCCGCCGACTGGTCAAAGCTAGTGATAGCAAGAGATCCTGCGATCTTAGAGTATCACTGGGATGACCACTGGGGGTATCCCTTACGAGGAACGCCCAGCGGACACACCGACCCCGTGGTGGGAGAAGATGCTGTAGCCGACTTCTATGAGGTCATCTGCGAGCATCCCGAGGCCTTAGCCCGACTGCTTGCAGATTACTGGAAAACTACGGACGCACTGGAAGAAGATCTCTATGCATACGGTGCGCAGATTAACCTTAACAAATACGGGAGACTGTAACTATGAAATTAGCTCAAGAGAAATCAGCAGCACAAGAGGAGGCGTACCGCATTAGCGGGCGTCTCAAGATTATCGCTACGTTCTGGGCGATAGGTCGAGACGAAAGCGCGTTCGAGATGTTGACCAAAGAAATCGACAAAATGGACGAGCTATGCGAGTTTCTAACCTTACTCAATAGCGAGGAAATGAACTTAGAAGCTAACGTAAATCCAATCGTCAGCATTAACTAACTTCAAAGCTATGCCCTAAGCTATTGATTTAGCTTAGGGTTTTTCTTTGGCCTTAGCCAAGATCCTGGCCAGGCGCTTAGCCAGGGGCCAGGCATAGGGCCAGGCTAAGTGTTAACATAGGCCTCCAGTGGAAATAGCCCTCCGTGGGAAATTGACCGAGGCCCTCCAGTGGAAAGCCCTCCGATGGAAATAGGCCTCCGATAGAAATCCTTAAGTATTACCATAGTACTTACTAACTCCTAGTTACTAGTGAGTGGTGATACTTTAGGATTACTTAAGTAAAGACATTATACAAACTACACAAAACAAAGAAAACCCTTGTATTCACTTTTTTAGTATGGTAAGGGGTTTGTAGTCCCTTAGAACACAGGAGTTAACAATGGGTAAAATGAAAGACCTTTATATGGATCAGTGCGAAGCAGCCTATGATGTAGGTTATTACGATGGGTACAATGGTATGCCTCGCGCTGCATGTTACATGAGCAGAAGAGATGACATGAAGGGTGCGTATGTAGATGGTTACTCTGAAGGCCAGTACTTTCGCATCAAAGGTTGGAAGGATACAGTATGCCAGAACTAACCCACTTAACCTGCCCCGATGAGGAGAACTGTGGTAGCAGCGATGCGTACTCCTTTAACACCGACAAGGGTGTAGGCTACTGCTTCGCTTGCTCACAGTCCTTCTTCGATCAATATGAACCACTCAAGAGACCTATGGGAGATGATAACAGCATGGCTTTTGACAACCCTACCGCTACTGAACCACACGAATACCTACCTCTTAGGGGTATTCAAGTAAAAACTATGCAATTTTACGATGTTCGTAGTTATCGAGACGCAAATGGAGA
>Ga0070750_10000156_pt1 | contig 34221 bp, 50 predicted proteins | sample VirMetDEL_Nov_24_FD_77013 | JGI IMG/M metagenome (GOLD analysis project Ga0070750, IMG submission 77013) | Aqueous microbial communities from the Delaware River and Bay under freshwater to marine salinity gradient to study organic matter... | ecosystem: Environmental > Aquatic > Marine >...
AAAGTATTACAGCTCAAAATACATTTAGCGATGTATTAAAGATACAAGGGTATTTCAATGTATCTATTACTGGAATCGCTGGTGGAACTGAAGTCACGATACAAAGAAAAACAGGGGTAGACGGAGACACGTTTACTGATATTCAGGCTTTTACTGCTGACACAGAAACTTACGGTTATGAACCAGAGTTTACTGAATACAAGATTGGCGTTAAAACCGGCAACTTTGGTTCAGGCACTTGCAAAGTAAGGCTAGGCACTGAAAATCGTCGTCGATCTAGTTGGACATACGTTTACTAAGGAGTAATCATGGTTTCAAAAGAAGATGCGGCACTAACGGTAAATATTACAAAGCAAAAGACGCCTGCAACAGCCAACGGCATGCCTTGGTAGTGAAATCTTTTTTCATTTACGCCCTCGTAGCCTTACAGTTCGGGGACATTTGGACCACGCAGTATGCTCTACGGAACATTCGTGGAGCCGTGGAGAGTAACCCTATAGTCAAAAAAGCTATGGATAGTCTTGGTGTCCTCAGCGGTCTATTCGCCATTAAGGCACCTTTTATTGCCATCTTGATTTTTTACCCTCTCCCTCTATGGGCACTTGCCGCCATCACAGCATTTTACGTGTACGTCGTCGGCAATAACGCTCGGATTATCCTTAAACATAAATAGCACCTATAAAGGATCTATAGTATAATATCTGTAGATCCTTTTCCCTTTCTTTGGAGATTGCATGTACTACGTAGGCACTCAACAGTTTGAAACCATCGGCGAAGCAAATGATTTTATACGTAGAAATCCAGACGCAGTTGCGGCAGGTTTACGCATAACAAGCGAGCCTGTGGGGGACACTACTGGTATGCTTACTGGCACCTCCGAGAACACTACTGCCACCCCTACTGCTCAGACCTTTACGTTCATTGAAGGAAGTGAAAGAGGAGGTGCGGTACAGGATTATCTATACGGTCAGCAGGCGGAACCTAGACAGGTTACAGCCGCTGAGCTAGAAGCATACTTCAGCGACCCAGAGCAGACTAACCGACTCCCAGAAGTGTTTGGCACTTTCGATAACTACCTTGCTTATATGACTGAGCGTGAGCAGTTGTTGCAAGACGGTACTCTTACGACTGGCGATTGGGCTAACGCAGACGCAGGCTTTAACGAAGATCAAGAAATGATCCTTGAAGGCGATGCCGACCTCACTATCGACCCCAGCGATCCTAACCAGAACTACGAGAACTTATTAGGTCAACAACGTGGGGCCCAAGTCGGTGCTTACGAAAACTGGATTAACTCTGACGCTAACCAAGCGCTCTTACAGAAGTACGGCGTACACGCTACCACATACAGCGGCTCCGGCGATAAATTCCGATGGAACGGCTCGGCATACGTTAAGGTACAAGATGAAGAGCATGCAGGCTTTACCGACTTTGTGAAGATGGGTATGATGGTTGCCCTTGGAGCTATGTCGGCAGGGGCTCTTTCTGCCGCTGGCCTAGGTACGGTCACTTCTTCTACGCTCTCTAGCGCTATCACTCAAGCCGTCTCTACCGGCTCTATCGACCCCGCACAGCTCCTACAGTCTGCCGCTACAGCAGGTCTTACTGGTGCCATATCAGATGCCGTTAGCGGCTTATTGCCAGAAGGTATAGACCTCTCCAGCATCTCTACAGGCATTGAAGAGGTGGACACTGTGTTGCAGACTATGGGCATGGATGTTCTACGCCAAGGTATTATGACTGGCGAAGTAGACCTACAGCAGACGTTACAAGCTGGTGTGTTCTCTGCCGCTGGTGAGTTTATAGACTTCATCCAAGGTCAGATGGGTATTAGTGCTGAAGAGCAGGCCGCATGGGAGGCTCGCATAGCTAGTCAGACAGCGGATCAGCAGAACGCGATGATGGGCCTTATTGAACAGCAGTTCGGTGAAGGTGCCCTTGCAGAAGCCCTTAACAGCATGGACGTGGAGCTGGCTCAGATGGCCTCTCAGACGCTATCTAATATGTTTCAAGACACTGGTGTATCATTTGTGCCAGACGACACAGGAGCATACGTAGAAGAGGTAGTGGTGGATCCCACACAGGATACTACAGCGGAAGACACCACGACCGCTCCATTCGATCCTAATAACGACGGAATCACAAACCCCTTTGAAGGCGACGAGCTAATTAATGGCGTATATTACAACGAAGCAGGGTTCCCCGTAGGGGTTGATCCTAATGCTACTCCAGAGCAAATCTTAGAGCAGTTCGTCAACGACAAGAACGCATGGACTACGGCTACAGGCGTCTCCGCTCACGGTCTCCCAGAAGACGCACTAGCCATCCTAGTCAACGGAGATATACAGGGTCTTAGTGATACACTGGTGGCTAACGGTCTAATCTTGGCTCAGGATGCCACGGGCGGTTATATCCTAATCTCCGGCGCTAACTCTACTACAGGATTACACAGCAGTCTCGACCAAGATGCTTTGTTGAATCTAAGCACCTCAAACGAGACATTCGTACCGCCTCCTACGTATAACGACCCTAACCTAGCCGCTACAGACGCTAGCGACATATCCCAAGAGATTCAGGACCTTTTGACTAACGTAGAGAATGCGCCAGAGGTCCCTAGCCCTGATTGGGTGGTAGATGCAATCACTATCGACCCCACAGATCCCATCGTGTTTGAGCAAGATCCCGTAACGCCTGATCCTACCCCTGTAGATCCCGTAGATACAACTACAGGAGGCGAAACAGGCACGTCTACAGATACAGGCGCTGGCGTCACTACAGAGCAAATTACTAACGCTGTAAACGCGGCTGTGCAAAACGCTGTTTCGAATATACCAGCAGGGGCTACTCAAGAAGAAGTCCAAACAACTATCGACACAGCTATCGCCGCTATTGACATCCCAGCCGGTCTAAGCGCTGAAGAAGTGCAAAACATTGTAGACACGGCTGTGGGAGGGATAACACTTCCAGAAGGCGTATCAGCAGAGGATGTTCAAACGGCTATCGACACGGCTATGGAAGGTGTTGCCACGCAAGCAGACATAACTGCCGCTGTGGAGTCCCTTCAGGAAGAAATTGCTAACATCCCAGCAGGCGCTACGGCTGAAGAGGTGCAGACCGCTATTGATACAGCTATTGAAGGCATTGAATTTCCAGCAGGACTTAGCTCAGAAGATGTAAGCTCTATCGTTGACACAGCGATTGCAGGCATTGAATTCCCAGCAGGTCTAAGTGCCGAAGACGTACGCTCAGAGATTAACACAGCCCTCACAGGCGTAGCTACTACAGCTTCTGTTGAAACAGCTATTTCAGAGGCCATAAGAGGACTTAACAACCTATCGTCTACTGACGTACAGAGCCTTGTAGATACCGCCATCGCTGGCATTGAATTCCCAGCAGGACTTAGCTCAGAAGATGTAAGCTCTATCGTTGACACTGCCATTAGCGGTATTCAATTCCCTGAAGGTATCAGCACAGCGGATGTTCAGACTGTCGTAGACGCGGCTCTTACTGGCGTAGCTACGCAGGCGGACGTCTCTACAGCTATTGACACAGCAGTACAAGGTATCAATGAGACTATCGGCGGTCTGAATAATCTCTCTACGGAAGAAGTACAGAGCATCATAGATACAGCCATTGGCGGCATACAGTTTCCGTCTTCGGTCACGCCCGAGCAGATGAACACTGCGCTGTCTAACGCCATCGACTCTATTCAATTCCCAGAAGGCCTTAGCCAAGAAGACGTACAGTCCGTTGTCGATACAGCCCTAACAGGTGTCGCCACTACCGCAGAGGTAAACACAGCTATTGACGCGGCAGTGAGAGACATTAACGAATCCATCGCCAACCTTCCAGAAGGTCTTACAGCCCTAGAGGTTAGCGATGTAGTTGACACAGCGATTGCCAACATTCAATTCCCAGAGTCTGTCACAGCAGAGCAGATGAGTGAGGCCCTAGAGGGCGCTATCTCTTCTATTGAATTCCCTGAATCTGTTACAGCGGAAGAGGTAGGGCAGATCGTCGCTAACTCCGGTTTCGCTACTCCAGAGAACGTAGCTACTGCGGTTGCTAACGCAGGGTATGCAACCCCAGAGGATGTCGCTTTGGCAATCTCCGGTGCTGGCTTTTCAACCCCAGAAGACGTAGTGGCGGCTGTCAATGCGGCAGGGTTCTCTACCCCAGAGGACGTAGCTACAGCGATTGCCAATGCAGGCCTTACAACGCCACAGGACGTCGCTGAAGCGATTTCAGCGGCAGGGTATGCTACCCCACAGGATATTGCTAATGCGGTCTCACAGGCCGGTTATGCGACCCCTGAGGACGTTGCTAGTGCTATAGCCTCCGCTGGATACGTAAACCCAGAAGATTTAGCCACTGCGCTTGAGAACTCAGGGTTCGCCACAGCGGACTCGCTGGCTACTGCACAGCAGGCCATCGACGACAATATGAGCACCCTACAGCAGGATCTTTTAGAGACACTGGCTACTATGGGTACAGATCAGGCTACAGAGCTATCCGATGCAGAAGCTCGTCTCCTTGAGTCCATTAGCGGCGTCGAATCAGGCGTGCTATTAGAGCTATCACAAGTAGAAGGTGGCTTAGAGCAAGCCATCGCTGACATGGATGTAAACTTCAACGAAGCCTTGTCACAAGGTCTAGAGGCTACTCAAACAGATCTGATGGAAGCTCTAGAGGCTTACAACACTGGACAAGGCGAAGCCCTTACAGCGGCTGAGGCACGCCTCCTAGAGTCTATTACTGGTGGTGACGCAGAGACGCTACGTCAGATGAGTGAGAACACAGAGTCGTTCAATCAGGCTCTTGCAGACCTCGGCTTAGACCTCGAAGGTGTTCAGACTACACTAGGTGATCGCATAGGCGGCCTAGCAACAGACGTATCTACTGGATTTGAGACTGCGGCGCAAGAGCGTCAGGACCTCATGGATGCCCTCACTGCTATGGAGCTAGGCCAAGCAGAGGCACTGACGGATGCTCAAGCGGCCCTCCTTGCAGAGATTACTGGCGGTGACGCGGCTACGCTACAAGAATTAAGCACAGTACAAGGAGCCCTTGAAGAAGAACTGGCTACATTAGGTACTAGCCTAGGTGACGTAGAAGCAGGCCTTACAGAAGACATTGCGGCATTGCAAGAAGAGACCGCTGGTGGTTTTGAGCAGGTAGGCGAAGACATAATTTCCTCTGAAGAGCGTCTCACTAATCTATTCAATCAAGGTCTTGAGTCTGTCGGCGGAGATCTTAACGCTCTGGCTACTCAGTCCCTCGATCAGTACAACTCATTGCAGGAGACATTGGCTAACCAAGCGGCAGGCCAAGCAGAAGCCCTCACGGATACAGAGGCCCGCTTGCTAGAAAGCATGACAGGTGTTGAAGCCAGTGTCTTACAGGAACTCTCTACCGTCCAAGGCGGTTTGGAGCAAGGCCTAGCAGACGTAGGCGTAAGTATTGAAGGTCTATCCTCTGACGTAGACACACGTATCGGTGACGTAGAAGCCGCTATGGGTGCTGGCTTCGAAGGCGTAGCCGATCAGTTTGGTCAGGTACAGGGGGAGCTTGCAGGCCTAGGCGCTGGACTTGAAGGTCTGGGCGCTGGACTGGGCGGTATTGGTGCTGGACTACTTGGAGGACTAGGCGGTCTCGGAACAGGTCAACAGGAGATCCAACGTAAGCTAGCTCAGCCTAAGTGGAAAGATTTTTACTCACAACAGCAAGCCTACAGTCCCGATCAATTCCGCAGTGCCTACCTCGGCGGTCAGCCACAACAGCCAAACACTATTAAGAACCTTAATGATTTAATCTCCAGAAGCCTTTCTGGACCCAACAAAGGAATGCTCTCATGACATACTTGGAAGTAATTAACAGCATCCTCCGACGATTGCGTGAGGACACAGTAGTAGCTGTTAGTGAGACAGATTACTCAGAAATGGTGGGTGATTTTGTTAACGACGCAAAGCGTATTGTAGAGGACAGCTACCAGTGGGAAGCCCTCCGTACTGAGTATGTAATGACTACGACAGCAGGTACGCACACCTACACATTGACCGGACTGGACAATCGTGCTAAAATAATAAACGTATGTGATGAAACCTCAGCGTACTATTTAGAGAATAAGCCGCTATCTTGGGTAAGAAATAAGGACGTTAAAAGCCCTTCCCAAACTGGAACTCCTAGATATTATGCCTACAACGGTTTAGACTCTGCGGGAGACACTCTGCTCCGTTTTTGGACTACTCCAGATGCTTCTTACGATATAAACGTGTACGCTGTAGTACCTCAGCCTGATTTAAAATTAAACTCTGATGTATTAAAAGTTCCTTCATCGCCTGTTATCCACCTAGCGCTCGCCATGTTGGCTAGAGAGCGTGGAGAGACAGGAGGGACATCTACTGCTGAATACTTCCAGATGGCAGATAAGTACTTAAGAGATGCGATTGCGGTAGAAGCCGCTAGGCATGAAGATGAACTCGTTTACTTTACGGTGTAATCAATGTCGCAACCTATTCAGCAATTATCCCTAGTAGCTCCCGCCTTCCGTGGAGTGAATACAGAGGATAGCCCTATTGACATGGACCCTACGTTCGCCTTAGTGGCGGATAACTGTGTGGTGGACGAGAACGGTCGTCTGGGTGCGCGCAAGGGCCAAACCGTGGTGACTACTACTAAGACAGAGCTAGGAACCGATGTCCTCGACGCTGTCCACAAGTTTACCAGCCGCGCAGGTACAGACTACTTTTTCAGCACGGGGAATAACAAGATTCTACAGGGTGACACCACTCTTACAGATGTCACTCCCGCGTCTTACACAATCACGGCTAACCACTGGAAAATAGTCCCTTTTAACAATAAGCTATTCTTTTTCCAGCGGGGGCATGCCCCTCTTGTATTTGACGACATTACTAACGTAGTACAGCTCGTAGAGGATTATCATACGACAGGCACTGTAGCCCCAGAAGCTAACGAAGCTCTGGCGGCTTTTGGTCGTATCTGGGCGGCTGACGTCACCGGAAATCAAAATACTGTCTACTGGTCTGACACCCTTATAGGCGAGACATGGCAGGGGCATAGTTCCGGCTCTATTGACCTAACTACTGTCTGGCCTCGTGGCTTTGACAAGGTGGTAGCTCTAGCGGCCCACAACAACTTCTTAATCATTTTTGGTGAGTCCTCTATCCTTATGTATCAAGGAGCTGAGGACCCGTCTACTATGACCCTTGTTGATACCATTGATAACGTGGGGTGTATCGCTAGAGATAGCGTAGTAAGCATTGGTACTGACCTCCTGTTTCTTTCGCGTGAGGGTCTTCGATCTCTCGGGCGTACAGTACAAGAGAAGTCGGTAGCTATCGGCATTCTATCACGTAACGTACGTAATGAGCTAAACACTTCTATCGGATCTTTAGCCGCTGAAGAGATTAAAGCTACGTTCGTACCTGATGACAGTCTCTACATCTTATCGTTCCCCCTTCGTCAGCTTGTCTACGCATTCGACGTTAGACAGCCGCTAGAGACGGGGGCTTACCGAGTAACTAGGTGGACCACGGTGTCGCACCACTCGTACTTTACTGACATAGATGGTAATGTCTTCATAGGCAGTGGGGACGGCATAGGGACTTACTCAGGGTTTTTAGAGAAAGGCAACCCCTACAATCTTTATTATCAATCACCGCAAATGAGCTTTGGCGATACGTCACGGCTAAAGCTGTTAAAGAACATCTCAGCTATCTTTATCGGCGGCGGCAACACTAACGTAACCCTACGATGGGGCTACGGGTTTAACGGGTCGTTTAAGAGTAAGACGTTCAGTATCGCTTCGGGCGCTTCAGTGGGTTACTTTAACGAAGGGGAATTCAACATCGCTGAGTTTTCAACGGGAGCGACTACAGATACATTCAACGCTAAGGCTAACGGTAGCGGAACTATTCTTAATATTGGGCTAGAGGCTAGGATTAACGGCGTAGCCCTTTCTATTCAAGGTTTCAACCTACAGACACTATTGGGGAAAATCACAAATGGCTGATTATACTACTTCGGTAAACTTCACGGCGAAGGACTCCCTGCCTTCTGGTGATCCTCAGAAGGTCATCAAGGGTTCGGACTTCCAGCTAGAATTTGACGCTATAGCTACAGCGTCTTCAACTAAGGCAGACCTCGCGTCTCCCACTTTCACAGGTGCCGTTACGGTCCCTGATTTAACTATTTCGGGTAGCGTCACAGGAACGCTTGACGGAGGCACTTACTAATGGTGTACGACACAGACGACATAATGGACATGGCGGGAGGGTCGGCAGGCGGCTTGAACTACTCCGCACTCTTAGAAGGTCTAATGGGCGCTGGCGGTGCTATCGGCGGCGGTCTATTGACACAAGATGCCTACCAAAAACTAGGTGACATCGGCACCTCAGCTCAAGAGCAGATGACTGCACTAGGGCAAGAACAACTAGAGCAAACAGCGTTCCGCCCTTACAGCGTAACTACAGCTACTGGTGCTGATTTCGGCGTAGACGAGGCTGGTAGTATTAACCAGCAATTATCAGAGCAGGAGATGGCGCAGTACAACCAGCTCATGGGTGCGGCATCGGGCCTCTTCGGTCAAGCGGCGGCTCCGAGCGCTCAGGTGGAACAGCAAGTAATTGACCGCATGATGGCTTTACAAAGCCCAGCGGCAGAGCGAGAGCGAGCGGCTCTTGAGAATCGCCTACGTGCACAGGGACGTCTTGGCACGTCTTCTAGTCTCTACGGCGGTACTAGCCCCGATATGCTTGGTTTCCAGACAGCGCAAGCTGAAGCGCGTAACGCGGCGGCCCTACAGGCTATGCAACAGGCGCGTGCAGATCAACTACAGGCGGCTAACCTAGGTACAGCAATGCAGGGCGCGGCGTACTTACCACAAGCGCAAGCATTGGCGGCCTTCCAGCCTTCACTCACAACCAGCGGACTTGCTCAGCAGGGTCAGCTTCAGGGCGCTAACCTCTACGGTGAGAGCGTTGCAAGCGGTCTTGGTACAGCTCTTGGTGCCGCTCAAGGACAAGCTAACCTCATAGGCAACCTTGGCGCTTCTATGCTAGGCGGCTCTATGGCTACAGCCTCAGGTGAAGATGGCTGGGTTAGCGCCATTGGCGACGTCCTCGGATCAATCTTCGACTAAGGAGCAATCATGCCACGTTTAGACGCATCGTTAACACAGGGCCTGATGAACCCCACATACTCAGACAGATTGGCTCAAGCAGGTGGAATGCTCGGCGGTATGGGCGGTCAGATGAGACAGACTCGACAGGATAAAGAGAAGGCGCAGAAGATGGCGGGTATGACCACTGAAGGTTTGCTATCGGCTCAGCGTGAAGCGGCGGCGACACCAGCAGAAGCTATCGCGGCTGGTTTGGCTCAAGAGAAATTTGGTCGTGAGACAGAGGACCGTCAATTTACAGTAGGAGAGAGAACCCGCGAAGGTAGGGAACGTGCCGGTAGGGTTAGTCTCAGCGGTAAGGGGAAGCGGTATGACATCTTAGTACGTGAAGGGAAGACGGAAGAAGCTCAGAAGCTCTTTGACGAGATGGAAAAAATCGCAATAGAAGCTGGTGTTCCGGTAGGTGAGTTTGTCTCTGAGCTTCCTGAGAAGAAAGACGACCCTAGCCGCTACCTCAACATCGGCGGCGGTAAGGTGTTCGACACTAAGACTGCTACTATGATAGGAGGCGGGGAAGGTCCAGAAGGGCTCGACGCTAATGACCTCGCACAGCGTATCTACCAAAACAAAGAGGCGTACACTGAGGAGTCGTGGGAGGCTTATTCTAAGGCCCTCGCTACAGACGGTGTGTTTAAGGCGGCTAAGGAGCTAGAGGGTGTGGACGTATCTCGTGAAGCTGAGGCGATAAGCGCGGCGGTAGTCGCTGACTCTAGCCGAAACATTCGCGTTATTGACGACTTGTTGGATACGGACGTTAATGAATATATTCAGGCGGGCTTTTGGTGGATTCCAGCAAGTGAAGCCAAGTCTATCGACAACGCTGTAGACACTCTCAAGGCTAACGTAGCGTTCGACCGCCTACAAAAGATGCGTGACAACTCTAAGACAGGTGGCGCTCTAGGACAGGTCAGTGAGAAGGAATTGCGGCTGTTGGAAGCTAACCTTGCGTCACTTGATCCCACATCGGCTGACTTCAAAAAGAACCTACGAACTATCCGACGTACATACGAGCGTATCGTAGACATTGAGACTGGCCCGCAGGGCTTCGATGAGGAGGGCAGGTCTAAGGGGTCCCCTAACTTCTTTAAAGCAGATAACGGCGTAGTCTTTTGGGCAGACCCAGAGACAGACATCGTTTACGACTACGCGACAGGCGCTCCAATTTAAGGAACTGTAATGAATAGAGAAGAGATACTAGCACAGATCCGCAAGCAACGCTCAGAAGCAGGGGTTACAGGTGCATCAGGGCCTGTCACTGCTGACACTGTACGTGCGCGGGTGAAGCAACAGCGAGAAGCCGCTGGGGTCGCTACCGTTCCTTCTGACTCTCCCGCCCCTGCACAGCCAAAAGCTCCTGAAGAGTCTTCTGCACTGAGCCAAGGACTTAAAAAAGGTGTTATAGGCGCTATGGGTCCCTTAGGCAACGTGGCGAATCTTCTAGGGCTAACGGATGAAGCATTCGGGGGCTTAGAGGCAGGCGCTTCTATAGCTGGAGGGGCCGCTGTAGGTATTCCTGCCAGCATAGCAGGCTATAGGGATGTGTACGAGCAATACTCTCAACAGGCAGAGGGCACAGCAACGGGAGGCGCTGAGGCCGCTGGAGATGTCTACAGAGGCTCTGACTTTATCCAAGGGCTCGAATCTATGGTGTATCAGCCCAAGACAGCAGAAGGTCGGCAGGCCTTAGAGGGCTTCACAGATGTTCTTTCTCCTGTAGGCGAGGCCTTTACAGAAGTTAGTGAGTTTCTCGGGGACACGGCATACGACGTTCTAGGAAGCCCTACAATAGCTACGGCTTTTTACGCGGCTCCTGATGTAGCGCTAGAGCTTACGGGCTTAGGTACAGCAGGCAGGACAGTACGTGCGTCCAAGCTAGCCAGACAGTCTAAAGAAGTTAAGGCCGCTACAGAGCTACTAGAGAATCCAGAGATTCGTGTAGCCGATCCTGTAGGCGCACAGTGGAAGCTGGACAAAGATGGTGTAGCTGTTCCTAATGAGATGGGACGCGAGTTGGTTAAATCTAAGATAGTCAGCGGATCAGACGCGGCGCTTATCACCAACAGCAACAAGGTAACTAGGAAGCAAATGACCGCTATGACGGAGGCGTTCAACCGGCGTGCAGAAGGGAACCCGCAAGGTCTATCCCCTAACCAAATCATCGGCGCTAACAGCGCTAAAGCCCTTTCAGAAGCTAACAAGGCACGTAAGGCTGTAGGCGCTGAGATGGATGTTTTAATCAAAGGCCCTGTAGGTCAGACTCCGGTAAACGTCCGTTCAGTGATAGATGGGTTTTATGCTCAGCTTTCAGAGCTAGGCGTCAAACCTGAGGTAAACATAAACACAGGAAAGGCAGAGCTGAATTTCGACAAAAGTGAGCTAAGACTTAAGGGCTATGCAGGTGCGCGTAATCTTATGTCAGACGCTTTCGAGATTGCTACTACACGAGGGCAGACCACCCTAGCTGACGTACACAAGATGAAGAAGCAGTTGGACGACCTCCTAGATGCTAAGAAGCTAGAGCAGGGAGGCACACTAGGCAACATGGAGCGTAAGCTACTCACCCTGCGGTCAGGCCTGAACGATGCCGCTAAAGGCGTTAAAGGGTACGGGGAGCTTAACGCTAAGTATTCCGCTCTAGTAGACGGTCTGCGTCCTTTTGACTCTTACCGCCCAGCGGGCATGTCTTGGGACGATTCCGCTGTAGCTAACAACATCGGTGCGGCGCTAAAGTCTGCCTCCGCTGATACAGCTAAAGTGAACAACATGCTGGAAGGCCTCACCGGCCTTAACACAGCCATGAAGAACGCAGGCGCTAAGCCTTTCTCTGTAGACGTTGCCGGTCTGGCCCGCTACAGTGACTTTTTGAATAACAACTGGAGTCGTACTGTCGCCGAGTCACAGCCTAAAGGCGGCTTCCTCCGTGGCGCACGACAGAACATCCAAGGCGCGGCTTTGTCGGGCATGGTAGGTAACAAGTTTGGTGTAGCTAACAACATAAGCGGTCTCGTAGCTAGTGGCATGGATGCTAGGGTAGCATCTCAGGTAGCTAAGAAGGCTAAAGAAAATCAACGGCTCGTACTTAGGGCTCTTTCACAGTAAGATAGGCAAGCTAATGAACCAGCAGGACAGAGCATATATGGAAAAAATAGACGGAAGGCTGAGAGGGGTCGAAAAAGAGGTCGCTGTGAATACACAGACTCTAATAGACTTACGAGGTCTCCTACGCTGGGGAATTGGACTTATGGTGGCGATCTCTATATCCTTCGGAAGTTATGTTTTCAGTGAGCTAGGGGATATAGACGAACGTGTAGACAGGTTGGAGGCTGAAGGTGGGAATAGTTGAATTAATTGGCGGGGTATTTAAACCTGCCGCACAGCTAATAGATGATTTGCACACCAGCGACGAGGAGCGGTTAGAGCATAAAGAAAGGCTGTTAGAAGTGCAGGCGATTGCCATGCAGACCGTCTTTGAATATGAGGAGAAGGCGTTAGCGGCTCGGGCTGGAATCGTGAACTCTGAGGCTAAGTCGGAGCATTGGATCGTAGCCGCATGGCGGCCTATCGTTATGCTGGCTCTGACAGCTCTGGTGATTGTAGACAGCTTCGGATGGCTAGTGAATCCGCTAAGCGGAGAGGCGTGGCTATTGTTGCAGATCGGCCTTGGCGGGTACGTGGTCGGCAGATCAGGGGAGAAGATAGCGAAGACTATCAAGCAATAAGAGAGGGGCCTTAGTGGCCCCTTTTTGTTAAGTGTTGATTATCTGAGCGCATTCGAACTTGCTGAGTCCCTTAGCTTCTTTCTGCGCGTAATAAGCCGCTATTCTGCATCTATCTAGCGAGTCAAACTGATGAGCAGGAAACGTATAAAATACTCCAGCCTGAGGCCCCGTCAGGACCATTGCAACTAATACGAACTTAATCATCTAAACCTCCTTGTACTTATCTAAAGCGAACGCACCAGCGCCAGCAGGAGGTCGGTTGTCTACTACGTTACCACTTTCTATTGCGTCCACAAGGATAGCCATAGAGGCCATAGCGTGTGACAGGTGCGAATTACCGCTGTCGGGGTCGATGTCCTCGCCGTCCTGCCAAGCCATAAGGTGACGCAGTGTCGCACCTAGGTAAGTCTGAGTCTCTACCGTCAGCGTCCTCCAGTTGTAAGCTCCGTACTTTTTCGCCCCTTCTTTCAAGCCCATAGCGATAGACACCATAGCTGGAGCGGGTACAAGGTGGAGAGGTACTTTAGCGTCCCCGTAAGCCTGCTTAGGATTAACACCTTCAGGCTCCAGCTCTAGTTTCATCCCATTAAAATAATAATTATCGTCAATGAACTGTCCCATCAGTACCTCCTGTTGCAAACTCAGCCCCTAAGAATTTCTCAAGCATAGATAGCTTGGCTAACTCTAGAAGCATGATTATGTGTGCTGGATCTTCGTAGTTACTACCTACAGAGACGCCGTAATCGTCAAGCTGAAGTACAACAGCGTCAACCGACTCATGTCCCTCCTCCATAGCAGGCTTTGTGATCTGCTCCAAGAACTGCTCAAGGCAGTCCTGCGCTGTTGGCTTTTCTACTTCCTCCTTCCCAAACGTACCTTTAATTACACTCATGATAAAAACTCCTGAACCTCTTCAGCGTTGTCAATCAGGTGAGAGCGTAGAAGCTCCACTAGATCCTCGGTCTTGATGTTCGCTAACTCAACGATGTCAGCAGGCTCAACATCCTTTGCTAGCTGTTCCATTAAGTCGTCGATGGCTGGCATGATTACTCTCCTACACGTCGTATTTTAGAGCCAAGGTCCATAGGCACAGCGTGCGGTACGCCGTCGATTACTACGCCACAGCCAATTACAGGCTTCTTGGCGAAGTTCCTGCCGTAGGCGAAAGCCATGTGACGTTGGTTGACGCCACAGCCTACAGCCAGACCCCATACTAACTCTTGGTCGGTCGCTGTGTAGCTTACGCCAAAGTTGCTGTGATTGTGCCCCGTGACGGTACAACGCATACGCGTCTCTGCGTCCTTACGGAAGCCGTTAACGCCTCCAGCGGTCTCTCCGTGGTGGTAGAGAACGTCGTCGATGACCACGCTGTCTTGCACGTCCCAGCCATTAGGGAGGCCATAGATCTCCGCCAGCGGCTTCATAAAGATCGACGGCTCCATGCCTATCTTGCGTAGCTGGCGAGCTGGTATGCGGTCGTGGTTGCCTTGTATGAGGGTAGCCTTGGGGAAAGCCTTGTACCACTCAGACGCCCTCTCGTATGACGACTCAAACTCTCCTGTAACACCCTGTAGCATCGGCTCAGAATCGTGAAAGCTGAGTGCGTGGTGGTCGATGAAGTCACCAATGTGGATCACACGATGACAGCGGTACTGCTTCTTTACTGACTTACAAAACTCAAGATAACCCTCCAGCTCGTATGGCAAGTGAGTATCTCCAATGATGAGAACGCGTGACATTATCGAGTCTCCTTGCGCGCTAGGCGCTCTTCGTTGGTCTTTAGCTGGTGGCAGTCCTTACACATTATCGTTAGTCCGTCTGCCTCGCAAAACATATTAGCAACAAAACGCGGGAGGTCCTCGTAGCTCTTAAGAGAGCCGCAGGGCACTGTGTGTTCGACTTGTACGTCTCTATCTTTGAATAAGCCGCCACACGAGGAGCATTTGTACCGCACTCCCTCTTCGGTTATCTGTTTTGCTTGTCCTTTAGCTTGGTGTTTAACGGGGTATTTCATGAAGGCGGAGCGCAGGGCTGACCGTATGAACGACCAGTACCGCGCCTCGGTCCATGTGTTCCCAGCCCTAGTTCTCGCTACTCGTTGGGGCATCCCATAGCTCTCCTTCTTCTCGTCTAATCCATAAGCATCTGCCTATGTTCTTTAGCCACCCATCTACAACCGCCTCTCGCTGATCGGGACACATTCCAACCTTGTCGTACCCTGTGAGGTACTGATCCCGCACGTAGGTGAACATCTCTTCAGGTGTGTCTAGCTCGTCGAGCGGCTCCAGTATCTTCTTGGTAGCTTTGATACCGACCATGCGATAGAGTCCAGCAATGTTGTCCGTAGCGTCTCCTGTGAGCATCTGCTTGTAGAAGAACGTGTCGGCACTCTCAGGGCTTACCATATAAACCTCCTGTTTCTTCCAGTTGTAATGCCAGCCGGCGATTCCGTTCAGGTCCTTATCCAGCGTGGCTATGCCGTGTCCATGTTGTACGGCACCAATGCCTAGTAGGTCGTCCGCCTCTTCGTTAACCGATACGATAGCTTCCATCTTGTCTATCATGTACTCCTTGATGGCCTGAATGTGGCGAGGCTTCCGAGCGTCCTTACGATTACCTTTGTAAGGATACTCTGGAAGCCCGAAGTCGTTTCGGTAGTTGTCGGAGCCGGTCAGGTAGATTATACCCTTCTCAGCTCCACAACCATCGAGGATGCCCTGCACCATTACCTTTGTAGAATGTAAGGCGAACGCTACAGGGTCATCCTCAGAGGCGAACCCGACACTGTAGCAAATGATGTCTCCATCTATGCCCCAGACGTCAGGCCGTTTCATTAGAGTGCGTCTTCTAGGTCAGCACCGCTAGAGCCCGTCTCAGGCTCCACTAAGCGGTCGATAACCATGAACTGAACGCGAGGTGATACACCAGAGCGACCGCCCATTTTCCACTCGACAGGCTTAAGAGCCGCACGAACTATAGTGCCATACCCTACGCGCTCTGTCATACCTTCGAAGCTGTTACCGTCAACATCCTTAGGTATGATTGGGAACTTAGACTTACAGGTAATGAAGTTACCGCGCTCATACTTATCGCCGTCCTTGTAGCTTACCTTGATGCCAAGCTCTTCTAGCTTCTCTACCGCCGCATCTGACAGATTAGCTAGTTGCACAGTGTACTTACCCGCCATGCTGTCCTCACGCTCAAGGTTAGGGAACGCGATCGTTGCTTTGATTGTTACCGATTGGTTATCCAACATAAGTTATATCCTTAAAAGTTATCCGATTGGTCGGGCTTTGTTAGTACCCACAAACATAATAGGCTGTTTGGCTGTTAGAGTCAATGCGTCTCTGCCCATGTATCACCTATCTGATATTCGCCATCCAGAGGGCACCTCATGTCGAAAGCTCGACCGGCTTGGCGAATAGCATTGCGGAAGATGACGCCGACTCGCTCAGCGTACTCTTCCGGCACTTCCACTTGGAATTCATCGTGAACCTGAGCCACCAGTTTGTAGGGGTAGCCATATCTGACTAACTTGTCTACAGCGATGGTCAAGGCACGTTTCATTACCAAAGCCCCAGCAGATTGTAGGAGGGTGTTAAGAGCGGCATGCTCAGAGCGTACCCTTACCCGTCTGCCGTCCAGCCCCGGAAGTGAACCCGTCGAGGATATGCGCTGGACTTTTAGGATGAGAGCATTGAGTGCGGGGAGGGCCTTAAGGAACTTGCTCTTAAGTTTATTACCCTCAGAGGCACCACCACCAACAATACTCCCGATTTTGGCGTCACCAGCACCATACAAAAAGGCATAAATGAATGTCTTGGCGTCATTACGTGACGGCAGACCTGCGGCCTTCTGGTTGTAGGTGTGGATGTCGCCGTGAAGGATAAGGTCCGTGTATGAATCATCCTTCATGTAGTGAGCTAACATGCGTAGCTCTAAGCCCGACGCGTCGATGCCTACGAGTTTGTGGCCCTCAGGGACGGTAAAGCATTTCCTGTAGTCCGACTCGCTGGGTATCTGCGCCATGTTGGGCGATGAGTGGGTCATGCGGCCTGTAACAGCACCGCACGTATTGACCCGACCGTGGATTCTGCCGTCATCCTTGACAGCATCTATCCAGCTCTTGAGCATTCCGACACGCTTCTGCAATGTCATATACTCAAGTACCTTGGCGGCCTCAGGAACGTGAGCGTTGGCGGCGAGCGTCTTGTCGTTCACGACGGGCTTGCCGGTAGGAGTTAACTCACCCCACTTGGCCCCCTTCTCCGCTAAGCGCTCTGCTACTTGCTGACGGCTTCCGACATTGAACATTGTTACCTTATCCTTTAGTCGCTTGCCTGTCTTTTCTGACCAACGCTCCTCAACGATTGGCGGAAAGATGGCCTGTAGCTCATCGCTAATGGTTGTCATCCTCGCATCATGATCGTTGAACAACCGACACGCCCGCTCAAAGTCTAGGGCGAATCCGTTGCGTTCCTGCACCGCCGTTATCTTAGCGACCTCAAGCTCCAGCTCGCGGCTGTAGTCTGAGAAGCCGTCCGCATCTAGGAGTCCGACGATGTACTCATAGATGTCATATGTTGCTCGACAGTCTGCTAGGCAGTAGTCAATCATCTCTTGCGTGAGGCCTTTGTCGAAATCTGCGGCGTCAAAATCCTCCTTGAGCCGCTGTCCTGCGCGTAATGCCCACTGCTTGAGGGAATGACCTCCGTCGATGCTTGGGTCATACAAACGTCCGAGTAGAAGCGTGTCGATGATCTCCAAGCCTCTAGGTTCCCATCCCCAGATTTCATGTAGTCGGGGGAGGTCAAACCCCACCCCGTTGTGCAGAATCAATGAACGACAACCAAGCCTCGTCAGCGTGGCATTCAGCTCTTCCGCCGAGTAGACGGCTACGCTTTCTCCGGTGTCCGCGTAGATACCCACTACCCAGATTTGTGTCCACGCGAGATCCGTTTCGATGTCTAGTACGCACTTTGTCATGTTTCAGATCCTCCTCGATCTTACTTATTTCTCGTTCGAGTACATAAGCGCCTATCTTACTCACCTCTTGTCCTCCTTCCTGTCTTTCGACTTGTTTTTGAATATCTTGTCCCAGTTATCGTTGAACTTCTTGGGGTCAGTGCGGCGCTGGCGTGAGCCTTTACCGCCCTCCCCTGTGAGGTCGCGGCCCATTAAAACTGCAAATCCAACTGTGACGCTTCATAGGATAGACCAAGAATTGCACGAGGTCTACCACTAGATCGGTCGGTGCCCACCTCGTCGATAGCGCCTAGCTCTAGAAGCTCTGTAACGCGACCTGTGACGGAGTTAATGGGCCACCCTAGGGCTTCCCCTATATCCTGCCTTGTGGCTTGTCCTAAGCGAATGATGACGTCTAGAACCTCGCGGCGTTTGCCACCAATCCCGTCGATGATGTCGTTATATGCTTTAAGTGAATTACTATGCATTAGAGCAAGCCTCCAATTATAAAGATGCCAAACAGCATGCACGCCGCTAAAGTGGCTTCAATGAATACGTCAAAGTCGTCTGGGTTTTTAAAAGGGTCGAACATTTATAAAGCCTCCTCTTCAGCTTCTATGGGCTCATAATCGGTGAGCCTTCCCGTGTCCACGTTATACAGTAAGTGCCCTGCTGGGCCTGTTATGCCGCTGAATCGGTTCTTTAACACTCGAATGTGCGTCGTGTTCCGAGCCGTCTCATCCTCTGCCTGCCCGTTCCGCTCCAGACCAATAACAAAGTCTGAGAGCTGGGCAATTGAGGCAGATCCTCGGAGCTGTGCGATAGAGGTCGCCGCCCCGTCCTCGTGCCCCTTACCTTCTGGGCGCTTGAGGTGCGACACTGCAAACAGGACGATGCCCGTGTCCTGCGTGAGTGTGCGTAGCTTGGTCATGATCTCGTCTAGGGCCTTACGCTCGTCGCCGTATTGACCACCAGATACAAGGATAGAGATGTGGTCGAGGATAATCACCTTGCAGTCAAGCGCCTTCGCCATGAAGCGCACACGCGAAACCACTTGATCGACGGTAGCGCCGGTATCGAAACTGGCGTCCATAATCATTAACTGATCGTCACCAAAGACACGGTCGAAAGAGGCCTTGTATTCCTCTGTGCCGCGCTTTACGGCTGAGGTAGGCAAGTGTACGGGCGTGCTTAGATCGACGCTCATGAAGCCCTCAGCGGTCCTCTCGACGGCCTCCTCCATGAATAGGCACCCGATTCGGCTCTTGGTGGTCTTCTTAACGTGCATGACGATCTCCCGAAGGATACTCGACTTGCCTAGGCCGGAACCGGCACAGATGGTCACCAACTCAGTTGGGCGGAAGCCGTACGTGAGGGCGTTGAGCGGATCCCAAGGGTAATAGCCAATAGCATCGGGCCGTGGTGTGTTCAGCTTCTCCCATAACTCCGAGCTAGACAGGACACCTTGAGGCGTATACTGGGAAGCAGACCAATAGAGATCCGTGAACGCTTTAGACTCGCCAGCCTTTAGGTAGTCGCATGCGTCCTTGCCGGTGCGGGGATCAAGGCGCATGACGCGGAGCTTTCCAGCAAACACGTCTGCGGCCTTGTCGATCCCCGCCTTCCCTGCGTCATCAGCGTCAAAACACAGCACGATCTCCTCGAAGCCATCCAGAAACTGGAAAGATTCCTTAAGATCCTTACCTGCCGCCGCCGCGCCGCCCTTAAGGGACACCACCGGCACCTTACCACCGAACATTTGGTTAGCCGCGACGGCATCCAGCTCGCCCTCAGTTATCACGATGCGGTTGCGCTGGTGGTTGCCATATTTCTGTTCGCCAAACAGGCCAGCACCTTTCAGCTCACCAACGATGCGAAACGATTTTGTAGCCACGTTTCGAACCTTGAAGGCACACGGCGTGTTCTCACCGTCTCGGAAATAAGGGTAGGCGTGCTCTGTAGCGCTCACCACGATGCCGTAATACGCGACGTTTCCGCTCGAGAGGTTCCGCTGTGGGATAGATGACGGCTTAGCATCACCCCAAGCACGCTGGAGCCTCTCAAGCTCTAGGTCATTGGGTTTAAACTGAACTTGATTATCTAACACTTTATGTGCCTCCGCTGGAGGATAATAATGATTACATGAGAAGCAGAAACGGTGGCTGTCGCTGTACTCCGCAACGGCGTCACTCGACCCACACTCCTCGCACGGTAGCTTGCTCCTTACTATGTGGGATTCCTCCCGATCAAAACTCATTCGACCTCCTTGCCTGAGATGTTGGGCGAATATTTGTCAATGTAGACATCCGGCGGAAGTATCGCCGGCGTATTTAGCGCCCGTATGTATTCTCTGAAGCGACGCTCTTCATTAGTCTCTTTCGGTTTCTCTTCTTTGTCAACCATTACTTGAATACCGAACATAATTTCCTCCTAATTGTGGTAATGTGCCGCAAAACAGACCAGAGCCCTCTTGACAAGGGGTTGACAAGACCATACCTTGTTTATGGAGACCCTAAGGGATCGTTAAAACACTTCCTTTGTCTTCATGAGATGGATGACGTAAACGAGGGCTTTTAAAGCCTCTTAGGGGCACCATATCACCCCTCCGTTGGCTTAGGTGCCGTTAGTCCGTCCATCGTCGGGTAATGCGGCTTTAAAGAATTAACAGCCATATCCACCAACTCTGGAATCGGGTCATAAAGAACTTTCTCTATCTCACCGCCAGAGGCCAAAAACTCCTCCGTCAATCGGGCAATTTCTTCCGACTGTTTTATTTTAGCGGGTGTAAGCGGAGCGATCACCTCCTCGCTCCAGTCATAAAACTCATGGTTTAACACAATAATTCACCTCTTCTTCGATAGTCTCAATAAGCTCAGCGATAACCGGAAGCTCTCCGGCTAGGTAGTCGCTCCTGCTCTCTCGTAAATGCGTCTCGACCTCTAGCAGTAGGCGAACTGCCGCCGCTCCGTGGTGCTGTAAAGACAGTTTTCGCCATGCGGCATCGCAAACGCTATTGCTCTTCGTAGTCATAGGACAGGTTCTCCTCCACTCTATTTGTTTCGTCGCACAGCTTGTCATACTCATATCGCAGGGCAACGTATATGCGCTCCTGCTCCTCGTTAAGGCCGGCAGTCATGTCTAGCCTATGCAGAAGGCCGCAAGCCTCCTCCAGCGCGTCTAGCGCCTCCTCTAAGTAACGTAAACTCATCGTAAATACCTCTCACCTAAGGGCCAAACCTCGAAGTCTGCCACCCCTAGGTTTGAATAATAGTAGACCACTGGTTTTTGACCCGTGGCAATGTTGTAATCTATGGCGTAGCGTCTAGCCTCCTCAAAAAACGCGGACGACATAAGCTCATAAGCTCCCTCATCATCTGTAAATGTAACATAATAAAAAGCACTGCTCATTGTATCGCCTCCCTCGTAGCTTTCAAAGCCTCTTTTCGTGTCCAGTGTTGCGAGTTAACCAAATAATCCGCAACGCTAGAGCGGCGGCAGTGGTTAACCTCCCAAAAAAATAATAAGTTAAAGAATACCACCAATGCGGCGGCGGTTTTGTTGTTGTGACTGAGCCGATAGCACCGACCGCATAGCGTCTCTCGGCTCTCTCCGCCTGTCATCGTATTTAGAAGGATGGAGAAGGCCCGCGAGACCTCCCATAATTGATAACACATATTTAGATCATCTCCATGTCATAGTGAGGCCACGGGTCGCCCACTCGGCGGCCTTGGCGGCGTAATAAACTTGGTACGCTTCCACAGCGTCGGAGCGCTTACACTCATCTGGCATACACTGCGGGGGGTCTGTGAAGCCTAGGGCGTCGATGTTGCGGGGCGGCTGTGCCAGCGCCTCGGCCTTCTCGGCTATGGTCTTGTGAACCTTGCCGTAGCGGCGCGTGTATTCGTCTCCAAGGGCCATCATGTGGTCATAGGCCCATAGGTAGTGGTCGAGCGATAAACGCACCCACACGGCGCTGGGGTGGTTCTTATGGGTGGGCTTGTAAGCCGGTGACTCGCCGTCAAGCTCGTGATGTGCCGTCGAGAGAAGCTGAGCTGTCTCCAGTATCATCTTAACGACGTGACGGTCGCACTGCGCGTCCGCGGCTAATATCGGGTTACGGTCTAAGTAAAATATATTCATGTTGTGCCCTCTTTTAGTTGATGATGCAAAGAACGCCGAATAACGCCAGCGCTGATACAAGCGCCTCGATAATCGGGTAGTTTTTTATCAAGTTAGTAATAGCCATTTTTTTTCTCCGTGTTGTTACTAATAAGGTTGGCGACTAGGCGTCTGGTATCCACACTCGCTCTCGGTGTGAATCCTCAGCTAACCAAATCCAGTGAGGCCCCTTACCCTTGCGGGCAGTGCTAGCCGCCAAATAAGCTGGTCACCAGAGCGCCCCGTGAGGCGCTATCGAAACCCTCCTAAATGTGTGGATAATCCCAGTCCTGCGCCTCTCCGTGCCTCTCATAGGCGCAATGATCGCACAGATACTCCTCCGCTAAGTCGTCGTAAAACATATCGGCGGCGTCGTATGCCACCTCGCCGCACTCCTCACATATACCCATGTCTTACTCCTATACGTCAAGCCCCAAGCGCTCCGCTTGCTCGCACATGAGCGAGTAACACCCATGGTATGCGACGCTATGGACCCAGTCGCTGAAATTGCTCTGGAGGCCATACAGCTCGTCTCCGGCGGCATGCTCCGCGTGATCGAAAAGGTTACCGTCTCCGCGCATGGCGTCCACGATCTCGAAAGCTGTCGCAAAATAGGTTTCTACTGCCATTCGGTAGGCCGACTCGTGGAGTAACTGCCCCGCGTCTCCGCCAAACTTTTCGATCTCGTCCGCTACTTCGTTAGTGCGGCTCATACAGTCGCTATAAAATGCTGTGAAGTTCATTGTCCTATTCCTTGTTAGTTGCTTGCTTGGCGAATTTAAAAGCCGCTACGTAGTCTTTAAATATACGGCGAGTGTTTGGCAACTCCTCGCCTGTCTCCTGATCGTTCAGTATGACGGTGTAGCGGTAGCCCGACTCGGTTTCGTATTCCCGCACCTGAGCGTATAGCCCGTTTTCGTCTTTGTCTACTAATACGTTTAAAAGCTCCATACTAACTCCCCAAGTAAATAATTACGTTAAAGATGAAGGGCAAACCCCAATGGAGCATAAAGGCCGCAAATCCGGCCCCGCCTATTAGTATAACGAGAAGATCTTGAGCCTCGTGGGCCTTCAGTTGGTTTCGTTCTTTAATGGTCATCACCACGCCTCCCTAATTAGTCTTAACGCCTCTGCGCGTAACTCTGTTCGCTCTCCGCGTCGCGCTCCTTCCATTTTCCCAAGCTCTGAGGCCATGTCCCCTACGCGGGCGTCTAAGGCCGCCTCGTGGCGTTCTAGCACCTCACAGGGGCCATCCCCTAGGGTAGCCTCTAGAGACGCTCTACGGGCTACTGAGCGCGCTTTGAGCGTGGCTTTCAGTTCGTCTAACAGTTCTTTGTGAGTGGGCTTCATGCTATCGCCTCCGCTACGTTTCGTGTGCATCCGTCGGCGAGTGCCGCGTATACGTTTAATGCTCGCTGAGCGTCCCGCTTGGTGGCGTGGCGCTCAATGAAGGCCCCGTCGCGGTAGACGTCAAAAGCCCTGATGCTGATTGCTTTGCGTAAGTAGAACATCTCTTAATCCTCGTCGTCTTCTACATCGTCCCAAATCTCGGCGCATTTAGGGCATAGCTCAGCGCGGCATTTTGGGTTGTCTATCCAATCCCCTACGTGCGCGTATGAATGGCCCTCGATGTTTTTAGGTGCCCCGCAGACGGTCTCGCCTGCGTAGTATCCTGTCAATGTTATGTGTCTCATCTCAATCTCCTATGCGGGCCACACCCGCCTCTAATCTAACGCCCATACCTGAGCGGTAACCAATCTTGCGACGTCCGGCGGTGTCTGCCGTCCAGTCTTGAAGTACGCCATCTTTGAGGCAAATGACGTGACCTTTCACCGCGATTATGAACGTGCCTATTGGGTGCTCCTTAGCAAAGCGGTTAATCGTCATGCCGTTAAAGTTATTAAAGAAGCTTACCGAGCGACCGGCCTTTTCTGCGGCCTCTTGCAAAGCCAGCGTGTAGTCCGTCCACTTGGGACCGCGACGGTGTGGCCTGCCGTGCTTAGCTAGTAGGCGGTGCGCCTTGCCTGCGCTCCAGTTGAAAGCGCAAGCGATGCTCACGACAGTGCAAAAGTTTGTTTCGTTGTAGCCGCTCTGTGATCGCATAATCATTCGAACGTGTTCGTAATTTTGTGTAGGCATTGTCTGCGCCTCCTGTTTGGGTTGTTAGGCTATCCGCTGTAGCGCCCCGTGAGACGCTACGACTGATCTCCTATACTCTTAAGTGTTTGAAGCCCTCTACCTCAATTCCCAGCGCGTCTAGCGCCTCAAGGTCTTCTTTGATCCATCGATTGTAGGTGTTGCGACGCTCTCGCATTTCATCGACTTCCTTCGCAGATGCTTCAGGAATCTTATCTACCATCTCGCTGTACATTGCGTAGAAGGTCATTAACTTGCTTATTCGCTTACCGATTGTTTGCTCTGTCATGATGTTTCCCCTTTGGGTTTGGTTGCTCACTGTAAGGCCCTCTCAGAAGGCCCTATAGTAAGCCCTGAGAGCTGATCTCTGCGGCTCGGATTGTCTGCCCTTGCCGGTGAGTAGCTTCGCTCACAGAGGATTGTCTGCCCTCGTGTGTGATCTCAGCCTATACTCTCAGTGCTTGGTGTTGCTCTCAGTGTTCCGCGTGGCTTCGCTTCATCGCCTACCCGATGGGCTAGGCCGCGCTTTCCGCTGAGGTGTTGCTAGATGACCCGTCGCGCTCCGGTCCGCTAGGCTTGAGGCTGAGCATGTGATCCGGTAGGGGATCGCCGCGCCTCGCTAGTGGGTGGTTAACTAGGGGTTTGGTTAGATATTCAATGAAGGCCCTCTTCGTGGACTCCGACGCTAACCCGTCGCTTTCTTTACCGAGCCGCCCAATGTGGGGGTGACTCTGCGGGATTGTGGCTCCCCGTCGCCGTTGAAATGAATATTAGCAAACTGAGGAGCCCACGCAACCCCTAATTTCAATTTATTTTCACTTTGTGCATTATTTACATTATGGGCTGAACTCACGCGGCCCTATAAGGAGACGGGCGCGCGCGTATCTAACATGAATCAATAGCCCCGTAAAGGTAATATTACACAAAACGCGAATAAAGTTGTCCGAGTGTTACGGCATAGGGTGAGGCTAACGTCGCTTACAGGGCGTTTTAGAGGCCTTCTCGAGCGTGTTAGGGTTGGCACGGTTCGTGCTAGGCCCTAATCTGCCCCCTTACTGGTAATAGTTCACAAGGTTGTATTGATTGGCACGGCGTGTGCATGGCGTTGTAGCTGACCGCACGGCTCGCCGCTCGCTTATCCCAGCGTGTCCCGCATGGCCTAGCCCTATGGTGTGGCCCCATGGTCTAGCCTCATGGTCTAGCCTCATGGTCTAGCCTCATGGTCTAGCCTCATGGTCTAGCCTCATGGTCTAGCCTCATGGTCTAGCCTCATGGTCTAGATAGGGCCCCCTATAAAAGCCCCAGCGGCTCCCACACCGCCCCTCCCCTGTCACCTTTCTAGCTCCCCCACGGGCGCACCACCACGGTGCACCTCCACGGACAAGCACAAAGCATGCCAATCGGCCCCAAAAGGCCACACCCCGCGTACCTATGCGGTTTGGCGCCCGAAAAGCACCCCCACGGGGGCCTGTTGGGCTGGTGAGTATAGTGTGGTAGGCTCTTCCGTTTGCAAAGAGTAACTTTTGGGTCCCTTTTGGGCACTTATTAGCACATTTTAAGCACCCTGTGAGTAGCCAGAAAGGGCAATACATTCATAGACTTAGCCATATAGGCCCACAGAGCATAAATAGAGACCCAACCAGACCACTGTGTGACTATATGGGAACTTCACGAACAGGCATATATGGACTAGAACGTGACCTTTGTGTGAGCTTACCTGCCGTCTAGTTGGCTATATGGGTACTTAATTGACAAACCCCTCTAAAAATGCTACAATAAAACCGTATTATAGGCACTATATAGGACAAGACGGATTAGGCTTAAGCGACCTCTTCCTCCACACCTTTTCAGAGTGACTCAAGCGATCTCATCTACGGACATCATCTATCGACTCCCTCTGAGAAGACAACACCATCCAAGTTAAATCCCGCAGGGGACTATAGAGTAAGGAGTTTGAGATGCCTAACAAAGTAGGACGTCCAAGGAAGGCAGAGTTAGCGTCTACCAAAGACATGACAAAGAGAGAGCAGGCGCAGGCGCTTAAAGACTTTAGGGCCCGTCTACTTCTAAACCCGTCTTCACCTAAGCTGATTGAGAAACTCTTCGAGACGGCGTTAGACGACGACCACAAGAACCAAAGCGTGGCTATGAAAATATTGTCTGACCGCCTCTTGCCTGTCGCAGGCTTTACTGCTGACGGTAAGTCTCAGAGTGCTGTCCAAATTAACATCTCCGGCCTCGGTCAGCCCGACGCTGGTATTATTATTAACGGTGAAAGCGGGGAGATTGACGATGAGTGATTACCGCTACTTCACCTTAGACGAGTTTGATTGCCAACACACCGGCAACAACCAAATGGACCCTGTGTTCCTAACACGGTTAGACGCTCTGAGGGACGCATGCGGCTTTCCCTTCCGCATCACTTCAGGCTACAGGGATCCTTCCCATCCAGTGGAAGCAAAAAAGAAGAAAAGCGGCACACACTCACAAGGAATAGCCGCTGACATCGCCGTAGCAGACGCCTCACAGCGCCGTATTTTAGTCGCTCAAGCGCTCCGGCTAGGCTTTAATGGCGTAGGAGTAGCGCGTGGGTTTATACACGTAGACACACGCGAAACTACGCCTGTTCTTTGGCTCTATCATTAATGGCGGCTCTTAACTTAACCCTGACGGCTTGGCAAGAGACCGTATTTAAAGATCCTTGCCGCTTTAAGGTAGTAGCCGCTGGTCGCCGTACGGGCAAATCGTACCTTTCTGCCGTATCTCTTATCGTTAACGCACTTAACGGCAAAGACGGTAAAGTGTTCTACGTTGCGCCTACGCAGGGGATGGCTAGAGACATTCTTTGGGATCTGCTTTTTGACTTGGCTGGAGATATTATTGAGGCCAGCAACGTCAACAACTTAACTATAACCTTAGCGGGTAACAATACGATTTATCTAAAGGGCGCAGACCGCCCAGATACGCTTCGTGGGGTTTCGCTGAAATATTTAGTGCTAGATGAAGCGGCCTTTATGAAGCCGGACGTCTGGGAAAGCATCCTAAGACCGGCCTTATCAGATAAGAAGGGGAGCGCGTTATTCATTGGCACGCCAGAGGGAAGGAATCACTTCTATGACCTTTATTGTGGTGCCTCAAGCGGCGTATGGCCTGATTGGGATGCATGGACATTCTGCTCACGCGACAACCCTTACATAGATCCTGCTGAGATTGACCATGCCGAGGCTACGCTACCTCGCTGGGCGTTTGTGCAAGAATACATGGCATCCTTTGACGCGCAAGGTAGCGAATATTTTGACCCTAACGAGTTTCAATACTATGAAAAAAAGCCTAACAGTGCTGGTGATTTTTATATTGCTTGTGACCTCGCCGGTTTCGAAAATGACAGGGGGTCTAAGACAAAGAGAAGAGATAACTCAGCGGTTGCTGTAGTCTACGTTACAGATTCGGGTGATTGGTACGTCCACGATATAAAATACGGGAGGTGGACGCTAGATGAGACAGCAGAGACTATCTTTAACGCTGTTGCGGAGTATAGGCCGGTCAGTGTGGGCATTGAAAAAGGAATTGCACAGCAGGCCGTTATGGGCCCCCTATCGGACATTATGCGCCGTACTCATCGTACATTCCGTGTGGAGCTTCTAAGCCATGGCAACCAGAAAAAGGCTGATCGTATCCTCTGGGCTTTACAGGGAAGGTTTGAACATGGTAAAATACGTATTAGACGAGCTGATTGGAATCCGGCATTTATCGACGAAGCCTCAGCATTTCCGTCACAGCTAGTACATGACGATTTATTAGATGCAGTCTCGTACGTAGACCAGATGGCTATTATCCCATATTTGTCTGGCGATGAGATGCAAGACGATTGGGACCCCTTAGACGCAGAGGCAGGTTATTAATGAGCGAAGACATTTTCAACGGAGAGTTTGATGGCACCTCCTATGAAGGCGAACTAGCCTCGTGGGTTGTGAACAAAACACAAGGATGGAGAGATTACTACGAGGCAAACTATGCAGAGCGGCATGATGAGTATATGCGTCTCTACCGCAACAAGTGGGCCGCTGAGGACAAAGTGCGCGACTCAGAACGCTCTAAACTCATTGCTCCTGCTTTAGCGCAGGCTGTAGAGTCTAACGTAGCTGAGATTGAAGAGGCTACTTTTGGTCGTGGAAAAATATTTGACATTCGCGACAACTACGGTGACGAAGACCCCTCAGACATCGAGTACCTCCGCAACAAGCTCCACGATGATTTTGAGATGGCTAAGGTCCGCTCTTCTGTAGCCGAGTGCCTAATTAACGCCGCTGTGTACGGTACGGGAATTGGCGAAATCGTCATCGAAGAAAAAAAGGTATATACTCCAGCAACACGTCCTATGATGGACGGCTCTATGGCACAAGTAGGTGTAGAAGAGACATACCGTCCCCTCATTAAAATAAACCCCATCCAGCCCCGTAACTTCCTTATCGACCCTAATGCGTCTAGCGTTGACGAGGCTCTTGGTGTAGCCATTGACGAGTTTGTCTCTCGCCACACTGTAGAGATGCTACAAGAGCAGGGTGTGTACAAGGACGATGTATACGTAAGCGATGCGGCTTCTGATGTAGAGATAGAAAACGATCCTATGCTAGCCAGTCGTCCTACTGACCGTATTCGTCTCCTCAAGTATTATGGACTTGTACCACGCGATTACTTACTAGCCGAGGGTGTAGACGAAGAAGATATGAATGGCGACAGCGAGTACGTAGAAGCTGTAGTCGTTATTGCTAACGAAGGGACTTTGCTAAAGGCAACTGTTAACCCTTATATGTGTCAAGACCGTCCTATCATCGCATTCTCTTGGGATCTAGTCCCCTCGACCTTCTGGGGCCGTGGTGTGTGCGAAAAAGGCTACATGAGCCAGAAGGCTTTGGACACAGAGCTACGTGCGCGTATTGACGCACTGGCCCTCACTACGCATCCTATGATCGCTATGGACGCTACACGAATCCCTCGTGGACACAAAATGGAGATAAGGCCCGGTCGAGTCCTCTTGACTAACGGCGCTCCTCAAGAAAGCATTATGCCGTTTAATTTTGGACAGCTCAATCAGGTCAGCTTCGCCCAAGGTCAACAGCTCCAGAACATGGTGTCTCAAGCTACAGGTGCTGGTGAGGCTACGCAAGGAATGGTACAGAACGACGTAACAGCCGCTGGCATGTCTATGAGCCAAGGCGCTATCGTTAAGCGACAAAAGCGTACCCTTCTCAACTTCCAAGAAAACTTCCTTATACCGCTGGTACGTAAGTCGGCATTCCGCTACATGCAGTTTGACCCTGACAACTATCCAGTTAAAGACTACACGTTCCAGCCCTTTAGCTCACTTGGCGCTATGGCTCGTGAGTACGAAGTGGCACAACTCTCTCAGATCCTACAGGTTATCCCTGCGGACTCCCCTGCGCATGGCGCTGTCGTCACCTCTATTATTGACCATCTCAACGTCGGCAATAGAGAGCAGATCGTAGCGGCTATCGAAGCCGGTAATCAACCCAATCCGCAAGAGCAACAGATGCAACAGATGAAGATGCAAATTGAGCAGTCCATCGCACAAGGACAAGTTCAGTTACTGGGCGCTCAAGCCGCAGAGTCTCAATCACGCGCTCAGAAATACGATACGGAAGCACAGCTTGCTCCTACTGAGTTAACTTTAAAGTACAGCGATCAAAACAACGACGGAAAGCTAGACTCTGACTTCGAAAAGCGTGTTAAAACTGCGGAGCTATTGCTGAAGGAGCGCGACATCGCTGTAAAGGAAAGATCCTCGACAAACCCAGAAGCTCAGTTACGGCAAATGATGCAAGAAAGAGGTCCTTCAAACAACATGCAAGGTTCTTAAATTAAAAATCAACGAGCCCGACTAAGGAGTAAATTATGTACAAGTCATGCGGATGTAAAGGTAAGAAGTGTAACTGCGGATCTGGAGGTTACAAATAATGCCAGCGAAGCGAGGCCTATACGCCAACATAAATGCCAAGCGCAAAGCAGGCAAGACAATGAGAACAAAAGGGGCTAAAGGTGCCCCCACAGAGCAAGACTTTAAAAACGCGGCTAAGACCGCTAAGAAGATGAAGAAGTAATGCCACGCAAAGCAGGCCCCGCAAAGGGCAAGGCAAAAGTTAAGGTTACAGCTTCAGGTAAGAAAGTAAGCTACGGACAGAAAGGTGCTAAGGTGAAGCCTAACACTAAAAAAGGCGACAGCTACTGCGCCCGCTCTGCTGGTCAGATGAAAAAACATCCCAAGGCCGCTAAAGACCCTAACAGCCCCTTACGCCTTTCACGCAAGCGCTGGAAGTGCAAAGGCTCTAAGAGTTCAAAATAGTTTGACCGTACACTGAAGTTTTTGATATAATAGGTATTGAGGTCTATATGGCCTCCTTCCCACCCACAGCGCCCTAAAGGGAGAACGCATGCGTAATGTAACTGTAAAAGAGCTTGATGAAACGCTCACTCAGCTCAATAAGATTCTTGCTAGTCTGAACGCCCGAATAGAGGCGCTAGAGGAAGCCACAAAGGCCAACCCCACAGTAGCTCGTAAATCACCAGCTAAAAAGGAATCTTGATATGAACGAGCAAGAGAAAATTTTTGACGCCGCCCGAGAACTATTTAACACAGAGGGATGGCAAAACTTTGTATCAGACATTCAAAACAACATCGCCAGCATCCGCGTAGAAAGCATCGACGACGAGAAAGGCTTTTGGATTGCCAAAGGGCAACTTAACGTCCTCCACTCGATCTCAGGCTACGAAAACATGATGAAGGCGGCAGAAGAGCAGGAAGAAGAAGATGACGATGCGTCGGCTATATGACGTACGCTGTTCCGACTGTTCAGACGTAACTGAGGCGTTTGGCTACTCCAACGACATTTTCCGGTGCGGAACGTGTGGAGGTGAAGCCAAGCGCATCATTAGTCCCGTTCGTTGTAAGCTCGAAGGTGTGTCAGGGGATTTTCCCTCGGCCTCCGACAAGTGGGCAAAGCGACATGAACGTGCGGCTAGGAACGGGGATAACGGTTAAGCCAACTGCCTCGTAAACACTAACACCGAGAACCCTTACAGGACCGGAGATACTTAATGGCTAAGATAATAGACACCGACGTAACCGAACAAGAAGATAACTCCGCCGAGTTTGCTTCGCTCGCTGAAGAAGAAACTACAGAGGCCTCACAGGCCGCTCCTGAGGTAGCTCCTGAGGAAGAAGTAGCTGAATCTCCAGCAGGAGAAGAGTCTAACGAAGAGGAGCTTCCTGAGAAGTACAGAGGGAAGAGTGCCGCTGAATTAGCGCGCATGCATCAGAACCTAGAGCAGTTAATGGGTAAGCAGTCATCCGAAGTGGGTGAACTACGCAAGGCCGTAGACTCTTTAGTTCAGCAGTCCATGCAGGCTCAGTCAGCGACCGCAACATCCGCACCAGAACCCGACGTAGACGACTCGGACTTCTTTACTGACCCCAAGGGTACTGTAGAGCGTCTCATCGCCCAAAACCCAACGCTACAAAGCGCACAGCAAGTAGCCGCTGAGATGTCTAAACAGCAAGCACTTTCCACACTGAAGAATGCCCATCCCGACATGGATAAGATCCTAGGGGACGAACAATTCAAGCAGTGGGTAGGAGCCAGTAAGATCCGCTCAGAAATGTTCGCCAAGGCGGATCAGCAGTATGATTTTGAGCAAGCTAACGAGCTATTCTCTCTCTGGAAGGAGCGAGCGCAGGTCGTCAAGCAGACTAAGGCAGTCGAAAAGCTAGAGCAAAAGCGACAGCTCAAGAAGGCCTCAACAGGATCAGCTAGAGCAAACCCAGAGGGGAAAGCTGTAAAGAAGGTCTATCGTCGTCGTGACATTATCGACCTAATGAACCGCGATCCAAAGCGTTACCAAGCCATGCAGAACGAGATTATGCAGGCTTACGCTGAAGGACGCGTTAAGTAAACTCTATTGGCCCGTAAGGGCTATTAACCTTTAAGGAAACAGTAAAATGGCACTTGGTACTGACCATGTAACTAACGCTACTGCGGCGACTTTCATCCCTGAAATTTGGTCGGATGAAATTATCGCGGCATACGAGAACGCTCTTGTCGTTAAACCCCTTGTCCGTGCGATGTCTATGACAGGCAAAAAAGGCGACACCGTTCACATTCCTAAGCCAGATCGTGGCTCTGCTTCTGCAAAAAGCGCTGAAACTGAAGTTACTTTGATTACTGGCACTACTACAGAGCTAGTTGTAACTATCGACCAGCACTTTGAGTACAGCCGTCTGATCGAAGACATCACTGACGTGCAGGCTCTTAACAGCCTTCGTTCTTTCTATACTGAAGACGCTGGCTATGCGCTTGCTAAGAAAGTAGACGATGCTCTGATTGCTGAAGCGGCTAACTTTACTGCACAACTCCAGTGCGGCGCTTCTGGCACTGCGGCTTCTGCTGGCACTGCTGTTGCGTTTAACGACGCTTCTTTCCGTGACGCTGTTCAGACTTTGGATGATAACGACGTCCCTATGTCTCAACGTGTATTCGTTATTCCGCCAGCGGTTAAGAATGCAATGCTGGGAATCAGTAACTACATCTCAACTGATTTTGTCACTGGCAAGCCTGTTGAGAATGGCAAGATCGGTTCTTTGTACGGAGTAGATATTTTTGTTTCTACTAACCTGCCTACTGAGAACACTGACGAGAAAGCCGCTCTTCTCATGCACAAAGATGCTATGGTCTTTGCTGAGCAAGTAGGTGTCCGCGTACAGACTCAGTACAAGCAAGAGTACCTTGCAGACTTGATGACTGCTGACACTCTTTACGGTGTTAAGACCTACCGTCCAGAGGCCGGTGTGGCACTTCACTGCGCTATTTAAGTAGCAGACTAACAGGGGGGGGCCTTAGGGTCCCCTTTCCTCATTTCTCTCACCCGCATAGGTTATAAACATGGCAACAATTAAGCTAAAGAACGGTTCAGGCGCGCCCCTCGCCACTGACTTAGTGCAGGGTGAGCCCGCCCTCGATTTAACTAATAAGCGACTGTACACTGAAGATACACTAGGCGCTGTAATCGAAGTAGGCGTAAACCCCACAGAATTAAACGTAACAGGTAACATCACTGTAGGCGGTACTGTTGACGGGCGCGATGTCGCGACTGACGGTACTAAGCTGGACGGTGTTGAGTCTGGGGCTACTGCTGACCAAACAGCCGCAGAGATTCGTACACTGGTTGAGTCCGCTACTGACTCTAACGTCTTTACCGATGCAGACCATACTAAGCTAGATGGTATCGAAGCCTCAGCAGACGTAACGGACACAGCCAATGTCACAGCCGCTGGTGCCTTGATGGACAGTGAGTTGACTGACATCACTGCTGTTAAGTCTTTGGATCAAGGCGTTGCTACTACTGACTCACCAACCTTTGCAGGTCTTACGACTACGGCTGACGTGTCCTTCGGTGACAACGACAAGGTTATCTTCGGCGCTAGTTCTGATCTACAGATTTATCATACCGGCTCACCAAGCTCAAACAGTGTAATTGAAGATGCTGGCGCAGGAAATTTGCTCCTTAAGTCAAACGGCAATGGCATTCAATTTAGAGACGGAAGCGATAGTCTTGTTTTTAATGTTGATCTTGATTCTGCAACAACGCTTTACCACAACACAAGCGCAAAACTTGCCACCACCTCCACAGGCATCGACGTAACGGGTAGTGTGACGGCTGATGACGTTGATTTATCCACTAAAGCCGTCATTCAGGGTGCAACTCCCCGTATTGAGTTATTCGAGTCTGACACAACGGATTTAAACACTCGAATAAGAAATACAGGCGGTGAGCTTCAAATCCAAAGCACTGACGATGCTGGGACTACATCTAAAACACGTATAGCTATAGACCATGCTACGGGCGATATTTCGTTTCGTGAGGATACAGGATCAAATGCAAAGCTCTATTGGGACGCTTCTGCTGAATCATTGGGGATTGGTACAGATTCTCCCTCTACAGAACTTGATGTAGCTGGAACAGTAACTGCTA
>Ga0070750_10000163_pt1 | contig 33841 bp, 40 predicted proteins | sample VirMetDEL_Nov_24_FD_77013 | JGI IMG/M metagenome (GOLD analysis project Ga0070750, IMG submission 77013) | Aqueous microbial communities from the Delaware River and Bay under freshwater to marine salinity gradient to study organic matter... | ecosystem: Environmental > Aquatic > Marine >...
AAAAATAACATATAGTACAACATAGGAGAATAAAATGATAGACTATAAAGAATCTAAGAAAGCTAAAAGAAGTGTTCTTAGTAAAAGTAAAGTAATAATAAGAGAAGCAGTTGAAGAAGTTCAAGATAGCAAAGGTAAAGTTATTCAATCTTCTGAACCTGAAGACAGCTATGAAGTAATTAAAATAAGTACAAAAGCTTATAATCCTAAAACAGGAAGCAAATTAGCTGATCAGGTAATTGAATACAGAAAAGAAGAAGTTGATGAACAAATTTCAGGATTGCAATTACAAATAGATAGAATTTCTGCTGAAAAAGAATCATGGGAAGCTATTAAAGCTGATTATGAAGCATTGGATTCAGAATAGAGGAAATAGCTTAGCTGAATTTGCTGTTACAATGGCTATAATGGCTACATTAGCTACAACTGCTGCACCTGCGTTTAGTCGTATCGGTGAAGGAGCTAAAGCTAAACAAACTAAAGCAAATTTAGAAAAGATCACTAAAGCTTCTACTATGTGGTATAACCAACAAGTAGAACTTTATGGCATGGGTAAGTTTCCTAGTCAAGCACACAGAACTTCTGATGTAGGTGATATTGCTGACTACAACAATAATAGAAGAATAGAAACTGACGAATTATTAGATGCAGAATTTGTACCAGTATTTAGTGATACAAGTTTTTTACACTTGTTTGATAATGATACAATTAAGAGTCCTTATCAAGATGGTTTATATGCATACGCCATTATTGGTGGGGGCGGTACAGGCAATAATATCGTTAGTCCAATCTTTGTAGTAGTGGACACAGAAAACGTTGAAGACTTTTATAAATATTATAAGCCATGAATGACGATTTAAAAGATTATATATCAATTTTAATATTTTTATTTATAGTTCTTGGAGGGTTAGTATTTCTTGGAAGTTGTGATGCTGGATGGTCTATTGCAGGGTATGAAGTATGAGTGATGAAAAAACGTACAGGTCATATGGGGTCACTAAATTGGACGATAATTATAGGATTAGTCTTAACATCAAGTGGCTTGGGCAAATCATTGTGGGAGTTACTTTTATTGTGCTGGGCTACATACGTATTGAAAATCGCATTGGAGAACTTGAACGAAGAATGGAACTTGCTAATAGCGACATTGCCGAACTTGTAGAAAAACATATAGAAGAAGAAGAAGTAAAAATAACAAAAATGCAAGAGCAGTTAAAATGGTACGAAGAAGAATTAAATCTAAATCCACTAAGTTGGGGGAAGAAAAAAAGGAAAAGAAAATGAATCCAAACTATTGTGTAGAATGTGGTCAGCCAATAGAAAATACTGATGGTTGGTTATGTGAAAGATGTAAGCCTTGAAAAATTCAGATGAAATATTAGAAATCGTAATAAGAAGCGAAGAAAGATTAAAAACTATTTTTAATCGTGTAAATAAAATTGAAAATCATTTAGCTGAGCTAAATGGAAAAGTAGCCGAACATGAAAAATTTAAAATACAAATAAAATCATATTGGATAGTAATTTCTATCCTAACCCCACTAGCCATTTCGTTTATCTTAAAAATGATTTGACCCCTCGAATCGCAGTCTCTCTATTATTAATTAATAAGGAGAGTTATGCAAAGTATAATTGCAAAAGTCATTGAAAGAGAAGGTGGCGATAAGCTGACGAGAGATCCTTCTGACCCAGGCGGGACTACTAAATACGGAATTAGTCAACGAGCTAATCCTAATGTAGATATAGAAAATCTTACATTAAAACAAGCAGTCTCTATATACAAAGAAAAGTACTGGGACCCTTCAAGAGCTATTGATTTTCCAAAACAATTGATGGACATGTATTTTGACATGTGTGTCAACTTTGGACAATTCAAAGCAGTAAAAATAGTTCAAGAAGCAGTTAATCATAAGGGTTTATCTAAGCTAAAAGTTGATGGTCGTATTGGACCAAAGACAATCAAAGCAGTTCAGTCTTTAGAAAAAGACAGACTGCGTGCTTTCAGAGTAATGCATTATGCAAAAATTTGCATGGCGAATAAAAAGTTGATGAAGTATTACTATGGTTGGTTTAGAAGAACACTACACATATAAAGGGATAAATATGCCAAATCAAAACACAACTCCTCATATAGTAAAGGATATTGATGGTCATGTAATTGGGTGTCCTCATTGCGGTTCAAGGTCGATTCGTAAAGATGGATTTGATTATAAAGCTAATCATAAAAAACAAAGATGGTATTGTACTAGCTGTAACAGAAAAACATTGAATCCAACAGTTTTAGAACAAAATCCTTTTGTAGTAGAACAACCTAAGCCAGAAGATATACCAATAGAAGATTTAATTAAGCATAGGTTAAAGCTATATAAGCAAAAGCAAGTAGCAAAAGATAGCAGAGAGCTTGTTAATATAGATATTAAAATGGATGGTCCAATAGGAATAGCACATTTTGGTGACCCTCATGTAGATGATGATGGTACTGATCTTTCTCAAATTATTGCTTATAGTGATATAATTAATGATACAAAAGGAATGTTTGCTGGTAACCTAGGCGATATACAAAATAACTGGATAGGTAGGCTTGCTACATTGTATGGTCAGCAATCTACATCTGCTAGAGAATCTTGGAAGCTTAGTGAATACTTTGTAAATAAGCTTAATTGGCTCTATTTAGTAGCTGGAAACCACGATGTTTGGTCAGGTGATGGTGACCCTTTAGAATTTATAATGCGTGACCATAAGGGCTTATATGAGCGTTGGGGTGCTAGAATGAATCTACGTTTTCCTAATGGTAAAGAAATTCGTATAAACGCTAGACACACTTTTAAGGGAAATAGTATGTGGAATTCAGCACATGGTGTAGCTAAAGCAGCACAAATGGGTTGGAAAGACCATATCTTAACTTGTGGTCATACACATGTAAGTGGTTATCAAGTTTTAAAAGACCCAGCTAGTGGACTTATAAGTCATGCATTACAAGTTGCATCTTTTAAGATACACGATAGTTATGCTGATAAGTTAGGTTTAGACGATAAAAACATTTTTAATTGTCCTGTCACAATTATAGACCCAAGGTATGATGATGATGATAATAGATTAATTACTACGCTATTTAATCCACTTATTGCTTCAGAATACTTGACGTTTTTAAGGAAAGATTATGACTCAAAAAAATGACAATCCTATAACACTAGATGACTTATCTCAACCAATTAGCTATGAAGAAGCTAGAGAAAATGAGTTTGAAGTAGATTGGGATAAGGTTTATGGAATGGATCAGTTTAGTAGAAAGTTAATAAGTCAAGGCAAGTTATCGCCTCCGATGAAAAAGAAAAATGGCTAGAAATAAAGCATATGACATAGTTGCATTTGAAGGTGGAATAAACACTCACGCTGATGCTAGAGACATTGAGGACAATCAAGTCGCAATGCTTAAGAATCTTATTGCAACAAACAAAGGAGTATTAAGAGCAGGGTATAGCAATAGTGCCTTAGATACTAGCTTGTATCCTGTTCTTGCTACAGGTGGAAGTCATGGCACATTAAATAATAAAAATATTTATGTGTATAAAACTGATTTTAATGCAGACAATAGTAATGTATTTACAGAATATTTATTATTTGCAAATAGAAGAAAACTATACAGATTAGAATATTCTAGTAATGCTTGGAGTTGGCAAGAAATACTAGATTTAAACTTTAGTGCAGGTGGCTCGTTAAATCCTGGCTTAATTGTTTTTGACGGTAATATTCGTTATTCTGATGGCACATTTAACCTAAATACAAATAGTCCTTATTTACCATTAAATAAAACTTTGTTTTACGGACAAGTTCGTAGAAAATATTTTACTGCTACAGAAAATACAGTTTCTACTATTACTGGAAATGCGTCTGTAATTAAACCAACAGATGGCAAAATTGTTTTTAATGATAATATAGAAACTGCTAGCAATAATCCAACAAGAGGTTTTTTAGGGCTAGAAATAGATGCTATAGAAAATACAGATTTACAAATAAATTCATTTGGTACTTCAGATGGAAGGGGTTTTTCTTCTACTGGTCCAAATCCAAGTCGATTTTCAAATTCTTTAGATTATAGTAATAAAAATGGAATAGTAGGACAATCTTTTAGTAATGCTGTAGATAGTGTTTTTGTTGACACTCATGGAAAATCTTATACTGAAAGTGAATTGCAAGGAAGTAACACAAGCACTGCTCAGTTTTTAAATTCAGGTTCTGAAAGCGGATTATCAAATGTTTATCAAATAGGTGGAACTAGTGCAAGTGAGTTAAATTATATTTTTATTTCTATTGACCCTAGAACTTATAATAGTAATTGGGGAAAAGATTCAGAGTATAGTAATACATATAATTTTACTGTTAGATATAATGGAGCGTTTTTACAATACGCTGCTAATACTTGGGATGAAGTTAATTGGCAGTATACAGATTATAGTCCTTCTATACATAAAGTAAATGACGATGGAACAATTGGAGATTCTGTAACAATAGTTTCTTCTGATAATAATCAAACTGGATTTTTAGAGCAAACATTTCTTGATTTAGATGTAACTGCAACTTATAGAATTACATTGCGAACTGCTGCAGATGAAATGATTGAGTTACAAAATATTCAATTATTTCATAGATTGGCTCCAGACACCCTTGATAGTTCTGATTCAAAAATTTTAAATAATATTTCTGTATCAGCATCTTCAAGCGATACTTCTTTTAGAGCTGAGTTTAATGGGTTTTTTAATACTACCATGCAAACTTCTGAAAATTTAATAGTTGTAAGATGTTCTTTTCCTTACGATACAAATGCAGATAGTGTTGATTTTATAATTACAGATGATGACAATTACAGCTCTAGTAACGAAAATTTTATATTTTCTTTAGGTCAGGGATATATAACAGAAAATAAAGGACTTGGTTGGCGAGATGTTATAATAGACTTAAATAAAATTGGAGTTATAGAAGGTAATCCTATAATAGGTCAATGTCCTGATTTTGTAATAAGAGTAAATTTTGCAACAAACCCAAGTTCACAATCTATTCAAGATATATTAGTAGATAGTGTAAGACAAGTTACAGATAATAGAGGAACTTGGAATGGTAATTATAAATTTTATTATAGTTGGGTTTATGATAGAAATCAAGAAACTGGTTATTATGAATTTAATAGTCAAAGAAATGGTATATCTTTACAAAGTGAACGACTTGGTTTAAAAACAATAATAAGAGAACTTTCTACAGGTGGATTTGGTTCTAGAGGAAAAAGAATTACTGGTGCAAATATTTATTATAAAGAGTATGATAAAGATAGACAAGAAGAAGTTTTTGATGACCCATTTTTATTAGCTAAGTGTGATTTTGAAAAAGGTGTTATTAAAAGTCAAGGAACATCTATAAATGCTTGGTCATTAGGAAATACTGCAACTGATCATTATACTCATACTGCATTACAATTTATAGACCCTAGTTTATCTAATACATTTAGTATTAATGCTGGGTATGATTATGACCCATTAAACACTATAGAAGAAATACGATTTAAAACTGCTACATCGTTAAACAGAAGAGTTTATTATGGTAATATAGATATAGTATGGGAAAAAGAAAGTGGTGAGGTTAATTCTAAATACAATAGATACGGAGATAGAATATATAAATCTTTACCTAATAAGCCAGATATTGTACCAGCGTATAATTTTTTAGAAGTAGATGTAAATGATGGCGATGAAATAACTGCATTAGTTTCATACGCAGATAGACTTCTTGTATTTAAAAAAGAAGTAATGTATATCATAAATGCTACAAAAGAATTAGAATATTTAGAAGATACTCATACGCATAAAGGTGTTGTTTCTAATCAATCTATTGCAGAAATAGATTTTGGAATAGCTTGGGCAAATTTAAATGGTTGTTATGTGTATGATGGTGAAAAAGTAATTGATTTATCTAAAGAAAAAATAAGCACTTCTACTTGGGGAAGCTATGTAGGTAGTAGTCCTGTTATTACCTTTGAACCAAAAGAAAGGCATTTATTAATATCAAATAAAGATACTGCTTTTGGCTTAGTGTATAATATGAATAAAGAAGCTTTTTCTTTATCTACTAGTTTTGTAGCTGGCGATAAAAGCACTAATCTTGTTTTTTATAAAAATCAAATTATACAAGGTATAATTGATAGCAACAATAACGACCAAGTAACATTTAAAAAGATAGATTTAGATTATACTTCAAGTTCTACATTAGATATACATTTAAAAACAAAAGACTTTGCTTTAAATGAAATAGGAGCAAAGGCTGATATAAAAAGTATTTATTTAACGTATAAAGCTACTACTGACGAAAGTAATGCTATAGTAGCTAGTTATTATCCTAATAAATCTACTATTCCTGTTGCATTAACAAATGGAACATTAGCTAGTTCTCCAAGTGGATATACAACAGTACAGTTAATACCTAATCCAAAAACAGGAGGTAGGTCAGTCTTTTCTATACAATTACAAATTGCATCAACATCAGCTGCTAGAGATATAGAAATACATGACATATCTATTGTATACAAAGAAAAGAGTTTGCGATGAGTAAAAACAGAAGATTATTAAGGGCTCAAAGGCATCAGTCTCAGCCAAAAACAAATAATACTACTAGTAGTGGTGAGACTATAGAATTGTCTAAAGATGGACTAGTTAAATCATTAAATCATAAAGGAAAAAAATACGTCATTAAACTGACTCAGGAGTAGAAGATGAAAGATTATAATAAGATATATGCATCTGGAAGTGCAAAAGCAAACAGCTTATTAAAAGAAGCTGAATCAAATGCAAGGCAAGCTAAAGTTGGAAATCAATCTGTAGAAGAGCTTACTGCATTAGTTTCTCTACAAATTGCAGAAAGAAAAAAGTTTAATCAATTTAATGAGCGATATAATAAAGTCATTAGTAATGAAAAAGTAAAAACAATTATGGGGGATATGACTCCTGAATCTTCTAGAGATGTATATGAAACTGGTAAAATAAGCTTAAATGACGGAATTAATATTGAGTTCGAAGAGTTAGAGGCTATACTGTCTTTAGATGCTTTAAAGAAAAATTTTAAAGGGTTTGAAGGACTATTAAGTAATAAGAAAAGGAAGTAATAATGAGTAATAGAATACCTAAAAGCGATTTTCAATCAATTGGTAAAACAAATAATAATGTTGATGCATTGCTTGACGAGCAAACTGCTACAGGTCCTATTGCATATTATGCATCACAAGGAAAATCAGGTGAGACTATGAAAAAAAATAATGCTAACAATAATTTTGATTTTACAAAAACAATACAAAATGCATCTATTGGCTTAGGTGTTGCTAGCGGTATTGCTAATTATGGAAGTGCAAGAAATGATTACAATAGTACTCTTAATTCAATGAAAGAAGCTATTAATACATTAACAGATACTAAAACAGATATAGCAAGTAGTCTTATGCAAAATACAGAAAGTTTAAAATCAGATTTTAGTGAAAACATATCAATTAATGCATCAGGATTACTGAGTAGAAATAAAAGTGATTTAATGGCTTTAGAAAATACTGCTAGCGATTTTGCTAGTGGTGTTATAGGCAATGCTAAGAGTAATGCTTTAAATCAAATAAATAAAACATTGCAAACAACAATGAAAAATCAGCAAATGAAAATGAATAACTTGTTAGATCAAAATGTTGATAGTGCTAGAGCTACTGCAAACAGAATATCAGCAGATATAAAAAATATTAATACTGAAATAAAAAAGGTTGAAAAAGCAAAAAGTCAACAAGGATTAAACCTAGTAAAAGACTTTGTAGGATATGCTAGTAATTTTGTTGACCCTTCAGGAACAACACAGAAACTTATTCAGTCTACTAAATATAAGAATGAGTATACATAGGAGTTAGGTATGGCGACCAATATAAATGAAATAAACCGCAGATTTAGACAAACAGTATCAGATATTAACCAAGGGCAAGCAAAGTCTACTGTTAATTACAATATGATAGAAAACCTAGCTAATAAAGCAGATAATGTTCTTTTAAAGTCTGTGGAGTCTAGCATGAAAAATGTAGATAGAAATCCTAATCTAGCTACTGTAGATGCAGAAATAAAAAAATTAGCTACAATTAAAGACAGTACCATATTTCAAGAGACTGATAATTATATAAATACTTCTATAGAAGATTTAAAGGTTACAAAAAATTATATTCAAAATAGAAATACAACTTTAGATAATATAAGAAATTCAGTAAAAAGTTTTTCTGCTAAAGATAGAGATGATGTAACAGCATATACAAATATTACAGATATGATATTTAAAGCTGAGCTAGATGGTTATTTAAATACAAATCAAAGACAAATAGAACTTGCTTCTTTAAAGCAAAGAAGAACTATGCTTGATGATGAAGCTGATGCATTACTTTTAAATGACGCATTAATAAAAATGGCAAGTGCAACTACGCCAAAAGAAGTTGCTAGTATTGCTGGTAAATATATGACAGAAGCAAAAGACGATACTGGTTTTCAGCGTTTAATGAGCTTTTCAGATAAATTAAATAGAGCGGCTAATTCTGTTAATACAGAATCAATGAAAAATGTTGCTAAAAATAAAGCAGATAGAATGTCTCAGTTTTTAAATGATTTAAATCCTATGTATACATCAATGGTAAAGGCAGACCAAAATTACGATACAAAAGTAGGTACAAATAATAGTTTACAACTTATAATAGGAGACCAGCCTGCTTTTTCAGATTATGGTTCTCAAGCACCTGCTAATGTACATAATTGGAATATAGATGGTCTTGCTAATAACTTGGCTAAAGATTTAGTAGCAATGTCTGAGATTGAAAATTTTACAGATAAAGATACAGAAAATATAAAAGCATATGCTAGTGAGCATAAAAATTCTTTAGAAAATATTTTTGATCCAAATCATCGTATGCATATGAAAACATATGTTAATATGCTTATGTCTTCTCAAGACCCAAATTATTCTAAAAAGAATGATGCAGATGTAACAGAATTAAACTCGATTACATCAAGATATGAAATATTAAAACAAATATACAATATGGGACCTCAAGCATATCCTGACAAGTTTCTTGTTGATGGTGAACCAGTATTTGGTGATGGTAATCCAAGAACTGAAAGAAGTTTTAATATGGATTTATATAGCACTTCAGCAGAGTCTACAAGCGTAGATTCTACACAATTAGAAATGCAAAATACTGACCTAAGTTCTGAAGAGCCTGGGTGGTCTACTAGGCCTTTACCTGCAGACACCGAAACTAATCCTATAAGTCCTTTTCTAAAATTAGATTCTCGTTATAATGAACCTCCTAAAGTTTCTGTGCCAGTTCCTAAAGTTCCTGACGAAGATATTGCAGCAAATGTTAATATAGACATGACAGGTTTAGAGTTAGATGAGTTTGATGAGTTTACTGCACCTGAAAGTACTATTTATCCTGGACAAGAATATGTTCCTAAGACAAACTATCAAAGTAGCCTTGATAGATATATCTTACAAGAAATGACTGATGATCTATCAGATATACAAGAACTAAGGCAAGTTTTACAAGAATCTCAAAATAAAAGTGATAGTAGTTTTACTATAAGAAGATATTCTAAAGGCGTTGCTAGTAAGCTAGCTGAAAAGGAACAGTCTTTTAGGGATAAAATGGGCAAATATATTAATCCTTTAAGTGGAAGAATAATGTTTGAAGGTAGACCAGTTTCTTATGGAGAAGGTTTTACCGAAATTGGTATAAATCAATTACTTAAATCACTATCAACTGTAGAAAAGAAATAAATGTCAGATAAACTTAATCCTCAAAATTATTATGCTGTTGAGTTTGACCCTAAGTTTTCTTTAGGTCAAAATCAAGATGGCGAATACTATTTATATAAAGACTATTTAAAGGTTGTAAACGATATATTAAGTCAAGAAGGGCAAGCTCCTTTAAACTTTGATATAGCAACACAATATACTGTAGATAAAAGAAAAGATTCATCTAGCCTTGATAGGTATAATGTCATTAGAGATGAAGTAGAAGCTACAATGAATGAAGCTACATTGTGGAAAAATACAGTTCCTTCTGTACAAAAAGATAAAACAATAAACTTTTGGTCTGATAAGTTATATGCAGTTACTAAAGAAGTAGAAACGCAAACTAAAGATTTGCCTATTAGTAAAAATACTAAAGATACAATTAACAAACTTACTGGTGAATATGTCGAGTTTTTACGTCCAGTATGGTATGAATGGGCAACAAAAGAATATGGTGAGTTTGCTAATTCAAAAGCAGATGGATTAGGAAAAGGTTTTGTTGATTTTGCATCTAGTTTTTCTAGAGGAGTCGATATAAATCTGCCTGAGCTTCTTGGTGGTGGTGACACATTTTGGGGCGAATGGGCTAACGACCTTAGAGAAAAATCAGAAAGTATGTCTGAGGCTTCTGGTATATACACTATGTCTACAGATGAACTTCTTGAGAGTAAAGAATATAGTAAAGCATTTTGGGTAATGATGAATCATGCATTAACTAGTTTACCACAGCAAGTACCTAGTGCATTATCTACTATTCCAGCTTTATTTGGAGGCGGTGGTCCTCTTGGTATGAGTGCTATGGGAGTTGGTCTTGGTGCTGGTTATCTTCAAGAGTCAGGTAATTTTTATGAAGATGTATATGATTTATATCAGCAAAAACGTAGCAGAGCTAAAAGATTAAAAGGTTCATTATCTAAACAAGATTTTAATGATAGGTTTGGTATTACTATAGATATGCCTGATACAAAGCTTGGACTTGGCACATATAAAACTTTAGATCAGATTGATGATGAGCAATTAAGACAAATGTCTGAGCAATTAGCTCAAGAATATGGTAGGTGGTCTACAGGGTTAGAATTAGTAAATACAATAGGAGATGTTTGGCTAGGTCGTAATGCAGCTATATTAAAGAAAGCATTAGACAAAAATCCTAAACTTGCTGCTAAGCAATGGTGGAAGTCGCATTGGATGAGACCATATACTCAACAAATGAGTACAGAAGGTGCAACAGAGTTTGGTCAAGAGTTTGTATCTGAGGTTAAGAAACAAGCTAACTTACCTGAGTACGATATCAATCAAACTCAATTATGGGAGTCTGGTATTATAGGAGCAATGTATGGTGGTGGTTTTCAAGGCGTTAGTGATATAGCACAAAGCATTAAGAATAAAAGAACACCTAATGTAGAAGCTCCTGAAAAAGAATTTAAAAGCCAACGCAAAACATATGAGCAGTTACAAGAGCCTACTAAAATGGATGCTGAGATCATTGTTGGGTTGCATGCTGACCCTATAAACTTTGCACAAAAAGTAGCAAATCATCATGATGTAGATGTTGATGATGTAATAATAAGAATGGCTGAGTTAGGCGAAACAGACCAACTGTCAAGAAAAAATGCAAGAATTGTATTAAGAGATAATGCTTCTGTATTGGAAGACTATGAAGATTGGAATGATCCTTTTATTCGTAAAGAAAAACCAGCTGATGATTTACCGCAAGGAGATGATATAGAAGGCGACCCTACAATGGGATATGACCCTACAACAGATGTAGATGACCCAAGTGTAAGTGCTGGATTAGATATAACAGAAGGTGCAACAGAGGCTAATATTGAATCAGAGCTAATTAGAGGTTTAGAGTTAGAGAATGAAAGACTTAAAAGAATAGATGACCCTAATAATATGCCTCGAAACGTTAGAGATGCAAAAATAAAACAAAATCTTTTAGAGATAGAACAGTTAAAAAAGAATTCTCAAGGCAACATTCAAAAGAAAAGACAAGATAATGTAATTAAAAAAGAATCTGAAACAGATGAACTTGGTATTGTTGGCAGTAAAGCTATACTAAGAACTGCAAAACAAAATGGTAAAATGGGTACTATTATATCTCATGATGGTGCAAAAGCAAAAATTAGAACAAACTCAGGTACATACACTGTTAATCTTGCTAATCTAGAAGTTTCTAATTCTACTGAAGCATTTTCAGAAGCAAAGAAAAAGTCAAAGACAAAAAAAGGCCGTCAGCAAAATAGAGAATTATCTGCTTCTAAAAAGTTTTCTTTGCAAGTGGCTAAACAAAACAATGTAAGCCTTACTGAAAATGAAAAGAAATTACCCGCAGATAAGCTAAGAGCTTTAGTTCAATCTAAGATAAAAGGCAAACCAAAAACAGCATCTAAACCAAAAGTAAAAGCTACTGCTAGTAATAGTAGTACTGTTACAGTAGATGGAACTAGTTATGATATAATAACTAATGGAGATGATATATTAATCTCAGATAGTATTACTGGTCGTGCTATAGGTTCAAATTCTGAATTAGGCATAAAAATAATGAATCAAAGTGTTGGTGCGACTGATACTAATAAGACTTTAAATGAATTTAGTGCTAAGGACCTTAGTAAAGACGCTAAACTTTTAGAGATAAAAAATAAAATAGCTGCACTGAGAAAAGAAGACGGAAGTATTAGTAAAAAAGATTTACCAAAACTTAAAAAATTGCAAAAAGAAATAGCTGAACGAAGGAAACTTTTAGAGACAGATACAACAGGCGGAAGGTTTTTAATTAATAATATAAAACCCTATAAAATGCCATTAATTGATGAGATGGTAGAAAAAGAAATAATTGATGGTGTAAAGAAAAACAAAGACTTAAATAGCATATTAAATAAAATAGATAAAATAATGAAAAATGAAGATATGCATATACCAGATGTAAAAACACTATCATCATATATTCAAAACAGAATAAATAATGGGGAAACAATAGGTAATAATAAAGAATCATTTGGTGTGTGGAGACAAGGTGAAACAAGTAAAGAGTTAAGTGTTGATAAACAAAAACCAAAAAAATCAGATGTTACAGAAGAAGAAATAGATCCAACAGAATCTGGTAGCATTAATACTGATGAGATAACATTATCTGATATAGACAGGTTAATGGCAGAAGCTGGTAGAGGTGACAATCTTAAAGATAAAACATTATCTGAACAAAAAAAGGCTAATATTGCTAAAAATATTGCAGGCGAAACGTTAAATGATGTTGTAGATAGAGCAGACGATAATCCTGAAGTAATCTTAGATAATAGAATTGCTGGTAAACCAGAAATAGAGATGCGTGGTAAAGAACGCAAAAAGATTGAATCTACGTTTGAAAAAGTATGGAAATTAGTAAAGCAAAAAAACAATCTTACTAATAGGCATTTTGCAGGGTTTGCAGAATCAATGCAATCATATATGGATTCTGCTGGTTTTGGTAAAAACTGGAGTATGTGGTCGCAAACTAAAATAAATAAAAAAGGTTTTAGAAAAGCATTATCTGAATTTGGAGAAAAAATAAAAGAAGCAACAGGTACGTTTGATAGTGGTTCTGTAATGGGAGATGAGTATGAAGATGTAATAATAAACGCTTCAGAACATGCTAGAGAAAACATAGGTATGATAATAGATACTCTTGAAGAAGACTCTATGAGTGTTAAAGACTTTACTAAGATATCTAGAACCTTTTTTGCACGATATGATTTTGTTATAACACCTGACCAAGTAGAAGAGTTTTATAATAGAACTAGAAAGTTTATTCGAGAAGATGCAAAAACTGCTTACGATAGATTACTAAAATATTATTCTTCTGAAGAAAATGGTCTTTTTACATTAGTTCCTAGAAGAAACCTTGGTGAGGTTTTAGCTAATAATGATAAGTCAAGATATCTATTTAAAAGACTATATAATAGTGTACATCCTGATAATACAGGAACAATGAATAGCGGTGTTGAAGGAGACGTGGTTAATTGGCAATTCGGAGTAAAAAGAGGAGCTAGTAATTTAGACGTACAAACAAATAAAAGAGGACAAATAATACCAAAGTTTTTTGGTTTTAAAGCAACAAAAGAGATTGGCATTAATAATCAAAAAAATCCTACTAAAGGTGTATTAAGGCATTACACAAGATTTATGCCTTCAAGAATGTTTTCTTTTATTACTGGTACAAATATAAAAAACATGTATGGCTTTTTAACAACTGCTCAAACTATAAATCTATATAGAGAAGAGCTTGTAAAAAGAGGATTAGTTCCTGTGGCTACAAGAGGTGAAGATGATACGATGATACTTGCATCTACATCAGATGAAACATTAAGTGCTGCACAAAACTCATTAGAGTTTATTAACAAAGAAGTAGAAAAATGGAGACCGTCCAAAGAAAAAGACCCTGATAGATGGAAATATATAAGCAAGTTTTTTAGTCCTCTTTTAGATGAAAAGTATGTAACTGGATATGAAAACTTTATTATGAATAATGTTTTTAAAGGAAACTACGAGCTATATAAAGAGCATTGGGTAGCAAAGCATTTAGCTTTAAGAAATCTATTTGGCTCTGATTATATATTTATGAAACCAGAAACTATTATGAAAAGGATTAAAATACCTTTTACTCCTGTATATACAAGCGATACGCTTCCTGATAGAAGGGTTATGTACTTTGATAATAAAGGTGCTACACTTGAAATAAATACTCCAGGGGAAGGTATAAAAACAATAGAACTTTCACGAGAGATTGATGGAACTATGCAGTACATAGGTGATGGTCAAACTATTACATCTCAACGAGTATTTGCTAAAGACTATCCCGAACACTTAGGTGCATTTGATTCCACAACAAGAGCAAAAACTGTACATTATTATAAAGATGGTGATAACGTACATATGGCTAAACATCAAGAAATGACTCTTGATTTAAAAGATGGTCAAATGGCTATTCTTAAAAACAATAAAGGTCAGGACATAGCGGTAATAGCACCCGATCAAGAAGGATTAGTTAACATTACAGATATGGAAGGCAATGACATTGATTATTTAATGAGTGATGACGAAGCAAAAATAAGAAGTGGCAATCTTGATAAGTATGATACAATACATACTATACCTGGAAAGTCTATAGGAATGATACAGTATAGTCCTGATACTCAGAAAACAAAAAGTAAATTTTCTACTCAGTTAAGTTATTATTTTGATGACAATGCTTTTCAACAAATACTAATGAATAAATATCTTAGCTTAGATCAAGGTAGTGCTTCTCCACAAAACTTAATACAAAAAATTATAGACTCTAGTAAAAGTGGAGAAAATGTAAATAAACTAATTGAACAGTTTACGACTCAGTATTTTGATGTTATACCTCAGAATATAGAAGAGTTAGGCAAACTTGGTGTTGGTAGACATCCTCAGTCATCAGCATTCTTAAGAGATGTATTAAAAAAGAAAATGTTAAAGCCATTAGCAGACTTTATTATGGATGGAAGTCATATGGATTTTAGAGCTGATTTTCAAGATAGGGTAAGCCAAGAAGAAGTAATTATAGGACCTAATAACTTTTTTATTAATAAAGCATTAAAAAAGATGGGTAAGCAAAATCACACTTATAGAAATTTTGAAGAAAAGATTGCAGACATTAACAATTGGCTAAAAACAAATAAAATGTATACAATGATTACTAGAAGTCCTATAGCATCTAGCGTTGGGTTTGGTCTATATGATATTAAAGAAATAAATATTGCTGCAGGAGATTCATTTGTACTTCATCCAAAAGAAGTAAAAGAACGTTTTGAAGGTGACCATGACCATGATACTGGACATATTACATACTTAGATGATGATTTTTACGAACAACTAAAACCTTTTGTCCGAGCCACTAGGGGATTAGAAATAGAACAGTATCAGCAAGATAGTCAAAATAGAGATATTTCTACATTGTTTGGTAATATAGAAATGATGAGAGATATGACTTATGGTGAAACTGCAATAGGCGAAGTTGTAAATGCATCTAGATATGCAGGTGTTCTTAATTCAATGTTTGGACCCGATGGTAGTATTGACCTTATGATTGAGGGCGAAAAAAAGAAAATAAAAATAAGACCATTGGGAATGCAAGTAGTTGATGTGAATGTGAAGAAGAAAGATGGAAAACCATTTGTTGGTGAATTGCGGGAATTGTTAAGATTGTACCTACAGGCGTCTGTTGACCATCCGAAAGTTCTCTTACTTCGTGACTGGAAATATACGCAAAATCAACTGCTTGCAAATTTATTTTATGATGTAAATAATCCTACTGAAAAAGTAAGTGAAGAAATTGTAAAGTATCTTAAAGAAGGATTTATAAATCCAATTCTTACTTTAAATCAAAAGTTAGATAATATGGTAGAAGGAGCTGGTGCTTCTATAAAGTTTGATGAATTGTTTGATCTTTCTGCTGAGTATAGTTCTTTTATAGAAGATAGAAATGCTACGTTAGGAGCAAAGTTTGATGAAATAGCAGATATAGATAGAGAAAGAGTTGAGCAAGGTGGAGATGCAAGATATCCTGGGTATCAATTTATAAAAGCTACTTTTAAAGAAGGTAGTAAAGGTAGACCTACAAGCTTGCAAGAACTTATAACTACAATATTAGATAGAACATTAGATATTAGTGGTATTCCTAAAGACCAATTTTATAAAGTGCATCCAGATACAAGCAAAGCTGTTCATAGAGAAACTATGAGGATTATTAAAGACGATGTAGAAGACTTGGCTATAGAAGCAAATGAAGGTCAGCGATTTGATTATACAAACGCTAAAGTATATGCACAAAAATTAGCAGATAACCTTGCAGTATTGTTTGCAAAAAAGCGTGGAAAGATACCTGATGAAGCAGAAAATAGTTTTATAAATAGAATGACTCCTAAAACATGGGACTACTCAGATGATTTCATTGCATTTTATAAACAATGGTCTAAAGAGTTTGCCAAGTTATCAAAGCCTGAACAAATTATAGCTACTAATTTGTTTATTAATGGTGTTGCTACAGGTAAAAGGTCACATCAGAGATTAGACTTAAGAGCATTACCACCTATAAAAGAATATGGTGCTAGTACATTAGACCCTGATGTAATGAAAATATACTTTAAAGAATATAATGATAACCTTGATATAGCGTTTGCTGACTCTGATAGATTAAAAGAAATGAGTGATGCCAAGCCTACACAAATGGTAAAAGAAGAAAAAGGAGCATTTAACTGTGCCAAGTAAGTGTAAAAAAATAAATGATGATGTAAAAGAAATAGATCATCAGTTAAAATTATTTGAAAAAAATATAGTAGAAACAGAAAAGCAAAACGCTGACCCTGATATTTCTCCTGAGCATAAAAGCTTTGCTCAATCTATAAAAGATAAAGCTAAGCAAATACTAAAAAAGCCAGGTACTATGGCTAATCCTACTGATATAATGAAGCAAGAAGACGTAGATAAAGCTATTGGTAAAAAGTTTAAGACTAAAGAAGAGCGACAAAAAGTAGATATGGTATTTAAATTAGTATCTTTAATGAAGAATGACCCAGACTTTGATGCACATGCTGATGAAATCATTATTGATAGTATTAAAAATCTTCCTTTCCAAGAATTAAGAGATGCTGGTAAGCCAGTTGTATTTGATGACCTTACTGGAAAACCTAACTTATATACTTTACCAGCAAATAAAATAAATCAAATATTTGCAAAATTAGTTCCTTTTATGGAGGTAGATGTAGATAGTGATGGTAAATATAAAACAAGAGGTTTAATAGATAGCAATCTTGCATTTGAATTTTTCTTACCTAAAAATGTAATTCTGAGTGCTGGAACAAAAACAGCAGTAAGATTTAAACATTCTTTAGCTAGATGGAGAAATAAATTAAATGCTATGGTAGCATCATATAGTGGTCCTATAGATATTAATCCAGCATTAGAAAAAGAATTAGTACACCCTGAAACTAAACTTCCTATAATGGATAACTTAAGAAGAAGTAAAGCTGGATATACTGATGTCCTACATGTTCTTCAAAGTAGTCTATTTCCAAGACTTAGGCAAGGGTTAGGTAGAAATGGTGTATCTCAAATAAAAGACCAATCAGAAATGTTTAAAGTTATAACTGACCTTATGCAAGGAAAAGCATTTATAATATCAAGAGGTAAAAACTTTGGTAAAGTATATATGTATGAAAAAGAAGTGCCTAAAGGATATTGGCCAATAAAAAAGCAAGACCCTGTCACAGGAGAAAATTATGAGGTAAATGGAGATAGAAAGTTTGGTTGGAAAGGAAAAGAGTGGACGCAAGAACAAATTCAAGAATTAGAAAAAAAGACTGGTGGTCGTTTAAAAACTGATAATTATGTAGTGCCTTATATGACAAATAAAACTACACAAAATCCTGATGGCGTTCATTTAAGCTTTAATGAGCCAAAGGCTGGAGATAAAGGTGAAAACCTTGCTACAATGGTAGACTCAACATTGCAACATCTTGATGTAATATTAAAAGAAGTAGGTACTGATAGACTAGCAGAGTTATTAGAAGCTCAAATGAGATTTAAAAAAATAATGAAAGTGTTTAAAGATAGAAATATTCCACTTCCTAAAGATGTTTTTGGACATGGTTCTCAACTAGAGCAAGACATAATTGATCTTCAAAGCCAAGAAGCAAGAATAAAAAGTAGAAAACAAAATCCTGAAAAAAGCGTATATCTTGAAGATGGTACAATAGAAAAGACATTGCAGTATGAGCGTTATTTTCCTAGAATGTATTTTTTATCTAGTATGGGTTCAGCATTATATGAGGGTATAGATAATATAAATAGAGAAATGGAATCAATGGCTCCTAGAATGGTTCCTAATCCTGAAGCTACACCTGAAGAACAAAAAATTATTAATAGCACTATGGATAGATATGTTGAACTAGTTAAAGCTAAAAGACATTTAGAAATATCTTTAGAGAGATTGCGTAATACAGATGCAGTATTAGAAGAAGATTCTAAAATACCTGATGTATTAAAACCTTTTGAAAAGCATTTTAAATCTGTTAGTCATATGATACCTTATAAATATGTACGAACAGATGCTAACGTAATAGAAGACTATGTAAAAAGAATAACTACAAATGTAGTAAGAACTAATTTAATGTTAGATATGCTAGATGTGTATAAAGACGTAGAATCGCCTACATTTAGAAACTACTTAGTAAATCAATATAAGAAGGCATTTGGTGACGTAGACTCAGAAGGTTCTTTGTTAGGATTTAGATTTACAAACAAAGATGCTTCTAAAGCAGTGCCAGGAGCTGGAGAAAGAGATATACAGAAGTTCTTTAATGGTGCTAGGTCATGGTCAGTATTTGCAAATCTTAGTGGTGTAACAACTGGTATAGCTAACATGGCAGCACATGTAAATAAAATATTTGAGGTTGGAGCTCAAAAATGGTTTGACGCTTATCAAGAATCTCAGTTAGCTGAAAATCAAAAAGCTATTATTAAGTCTGGTATTATGTCATTTACTGATGTAATAGAAAATCACATCTTAATTAATGGTAATGCTGAAGAAAAAAAGATTTATGATAAACTAGCAAAGAAATGGAAAAAGGTAGCAAAAGATGGAAGTTCTCCTACAGACCAACAAAAAGCTGTAGATATACTTGATATAATGAAAAAAAATAGAAACCCTATAATGGTAAACATTAGAAGTTTAGCAAACTGGGCTATTACAGGTGAGATAAGAAAGAACGAAGAAGATGGTGTAGCTATACAAGGTTTAAAAACAATAGCTAATCTTAAAGCTAGGGTATCTATGCAGTGGAGTGAGCGTTCTGTAAGAGCAACATCGTTTCAAATAGGTGTAAATCAAGCAAAAGAAGCGTATGGTGTATCAAGTAATGATCCTTTAGCAATAGATATGGGTAGAAGAATGGTAGAAGAACTAGACTTTTCACTTGGTGCTGAAGGTGTAGGTGATATGTTTGGTAATGATATTATGCAGTGGCTTATGCATGTAAGGGTATGGAGTGTACAAAGAATGGCTTATGGTAAGGACGCATATATAAATGCTTGGAGAAGTGTAAAGCCATATGCTGATGAAGAAAAGTTTGCAAGAAAATTTGCTAACAATACAAAAGCATCATGGGAGTATGTAAAAGCATTAACTACTACATTTATGGGTTCTGGTCTTACATTATCTGCTCCGTTAATGGCTGGCTTGTCTGCTGGTGCAACAGGCGGACTACTACCTGGACTAGCAGGAGCAGTTGCAGGATTAGGCGGTGCAAAGGCAGTACAAAAAGTAATGGGTATAAAAGAAAGACAAAAAGCATTGCGATTTGATAACCCTGATATGGCTAAAGCATCTCAAATGTTATTGTTTCATGGAGCTTTTGCAGCATTGTATGATTTTGTAATATTTAATGCTAACATGAACTTTGGCACATTTGCAGGTGTAGTAGCATTAGGTAAAAAAATAGGTTGGCGTACTGGTGCCCATAAATTTGGTCCTAGTTTTGCAGCACCTGAGTTAAGATTTGCTATGATGTCTATTGCTATGATGTTTAAGGCGGCTAGAGAAGATGACGAGCTAGACAAGCATGACTTTGTAAAACTAGTAGGAAGTGCGGCTGGTATAGGTTACATGCAGATAATGTATTTAACGCTTAGCATGTTTGAAGACCATAATGCAATCGTTAAAGGCTCTTATGAAAAACAAAAAGATTACAGAAGACAATTATTAGATTTAAATTTCCCTAAAGCAATAAAAGATTTTGGAATCGAAGCTTCAGATATTGAAAGCGGAATTGAAAAATTAAAATATAACTACGATTCTAAAAATTGATAAATTAAATGTAGCGTTACAATAGCGTTACAAATAATAAGCTAAAATAAGGGATAATATTTAGCTTTGAAAAGTTTATTGCCTGGGTGGTGGAATTGGTAGACACTACGGACTTAAAATCCGTTGGTAGCAATACCGTTTTATAGAGGGTGCAAGGTAATACTGATATTGTCCCGTTACAAATACAGGACAAATGGTCGCTAAAAAAAGGCATAAACTTAAAAAAAACTTCTATTACACAGCTGATGGTTCTATCCAGTTTCGTAAAATGATACGAGGCGATTTAATTACTGGTAGGACAGGAATGACTGACCCATATAAAGTAAATAAACAAGCAGATGATATTAGACATAAGTTTATATCTGATTATTATAAGCTAGAAAAAGAAAAAATAAAAAAACCTAGCTTTAAAACTTTAATTCCTAAGTGGCTTGAAACAATACAAGGTAAGTCTCCTAATACAATACGTACATATAAAGATAATACATGGTACTATATAAATAATGGCCTACCTATAAATTGCAGTGTTAGTAGAGTAAACTCTGTAAGGAGAGATTATAATATCTTTGCTAGATGGTGTAATAAAAAAGGATATGAAGTTGAGGTATTAAAAGGAGAGACTGAATCAGAAGGGAGGATTAGAGTTTTAAATGATAATGAGCTTGGGAGGTTATGGTTAGCGTGTGATATGGTGGGATATCATTGGAGATATAAAAAAAAATACAAAGACATGAAAGATTGCTTGCAGTTTATATTCTATACTGGAGCAAGGAGGAAAGAGGCTAGGTCACCTAAAGAGGAATGGTTACGAAAGAATAGTAATAATGATTACTATTTAGAGGTTATTAAAAAGGGAGGAAAAAGAAGGATTATAAGGATTAATAAACAAGCTTTATATATATTAAAGAAAAGAGATTTTAAGTTTTGGAGTTATTCTAATGATTGGCTAACCAGAAGATATAAATGGCTAGCCTTAAAGGCAGGCATTCCTGATACTAACCTACATGATCTGCGTAGAACTTTTGGCTATAGATTACTTGTAGGCGGCACAGACATTGCTATTGTAGCAAGATTATTAGGAATTAGTATTAAGGTAGCGTATAAACATTATACGCCATTATTGGTAAGTGAAATAGATAATTTTACATTATAGTTACAAAATAATTACATAAAATCTTAATCTGTGTTAAGAAAATATGATGACTATAGAAGGAAAAAAATATTATATTTAGGTCTCACACATCAAACGTGTGTTGCTTAAGAGGGTTATTAAATGAGGGAGCCACTCAGTCCAAATTACTTCGGTAATTGAGTGACTCTCTCAAACCCCACGAAAACGCCCTAACGCTCTCGTATCAAATATACTTATTATTTTATTTGTTTTACAAGCTTTTTACATTAGATTTACAAAGTTATTTGGTCGCACTTATAACATAAATGGAATAATTATGAAACAAAAACAACTAATTAGGTATTTTAAAGGTAAGGATATACCTTATAGTATTATTGCTAAAAACATTGGAGTTAGCACTAAAACTGTATATAACTGGTTTGAAAAAGAAAAATTAAAGCATTCTAGCTATCTTAAACTACTCGATTACTACAAATCTTTGAATGAGAAAGAAGAAAGGAAGCTTTCAATGGACCAGCAAAATATGCTTATTGAATATCAAAAAAATGAAATACGACAATTAAAACATACAATAGCCAAAAATGATGCAGTATACAATGGTATAAATTCTGATTGTAATTTTAATTTTGAAATAAAATTTAATTGGTCGTTAAAAAATCCTGGAGTTAAAGTAAGGTATCTTTCTCAAGATAGTACATATATACCGCTAATAGCTAAAAAATTAGGCTATACTGAATCAGAAATAGTTGAAATTTTACAAATAGATGAATGGGTAGAATATAAAAACCACAAAATTCATCAGTTAAGGACAGAAGAGCAAAAAAAAGAGATGCTTGGCATAATGGATAATTTTATGAAAGCATATAACGCTATTAAAGTAAATACAACAATGCTTGTAGCTGAAATACCAGTTTTATATACTCATAGAAATGGTACAGTATTTAAATCAAACGTTGAATATAGAGTAAATTGGATAAAAGGAACTGGTTCTGCTCATATTAGATGGCTTAATGATTAGAATATATAGCGTATAGTATTTTAATTATAAAAAAAGCCAGCCCTAAAAAGCTGGCTTTTTTATTGTTGTAATGTTAAGTCTAATTATCTTCTACTAAATCTGCGTAACTAACATCATTGTAAGAATCTAATTCATTAGACACACCTTCATCTACTGCATCTAAAACATCTTGAGGTAAGACGTCTTCTATAGCACTAATAAGGTTTTCAACGTCTTTCATTCTCATTGGTTTTAACGTACCTTGCGTTTTTAACCAATGTAATGCAGTACCTAAAACTCCTTGGTAATCACCTAGTTTTTTTAGTTCTTTTGCGACTTGATCCATTGACATTGCCATTTTTCCCTCCTTTCTTTAATTTGTTTTTTAGTTCCTTCAATTCTTTTATTCTGTCTATCCAAGTATCAAAATTTTCTACAACTAAAGGCACGCCTCTGTCTTCTTTAATTACTTGAATATCCACATGTTCTGTAGGTAGCATCCAATTTGCTATTGATTTTCTGCATTTAGCTTGAACTTTAATTACATCTTCTATTAATAAATCTACTTCTTCATGCCAGCCTAATGACCTTCCATCTGAACCCCACGCTCTAATACATTTTAATCCTATATCATTTGTTATATTTCGTATTAAGTATTCAAAACGATTACCTTTTGCTTTTGACTTGCTTGCCATGTGTCCTCCAATCTTCAAATACATGCAATGTTAGTACAAATAAACAACTGCCTATACCTATTCCTAATACGCTTAATGATAGTATTACTAATGATGTAAGCCATTCTGCTATAATCATATTATACCTCTTTTCTTTTTTCTATTATTTTAAGAATTGCAGATGCAAGATATATGCATCCATCAAGTGCTTCTTCTAAAGCTTCTACATGCCAATCTCTGCCATCATTGACATTTAGTTCTTCATCGTATTCTTTTTTACCGTACTCTAATCTTTGCTCTAGAAGTTGTAGTATTTTTTTATTCATGAGACAGCGGGGGTAAAACTGGACAAATACCAAAACCAGTTTACAAGAAGGACAGGAGGGCTACCCCCGCTTATTGAGACTACAAACATTTAGGGCAACATTTCTTTTGTTTGCCATATTTAGGAAAATCATGATACCAATTAATTTTAGATTTCGTCCTATTGTCACCACCAACTCTAGTATTATCTTCCCAAACTGTTTTGCATTTTGTGCAATAAAAAATGAATTTATCAGCTCTTCTAGCATCAGATTTCCATCCATCTCTTTTTAATGCTAATTGCTGTTTATACTTAATCATTTAATACACTCAATATTTCTTTTCCGATGTTTTTATCAGAAAATGTTTCAGGTACGTCTACTTGAATAGATTTATCAGGCATTGTTCTAACAGTAATGTTTTCGTGAAATAAACATCTATTACCATCAAAACCCATAGTGATACGGCCACCTGTACCATAACGTACTTTAGCCGCTACAAGTTGATTTCTGTCAGGACCTAACTCTGAATTTTCGTAATTGTCTTTGTAGTCATAGTATACAAATATAATATTTTCTGCAACTTGCTCGATGCTACCGCCTTCTGATAAGTCAGACATTTTAGGAACTTTATCAATACGTCCTTCTATGTTCCTATTAAGTTGAGATACTAGTATAGGTATGCAACTATGCTTTTTAGCAACTTCTTTGTAAGAACGCATTATCTCTTCTATCTCGAAACGTCTGCCATCATTCTTACTATTTACTCTAATAAGCTGAATATAATCGTCTAGTATAATGTCTGGTTTATAACGATTAATAACTGCATGAGAATCTTCTAGTGTAAATAATTTGTCAAACATAAATAACTGGTCTTTATATTGCCTCATGTCTTGCATTGCATCTGCAAGCTTGGTCATTGTCTGTTCATTCATATTACGACCACCTTGTCTAATAGCACTATAAGACATGTCTTTACTTGATAAGACCAATAGTTTTTTCATCATTTCTTTGTTGCTCATCTCACGATTAATCATCATTACTTTTAAGCCTTGCTTAAGTAAGTTGTAACAAAGATTGACGACAAGCGTTGTTTTACCATGTCCAGGTCTACCGCCAATGACAGTGATCTCGCCACGAGTCATACCACCTGCTAGTTTATTTAGGCTTTCAAAACCATATTTAATAAGGTTAACAGATTCATAAATAGATGTTTCTGTTTCTTTTATAAGGCTATCTAATTCAAATTCTTGACCCATAGATACGCTTTGAAACTCATGGCTTATTTTTGATACATCTTCTACAAGGTCATTAAACGCTTTATCATTTTTATAAGCAGTTTTCTCTATCAGCTGAGTAGATTTAATTAGTCTACGTTTTAAAAATTTTTCTGCAATAATACGAGAATAGTCATTTACTTTGTAAGACATATCAGATAAATCAACTAAACCTGTAAGAAAATAACCATTAAGGCCTTCATAGATTTTTTTGTCGTTATCTGTAAGTGCTGCCAAAATAGTTACAGGATTAATACTGCTACTTTTTTTCTCTAGGTTAAGCATTATTTCATATGTTCTTTTGTTTACATTGCTGTAAAACATATCAGGTGTTGTAATGTATTTTTTTGATTCTTCTAATACTTTGTTGTCTTGTATAATCATCCCTAAAAGTGTCTCTTCTGCTTCTATAGATTGTGGTAATTGTCTAACTATTGACATCTAATCTCCTCACTTCGGTTTCAGCACCGATTCTTGTTTTTTCTTTTTTTACTGTGTTGTTGCCTTCTGCGTCAAATCCCTTAGCGTTGTCTAGCATTACTAAACAACCAAACTCGCTCTTTGTTAATAAAGTGCCAGTTGTGTCTTGTCCATTTATAAGAAATTTGTCGCCTTCTTCTAGATTAACTAGTAACTGCGTTTTGCTTTTCAATTAAAGCCTCCTTAATCCTTACTAAATCTTTTAATAACTTCTCGAATGCGTTTTTGTAGCTATTGTTATTCATCAGTCGAGAGCAAGACCTTGCAAGCTGTAGGGCAATAATTAACCAGTTAATCTCAGAAATGTTAAAACGAATATTTGAATTTGCTTGTTTTTCCATCAAACCTACTTTCTATAAACAAGCGACCATTAGATTGTTTAAATGACGCCAACCATTACATATGCAATCAGAACTTTGCATCCACATACAAAGGACAATTATCAACCTCTTCCTTTAAAACTTTTTTAAAAAAACTTTGTCAAAAGAGACGACAACCATATGGTCGCTTATTTATTTTTTGTTAACTTGTGTTGCTTTTGTGTGAACGTCCAAATTCACCTTCAAAAGGGATTACAATTTAGCTAAATAACATATTATATGCACGAAGTTTTAGTGCATTGCCACTGCCAAACATTGTATATCCATTGCTTTGTCTTTTTTCAGAACTGCCATGATCTACTAAGTCAGTTACTGCATTAAACATACGCCAGTTACCATGTTCTATCTCATTGTATTTCTCGTAAGATTTCTCAAGATTCTCTACAAGATTCATACCTCTAGTACTATACATTGGATTAGACCATGTAGTTTGTTTTATTCCATTAGGGTATGTATGTATAGGTCTTGGTTTCTTTTCAAGATTCCATAACTCCTTACCAAACTGAAAAGGCGATTTATACGATTGTACAAGTGCTTTAGTTTTGATATTGTAGGTATTGATTCTTTGTATATTTGCAATCTCACCTATGTTATCAGCAAATGCACGAACTCTATCGCCACCTGTCATTGTATGTTTTACACTTAATGCAGTTCTAGAGAATTTATCGCTATTAGCAGCAGTCCATGTATTTTGACACCATATGCGAATCATACCAGCAAAGAACTTAAATGCAAGTCCACCATTATGTGAATTTGCAAGTGTTACATAACCTTTTACATCACCTTGTTTATCGCCTGGGATTATGTCTTCTACAAATTCATTGTTATCCATTTGAACAAAGACTTCAGCACCATTCTTAAATGAACCTGCTTTTATGACATTACAATCATAGTCTTCAACAAGTCTATCAACTGTATTCATAAAATCCCTATTAGATATAGGGTGGTATCTTTTAGATGCTACATGCAATGTTTCTTTATTATCATCTCTATATATTTCATGATAATTTGATATTACTTCACCTCCAGCATCATATATTGGAGCTGTTTTTACATCCCAATCAAATGGGTATTCTTCTTTTGGTTTTAACATTATTTACCTCTCACTTTGTCTATTTGGTTTTGTATTGCGATGTCCTCAAGCCTGTCCGCTATCTTGGCATCTTTTATTTCGATATCTAACCATGGATTACTCATCCTATGTTCGAAATATTCATCTGGGTCCATATTATCTTCGTCCACTAGATATTCTTTTACATTTCCCATGTGTTGCCTCCTTTTATTATTTAATATTCTATCATATCATCAGGATTGTATTCATCATCTTGAGGATATTGCGGTATTATTTTTTCTTCTACTGCCCATTTTGCTCTTCTTGATTGAATTAAATCGCCTTCTAACTCCATTAAAGTGTTAACGACTTTTTCTAACCTATCTGCAATCGCAATTTTTATTGATAATTCTATTCTTTTAGGATAGGGAAAAATGTATTTTCCTTTCCTATCATATTCATCAACTGCTTCATGTAGATGTTTTAGATTATTAAGAAATCCATTTACATTATGAGTATGTTTTAAATACCCATCTTTTCTTGTAGTGTGTTTTGGCATTTTGCCTCCTCTTTTATTTGTAATAAACTGATGTCTTACCATTAAAAGCTTTTCTTTCTATTTTAAAGATTGGCTCTGTAAAACAGTAAGGACATATGTGTTTTCCTTGTGTTTGTTTAAAATGCATTTTTAGCATGCCACATTTGCATCGCCATTTACGCATTTGTTTTACTTTTGTCATTCTTCCTCCTCGTTAGTTATTAGTGGTGGGTTACTGCCAAATCGTTTGCTTTCTATGAGTTTATTTCTTGTGTGATTTTTTGCACTAGCTATTACCATATACTTTAGATATGCAAAGCCTTTGCCTTGTTTGTGGTACTCATTGATTAGGTATTGATTTAGGGTGGTTCGGACAATGCTATAATCAAAGTCCTGAATGGCAAACATTAACTGATTCCATTCTCTTTTTAGCTTTTCGCTTTGATAAAAAGGACGTAATTCTTTACCTATCTTAATTAGTTGTAAGCTTAGGTCTTGTGGGAAGTCCTTAAATATTACAGTAGCTTCTTTAGCTTGTTTTTGTTTATGTGTTGTATAGCCACATGCTGGGCATTTCATTCAAATGTTATTCCTCTGTTTTTAGACCAGTTTACAAAGTCTGTTACAAACTGATCATGACGAAACTTAGAACTGAATTGGTCTATTAGCTCTTGGCTCATAACCCATTCATACATACCCATATAATCTCCTCCATGTGTTTTTTCTAAGAGTTGGTCAAATTGTTTGTATTGTAACGACCTGCGAACTCGTTCTTGTATTTCCATATTATCCCCTTGTTTAAAAGAGGGAAGCTTTTAAACTTCCCTCTTTTTAGTTGCTTTCAGTTAGAACGGAAGGTCATCATCCTTTGGACCTGACCATTCGTAAAGACCTAACTCGTTTTGAGCGGTCTTTTCATTGCCCGAACTGTCCTTGTATTTCCTGTTCTTAACATCAATCATTACAGGTTTCCCTTTGCATGCATCAAGGTCAATATCTACAGGTAATGCATATACTTCTCTTTCTACTTTTTTGCCTTCAGAGTCCTCAACTTCGACAATTTTCTTATCAAGTTGATATCCAGCAATGTTTAGAAATTTAGCATAGCGTTCATTGCCACCATCATTAGGGATAGCTATATCACTAAGACCAAGCTCATTAATGCGTTTTGCATCTTTCCATACCCATATTGCACTAGACCATATTCTTCTACCAGCAAATCCTTGAGGATTTTCTTCGTGAATTACATAGGTTGCTTCTAGTAAATCAGCAACATGTTTTTTACCTTCAACGCTACGACTATTCACTTCCATATCGGTACGCTTTCTGACAACTTCAAAGAATGTTGCCATATGTTTACCTTCAGGTAGTAATTCAAACTCTTTTCGTTCTCCTCCGTCTGCGGTTCTTTGATTCGGGTCGTAGAATGTTGTTGCTATTTCGAAACTCATTAGTTGTTCTCCTTATAATTGAACTGTTGTTTAATGTTAGCGATTGCATCAAGATAGTTAGTCACATTGATTCTGCCATTCTTGATTAGCGTTTCATAATCGCTTTTCTTTTTGTTTATTGCATCTTCGTTTTTCTTATCGTTAGCTAGTACATTATCAAATACTTCAGAAATTTGAGCAAGCTCATCATTTCCAAGGTCAAGTATTTGTTTTCTGTACACATCGTCAGCAATGTTACATAGCCTATTTACTGCACGTTTAAATGCATTTGTGTTTGCCGCAGCAACATTGTTGTCAATATCTATTACATTTTCAGCAGTATGAGGCATGTCTCTTTTAAACATGACTCTTGCAGAACCAGGAGAGAAGAAGTTTCTTTGCACTCCATTGTCGTTTATTACAAGACTACCTGAAACAATTACCCACTCTGAACCAAGAAATTGAACAGGATTATTGCCAGAAGGAAGCCATGACCAATTAGGAAAATGTTCATTTAATTGATGCCTCATCCAGCTTTCTTCTACATAATCAAAGTCTTGTTTCTTTTTAACTTGACTAGAGGGAGTAGGTGTTTCTGAGCGTATCTGCCTACCACTTTTCATTAAATCTTCACGAATATTCATTTCGATTAGATCATTTGGTATGGGAGGGGTGTTTACTTGTACTGCTTTAGATTGCGATTTTCTTTTCATTTGTTTGTCCTTTTGTTAGAGGGTTTATCGGGTTGTCACATGATTTATTGAAATTGCAATATTTACAATCCCAACTATTTTCTGTGTTATAGGGTACTACTTTAGATTGTTGAGGTTCTATTGGATTGTCAATAATAGGACCAGCCTCTTTCCAATATCGCTCAGCAAATTCTATATAGTTTGTTGATACTTCTTGTTCTATCATACTAGAAAAGTTTTTATCATAACCAATAAGAGCCATATAGCCTATTTTTGAAAAGCCATATTCTTTCTTGTATTCTTTTTCTAATATGTATGCATATGTACCAAGTTGAAAGCGGTAAGGGTCTCCACTTGTGCTATGAATATCTCTTTTAGCACCAAACATTTTATTGTAAGAAAACATATTAGCTGTTTTGTAATCATACAAATAGCCTACACCTAATTCATCAACAATAAATAAATCAAAACTACCGCCTACATTTAGCTTTTCATCATAGATGTATTCTTCAGTCCATACAGTCTCTGTGTTCTTGTAATGGTACATTGCTTTTTCAATGTCTTCACCAATTAAGTTTCCTATTTGAAATACTCTAAGAGTTTTTTCTTCAAATGGTTGTTTTAATTCAGGGTGATGCTTTTCGTACCATTCTTTCTTTGCACATAAACCAGCAGAAGAAGCAGAATGTCTGTTTTCTTTTTTCTTTTTACGGACTATTTGAGACATTTTATTATTGTCATATAAGTAATCATCGTAAAACTTTATTATATCAAATTTCATGCTTCCTCCTCAAAAAGTTCTACTTGGTCTAGTTCATTTCGTTCAAATGCTTCTTCCATACTTTCAATATGACCAAGCATTAGGTGTGCTGTTTGCCTACTAACGAACATAGTTTTCTTTTTGAATCGTTCTCTGCCATTTTTTATATCGACAGTTAAGCAATGGTTTTCTAGGTTATAAGGGTGGAAGGTAACCTTAACGGCTACTTCATCCTCGATGACCTCATTGGTAATGTCATCTAGTACTTTCATATTGTCCTCCTATGATAGTTTGTTGTCGTGGTATTTTATGTTGACTTCGTGTCTACGTTTTCCTTCCCATTTATTCATGGTGTTTACTATTACTTTTTGGTGTTTTTGTCGAGCTTTCCATTTATCACCTCGCAATGATTCAAACTTCTCTTGAAGCTTACGTCTTGCACGTCTGATTGATGACATTGCAGTAACTTTTTTATTTGATAACCTCTTAAAGAACTCCACTACGTCCATAGCATGATAGCTATTGCTATCTTTTTCATTTGGAACATAAAAGAGTTGTATAGTTTTAGAGTAAAAGATAAAAGCTAGTTTATCATCATTATCTCTTGTTTGAGGATAATCCCTAAGAATGGATTCGACTAGGGTAAGTGTATCTTGATTCATATCGTTCTCCTATTGTGATTTGGGTACTTGTTATGAGCTTTTTTATATCGGAAAGTGGTGCGTCCAAACACCAATGTAACGATGTGTTGCTCGGTTAGAAATTAAAGCTAATAAACTTTAAAATCAAGTATTGTTAAACTTAGAAGAGCAGGGAGGGCTAAATAACCCTCCCTGTTCGTGGGGATGCGACTACTTTTTCATGGTAGTCAAAGCCATATTACTAAACCATCCATCTTTTGCTTCAAAGATGTCTAAGAAAGGAAATGACTTCTTATAATTATCAGTTAAGTATTGAACCATATCTGATTTTTTACCTTTAGCAGCACCTATTTCTTCAAGATTTGCACTATTAAGGCAATTTAATGCATCATATCTAAATGTATCATCATTTTGCCATTTTTCTTCAACTATGTCTTGAATCGTAGGCATCTCTAATCTTTTAAATAAAAGATTTACTTTTGCCATGTCAACATGCTTAGCACAATCAAACCAAAATGTAGTAACTGAGTCTATTATCTCTTTACAAGTTGCACCAAGCTTTATATCATCTTCTTCCCAGCTTTCTATTCCAATGCTATGTGTAACATTAGAGTCATGATTAAGCCACTTATATACTCTTGGTACTTCTTCACCACATGCTAATGGATCAATAGTGTCTAAAGCATCTTTTACGATAGGTTGTAGTAAGAAAAAGAACTTTTTAGTTTGACCATAAAACTTTGGCCTTTCTTCTTTTACTTTTTCTAATTCTTCGCCTTTTTCATTCGTTACTTTTACAGGTTTGATTAGTTTTGGATACATAATACTACCATCCCAGTATTTATAGGTGCTAAGTGTTTTAACTGGGTTTTTGTATGCTATTATTTTAGCTAATGTAGTGTCATTTTCATCAAACTTGTCTCTATTGTTCCAGGTAAGCGTAAAGTTGTCTTCATCGGCTTTGTCTGCTAGTTTACCTAGTGCTTCAGCAATATCAGGATATTTAGATTCAAAACAATGTCTAAAGAAATCTGGACTAAGGTCTTTTGACACATTAAATAAACTTAATGATGTGTTCATTTGACCTTCAAATGTCTTAGCATATTTATCTAACTCATCCTGAGTAAACAACTTTTTAGTTTCTGTTTCAGGGAACACTTTATTTTCTAGTTCACTAGTTATTTCTTTCAGCTCCCAACTTTCAAGCATATCTTCATCGGTATACAGATTGTTCCATGCTTCATACTGCAATGATTGGTCATATAAACATAGCTTAGCTAGTCTTTCTTTTAAGAAATCATTATCATCTGTTTCCCAATCTATTTGCTTAAGTATTGTTGGATGTACGTTACCGCATTGAATTAATAATTCAACTTCAGGTAATGATTTACCATACATGGATGCTATTTCTTTCATTGACTTTTTATTTTTAGTCAAGTCTTGCATCATAGTTATTTCATCATGTAAGGTCATACTTACTCGTTGCACATTTAATGAGTGCTGCAATACTTCTGTCTGACCATTTGGTGACTCAATATAGTTAACAGGTATTGTTTTTAGTTGTAACTCTTTGGCTATTTTTAGTCTTTGATGACCATCAATAACAACATATTGTTTATCGTTATCTTTATCAGCACAAACAGTTATTGCTTGACCTATACCTAATGCTTTGATATTTGCTTTTAGGTTCTTGTATTCGTCTTTATTAACGAATTGTCTGACATTGCCTTTTGATACAATGCATTTTGGATCTATGTGATTTGATTCCATGTGTTGCTCCTTGTTTTATAGTTCAGCAGATATATAACATGCATCTGCTTTTGTTTTATTAAAGTATTCTAGTACTTGGATACCTGCTGTCCAATCAGCGTAATCCCTAATTACTCCTTTAGCGACTTCTGCACTTTTACAATTCATGCCACAAGCTTGTGCAAATTCCATAAAGTCTTCTTCCATGTAACTTATATTGTGTTCAAAAAATTGATGTGCTACTTCAAGATATTTACCTAGTTTGCATTCTAAGGCTTCTAATCCTTCTAATACTTGTGGACCGTCTTCTATTATATAATCTATGAAAGAAGGCTCTTGTATTTTTGCACCAAATTGTTCGTGGATATCGCTTGGTTGTACTGCAAACCAAAATTTACCTTCAACATCTCCTGTATAATATCTACCCATCAGTCTAACTCCTCAAAATCATCCCAAGCTTTTATTTCAATTGTACCTTCTCTTGTGCCTGTTGTTACATTGCGATAGGCTAATACATTATCTTTGAATGTTTTATCTTGAGGAAATTTGAAACTTATTTCATCTGCATATTCGTAGTCTTCTTTTAAATATCCATATTTATCAGTGCAAGTGCCACAGACAGCGTGACTGCCTATCATTACACCGCCTTTTGATTCAGCACCACCATTGCAAAAATCACAATGGACATTATCTCCTATGTTTATTGTTATCATTTTGTACTCCTTTTTAGTGTGTATATTGGTTTAAAGTATTCGTGTGTTGGTCTTTTATTTAATTCATGTTGTAACGCTTTGATCATTTCATCGTTCTCATCGCTCTTATAATATGTAATGCGACCATCATCATTAACTTTAGCATATATCGTTCTTTTAAGCTTATTTATAGCGTTATACAGATGTCTTGAGTCCATAGCACTTATTAGACATCTGCCTTCTGATGATGATATATAGTATTTTATTTTTGGCATTCGTTTTTCCTATCTAGCTTTGCCATCAAGTATGTTATTTCACTGAGTGATGTAACAAG